>Ga0097691_1001055_pt1 | contig 21363 bp, 18 predicted proteins | sample NGESurdeep072012_8_FD_72858 | JGI IMG/M metagenome (GOLD analysis project Ga0097691, IMG submission 72858) | Arctic peat soil microbial communities from Barrow, Alaska - NGEE Surface sample 210-1 deep-072012 | ecosystem: Environmental > Terrestrial > Soil > Wetlands > Peat ... | reverse complement strand
ACCACCGGCACATTTGGTTTCGACGGCGCGGGTCAGATGCAGGACGACCAGGCTGTCCTTGCCGCGGAGAGCGCGACGTAGCCATCGTGAGCGTCCAGGTGGGTCCGGATTCGCGCCGGCAGGCTGGCGGTGCCCGGGTGCGGCCAGCGCGGCCGGATCCAGCCCCGGGTTGGTGGGTACGGCGTTCAACCGTCCAGGAGAGCGGGCAGCCGCAGCGGGTGCTGGCGGGCGGGATGGAAGTAGGCCGGTCGCAAACCCGCGGTGCCGTACCCGCCGGCCGGGATTCGGCGCCCGGTGAGGCAGGCCTCGGGGGGGTGGGACGGCCGAGGGTGGCGTCCGGGTGCAGGTGGGCCGCGGTCCACCAGTCCAGCTCAGGCGCGAGACGAACGTCCCAGGACAGCACGTGCCCCTCCCCCGTGCGGCGCTTCTTCCCGATGGTGGTGACCCCGGTGAGCAGGGCCCGCACCTGCTCCGGGTCGCCCACGGCGTGCCAGCTGACCGCCCGGCAGGTGGTGACCAGCAGCGGCATCCGGCGGGCCCGGTAGCGGCCTTGGCGGTCGGAGAGCACCGCGGGCAACGCGGTGCACAGGTGCTCCAGGGCGCGGGAATCGGTGTGCCCGGTCCAGGTGTGCACCTCCGGCGGCAGGTCGGGGGGGCGGCCCTGCGGGTAGGCGCAGGTGGCGGCCCAATGCCACTGGTCCCCGCCGGCGCCGGGCAGCGGGCGAGCGGCAGCGGCAGGTCAACGGGGTGCGGGGTGTCCACCAGGGCGGGGGTGGGGTCGGCGGTTGCCCGCCGGGCGGCTTTGTGCTCGGCCCACAGCTCGGCGGCGAGCAGCCCGTCCAGCGCGATTCCCCACGGGGCGGCTTGGGCGATACCGGCGGCCAGGTGCGCACGGACCAGCAGCGGCACATGGGAGTTCACTTCAGGGCCGCCAGTGCGGACAGGGCGGCGTCGCGGTGCGCACGCAGGTGCGCACGCCAGTCGACGGGGGTGGGGTCGGGAGTGAGCCGGGTGCAGGTCAGGTCGGTGTGGACTTGTCCACTTGTCCGTGGCCGATGCCGGCGCGGCCGTCGAGCCGGCCGTCGGCGACGAACGCCGCGAGAACGTCGGTGAAGAACGTGGCCTCGAGGTCGCTGGCCCGGTCCAGCCGCAGCCAGGTGCCGAACCGGGTGCCGGCGGGAAAGGTTTCCACCCGGTGCAGCATCAGTTGCGCGGTGCCCGACCCGTCCGGCGCCAGGTCGTCGAGGTCCTCGAGCCGAGGCGCGCCGGTGGGATCCACGCCGACCCAGACCAGGCCGTGAACGCACGGGTACGCGACCAGCTGCTGGTGGTGCGCAACGCAGCTGAGCAGCTGCGGGCAGCGCTGCTCGCCACGGCTGAGGACCCAGCCGAGCCGCACCTTGCCCGGGCCGCGCACGATGAGCAAGTTGAGGCAGCGCGCGCACAGCTAGCGCGCCTGCTTCGGTGGCGCCCGCGCCGGCACTGGCGGACAGCGGCCGTGGTGCGGCGGTGGCCCGACTACGCGGTCCTCGCTCTCTTCTACCGGATCGAGCCCTACCAGGCCGCCGAGCAGGCGCTGTGGGCGGCGATCACCAGGCTGCCGGACACCCCGGTCACCGCGTCCGCCCGGCGCCGGTTGCGTGAGCAGGTCGAAGACGCCCAGGTGTTAGCGGACTACGCGCTCCTGGATCGGCGGGCAATAGTGCTGCGGGCCGCGGACGCGCACCACGCCGCCCGGCGCCGGGGTGACCCCAACCCGGTGGGCGCAGCGTGGACCGCGCTGGCGGCTCCCCCGCCCGTCACGGACACCGACCCTGGCGCCTGGCCGGTGACCAACCGATCCGAGCTCCGTAACCGGGTTGAACAGGACCGCTTGGACATCCGCCTCGGGGTGGTTTTCGGTGGTGACCGTCGCTACCGCTCCGCGCAGCGTCAACTCGAGCCCTGGCTCGAGCAGCTGTCCGACACGCTCACCAGCCCGCTGTCGGCCGCGGCCTTGGAGCTGGCATGCGACCAATGGCGGGAGCGACGCGCCCCCTACCTCACCAGCCACCAACACGCCCAGGTCCGGGTCGGTTCCGCAACCCGCCCGGGCTGAGGCTATCCATCCCGGAGCGGGACATAGCGGCGGCGCCCACTGTTCCGCAATGGGCCCGGGGCTTCGACGTCGTCGGCGTACCAGTACCTGTCGTCACCTGGACTGCCACCAGGATGGGTGCCTTCCTTTTGGCGCAGACCGGCTGGCGGGCCGGTTGCGGACGTGCTCACCGCAGCCGCCCCTCGCCCCGGCCGAGCGCCGGCTGTGCCAGGCGGGAGCACGCGATGGTTCCGCGACGTGTGGACCCGGCCCGGCTCCTCGGCCGTGCTGGCCCGACGCTGCCCCAGCAGGTGCCGGACGGGTCGGGCACCGCGCAACTGATGCTGCACCGGGTGGAAACGAGGAGAGGAAGAGCACTGACAATCCCGCCGTAGCGGCGGAGGGCCGATCTTCGGTCAAGCCAAGCCTTCTGCGGCCGCCATTTCCGGCAACTTCAGCGCCGGGGCGGCCGCCAGCCACGTCTGAGTGCGGCCTTGTTTGACCACGCCCGCTGGCGACTGCACCCGCCACGGGTCCACCTGCTGCAGCAGCGCGTACGCCAACGCGGTGGCGTGGAAGCGGGTGGCGACGGTGGTGTGGGTGCGGATCCTCCCTCGCTTGCGGAGGTCGGGCAGCGTCCGGTCCGAGGCCCGGCTGATGGCTACCTGCAGCAGTCCTAGCCCGGGCAGCTCCAGCACCGCGACCACGTGCGGTTCGAGCCACTGCCGCTGCCGCCACGCCGGCAGCACGCCGGCGTCCTCCGGTGCCGCGATCCGCTCGATGGCGCCGCGGGCGTAGCGTGCGGCGGTCTCCTCCTGCCGCAGACTCTCCTCGTCCGGTCGGGTCGTGCGTTGGACCTGCGTCAACCGGCCAGCCGGCAGCCGCGCTAGCGCCCGGTCCGCACCGTGCAGCCAGCGCTGCACGGTGCGCCGGCTGACGCCGAGAGCGACCGCAGCCGCGGCGGTGTCCGGGCGGCCGCGGGCGTTCACCCCAAAGGCGACCCCCAGCACAACCCGCAGCCGGTGGTGCGTCCACCGACGTCCGCGGCCGTCACCGCGCGGGGCTGCCTTCATTCACTCGCCGGACCGCGGAGCTCGAGGTCAGCGATGCTCTCGAAGCCCCAGTCGGCGACGTACTGCTGGTCCATGTGGCCTTCCAACCACGACACGAATGCGCGGTCACCGCCGCGTTCGTAGGCCGACAGCAGCGCGTCGACATCCTCCGGCTGGAGTTCCACATCAACCCGGCGCAGGCGCCGGTAGTCGGTCCCGGCCCGGATGGGTCCCTGAACGCCGCGCACGCTCAGCCGGGCACCGCGGCGGGCCAAGGGCCCCTGCCGGACGTCGGCCACCGAGGTTCGCCGGCCGCGTTGGGTGCTGGCGGCCTGGCGTGCCCGGGACGCGATGGCCTTCAGGTGCTGAGGGTTGGCCTGGTGGCGCTGTCGGTCGGCCCCGGCCAGCCAGCGCTGCACGGTGCGCTGGGTGACGCCGAGCCCTTGGGCTGCTGAACGGGTGTCGACCCCGCCGGGGCGTCGGCCCTCCCCGAACGCGGCCTGCAGCATGCCGCGCAGGTCTCCGTCGGGGCGGCCGGTCACGTCCCCGGCGCGGCCGGTGAGCGCCCCGAACAGGGTCTGGCGCAGGTCCGGGGTGAAGCCGGGCTTGTCCATCAGCGCGGTTCAGTGCGCTGGGCGAGCCAGATCAGGAGTTGGCCCCTGGGCAGGACCCAGCCTCGCTCTGGGAATCCAGCCACGGTGTCGAACTTGAGCGCCTGGTGGGGCAGCAACGCCAGTCCGTTGTCGCACCAGCAGCGGGTGACTACTCCGATGCCTGAAGGCACCGGCTTCTCAGGCCGCTTGTGCGGCATGACGGCTCAGTCCGAGCCGAAGGATGTTCAGCGCAGCGTTCGTGTCGGCGTGCGCGGAGTGGCCGCACCGCTGGCAAAGGAACACCTCCCCGCGACGGTTGCCCGCATCAACATGCCCGCAGGCATGACAGGTGCGCGACGTGTTGGCCGCAGGCACGAAGATCACATCAGCACCGGCGCTCTCAGCCTTGTACTGGATCATTCCGGCCAGCGCGGTCCAACCCGCGTCGAGGATGCTCTTGTTCAGCCCTGTCTTCGCAGCGGCCCCGTTGGGCGCGTTGTCGGGCAGGGGCTTGGGTCGGCGGGTCATGTTGCCCACGCGGAGGTCTTCCAGGACGACCACGTCGTAGGTGTCGACGAGGGTCCGAGACAGCTTGTGCAGGTAGTCGGCCCGCGAGTTGCGGACCTTGCGGTGATGCCCCGCGACGCGGGTGACAGCTTTCCTGCGCCGCTTCGATCCGCGGTTGCATCCGGACAGCGCCTGCTGGGCTCCGGTCAGCTTCTCGGCTGCCTCGCGAGTGTGACGGGGGGTCGCGCTGAATCCGCCGTCGCTGTCCGCCAGCAGGTGCCTGACGCCCCGGTCGATACCGACCACGGCTCCGGTCGGGGGGCGCTCCTGCGCGGGAACGTCGACGCAGATAACGTTGATGTACCAGTGCTGCCCTTCGCGGGTGATGCTGACCTGCTTGACCGTGCCTCCTACCGGCCGGTGCAGTTTGACCTTGACGTGACCAATGCCCTGCAACCGGACGCGCTCGCCGAGCCACTTCGCTCCGTCCCCTTCGATGAAGGTCACGGTGTCGAAGCGTTGGACAGGTTTGAACCTCGGGTAGCCCGGCGATTGGCCTGCCTTGACGCGGCGGAAGAACGCTTGGAACGCCTTGTCGAGGCGACGCAGGGTCTGCTGCTGGGAGGAGAACGACCAGCGCGACTGATCTTCATCGAAGGATCTGATGTCCCTCATCTGCGCGGACTGATCACCGTACTTCATCGAATGTTGGCACATGCGGTAAGCGTCGCGGCGCTCCTGCAACGCGGCGTTGTACAAGCGACAGTGATCACGCAGCATCTCGCCGAGCGAAGTCTGCTGCCGAGACGTGGGATACAACCGGTAACGGAAGACACGGTTCACTGGGCGGCCTTCCGCCACGGTCGCTCGTATTGCGTGTCGATGTACCGCTGTACAGTGGATGCGCTGACGGCCCCTACTGTGGCCGCGAAGTACGACCGTGACCACAGTGTCGGGAGCCTGCTCCGCAAGTGCGGGAACTCACCCCGCAGGGCGTGGCTGGTGGTCCCTTTGATCTGGTTTGCGATGTACGACGGGGAGTGCTTCGGGTGAGCCTTCACGAACAGGTGAACGTGGTCGGGCATGACCTGAAGCGAGATGATCGTCCAGTCGTGCTCGGTGCACTTTGCACGGATCAACTCTTCACAGCGGATGTGTACGGTGCCGGTCAGGACGGAGCGACGGTACTTCGGACACCACACGATGTGGTAGCCGAGGTCGTAGACCCCGCCCGCTCCGACCATCACCTGACGAGCCAGCCTGCTGCTGACTGCCAGGCGTGGTCTAGGAGTTCCTTGCCCCGGTAGTCCCTGCCCTGCAGGTGGGGCAGCTGGTCGGCCAGCAGTCCGGATGCCTCGGCCTTGAACTGCCCGAACCCGCGCCCGAGATGCTCCGGCTTGCCGGGCCAGGCGGCAACCGGGTCCGGGTCGTCGGCGACGTAGAGCACCGTGTCCGCGGTCACCGCCACCGGCCAGCGGCCGCTGTCCTGACCGATCTGCAGGATCCGGCGCAAGATGTTCGACCGCGCCTTGGCGACGATGTGGTGCCGACGGTCCGGGGCGTAGCCGGCCCGGTTGCGCATCCACTCCTCGCTGCCCAGCATCCCGATCGTCCGGGTGTACATCACCTTGAGCAGGTTGCGGGCGGCCTGGGCGTCGACGTCGTCGACGTCGAGCGCTGTGCGGGCGTCGCGCACCCGCTCGTACCAGGGGTCGAGGACCCGGCCGTGCTCCTCCCAGACGTACGCCTCCAGGATCGGCACGGTGTAGCCGAGCTCGTAGGCGAGTTGCATGCCGGGCGTGGTCGCCCAGACCGGGCGCAGCGGGATCCCGCCGCGCGGGTTGAGCGGGTGCGGCATCCGCCAGTCCCCCGCCTGCGGCACCTCGTACTTCCAGTAGCCGGGCAGCTTGCGGTCGAACTCCCGACCCTCCGGGTGGTGGGTCGCCTTCCCGATGCCTAGCTCCAGCCCGGCGATTCCCGCGGCGTAGGAGCCGCCCCGGTCGTAGGCGTGCACGAAGCGCTGCTCGCGCTCCTCCGTCGTCGGCGGCCGGGACCAGCTGAAGTCCTGCTCCAGGGTGGAGATCCGCGCCGGCGGGACCGGCTCGCGGGGCGCGAACAGCTTCTCCCGGTCCCGCGCTCGCAGGCTGATCATCAGGTCGAGGCCGGTGGTCGCCGGGCTCATTGCCCACGGCGCGCGCAGCCCCCCGGCGAACAGCGCCAGCCGCCGGGCCAGCGTCGCCGGGGTCGGGGCGTCGCCGAGGACCGGCAGCTCGGCCGGATCGGCATTCATCGCCGGGATCAGAGCCACCCACACCCCGCGCTGTTCGCCGCGCCAGACCCGGGTCCAGGCGCTCAGGCAGTTGCCGGCGCCGCCGAGCTGCCAGCCGTCGGCGATGGCCGCGGTCACCAGCTCGGCGCCCTTGGTCAGCGTCCGGACTGCCTCCACGCGCCGGGTGGCGTCGGTCGGCAGCTGGTTGACGTCGATGCCGAGCTTCGCCAGGACCTCGGCGGTCACCCAGACCTGGCCGGGTTCGGCGCGCCGGTCGGTGACCTGGGTGCCGAGCTCGAGCACCTCGACGAGCCCGGCGATGTGCCCGACGTGGTGCAACGGGTCCGGGAGGTCGTGCCGGGTGCCGTCGGGCATCCAGACACCATCGGTGTGCAGGACCGCCGCCGGCGCGGCGAACCGGGTCACCGTTGTGGCAGCCGACCGCCGCCGGGGTTGCGGCGGAGCGACGGGGGGCCCGGCCGCCGGGGCGGGGGGGGCGGCGTGCCCGCCTTCTCCGGCCGCGGCGGCGGCCGGAGACGAGGCCCGGCCGGCCGCCCGCGCCGCGGCCGCGGCCGCCCGGGTGCCGGCGGTGCTGTGCCACCAGCACGGGATGTGCAGCGGTATCCCGAGGAAGAGCACGCTGCAGCTGACGTCACACAGCAGGCAGGGCTGCGCGGTCGTGGTGATCTCGGCCCGGGCGCTGGTGCCCTCAGCGTCGGCATGGATGGCCACTGCGCGCTCCTCGGGTTCCGGACCGGTCAGGCCCTGCGCTGATAGTGGGACTGACACCGGGGGCGCGGCGTCCCCGGTGGGCGGCCCGAACAGGCCGCCGCCGTCCGGGGGTGCGCCACCTTCACCGCCTCCGGCGCCGGGTCCGTCGACGGGGTCGTCCCCCCGGTCATCGCCCAGTAGCTCGGCCAACCGCAGCGCCGTCATCCGCTGCCGCCGGCCGTCCTCGCAGTGCAGCGTGCGCTGCACCGTGTAGCGGGGGGTGCGCCCTTTGCGCTCCTCGGCGATGAGCACACCCTCGTCGTGCAGTGCCCGCAGGGCGGTGCCCCGGTCGATCTGGGGCGCGTCGGCCATCGTGATGCCGGTGGCCTTGAGCACCTGCTCCACCCCGGTGGACTCCACCAGCAGCTGGGCCGCCCCGTCCCTGGGCGACGGGTCGTGCAGCACGTAGCCGAACCGGATGCCTCGGGACTCGACCCGGTAGCGGGGTTGCCCGGCGTCGTCGGTCCCCATCGGGGTGCGCCGCCACCCCAGCCGACCGGCCATCGGCCACGGCGGCGCTTCGCCGGTGCGCACGTCCTCCACGTAGGCCAGCCCGGTCCGCAGCGCATGACAGATCAGCTCCCGGACCCGCGCCCCGGTGCGGCTGGGCAGGTCCGGGTCCGCCGTGGCCACCAGCGCGTCGCGCAAACCCCGGTCCACCCGATCGAGCACCCGGTCGCGCTCCTCGGCGGCGATGGCGCCGGCGGCGAGCAGGAACTCGGTCATGGCCACCCACCCGGCCCAGGTGTGCCCGGCCGCCTCCGCTAGCCGCACGCCCTCCCCGCCCTCGCGCAACTGCTCGGCGTACCGGGCCGCCTCGGCCAGGCACCGGCCGCGGATGTCCTCGAGGTCGCCGGCGAGCCAGCGCAGCATCGAGGCCATCAGCAGCGCCCGGCCGTGCCGGGACTCGTCCGCGTCGAAATCGATCAGCTGGTCGAGGGATATCTCGTCCGCGTTCAGCGGCACCACGAGGATGCGCTGTGCCCCCGAGCCTGGCCGGGGCATCACCTCGCTGGTGATCAGGGCGCTGGAGCGGGGCGGGGTGCCGTCGAGCACGCTCAATCCGTCCCGGGTGGCCCGGGAGCGTTGCTCTCCGTTGTGCACCAGCCGGGCGAACTCCTCCAGCGTCTTCTGCGCGCCCGCCCAGTCCCGGGTCGGGGCGACGTCGTCGGCCCAGTACAGCGCGTCCTTGGCGCTGTTCAGCTTGATCCGCAGCGCGTTCAGCGTGTCCCCGTTGCCGCTCATCGACGTCGCCGGCTTGCGCCGGTCCCACAGCTCCCCCCAGTGGTGCATCGCCAGCGAGGCCAGCGACGTCTTGTAGCTGCCCGCCGAGCCGATCAGCGCCAGCACCCACGGGTTCGGGCCCATCGCCGAGCGGTACACCTGGCCGAGCAGCGGCGCCGCCACCCGGGCCGGGAGCTGCTCGAGCATCCCGGCGGAGTGCTCGACGAACGCCGCCCGCAGCCGCCCCGGGTCGGTGCTGGGGTCGGGCAGGTCATAGCGGGCCAGCGGTCCGCTCAGCAGCACCGGCACCGGCCGCGGTCCCTCCGGGGTGATCGCTCCCCCGGCGTGGACGAAGAACCAGCGGCCGCCCTCATCGACCCGCCAACCGGTCCAGCGGTACCGCGTGACCGTGCGGATCTCGGCCGACACCGCCTTGATGGCCCGGCGCACGGTGGCCAACCCCGACGGCTTGGCGTCGTAGTCCGGCGGCCCCGGCAGGCTCTCCAACCAGCCGCAGTCGTTGTACTCCTCGGCCGGGACCCGCATCTGCATGCACTCCCCGGTCACCGGGTGGGTGTAGGCGACGACCACCGCCGACAGTTGTGCCGGTCCGGGCGGGTTGAGCGCCGCCTGCCCGGCCCGGACCTCCCGGCCCAGCAACCGCGGGGTGTCGACGTCCACGGTGTCCGGGTCCTCGAGGTACTCCATCTCCACGACCCGCACGTCCAGGCTGAGCACCAGCTTGAGGCTCTCGGCGTCCTCGTCATCGCCCCAGTCCTGGTCGCGCCGGCGGCGGACCGGCTCGACCTGCACGAGGTTGCCGTCGACGATGCGGAAACTGGGCTGGTCGATCGCCAGCCCGTCGCGGACCCGGCTCCCGGGCCGCGGCGGCCACCGCGGGTCCTCCTCCCCCGCCTCGTTCGCCCGACCCTCGGCGGTGACCGCTCCCGGCGGCGACGGGGCCGGCAGCTGCAGCACCGGTGGCACCGCGAGCCCGACGGCCTGGTGCGCTGCCCGGGCCGCCGTGGTCGCCTGCCGCAGCGTCTCCTCGGCGGCCTCGATGGCGTCGCCGGCCCAGTCCGTCCCGGTGCGGGCAACCTGCCGGCGGACGTCGTCGACCAGGTCCCGCAGCGCCTCCCACCGGATCTCCGACTCCACCGCCCACCGACGCGCGAACCGGCGCCGCTCGTCGGCCGCGGCACCCGTGCCGGCGTCCTGGGCGGCGGCGAGCTGCGCCAGGGTCTGGGCCAACGCCTGCTCGACGGTGGCGTGCTTGCGCCGCGCCGTCGCCGCCAGCGCCCAGGCGCTGACCTCCTCGACGTGCACGGGCAGCAGCCCACCGACATCACCGCCGGCCTCGACGTGGTCGGTGAAGTCCGCCTTCGCCGTGCTGGGTGCGGGCAGCAGCAGCTGGACCCGCGCCCCGACGCCGGTGAGCACCTCGTGCACCCCGACACCGCGGTCCCAGCCGGCGTCGTCGCGGTCGAGCACCACCCGGACGTCGGCGCCACGGAACACCTCGGCGAGCTCGGCCGGGAACGCCCGGCCGCCCTGCGCGTTGGTCGTCGCGACCAGCCCGAGGCGCTCCGCGGTGTGTACGTCCTTCTCGCCTTCGACCAGCCACACCGGCTGAGCGCCGGCGACCGCGTCGATGACCTGCGGCAGCCGGTACAGCACCGGTGCGAACCCAGCCGGCTTGCGGCGCACCTGCCTGCCATCGACGGCGAACACCTGCCGGAACTGCTTGTGCCGCTGCGGGCAGGCGGTGCACTCCTCCCGCACCACCTCCTGCACCAGAAGACCGCCGGCGTCGACGTAGGGGTAGGTCTCGACCGGCGCCCACGCATGCTCCGGCTCCGGGTTCGCTTCCCTGGACGGTGCGGCGAGCAGTTGCGGCAGCCGACCCACCCGACCCCGCCGGCGGCCGTTGCGCCGCTGCTGCACCGAGCGCCCGGCCCGCTCAGGCGACGGGGAGAAGACCCGCGGCGGCAGCGGCTCGTCGAACAGGTCCGCCATCGTCAGGCCGAGCGGCTCGACCAGGTCCGCGGCCCGAGCCCCGCACCCGTGGCAGTTCAGCAGCACCGTGCCGCCGCGCTGCCCGTGCACCCACCGCACCGACAGCGAGGGCGTGCCGTCGTCGTGCACCGGGCAGGCGGCCATCACCTGCGTGGCGTTTGTCGACCGGGTCTTACTCCCCCGCGCCTGCAGCGCGTCTCGCACCCGGTCCAGCGACGACCGGGAACCCCCACCGGCGGGCAGACCGGGGAACGGACTGGTCATGTCGTCCGCGCCGCGAAAGCCCGGCGAACCGCGACCGACACGCCGTCACGAGACGGCGTGCGAACAGTGCGGTCTCCGGGTACTCTCGGCATGCACGCCCTCCGATGGAAGCCGAAAAGCCGCCATCGCCGGTAGTGGTTCTCCGAGTCGCCCCCCTCAGCCGCCAAGCAGTCGGGGGGCTTCTCGCTGTTTAGGGGTTCATGCGCCCAGCGGCAGCTCCACCTGGTGACGGTTCCGCTCTCGCTGCACGTAGTCCGGCTCGTCCAGCTCGTGAGCACGCGCAAGGACGATGGCGACGTAGTCACTGAGCGGTAGCCCCGCTGTCGCAGCTGCCTGCTCGTAGAGCACGCGATGGTTCCGCGGAATCCGAACATGCATCGGGCTGCGATCACCCTTGGGTTTGCGCCCCGGTTTCGCCATACGCATGTTCTATCGGCAAAGTGATTCGGAATCCCGGACCTCCGTGTGCGCGGCGTGTCGCCTTCTCGAGCCCGTAGTAGTTCCAGCACACCTGAGGAAGGTCTGCGCCGGCCCGAATCTGTGACAGGCCTTTCGCCATGACTTCGCTGCGTGACCGCCAGCAAAGCCGACAGCGCACCGCTGCGCGCACTCCCTACGCGCGACTTACCATCCCTGGAGTGGGGAGCATGGGGAGCGAGACAAAAGCGCAGGTCAGAGCCGCACTCTTGCTCCCCACTGGGGTGGGGAGCAAGGTGGGGAGCAAGGTGGGGAGCACGTAGCAAGACACGGATTCCGTGTCTTGCTCCCCCCGCCGAGAAGTAGCAAGACACGTTGCAAGACACGGAGCAGCCGTGACTGTCAGCGATCGGACTGGAGTCTTCGCGCCGCCCCAAGCCCGTAGCGACTTACCCGGGTGCCACGTCCGGTCCAACTCGGACGAGCTCACCGCAGCTCGTCAGCGAGGACGGCGGTCAGCCGCTGTGCGGCCCTAGCTAGAGAGGCTCAGTCAGAAGATCTGGGCTGGTGTCCGACGCGGGTCCTCAGGGCCACCGCGCTCTTGTCGAGCGTGCCTGACTCTCGCGGCCAGTCCTACCGGCGAGACGTCCTGGCTGGCGCGCACCAAGACCTCCTCCGGCCGGGTAGGTCGCAGTTCCTCGATCAGGTCACAGATCGCGTCCTCGAAGATGTCGGCGGCGGCCTCGTAGAGCCGCCACAACTGCTTGAGCTCCCACGCTTGGATCAACGGGTTGCTGAACGGCAGTTTCCGTAGCACGGCTTTCACGTTGACGTTCGTGCGGTCCTCGGGTCGGGTCCCGGCTGCGAACCACAGAATCACCTTGCAGTCGACCACGCTGAGCCCCAGGGCCGCTGCGACGGGCTCCCACCCGCCCAAGGTGTCCCGAGCCTGCCGCAGGGGCTCGGCCATCGCCGCCCGGCACAGCAGAAGGTGCTCCCCTACCTGGTACTGGTACTGCTGGAGCAACTCGAGGTGCCGCACGGTGCTGAACTCGAGCTGACCGCCAGTGTGGCGAGTGACGATCCGCATCGCGTGCTCGTCCCACCAGCGGAACCGCGACTGACGAAACATGTGCTTGTGCCAACGCAGGTCGTCGAGCCACATCTCGGCGCGCTCACGACGGCGGCTCGCCGCACGCTCCTCTGGTGCCACACCCAAATGATGCACTCAACAGGCCTTGGCTTGCCGTCGATCGCAACCGCGTACGGAGAATTTTCGATCAGAGGGGGCCGCCTGATGTTGAGCGCGGACACAGGGATGCCCTAGTAACGCCGTTGTGGCGGTAGGACCGACCGGAGCACACCTGTGGGCCACCTACGGGCAGCCTGCGGGCAGCCTGTGGCTCACCGCAGCGGGGCACACGGTTCAGACTCGGCGTCGGAGACTCACAGGCGGACAGCGCTTCGGAGCAAGTCGAACTGTGGGCCCCTCATGTGTTATCTAATGACAGGCGGCGGTGTCCTTCACTCGGCCTATTGTCGCTCGCTACCAGGCAGAACAGTAAGAACGCCCGGGGCACGCGCGCACACGCAGGCTGGACGCCACCGCCCGTCCCGCGGGCAACCTGCAGGCAACCTGCAGGCTGCTTCAAACGCAGCCGGTCGGAAGCTGCAGAACACCCGAAACGCTGCGCTAGCAACGACTAACAGCTGAAGGCAGCCCACGGGCAGTCCGTAGGCACCGATATGCGCCCACAGGCGACCGAACGTGCTCATTGATCCCAACAGGCACCAAGATGCGGCTACGGGCGCACGACCACGCCTAAGGGCACGCATAGCCAGCCGCAGACGCCTACGGGCGCATGCGAGTACCCGCAGGGTCCAGCGGACGCCGCTCGGGTACTTGCGACACGCCCACCGGCATCACACAACCGGCCCACCGTCAGGCCCATAATGCGCCCACAGGAGTGACACACGTGTAACTCGCGGCCGACGCCACCGGGGGAGCGGCGCAGCCGGGCCGATAACGAGCGGAGGGATGGGTCTAGGTGCGACCACCGATACTGGCGTTCGCCACGGGCAAGGGGGGCACCGGCAAGACGAGCTTGACGTCAAATGTGGCCGGTCTCGCCGCGGAGTACGGCTATCGGGTGCTCGCCGTCGACCTGGACCCTCAGGGCAACCTCGGCCGCGACCTCGGGTACTACGGGGACGAGGCTCGTGACGACGGCGGTCAGGCACTGCTCGAAGCGATGGCGTTCAATCGCAGCCTCACGCCGTTGACGAACGTGCGGCCGAACCTCGATGTGGTCGTCGGCGGACCGCACCTCGACAGCGCAGCCGCACTGGCCACCAGTTGGGAACGGCAGGGCCGGGTAGCCCGGCGCGCTCTGGCTGAGGCACTCAACCCGCTGGTCGGCGGCTACCACCTAGTGGTCCTGGACTGTCCGCCGGGGGAGCGGTTCCTCCAGGAGTCGGCGATGTGCGCGGCGAGCCACGTCGTCATCCCCACCCGATCGGACGAGGCCAGCTTGGATGGTCTCACCCGCGTCGCGGACACGTTCTCCATCGCTCGCGAGCACAATCCCGATCTGCAGCTCCTCGGAGTGGTGCTCTTCGGGATCACCGCCACCGGTACCGCACTGGTACGAGAAGTGACGGCCAAGATCCGAGCGTCCCTGGGAGATGTGGCGCCCGTCTTGGACACCCGCATCCGCTACCTGGAAGCCCCGGCGGTCGGAGCGCGCGACCGTGGTTTGTTGGTCCACGAGTACGAGCGAGACCTGGTCAGGTCCGCCCCCCGCTTCTGGGAGCGGCGTAATGCAGACAGCCAGCGGCTAGGCGGCGCGGGCACCGCCAACAAGCTCGCGACGGACTACGCCGCTCTCACCACCGAGCTCCTCGCGACGTTGTTCGCCGACCGGGCAACGCCCGCCACCGTCGGCGGTGTCGGGTGAGCAGCTCCCCACCCCGCCGGGAGCGGAGCTGGCAAGAGGCGTTCAAGCCGCCCCCGCCCCCGCCGCTGTCCGCTCCGGCACCCGCAGCTGTGCGCCAGTTGCGCACTTCAGAAGAGGAGCCCATCAACGAGGCAGCGCCGGTATCTCCTGACTCCACCGAACCTGCTCCGGGGCTCCATCCGGCCAGGGTCGGGAACGCTCGCCGTGGAGTCCCGCGCCGGTCCGCAACTGCTCGCAGCGACGAGGTAGTTGAACAAGCAAGTACCGGCGCGGCAACACCGACTGCTGGTCGAGCTGAGCAGCGAGTACGCGCCGCGTTGGCCCGGACGCTGGCTCAGCTGGAGCTCTCCGCGCAAGTCGCCGACGTAGCTCGCGGCCCCACGGGTTTCACCGCGACACTGGACCTCACCGGCGAGACGATCATCGACGACGTCCGCGACGCCGCCGACCACCTCGCCCAAGTGCTGCGAGCGGCTCGGGTACGCGTCACCGCTGAGGAGAATCAGGTTCGCATCGAACCGAGCGGTCGGGCCGTCGAACGCAGTCGACAGGTAGCCGTCTGGGTACCCAAGCGGCTCCGGGACGCCGTCGAGGACCGCAAGGAAACAGGCGTCTCCTACACCGAGTTCGTTCTCGATGCGTTCAACCGGCACCACGCCAGTCTGGGCAGTTTCTTCGTCCGCCGGCTACCTACTGCTGGGCCCATGCCGCAGCGGCACACTCGGCACCGGCGCGGACTCGATACCCCGGTACAGGTGTGGCTCTACCTCACCCCGGCGCAGGAGGCCGTCCTGGACGAGGCGGTCACCACGTCGGGCGCCGGGTCGCGCTCTGCGCTGGTCACCCGGTTCCTCGAAGAGGAACTCGGGATTGTCACCACCCCCCGCTACAGCGGCTGAACCCGGCAACCGGACACCCACCGTCCCGCGTGGCAACGCCGGGCGCCCGCTGAGCCCCAGGCGATCAGGGGCGGCTGTCCGGGCGGGAGCGGAGCAGCTCTGCAATGCGGGCCAGGTCATCCCGGTCGCCGAACTCGATCACAATCCGGCCACGGGACCGCGCCGCCTGCACCCGCACCCGGGTGTCCAGCCGCTCGGCGAGCTCGTTCGTGATGCTGTCCAGGTCGGCATCCGGACCGCTCCGTCGGCGCACCCGGGTTCGCTTCGGCAGGTCCTCCTCCCAGCCCGGCAGGTTGCCGACCGCAATCAGCTCCTCGGTGGCGCGCACCGACAACCCTTCGGCGACGATCCGAGCCGCCAGCCGCTCCGCCGCGCTCGGGTCCTGGACCGAGACCAGTGCGCGGGCATGCCCGGCGGACAGCACCCCGGCAGCCACCCGCCGTTGGACCTGAGCAGGTAATCGAAGCAAGGAGAGCATCCCGGTGACGTATGAGCGGGAGCGACCCAAATGCGCTGCCAAGTCCTCGTGCGTGCAACCGAGGTCGTCGATGAGCGCTCGATACGCCGCCGCCTCTTCCAAGGGGTTCAACGCCGCCCGGTGGACGTTCTCCAGCACGGCATGCCGGAGCAACTGCGTGTCCTCGGTCGTGCGGATCACCGCCGGGAGCGAACTCAGCCCGGCTTCCCGAGCGGCGCGCCACCGACGCTCGCCCATGACGAGCTGGAAGCGGTCGTCGGCATCCGGACTTGGACGTACCACCACCGGCTGCAGAACGCCGACCACGCGGATTGAGGCAACGAGCTCGGTGAGCGCGTCCGGGTCGAACTGCTGCCGCGGTTGGCGTGGGTTGGGGTCGATCGCGCTCAATGCGATCTCAGCGAACCGCACAGCCGCCGCCGGTACGGGTACCAATAGCACCTCCTCGCAGCGGAGATGCTATTCGGTGCCTCAAGCTTCAGGTTGTGAGCCGCGCCGCGGCATCACGCGCCTTGGCGGTAAGGCACCGACGCGGCGGGGCCAACTGCGCATCCGTGGCGGCACGCAGCTGATGCGGTGGGGGAGGGCCGCAATTGCTGTCCAATTGGTCGAAGAGAACATTGATCAATAGGCTATGCACCGTCGCCGCGACGCGGCGACGACTCCGGGCCAGCGGGAGTCCTCGTCCGGCGGCATATGCCCTTGGTCATCTTGCCCAGGGGCCCGGTCGCGGCCCGGGCCGGGGCCTCGGTCCGGCGCCGGTCGGTCGGCGCCGCCGCCGCCCATCATTTCCACGCCGTCGCGGCGTCCCCGCCAGGGGCCTGGAGGACTGACCGAGTGCCGGACGCAAGCCCCGCCGTTCAGGGCGGGGTTAGTCCGGTGTTCGCTGGTTCTCGACGTACTGGCGGATGATCGCCAGCGGCGCCCCGCCGCACGACGCCGCGAAGTACGACGGCGACCACAGATGCTCCCGGTGGGTGCGGACGCGGTACTGCTGCCGCAGCCGACGCGCGGACACGCCCTTGAGCGAGTTCACCAACGCGGACACGGCGACCGTCGTCGGGTACTCGACCAGCAGATGTACGTGGTCGTCTTCGCCGTCGCATTCGACCAAGTGAGCCCCGAAGTCTTCGCAGACCGAAGCGAAGACACCCCGGAGGTAACCGATGTGGTCCCCGTTGAGCACGTCCCTCCGGTACTTCGTCACAAAGACCAGATGGACGTGCAGCGCCGAAAGAACGTGTCTACCCCGACGGTAGTTTTGAGTCTCCGCCATAGACCAATAGGGCACAGTGATCGCGTGTTGGTCCGCTACCGCTATCGGCTCGACCCGACGCCGGCCCAGCAGCGCCAGCTCGCGCGCACGTTCGGGTGCGCCCGGTGGGTCTACAACGAGTGCCTACGAGTCCGCGACGGCGCGCACGCAGGCGGCGAGAAAGTCACCGACACCGAAGTCCAGCGGCGGGCCGTCACCCTCGCCAGGCAACGGGCAGAGACGGCCTGGCTCAGCGAGGTCGCCTCCGTTCCGCTGGTGCAGGCGTGTCAGGATGCGCGCCGCGCCTACCGCAACTGGTTCGACTCGCTGCGCGGCCAGCGGAAGGGCCGCCGGATCGGGCACCCGCGCTTTCGCCGCAAGCACGGCCGGCAGTCAATCCGACTCACCCGCAACGGCTTCGCCCTAAACGGCGACCAGCTCTATGTCGCAAAGGTGGGAGACATCACGGTCCGCTGGTCCCGCGACCTGCCTTCGGTGCCGTCCAGCGTCACCGTTATTCGTGAGCCGGATGGGCGGTACTACGCCTCGTTCGTGGTGGACCGCGCCGAGACGCCGTTGCCGGCAGCCGGCCGCAACGCCGGCATCGACCTTGGCCTTACAACTTTCGCCGCCGTTGCCTACGACGACGGCACCGTCGAGAACGTCGCCAACGCAAGGCACCTGCGGGCCGCCCAGCGCCGGCTCGCCCGCGCTCAGCGCGCCCTGTGCCGGAAGCAGAAAGGTTCCGCGAACCGGGCGAAGGCTCGGCGCCGGGTCGCGGTCCACCACCGGAAGGTCCGCGACCAGCGGGCTGACCACCACCACAAGCTGGCCCTGCGGCTGATCCGCGAGAATCAAGCGGTCGCCGTTGAAGACCTGGCCGTTGCCGGTTTGTGCCGGACACGGCTGGCTCGGTCGGTACACGACGCCGGCTGGGCGACGTTCGTCCGCCTGCTTCGGGAGAAGGCCGACCAGTACGGCCGTCAGGTCGTCACGATCGGCCGGTTCGAGCCCACCAGTCAGGTGTGCTCGGCCTGCGGGGTGAAAGACGGTCCCAAGCCGCTGGGCGTCCGGGAATGGACGTGCCGGGCGTGCGGGGCCAGCCACGACCGGGACGCCAACGCGGCCCGGAACGTCCTTGTCGCCGCCGGGCTGGCGGAGACACGAAACGCCTGTGGAGCACCGGTAAGACCGAGCGGTAGCCCGGCGCGGAGCGTAGAAGCAGGAACCCACCGAGGTGCCGCGTGAACGGCACGGTAGGAATCCCCGGCGTTCACGCCGTGGAGGATGTCAACAGCTGCTGGTTCTCGACGTAGCGGCGGGCAACGTCGAGCGGGGCTCCACCAACCGTCGAGACGAACCATGAGGGTGACCACAACGCGGGTAGCCGGCGCAGCTGCGGAAATTCCGCCCACAGCCGCCGGGACGAGCGACCCTTCGGCTTCTGCATCAGCGCGGACAACGGGACTGTCGGCGGCAGCTCCAGCAACAGGTGCACGTGGTCGGGCATGGTCTCGCACTCGATCACGTCGCCGCCGCACTCGGTGACCACCTCGTCGATGATCTGCTTCAGCCGGGCTTCGACCCGCCCCCCGATCACGCGCTGGCGGTACTTCGGGCACCAGATCACGTGATACTTCGCCGAGTACACGCTCTTGCGAGTGGATCGGTACCGCATAACTCCGGAGCATCCGCTGCCGCACCGACAGTTTGCGGCGCCGACGGCCCTTGACCCGCGACTGAAGTCGCGGGCTTGCGGGCCGCTCTTCGGTCAGTCCCTCGTTCAGGCTTCACCGCTATGACCCCAGACAGGACTCCTGCCCGGCAACTTGCCGGCACGGTCTGCTGTCTGATCGCCTGCCAGGGCGTACGACGCGACTGACCGTCGAATTGGCCGAAGAACCAACTGATCATAGGCTCATGGGCAGCAACGCCGGCGTGAAGGCAACGTCGGTCCGGTCGCCGGAGGCCGCTGTTGCTGCAACGGGACAGTCGAGATGTGAGAGGCGGGGCCCGGTGGCTGAACGGCTTGTGGTCGTCTGCGATGTTCATGACACGAACGTTGTAGCCACGGGTCATGTCCGACTCGATGTAGCCGGCGAGGTGCACGAGCTTGATCTGTGCGACGAGCACCTAGGACAACTGCGGGAGTCGCTCGGCACGCTGCTGGCACCGACTCAGAGCCACCGGCCGCAGCGGGCCGCTCGCGGGCCTGGGCAAGGAACCCGTGGCCGCACCGGTGGAGCGAAGAGCGCTATCGCGAGGCGTCGTCGCGCACCAAGTCGCGCCGGCTCGGGCGGGGGAGCCAGTAGAAGCGGTTCGCTCGCGCATAGGGAAGCCGTCCGAAACTGGGCACGTGCGCACGGCCTGAACGTCAGTGATCGAGGCCGACTGGCAGCAGACGTCGTACGCCAGTTCGAGGAGGCCACGGGTGGTGACTCGGCTAGCGCCGACGGTGCGAGCGCCGTCGATGAGGTTGCGGAGTGAATCGCTGACGGGACCCCGCGGATCGGCCACGGGAAGACGCGATCCTGTCTACGTGCATTGCGTCTGACTTCGTGAGGAAGACGATCTTTGAAATACCCAGCCACCGGGCGGCGCGCCTGACCCGTCTGGAGGCCCTTGATGGTGTCCGATCCAAAGATGAATGTGGGAAAGCGCCGACGGCTGGCGCCGAGCGAGAAGTACGAGATCTACGTCGCGGTGCTCACCGGACAGGCGACGCAGCGGGAGGCCGCGGAGCGGTTCGGAGTGGATCGCTCGACCGTGGTGCATGTGTGTCGGACCGCGAAGCAGGGGGCGCTGGCGGCGCTGGCCGCCTCGGTGCCGGGCCGGCCGGGGCAGTCGCCGGAGTCGGCCGCGCTGGAGGCGACTCGAGCGGAGGTGGAGCGGCTGCGGGCCACCGTCACCGAGCAGGCGGTGGCGCTGCACCTGCACCAGGGAAAAGCGCGTTGGGACTGACCGCCGGCCCGGTCCCGCCGCGAGTGGACGCCTCCGTCAAGGCCGGCCTGTGCGACCTCGTCGAGGAGGCGGTGGACGCCGGGTGGTCGACCGGGCGGGCAGCGGTGTTCCTCGGCCTGGATGCCGACCGGGTAACCCGCTGGCAGGGCCGCCGGGCGGTGGACCGGCTCGCGGACGCCACCCCGGGTGGGCACCCGGTACATGGCCTGCTGGCGTGGGAACGGGCCGCGGTGCTGGCGCTGTTCGGGTCCTGGGGTGAGGTCGACCGCTCGCACCGCAAGCTCGCCCACCGCGGCTCACGGCTGGATGTCGTGCACGTCTCCGAGTCCACCGTGCGGCGCGTGCTGATGGCCGAAGGTCTTGTCCTGCCCGGCCATCCGCCCCGCGAGCCGACCCCGCGCAGCCCGTGGCCGCCGTGGCTGGAGTGGAAACCCAACCGGATCTGGGCCTACGACTTCACCCACTTCAGCCGAGCCCGGCGGGCCGCGATCGCGATCCTGGACATGGTCTCCCGCAAATGGCTGACCACCCTGGTGAGCGCCGAGGAGTCCTCGGTGCAGGTCGAGGTCGCCTTCCTCGCCGCACTCGATGCCGAGGACCTGCTGGCCCTGGCCGACGCCCGGGCCAGCGCCGCGCTGCGGTGCGCCCTCGCCGCAGGCAACCGCGACACCGTCCGCGCCGCGGTCGACGACGGCCAGGTGCCGTTGCTGCTCGCCGTCTCCGACAACGGTCCGCAGATGCGGTCCCACACCACCCGCGAGTTCATGGCCGCAGTCGCCATCGCCCAGCACTTCGGCCGCCCGCACACCCCGACCGACCAGGCCTGGATCGAGACCCTGTTCGGGCACATCAAGGGCGAGTGGCCGCACCTGGAGAAGATCACCGACCCGGCCGAGCTGGCGGCCGAGCTGGATCGGGTGCGCACCGAGTACAACACCGTGCGGCTGCACGCCGGGATCGGCTATGTCACCCCCGACGATGAACACGACGGCCGGGGTGACGGCATCCGCCAGGCCCGCCGCAGCGGGCTCGCCGCCGCCCGACTGGCCCGGATCGCCGCCCACCAACCGCCGGGGGAAGCCAGGTGAGCACCGTGCGAGACGATAATGAGACGACATCCGCCGCGGTCCTGCCCTGCCCCGTCTGCGGCGCCTCCTTCCGCCGCGTCCGCCGCCAGGCCTTCTGCTCGCCCGCGTGCAAGCAGGTGGCCTGGCGGGCTCGGCACCAGCCGGATCGAGCCGCACCGGTCCCCGCCTCCCGCCGCCGCGACCACACCGTCTACCAGTGCGGCGCGTGCGACACCCGCTACCTTGGCGAGCAGTGGTGCGCCGACTGCGTGCGTCCCTGCCGCGCCCTCGGACTCGGCGGCTCGTGCGGACACTGTGGCGACTTGCTCACCCTGGACGAGCTTCTCGCCGGGGAGGTCCTAACGTGATCGCAGCAACTGATGACCGACCCCCCACCGCAAACCGCTCCTGGCTGAGTATTTCACTGATCGACTCACTCAAAGAGTCAGACACTCCTCACCTGACCGCGCAGGGGGCTGCCGACCTGCTGGCCGCGGCGGTGCAGCGCCTCGGCCGACCGGCCCGGACCGAGGCCCGAAGTGGACGGGTGGAGCGC
>Ga0097691_1001053_pt1 | contig 21391 bp, 16 predicted proteins | sample NGESurdeep072012_8_FD_72858 | JGI IMG/M metagenome (GOLD analysis project Ga0097691, IMG submission 72858) | Arctic peat soil microbial communities from Barrow, Alaska - NGEE Surface sample 210-1 deep-072012 | ecosystem: Environmental > Terrestrial > Soil > Wetlands > Peat ... | reverse complement strand
GAGGCGGGAGAGCGCCTCGGGATCGTTGGCTAGATCGGCGGGGAGGACCTTGACGGCCACGTCGCGGTCGAGTTTGGTGTCGCGGGCGCGGTAGACCTCGCCCATGCCCCCAGCGCCGAGCTGTCCCATGATTTCGTAGAAGCCGAAGCGGGTGCCGTTAGCGAGTGTCACTTCAGTCCCTCGATGAGGTAAAGCTCGGAGAGCTGGCGAACGACGTTGTAGGCGTAAGCGCTCCCGTCGACGGCCAGCATCAACCCATGGACCCCGGAGATCCCCACCGGATCGGGCGGCTGTAGGTTCAGCAGGTGTGTCCGCTTTCCCGTCCTCAGCTCCAACGCGTCGACCGGCGCGGGAATCACGTTCCGGTCGAAGACGACGATCGAGCGGGAGTCGCGATACCAGCCCGAGATGGCGTCCCCGCGCCGGAGCCCGTGAAACGGCACGGGGTCCGACCCGTCGGTCCGCGCGTAGACCGCTTTCTGCTCGGTGTCCGAGGCCCCAGGCAGCCCCGGGTTGAGGTACGCGATCCACTTCCCATCCGGAGAGATCAGGCTCTGCAGGTGGAACCAGCCCGCGCCATCCGGTGCGATCTGCTTGAACGCCCCCGTCTCGAGGTCGATCGAGAAGAGGGAGTACGGTTTCCCCTCCGGTCGCCCCCAGATGATCCCGTGGCGGCCGTCGGAGAGGATGAAGATCTTCGAGTCGTTCGCCGCGAAGGCCGGGATCGGCACGACGCGAGGCGCCCCGGAGCCCGCCGGGATCATCTTGAAGCTGAAGACCGGCTCTCTCACGTAGGTCAGGACCCACCTTCCGTCGCCGGAGAGCGTCGGCATCCGGTATCCCTCGCCGAGGTCGAGCGCGAGGCTCCCGTCCAGGGGCCGCAGGTAGATCCTCCCCTCGGTGCCGGTCCACTGACTGAGATGCGCGAGAAGGGCGGTCTTCCCGTCGTCGGTGATCCCGACGGCCGCCTGGGCGTTCAACCACGTCAGGTCCTCGTCGCGGCTGCTCCCCCTCGCCCGGGCGTAGACCTGTCGCTGGTAGGAGTTGATGACGACGAGCGCCCTGCCGCTGGAATCGACGTCCTGCAGCTCAAGGCGGCCCGCGTGAGAGAGGAGCGTCCGGGCTTTTCCCGCGAGATCGACCGCCAGGAGCCGGCTTTGCCCGTCTTGGAACGTCGAGACCCAGATCTCCTTTGCTGCCGGTCCCCATGCCATCCCGGTAAATCCTCGGAGGGGGATGAGGTCCCGCGACTTCCCCTCCCGGTCCACGACGGAGACGAGACCGTCCTCGAACGTCTCCCCTTGTTCGTGGAAATAGGCGAGCCTGTCGCCACGAAGTCTCGCCGACCGGAGCGGGTCTCGCGTCCGGAGGACGACGTGCCCGAACGGCCACTCCAGCCGGTACTCCTCCGCATAGGCGCCGATCACCAGGGCGATCTCGCCGCGCTCGCCCTGGGAGACCGACCAGACGTTGTCGGCCCACGTCCGGGCGGCGCCCCCGGAGACGGGAATGCTGACCAGCTGTCCGACCGGGCTCGCATGCGAGATGAAAAGGTCCGTCAGCCCCATGATCTCGCCCGAGACCGAGACCGACTGGAGGAGTCCGTCGAAGCCCGGGACGACTCGCGGCGCGGGCTGGTCGATCCTCGTGACGTAGAGCCGCGACCCTCCGGAGCTCCATCGGGCGCTGTAGAGGGCATCGGACGTGCCCGGGACGAAACAGGCCGCTCCGATCGTCCCCCGCTCGCGCGTCAGCTGGCGGAATATCGGATGGGTCTCCCCTCCTGGGCGCCTGAGGGCCCACAAACCACCCACCGCGAGCAGCGCCCCGCAGGTGACAGCCGCCGCGCCCCCGAAGACCAACCACGGGCGCCAGCCCCTGCGCGTGACGGCTCCGGCCGCCCCGCTCGCCATGGCCGACCCGGAAAGCGACTGAAGGTCGAAGGCGATGTCCCGCGCGGACTGGAAGCGCTCGCCCTGTTTCTTCTCCAGGCAATGCTGCACGATGCGCGAGAGCGCGGGTGACGGCCCGGAGCCGGTCGGCGCGATCTCCGGCGGGTCCTCCTTCAGGATCGCCGTCATGCTCTCTGCCGCCGTCTCGCGCTTGAATGCCTGTTGCCCCGTCAGCATCTCGTAGAGGACGATGCCGAACGAGAAGATGTCCGAGCGGTGATCCGCCGTCTCGCCCCGCACCTGCTCCGGCGACATGTACCTGACGGTTCCCATCACCGTGCCGGGCTCGGTGTACTTGTCAACCGTCTGCAGGCGCGAGCCCGAACCCGTGGCCGGGTCCGTTCTTTTCGCGAGACCGAAATCGAGCAGCTTCGCGCGCCCCTCGCCTGTCACGAAGACGTTCTCGGGCTTCAGATCGCGGTGAACGATCCCTTTCTCGTGGGCCGCGGCCAGCCCCTCGGCCATCTGCACGGCGAGATCGACGGCCTTGCGGGCGGGAAGCGCACCTTGCTCGAGGCGTGCGCGCAGCGTCTCGCCTTCGAGAAGCTCCATGACGGCGTACGCGACCTCACCCTCACGCCCGAAGTCATGGATGGCGAGGATGTTCGGGTGGGAGAGCTGCGCGACGGCGCGCGCCTCGCGCTCGAGGCGGGAGAGCGCCTCGGGATCGTTGGCTAGATCGGCGGGGAGGACCTTGACGGCCACGTCGCGGTCGAGTTTGGTGTCGCGGGCGCGGTAGACCTCGCCCATGCCCCCCGAACCGAGCGGCGAGACGATCTCGTACGGTCCGAGTCGGGTACCGGGTGCGACGGTCAATTTGCAAACAGTTTACAGCTCGGAGAACGTTTTCGAGAGATCATCCGCGCACAATCGGGAAAACAGGGGAGGGGAAATGGCGCTTCCTTCTACGCTCCGAAAATGGCCACGGCGCTTTTTCTCGGCGCTCGGCCCGGGACTCGTCACGGGTGCAGCGGACGACGATCCTTCCGGTATCGCGACGTATTCCATTGCCGGCGCGCAGCTCGGAACGAGCCTTCTCTGGACGGCCCTCCTGACCTGGCCGCTCATGGCGGCGGTGCAGATGATGTGCGCGCGAATCGGCATGGTCCGGGGCGAAGGACTGGCCGCGGCGCTTCGAAAGCGCATTCCGAAACCCTTCGTCATCGTCGCGACGTTCTCTCTTCTTCTCGCGAACACGATCAACATCGCGGCTGACCTCGCCGGCATGGCGGATGCCGCCGAAATGCTGACGGGACTGAACTCCCATGTCTTCGTCGTCGTCTTCGGAATCGGCATCGCGGTTGCGATCGTTCGGTTGCCGTATCACCGGATCGCATCGGTCCTCAAGTGGCTCGCCCTCGCGCTCTTCGCGTATGTGATTACAGCGTTCCGGGTCGGAGTCGATTGGAGAGAAGTTGCGCAGAGCGCGTTCGTTCCCTCATGGCCTCAGAGCAAAGAGGCATGGGCCACGCTCGTCGCGATACTCGGCACGACGATCAGTCCCTACCTCTTCTACTGGCAGGCCTCACAGGAGGTCGAGGAAGAGAAGACGCTCGGTGAGACGACGCGCGCCAGCCGACGTGGCGCGACACGGAGAGAAATCGCCGACCGAACGCTGGACGTAGGAGTGGGCACGTTCTTCTCGAATCTCGTCATGTTTTTCATCATTCTCACGACGGCTGTCACGCTGCATCGGCACGGCATCACGAAGATCGAAACGTCCCGTCAAGCCGCAGAAGCCCTGCGGCCGCTCGCGGGCGAGTTCGCAGCGACTCTCTTTACTGTCGGAGTCCTCGGCGTCGGCTTCCTTGCGATCCCCACGCTCGCCGGGTCGGCCGCGTACGCGTTCGCGGAAACCTTCGGCTGGAGGCAGGGGCTCGATCAGAAGGTGGCGGGAGCACGGCGCTTCTACTTCATTGTCGGGGTCTCGACCGCGGCCGGTATCGCGCTGGACTTCGCGAAGATCAATCCTCTCAAGGCTCTCTACTGGTCCGCGATCGTAAATGGGCTGTTGGCCCCGTTTCTCCTCGTCGGAGTTCTCCTCGTCGCTTCGAGCCGCAAGTTGATGGAAAAGCAGCCGAGTTCCGTGCTCGGCCGCGTGGCGGTGGGCGTCGCGACCCTTCTCATGTTCGGGGCCGCGATCGGTATGTTCGTTTTCTGAGGGGGCACAACGGGATTTCCAGCGCGGCAGTGCATTAACTCGCTCGAGACAAGAGCGTATAAGGGTCTCGAGATGTGGCCTGGCGAATTCCACGGGGAGATGGCCGCCGTCTTCGGCTCGCTGGCGCTGTCTCCCGATCCCGTCTTCATCACCGACCGCCACAACCGGATCGTCTTCTGGAATCAGAGCGCCGAGCGGATCCTCGGGTTCTCGGCCGACGAAGTCGTCGGGAAGCCGTGCGCCGCGCGTCTCGAGGGCTGCGACGCTTTCGGGAATCGCTACTGCTCGGAGAGCTGCCCGGTCACCGCAATGGGGGCGCGGGGGGAGACGGTGAACCACTTCGGTCTCCGGCTCAAGGGCCGCGACGGCGATGTCGTCACCGTGGACGTCACGATTCTGAATCTCGGGGCGCGCACGCCGGGCGACTTCTTTCTCGCGCATATTCTCCGGACGGAGCGAATCGAGCTTCCTTCCCTCCAGGATTCGGAGCGTCCGGCTCCGCCGCCGTCCCCGTTCGCGAGCTCGAGGGAGTCGCCGGACGTCCGCGCGCGCAGGCTTTCCGCGCGCGAGGTCGAGGTGCTGGGGATGCTCTCGGCCGGCCGCTCGACCCCCGAGATCGCCACCGCCCTCCATATCTCGAACCTCACGGCCCGGAACCACATCCAGAACATCCTGTACAAGCTCGAAGTCCACTCCAAGAGCGAAGCCGTTGCCTTCGCTTTCCAGAAGCGGCTGAAACTGGTCTGACGAAGCTCCCCTGAGGAGCCGCGCCCGCGGACCGTCCCGTTGGATGCCCGCGCACCAGACGAATTGGTGAGATTGCGGGATGGTGACGCGGCCGTCCCAGCCGCACCGTGATCGGCGATAAGGAGAAGCCATGAGCCGATCGACACGCGGAGCCCGTGGAATGCTGTTCCTGGCGGTGGGGATGGCGCTCTCGTGCCTGGTTTCGACGCGCGCAAACGCGGTCCCCGCGTTTTCCCGCAAGTACCAGACGTCCTGCCAGACCTGCCACTCGATCTTCCCGAAGCTCAACCCGTTCGGCACGGCCTTTCGTTTGAACGGTTACCACCTTCCCGGCGAGACGGAGGAACAGGTGAAGCAGAAGCCTGTCTCGCTCGGAGCGGACGCCTACGCGCGGATGTGGCCGGAGATGGTCTATCCGAGCTCTCTGCCCGGCAACGTTCCCTTCGCCCTGAACGTGAAGATGGCGAGCCTCTACGCCTCGAGTCACGACGACACCGGCAAGACGATCGTTCACAACGATTTCCAGTTTCCGCAGGAAGCGAACCTCTTCGCCGCGGGAACGCTCGGGAATTCGTTCAGCTTCCTCAGCGAAGTCACGTACGCGGAAAACCCGGACGGGAGCAGCTCGGTCGAAATCGAGCACGCGCGCCTCGATCTCATCTCCGCGTTCGGGCCCGAGCACCTCTTCAATTTCCGCATCGGGAAGCTGGCCCCGAACCTCTACGACGGATTTCAGGAAATGTGGCTCATGACGGACAACGGGGTGGACACCCTCTTTACGTACAACCCGATCGGCTTCAACGGCGGAACGGGCCTCGCCGACAGCGGCGGCGGTGTCAGCCTGCCCGCGCGGACGAGGGCCATCGAAATGTACGGGGTGGCGGCTCACCGCCTCTTCTACACGGTCGGGGTCTCGTCGCCGATCGGGCCGGGAGGCTCGAACGGCCAGTTCAACAACGGCAGCGGCAAGGACTTCTACGCGCGCGTCGACTACAAGCTCGGGGGCCTCGGGCTCGACGGGGACTCGACCGGAGTGACGCTGCCGCCGGAGAACTGGCGGGAGACGTCGTTCCGCCTGGGCGCGTTCGGATATTGGGGCAATGGAGGGGACGTCGAGTACGCGATCACCGACCCCGACGGCAACCCGTTCCGGATGCAGCAGGGCCGGTTCAGCCGCGCCGGCGTTTTCGGCTCGCTCTACTTCGGAGACCTGAACCTGATCGGTGTCGCCGTGCACGGCAGCGACGACCTCTCGCTACGCGACAACGACACGGACGCCGAGATCTCCCTCACGACACACACGTGGGACGCCTGGTTTGCGCAAGCCGACTACGTCATCACGCCGGTGTTCCAGGTTTCCGCCCGCTACGAGAATCTCCGGCCGGCCGACCCCTCGGTCGGGACGCAGAAGGCGTTCAACGCGAACTTCAGCTTCCTCGCGCGGGCCAACATCAAGCTCATGCTCGAGTACCGCCGCGACCTTCACGACTCACAGAACTACCAGCTTGCGACCGTCCTACGGGCGGCTTTCTGAAGGAGGAATGACATGAATAGACCCCTCGTTCTCGCCCTCGTCCTCGCGACCGGCGCGGCTCTGCCGCTCGCGGCCGGCGATCTCCACGGCAAAGTCACGTGCAAGGGCGTGCGCGACAGCGGCGACGCCGTCGTCTACGTGGCGGCCATCCCCGGAAAGACCTTTCCCGCCCCGAAGGAGCACGCGAAGATCGACCAGATGAACCTCGTGTTCTCGCCGCACGTCCTTCCGATTCTCGTCGGGACGACCGTCGACTTCCTCAACTCGGACGCGGTCCTGCACAACGTCTTCTCGCCGGACTCCTGCGCCGACAAGTTCAACCTCGGCACCTGGCCGAAGGGTCAGATCAAGTCCTACCAGTTCAAGAAAGAGTGCGTGTCCGCCACGCTCCTGTGCAAGGTGCATCCCGAGATGGAAGCGTTCGTGGTGGCGGTGCCGACGCCCTATTTCGCTGTCACGAAGCCGGACGGCTCCTTCCACATCGCCAACGTTCCGGACGGCGCCTACACGGTGAAGGTGTGGCACCCGAAGCTGAAGGCCACGCAGAAGGCGGTGACCGTGGCGGGTTCCTCGGCGGCCGATTTCGAGATCGCCAAGTAGCGTCCATGGCCGACGTCAGCCACGACTGGCTCGAGCGGAACTTCCCCTGCAAGATGGCGTGCCCGGTCCATACCGAGGCCGGCAAGTACGTCACGCTCATCTCTCAGGGGAAGTACCGCGAGGCTTACGCCGTGGCGCGCCGGCCGAACCCGCTCGCCTCGATCTGCGGCCGGATCTGCGCGGCCCCCTGCGAGACGGTCTGCCGGCGCGGCGAGCTGGACGCTCCCATTGCCATCCGGGCCCTGAAGCGGTTCGTCACCGAGCGCTTCGGCGTCGAAAGCATGATGGACTTTTCGGTCCTCACGGCGATCTACGGTCACCGCACGGACCGTTACCCCGAGCGGGTCGCGGTCGTCGGCTCGGGTCCGGCCGGGCTCGCGTGCGCGCACGACCTCGCGCTTATGGGCTATCCCGTCACGATCTTCGAGGCGGCGCCGGTCGCCGGGGGGATGCTGCGGCTGGGAATCCCGGAGTATCGGCTGCCGCGCGCTCTCATCCAGCTCGAGGTCAACGCCATCCTCTCGCTCGGCGTGGAGCTGAAAACGGGCGTGCGTCTCGGCCGGGACTTCACGTTATCCGACCTGAGGGCGCAGGGCTTCTCCGCGATCTTCCTCGGAGTCGGCGCGATGCAGAGCCGCAGCCTCTCGATTCCCGGGATGGACCTGGATGGCGTCCTGAAAGGGATCGACTACCTCCTGAACGTCAACCTCGGCTACAAGGTCGAAATGGGAGCGCGCGTCGTCGTGATCGGCGGCGGCAACGTGGCGCTCGACGTGGCGCGGACCGCGGCGCGCAGCGGCGTCGAGGAGAACCTCGAGCGAAACCTCTCCGTCGTCCAGGCCCTCGACGTCGCGCGCAGCGCGGTCCGTTTCGGCGCACGCGAGGTGATCGTCTGCTGCCTCGAGTCGGAGAGCGAGATGCCGGCCGCGAAGGACGAGGTCGACGAAGCCGGCCGCGAGGGCATTCACTTCCGCTACCGGCTCGGGCCGAAGCGCCTCGTCGGGAAGGACGGCACCGTGACGGGCGTGGAGTTTCTCGACGTCTCGCGCGTGTTCGACGAAACGGGGCGCTTCTCGCCCCAGTTCGTAGAGGGCTCGGAGACCATTCTCCCGACCGACACCGTCCTCGTCGCGATCGGACAGACCGGGGACTTCTCCTTCCTCCGCGAGGAGGACGGGATCGAGACGCGCGGAGGGCGGATCACCATCGATTCGGAAACGCTCGCGACGAGCGCCCCGGGGGTGTACGCGGGAGGGGACGCCGCGTTCGGACCCCGCATCGCGATCAACGCCATCGCTGACGGGAAGCGCGGCGCCCTTTCGATCGACGCCTTTTTCCGGGGCAGGTCGCGCCCGTCGCCCGAGGTCACGATCGAGATCGACGTGCACGATCGCTACGAAAGGGTCCTCGATTACGAGGGGATTCCGCGCCAGGCGCCGCCGACCCGCCCCATCTCGCGCCGCATCGGTATCGCCGAGGTCGAGGAGTGCTTCCCGGAGCATGAGGCACAGCTCGAAGGGACGCGATGCCTCCACTGCTGGACGAACACGATCTTCGAAGAGAGCCCGATGGAGGGGACCGAGTGCATTCTCTGCGGCGGCTGCCAGGACATCTGCCCGGAGGACTGCATCGAGATCCTCCTCTCGGAGTGCGTGACGCGCCTTCCGGCGGCCGCGCGCGAGCTCGCTCCCATTCTGGCCGACGGCGCGCGCGGAGGATCCGTCTTCATCAAGGACGAGGAAACGTGCATCCGATGCGGCCTCTGCGCCGCGCGCTGCCCCGTCGGCACCATCACCATGCAGAGCTTCCACACGCCGGAGGGCGCCCATGTCTGAAGAATCCGAACGGAGAGAGAGCCCCGGTCCGGCCGGAACCAGCCGGCGCGATTTCCTGACCCGGATCGGCGGAGGGGCCTGCGCCGCGGCGGGCGCGGGCTCGCTCGTCGTCACCCTCGATTTCCTGAAGCCGAAAGTCCTCTTCGAGCCGCCCACGGTCTTCCGCGCGGGCAGCGCGCTCGATTATCCGGAGGGGACGGTGCGCTTCAACCGCGAGCAGCGCGCCTATGTGATCGGCGGTGGCGGCGGCGTGTTCGCCCTCTCGGCGGTATGCACCCACCTCGGGTGCATCACGCGCTACCTCTCCGACGAGAGGGCCATCGCGTGTCCCTGCCACGGAAGCCGCTTCGACCTCGAGGGCAACGTCGTCCATGGGCCCGCGCCCCGGCCGCTCCCGTGGCTGGAGGTCACGGCGGACGCCGCCGGTAACCTCGTCGTGGACTCGAGCATCATCATCCCTCACGGAAAGGTGATCCGGGCATGAGCGCGGAGAGAACCTCGATTGCGGACTGGCTCCGCGGCTCGGCGGTCTACCGGTCGATCGTCCGGCACGGAACGGCCGACACGAACCGTAACCGCTCGCTCGTGATCTTCGAGAATCTTTTCCTGCACGTGCATCCGGTCAAGGTCCGGGAGAAGACCCTCCGCTTCTCGCACACCTACTGGCTCGGCGGCGTCACGCTCGTGAGCTCCATCGTCCTGATCGCGACCGGGATTCTCCTGATGTTCTATTACCACCCGTCGGTCCCGCAGGCCTACCGCGACATGAAGGAGCTGAATTACGTCGTCGACAACGGGCTGTTCCTGCGCAACCTGCACCGCTGGGCGGCCCACCTCATGGTATTCGCGGCGTTTCTCCACATGCTCCGGGTCTTCTACCATCGCGCCTACCGTCCGCCCCGTCAGTTCAACTGGGTCGTGGGAATCGTGCTCCTCATCGTGACGCTTTTTCTCTCGTACACGGGCTACCTCCTCCCCTGGGACCAGCTCGCGTTCTGGGGAGTCTCGGTGGGCACGAACATGGCGAAGGAAGCTCCCCTCGTCGGCGAAAAGATCCGCTTCCTTCTCCTCGGCGGCAACGTCGTCTCCGAAAATGCGCTCCTTCGCTTCTACGTTCTTCATTGCGTCGTTCTCCCGGTGGCGTTCCTTCTTTTCCTCTCCGTTCACATCTGGCGTATCCGCAAGGACGGCGGCGTCCAGGGGCCGCCCACTGACGTGGACGACCCGCGCCACGAGGAGGCCCCATGAGCGGCGTTCCGGAGCTCCACGCCGTCGAATCGACCGATCCGCTCGCCGTGCCGCGCCGGGTGGCGCTGGTGAGACCCGACACGAGACCGACCGTTCGTCGCAACGACGAGCGGTACGTGATGACCTTCCCCCATCTGATCGCCCGTGAGGTCATCCTGTTTCAGGTCGTCGTCATCGCGCTCTCCCTCGCCGCGATCGCCTTCGACGCGCCGCTCGAGGGGATCGCGAACCCGCTCGAGACCCCGAATCCCGCGAAGGCCCCGTGGTACTTCCTCGGGCTGCAGGAGCTCCTTCACTACTTCCCGCCGATCGTCGCCGGCGTCCTCCTGCCGGGCCTCGTCGTCCTCTCGCTCGTCGTGATTCCTTACGCGCGAATCAACCTCACCGCCGGGCCGCTCTGGGCGAGGGGAGGCAAACGCACCGCTCCCGCCATCGCCGCGGTCACGGCCGCCCTCTTCGTCCTGTTCGGCGCCTTCGGCTGCTGGCCGATCGCCATTCCGACGCTCCTGACGGCGGGAGCGATGTTCGCGGCCCGAGGGGGAGTTGAAGGCGGGCGCCTCCGGCGCCTGCTCGCGCGCGTAACCCTTCCCGAATGGATCATGACCTGGTTCGTCGTCATCGCGACGCTTCTCACCGTCATCGGCACGTTCTTCCGCGGCCCCGGCTGGGCGTTCGTCTGGCCGTGGTCCGGGGCGATCTGAGGGCCACGGCCGTGCCGCTCCGCCGCCTCTTCGCCGCCTCGAGCGTCCTCTTTCTCCTCGTTCTCGCGATCTCACCCGCCAAGAACGCCTTCCGCTCGTATCGCTCGCTCCAACGGCAATTCCGCAAGCTCGGCTCTTCGCGTGCGCACAGCCTGAAGGCGGCACAGGGCTACGAAGCGCGACCGGTGGCGATCCAGCAGATCTGGCTGCGCGATTTCGAGAATCGCGTCGACCGATGCACGACGTGCCACCTCGGCGTCGCCGATCCGCTCATGGCCGGCGCGCCGCGGCCGTTCGACCTGCATCCCGGCACGCCGCATACGCCGGGGGGCTTCGACCGCTTCGGCTGCACGTCATGCCACGGGGGGCAGGGGCTCGCGACGACGCAAGGAGACGCCCACGGATCCACGGCGGATGCCGGACCTCCGATGACGCCTCCTGTCTTCATTGAATCGGGCTGCGGCCGCTGCCACCTTTCCGAGAGCGTCGACGGAGCGCCGGTCCTGTCGCGCGGGCGGACACTGATCGCGCGCGCCGGCTGCTACGCCTGCCATGCCGTGCGCGGGCAGGACGCGTTCCGCTCGGAGGCCCCGCCGCTCGCGACCCTCCCGGTCAAGACCGGCGGCGAGTGGGTGAAGCGCTGGCTGAAGGACCCGAAGTCGATCGATCCGAACGCCACGATGCCGAACTTTCACCTCACCGATCAGGCGATCGACGAGCTTTCGCATTTCCTCTTCGCCGCGCAGGTGCCGAAGGAGCTCGCGAGCCGGATCGAGACCGCGGGGGCCGAACCGGCCGGCAGCTCCGCCAACGGCAAGAAGCTCGTGTCGGAGTCGCGCTGCATCACGTGTCACACCGTCGAGGGAAAGGGGAAGGGCACGGCGCCCGAGCTCTCCAAGATCGCGTCCACCGCGTCACGGGGCTGGCTGCTCGCGTTCCTGCGCGAGCCGCAGGCCTTCAACCCGCGCACCCCGATGCCGCGCTACCACTTCACCGAAACCGAATCGCGCGACGTCGTCGCGTACCTGGAGGACGAGTTCCGCGACTTCGACGCCCCGAAGGGAATCCTCGAGCCGCTTCGCGTGAACCAGACTCTCGCCGAGAACGGCCGCAAGCTCTTCCGGCTCTACGGCTGCTTCTCCTGTCACGACCCGGCCGGGTCGGGGTCGGAGAAGTTCGGGCCGGAGCTGGACGGGATCGGCGACAAGAGGGCCCAGTCGCTCGACTTCGGGCGACGCACCGACCTCGTCCGCACGCTCCCGGCATGGCTCGCCGCGAAGCTCGAGTCGCCGCGCTCGTTCGCCGACGGGCTGAAGATGCCTTCCTACGGCTTCAGCGCCGACGATTCCCGCGCCGTCACCACTGCCCTCCTCGCTCTCGGCGCGCAATCCGTGCCGGACCGCTACCGGTACGCGCCGCCGCGGAAGCCGGCGCTCCTGCCTGGGGGGCCGGTCGGCAGCCTCATCCAGAGTTATCGTTGCCTCTCCTGCCACGAGATCGGCGACCGGGGCGCCGACGTCTCGACCGCCCCGCTCACCTACGAAGGGAGCAAGGTCAAGCGCGACTGGCTCGTCGATTACCTGATGCTCTCCTACACGCTGAGGCCGATCCTCGAGGAACGGATGCCCGTCCTGAAAATGCCGAGAGAAGACGCGACGCAGCTCGCCGATGCGCTGCAGAACTTCTACCTCGATCCGTCGATTCCCGAGGATCCGTTCGCCGCCCGTCCGGCGTCGGACGCCGACCCCGTCGAGGGCCAGCGGCTTTACGTGGGCCTCGGATGCCGAGGCTGTCACATCCTCGGATCGTCGGGAGGCTATTACGGGCCCCCGTTGACCGAGGCCGGCAAGAGGCTCAAGCCGGGCTGGACGTACGCGTGGCTCAAGGGGCCGCAACGCTGGAGGGCGGATGTCCGCTGCCCCGACTACGGCCTGTCCGACACGGACGCGCTCCGCCTGACCGCCTACCTCGAGACGCTCGGGCCGGCCGCGTCCTCCGCGAAGCCCGAGAGTGCAGCGCGAGGTGTCAAGTGAGATTCCGGACGACGATGCTCGCCGTGCTCGCCTTCCTGCTCCTGCCGGGTGCCTGCGCCAGGAAGCCGGCGCCCGCGGTGGCAAAGACGCCCGCCGCGGCCAAGACGCCCGTCGCTCCGCCGCCGCTCCGGTACGAGGTGCGCCTCGGCAAGGTCACCTTCACGCACTACTGCCAGACGTGCCATGGCGAGTCGGGCGCCGGCGACGGCTTCAATGCCTTCAACCTGGATCCACATCCGCGCGATCTCTCCGATCCGGAATTCCAGAAGAAGAAAAGCGATGCCGAGCTCGCCGACGCGATCCAGCGGGGCGGGGCGGGCGTGGGCCTTTCTGCCCTCATGCCGCCGTGGGGGCACACCCTGTCGGCGGGCCAGATCGACGAGCTCGTCCTCTATCTCCGCACGCTCCCGGCGCTCCGCAAACCGGCGTCCTGACGCCTCGGGGCTCGAGCTGAACGGGATCGAACCGACCTCCTGAGGGCGTTTATGCGGCGCGGGCCGGCGAGTTGGCCCCGGTCCGCCCGCCTTTCCGCGTACCTACTCAAGGACCACGCCGGCTGCGGCGGGGGACAGGAGGTCACGCGATGCGTCTTTTCTGCAGGTGGATTGCTGTTTCTCTTGGGGCTTCGGTCCTCGCCATCGCGTTCGCCGTGCCGGCCCACGCGCAGAAATTCTCGGACTGGTCTCCGCCAGTCAATCTCGGTCCCGTCGTCAACACGTCGGCGAATGAGAGTTGTCCGGGCATCTCGAAGGACGGACTGACTTTCTACTTTGCACGGGGCGGCAACGAGATCTGGTTCACGGAGCGGCAGAGCCTCGACGGTCCGTGGACGGCTCCGCAAAAACTGCCGGCAACCATCAACACCACCGGCTCCAGCAACTATTGCCCGGTCCTTACTGCGGACCTGCACTCCCTCTACTTCGTCAGCGACCGTCCGGGCGGCTGCGGCGACGCCGACATGTACGTTTCGTACCGCCGCAACACCCACGACAACCTCGGCTGGGAGGCGCCCGTCAACCTCGGGTGCCAGGTCAACAGCCCCCAGACGGACCTGAGACCTTCCCCCTTCCAGGGCGAGGACGGGACCGAGTACCTCTACTTCAGCAGCACGCGGCCCGGCCCCGGCGCCGCGGGCACGTCGGACATCTACGTGAGCAAGATGCAGCCCGACGGCACGTTCGGGCCGCCGGTTCTCGTCGAAGGGCTGAACACCACGTTCAACGACACCCGTCCGAACGTCCGGGAGCGTGACGGGCTGGAGATCTTCTTCGACTCGACCCGGCCGGGGGGATCTGGCGGAATCGATTTATGGACTTCGACGCGGGCGAGCGTCTCCGACCCGTGGTCAGCGCCAGTGAATCTAGGCCCTGTCGTTAACAGCTCCGTCAACGACATGCGCCCGTCGCTTTCCTGGGACGGCACCACGCTCTACTTCCAGTCGAACCGCCCAGGTGGCTCCGGTGGGGTCGACATCTGGGTCACGACGCGTACGAGACTGACGGGTCTCGTGTTCCCTTCCGCCGCGAATGCCCCAGGCCTGAACGGCGCTTTCTACAAGACGAACATGAAGCTCCTGAACCTGAATCCGCAGGAGATCACGATCTCGGCAGGATTGATGACCCCGTCCGGTGCGCCGGCCTCCAAGGCCATAGTCCTCGCCGCGAACTCGTACAAGACGTACGACAACTTCCTGCAGGAGGTTTTTGGTTACACGGGCGGTGCCGGTATCGCGCTGTTCGACGGCACTTCGCAGCCCTTTGTCGCCGTCGCCGAGGTCTACACCGAGAGCGCCGCCGGACGGTATTCGATTCCGCTCGTCGGTCTCAACGGTAGCGACGCGGTGGCCGTCTCGGCGAGCGGCGCGACCTCCGTCGCGGCGGGTCTGAGGGTCACGACGAGCACGCGAGCGAACTTCGGCTGCTCCAATCTCGACCCGGTCCCGGCGACCGTTCGGGTCGGCTTCAGCGCCATCACCAACGGCGTGAAGGCGACCACGAGCTCGGACCTGTTCCTGGGCCCGTCGCAGTGGGCGCAGCAAGCCGTTCCCATTCAGGGAGACGACATCTTCGCGTTCTTCTCCGTGACGTCCGGAGGCGGCCCGCTAGGCCTCTATTGTTACGGCGTCAACGTGGACAACGTCTCGAATGACGGTACGTTGATCTCCGCCGTGCGAGTGCCGTGAGGGTCAGCCCCGGAGCTCCCGGAAGAGCCACGCCCGGGCCAGCCGCCATTCCCGTTTGACCGTTCGGGGAGACCGCCCCAGCACGTGGGCGGTCTCTTCGACGGTCAGGCCCGCGAAGAATCGCATCTCGACGATTCGGCCCTGTTCGGGGCTGCGGGCGGACAGCCGCTCGAGCGCCTGGTCGAGCTCGAGGAGATCGACGTGGCTCGGGCCTGGCGTGTCGTCGGCCGCGTCGTCGGCCGCGTCGATCTGGACGACCCCGGCGCCGCCTCCGCGCTTGAGCGCGTTCCGCGCCCGGGCGTGATCGACGAGGATCCGCCGCATGAGCTGCGCAGCGATCGCAAAAAAGTGCGCGCGGCTTTCCCATTTCGTGCGCCGTTGATCGATGAGCCCGAGGTACAGCTCGTGGATGAGCGCGGTCGGCTCCAGGCTGTGGTTGGCGCGCTCGCGCTGAAGCTCGCGCCGCGCCAGGCGACGCAGCTCCGCATAGACGGCCGGGAGGAGCCGGTTGAGGGCCTCCGGGTCCCCGGAATTCCACGCGAGGAGCAGCGCCGTGATGTCCGGATCGCCCGCGGCCGCGCGGGTCATCGCCCGCTCACTCTTCTGAGGAGATCTTGTTGTCGTGGATCGTCACGGAACGGCGATCCCGCCGCTCCGATACGCATGTACGCCATCCCGTTGGCCCGCTCGGCGAAGGCCTTCTCCATCCAGACGAAGTAAGCATCGGCCTCGCGAAGGACGACGTAGACCGACGCGACCGCGACGGGCGACACGTACCTCCGCTCGGAGGCATCGAGCACGTCCCGCAGGAGCTCGCGCGCGTGCTCGGGACGGCCGGCCAGCGCGTAGCCCTGGGCGAGGTACGCGACCGAGGAGGGGCTGCCGCGGCTCAGCCGCACGTTCGCTTCCAGCTCGCGCAGCCCTTCCTCGAAACGTCCCGCCCCCATGTACGCGTTCCCCAGCCGGAGGTGCGCCTGGGGGTATTCCGGGTCGAGCCCGACGGTGCGCTTGAGCTGGACGATGGCGTCGCCGGGCCGCCCGGCCATCATGAGCGTCCAGCCGACGTTCGTGTTCACGACGAGGGAAAACGGGTCGAGATCGCGGGCCAGCTCCACCTCGCGCAGGGCGTCGTCGATGCGTCCGAGCGACGCGAGCAGGTTCGCGTACCAGACGTGCGCGAGCGCATGGCTGGGGTTCAGCTCGAGGGCACGCCGGAAATCGCGCTCGGCGGCCGTGAACTCCCAGTCGTAGTGGCGCACGTAACCGAGAGCCGCGTGGGCGTCGGCGAGGTTGGGGTCGATCTGCAGCGCCTGAATCGCGGCGCGCGCCGCCTTCGGACGCCACTGGGCCGGCGATCCAGTCCCGACGAGGGTCGTGCCGAGCTGGTTGTAGCAATCGGCGAGCGCGGCATAGGCGGGGGCGTACGTCGCGTCGAGCGAAAGGGCCTCCTCGAAATGACGCACGGCCTGCCGGAGGGAAGGCTCGGTCCGCTGGCTCCAGTGGTAGCGGCCCATCAGGTACGCCTCGTAGACCTCGGGCCGCACGGCGCGCACGACCGCGAGGCGCCTCGCCGCGTCCTCCGCGATCGGCAGCCCCGCGGCGGACGCGAGGCCGCGGACGATTTCCCCCTGGACCGCCAGCACGTCCCGCACGGCGCGGTCGTAGGCTTCCGTCCAGCGCACGCGCCCGGTCCGCGTTTCCACGAGGCGGAGGCTCGCGCGCAATCGTTCGCCGGCGCGCGAGACCGATCCGACGCCGACGAGGTCCGCGCCGAGCGCGACCCCGGCCGCCTGGGGGTCGTCCTCGCGATGCCGTGCCACGGAGGTGAGCGAGATGACGCGCGCGCTCCGGACGCGTCCCAGTTCCGCGATGATCGCCTCCGTCGTGCCGTCGGCGAAGTAGGCCTGCGCCGGGTCGCAGGAGGCATTGTCGAAGGGCAGGATCGCAATGACCGGCATCCGTCCGGTCCGGTAGCCGGAATGGGTCCACGTCGACGCGGCCGAGGCAGCCAGAAGCGTGAGCACGGCCGCGACGGCGGCGCGCTTGCGGATCGCGTGTCCGCCGCGCGCGGCCAGGAGACGCACCATGAGGCGGCGGGCTCTGCCGTCGTGCAGCGCCTCGAGAGCGCCCCTCACGTCCGCGGCGCTCTGGTATCGCTCGGCGGGATCCTTCGCGAGGCACCTGGCGACGATCATTCGAAGCGCCACCGGCACGTGTGCCGGCAACGGCAGGGCCGGGTCGCGCAGGATCGCCTGGCTCGTCGCGAACGACGTCTCGCCCTTGAAGGGCAGGCGGCCGGCTGCCATCTGGTACAGCAACACGCCCAGCGCCCAGACGTCGGCGCGCGCGTCCGCATCGCACCCGAGCAGCACCTCGGGAGCCATGTGCGAGAGCGTGCCGGCCAGGGCCCCGTGGTCGATCGTCGAGCCGGAGGCGGTCGCGAGCGTGCCGGGCAGGCGCCGGGCCAGGCCGAAGTCGAGCAGCTTGGCGCACCCGTCGGCACCGACCACGACGTTGGCAGCCTTGAGGTCGCGATGCACGATCCCGCGGGAGTGCGCGTGCTCCAGCGCCTGCACGACCTGGAGCCCGTAACCGAGCAACTCCGTGATCGGCAACCCGTCCGGCGGAATCAGATCGCCCAGTGTGGGGCCCTCGACGTATTCCATTACGATGAAGTGCATGCCGTCGGCTTCGTGGACGTCGTGGATCGTGCACACGTTCGGATGGCTGAGCGTGGAGGCGTGCCGCGCTTCGCGCACGAGCCGTGCCTGCGCCGCAGCGTCGCCCGACTCGCCGTGCAGGATCTTGATCGCGACCGTCCGGCCGAGCCGGACGTCCCGGGCCCGATAGACCTCGCTCATGCCTCCGGCGCCCACGAACGAGGTGATCTCGTACGGCCCGAGCCGCGCACCCTCGGCCAGGCGAGGCTGATGGCGATCGCACGCCCCGCCGTCGGGCGTGGAGTCGGCGGTCACGGCCCGTGGCGCGACGGCAGGCGTTTCGATGAAACTGCCGGCCTCTTCGTCACTCTTGAGGAGGGATTCGACCTCCCGCCTGAGGTCTGCATCCCCTTCGCACGCGTCTGCCACGAAGCGTTCGCGGTCCGGACTCGTGCGGTCGACCGCTTCGCAGAAAACGGACTGGACGCGCGCCCAGCGCTCGGGGGAGTCGAGCACGGTCGGGGGCCTCCGATCCGGCGTTCGACGGCCGTCGTCGCGTAGCATTGAGCCTGTCAAGAATAGGAGGGGACCGGGTGGGCCGCAAGCCGGGCGTGATCAGAGTCTGTCGAACGCGCGCTCGATGCGCTTGCAGATGGTCTTGAGCACCTTGATGCGCGCGAATTTCTTGTCGTTCGCCTCCACGAGCGTCCAGGGAGCGCTCGGGGTCGACGTGCTCTCGATCATGTCGGCGGCGGCCGACTGGTAGAGGTCCCACTTTTCGCGGTTGCGCCAGTCCTCAGGCGTGATCTTGAAGCGCTTGAAGCGCATGCGCTGGCGCTCCTTGAAGCGCCTGAGCTGCTCGTCCCTGGAGATCTGCATCCAGAACTTGCACAGCACGGTCGACGAGCGCTCGAGCTGCTCCTCGAAATCGTTGATCTCCGAGTAGGCGCGCATCCAGTCGGCCTCCGAGCAGAAGCCCTCGATGCGCTCGACGAGCACGCGCCCGTACCAGGTGCGGTCGTAGATCGTGACCCGGCCCTTGCGCGGCAGGTTGCGCCAGAACCGCCACAGATAGGGCTGAGCGCGTTCCTCGTCGGTGGGCGCGGCCACCGGGATCACGTTGTAGTGGCGCGCATCCAGGCCGGCGGTGACGCGGCGAATGGTGCTGCCCTTGCCCGCCGCGTCCATGCCCTCGAACGCCAGGGCGACGGAGAGCCGCGGGAACTTCGCATCGCGCGCGAGGCGGTTGAGGCGGCCCTGCCAGGCCAGCAGCTCGGTCTTGTACGCCTTCTCGGTGAGGGCCCTTGACAGATCGAGCTGCGTAAGCACGTCCCGCTTGTCGATCGGGTGGACGATCGGCGCCGCCTTCGAAACCGGGCGACCGCGCTCGGCCGGAGCGTCGAGGTGCTTGCGCATGGCCCCGAGCAGTGCCTTGCCGACCGTGAGGGAACGGTACGGCGCGTCCGCGCCCTCGACCACGATCCACGGCGCGTCCGCGGTGCTGGTCGCGCGTAGCGTTTCCTCGCAGATCCGGTAGAAGCGGTCGTACACCCTGAAGAAGTCCCAGTCGCGTTTGGTCACGCGCCAGCGCGTCTCGGGATCGGACCGGAGGGCCTTCAGGCGTCTTCTCTGTGCCTCCTTGGACAGGTGAAACCAGAACTTGAGGATCAGCGCGCCCTCGTCGGCGAGCATCTTCTCGAAGCGGTTGATCTCCTCGATCGACTGCAGCAGGTCGACGCGGCCGGTGTTCCTGAAGACGCGGTCGATGATCGGCGCCGTGTACCAGGAGCCGAACAGCATGCCGATCTTTCCCTTCGGCGGCAGCGCGCGCCAGTAGCGCCACATCGGCGGGCGATCGCGCTCCTCGTCCGAGGGGGTGTCGAAGGCGCGCGTGAGGATGTGGCGCGGGTCCATCCACTCGTTGAGCAGGTTGACGGTCTCGCCCTTGCCCGCCCCGCGCACCCCGGAGATCAGGACGATCACCGGGAACGTGCCGTTTTCTTTCAGGCGGTATTGGATATCCAGCAGGTCGGAGCGCAGCTTCGGCACCGCGCGGTTGAAAACGGTCTTCGCGATCGTGTGACCAAGTTCCGCGGTCTCGAACATCGAGCTCGCCCTCCTATTCCGTCTCGCGCTTCGAGGGGTCGTCGGGGGCCATCCCGGCGATTCTACGGTGATGGATGGACAGATCTTCCCGGGACAGCTATTTACAACGACCGCTTCAACATCGGGCTGACGGAAACAGAGGTCTCGGACCTCGCCGCGTTCCTGCGGGTCCAGTGATGGAGTCTCAGGCCGGACCCCGCGAAGGGTCGTAGGTTCGAGTCCTGCCTGCGGACGCCTTCTAGGAAAAGGCCGATTACTCGAACCTAAGTCGCCGCCGTCCAGAAATGAGGGCGTGACTCTGGTCCCTACGCGCCACAGGCCCCGGCAATTCCCATTGCGCCCCTACAGTGCGGCTGTTTTCGGACGATCAGCATCGCCTCACAAACGAGACACTTCAAGATTGCTATCGCGGCGTGCGGGACAAGGCCTCTTTTACGGTGACTACGAATTTTGGCATTGGGGTGGACTTCGATATGTATTCACGCCCGCCGATCTTTCCTTTTCCAGCCTCCACTTCATCCTCCGAGACCAAAGAGGTGAGAAAGATCACCGGTATCTTTTTGGTGCTCGAATTTCCGGACAGATATGCAAAGGCGTCCGCTCCGTCGAGAGAGGGAATCATGACGTCGAGAAGTATGAGATTCGGCTGCGCCGAAACAGCCAGCTCGAGGGCCTTTCTCGCGTCGGCAGCCGTCAAGACCTCATAACCCTCCTTCCTCAGAATGACTGAATACAGCGTCAGCAGCCTTTCATCGTCGTCAACGATCAAGATCTTGTTCATGCCCTCTCCTTTGGCAGGCCCATGTTAGCGCGGTGTCCGTGAACCCTTTCCCATGCCCCTTTCTGCGAACTCCAGTGCCGTGCTCAACATATCCATGAACTCCTTGACATCCGGACAGAAACCCAGTCTACGGGCCGGGATCGAGAAAGAAACGGAGGGCGTGACTCTGGTCCCTACGCGCCTCAGGGCCCCGCAATTCCCATTGCACCCCTACACCTTCTAGGAAAAGGCCGATTACTCGAACCTAAATCGCCGCTCGGACAGAATTCCCGCTTATGGGACCGGATTCAGAGGGCGAGACCCTGGTCTCTACGCGCCATAGCTCCCGGCAATTCCCATTGCGCCCCTACAGCCCAGATCAGCTCGTCGCCCAGATTCCCCAGAGAGCGCACGAACGTCACGCCGTCCCCGTCACCCGAGCGCCTTGTGCAGGGCGGGACGGCGCCGCCCGAACAGGGATCGCATCAAGCGGGCCGCCTACTCACCGCGCCGTTCCACTCCCACCCGCTGCCACTGGAACCCGGGACATGCGCTTTTCTGTGCCATCTGCGGTCGAAGGAATGACCGCCTCTCAGCCTTTCTGTTTCTCGTCGGGCTGATCCTTCTTTTCCTTGCCCTTGTTGTCCTGTTCCTTCTTCTGGTCTGGTGCCTTAGCCTTGGGCGGCGGGGCCTTTTGCTCCTCGGTTACCTGCTTCTGCTTGGCGCTGGGCTGCTGTGTCTTGCGGGCGCTCTCGGCCTCTTGCGCCTTGCGGGTGTCGAGCTGCTGCTGCTGTGTCTTGCGAGCGCTCTCGGCCTCTTGGGCCTTGCGGGAGTCGAGCTGCTGCTGCTGTGTCTTGCGAGCGCTCTCGGCC
>Ga0097691_1001051_pt1 | contig 21396 bp, 27 predicted proteins | sample NGESurdeep072012_8_FD_72858 | JGI IMG/M metagenome (GOLD analysis project Ga0097691, IMG submission 72858) | Arctic peat soil microbial communities from Barrow, Alaska - NGEE Surface sample 210-1 deep-072012 | ecosystem: Environmental > Terrestrial > Soil > Wetlands > Peat ... | reverse complement strand
GGGGGGCGAATAAAAGAATACAGGATACAGAGCGCCGGTCGAACACGGTGCCGCGGGCTGACGCCGGTTAAAAGTGTTACCGGATCCTGGTCACCCTAGCGTCCCGGTCACCCGAGGCCGGTAAAACCCTTGATCTAGTTGCATTATTTCGTCGCAGAGTGGGTGATCGGTGAAAAATGGCTGGTCACCCTGGTCACCCGCGCTGGTCACCCGATACCGTTTGACTCGCGCCGATAGTCATGCTACTTTACGTAGCATGACTTGCAAGCAAATTCGAGCGATCCGGGACCGCCTCGGGCTCACCCAGACCGAGCTCGCGGAACGAGTCGGCGTGGCGCGCAACACCGTCACGCGCTGGGAGTCGGGAACGCTCGGTATCAAGGAATCCGCTGCGCGGTTGCTGCGAATGCTCGCGGAGCAATCCGGCGACAGGAGGCGATAATGTCGATCAAACGTACGCATGGAAGCGATTGCGCTGGCGGCGACTGTTGCTGCCCATGGCTGCTCGACTACCGGCCGTTGGGCGTCAAGGGGCAGCGCAGGCGTCTCGAGTTCAAAACGCGGAAGGCCGCTCAGCGTCACCAAGACGCTACCCGGGTGCGAGTCAGCCGCGGCGAATACGTGGACCCCGCGAAAACGCCCACGTTCAAAGAAGCCGCAGAGCTCTGGTACGCCTCGAAAACGGATCGGCGCGCATCTTACGTAGCCGGACTGCGCGCGCGTCTCGATAAGCAACTCTTGCCGCGGCTCGGAGACCTGCGGCTCGATCGGATCACCGTCGCGATGATCGAGCAGCTTCGAAACGATTTGCGCGCGGACTATGCGCAGCGGACTACGAACGCGATTATTCGAATTGCTGGCGGAGTGTTCCGCGCTGCGGTTCGCCGAGGCGAAGCGAGCAGCAACCCGGTCGATCGACTCGAGCGCGCGTTCACGGCTACAGCCGAGCTCGTACCGGGTGAGAGTGACAGCGGCTCCGATACCGTAAACCCGGACAGCGTTCTCAGCCCGAGCGAGGTACGCAAGCTGCTCGACGATGCATCGCCGGGCTTGTTTCGCGCACTGTTCACGACGGCCTTCGTCACGGGAATGCGTTCAGGCGAGCTGCTGGCGCTGCGCTGGGGCGACGTTGACCTTGACGGTGCCAGCTTGCGGGTCGAGCAGTCGCTCGAACAGACGAAAGCCGGTCTCCGCTTCAAGTCTCCCAAGACTCGGCATGGTCGCCGCTCGATCAGCCTACCGCCGTCTGCCGTCGCCGTAGTTCGCGATCATTGGAAAGCGCAGCAGGAGTTGCGGCTGAAGCTTGGCATGGGCAAGGCCCCGCCCGAGTCGCTGGTGTTTGCTACATGGGAAGGGAAACCCCGCAGCCCGAACTCTCTCACAAAGGAATGGAAGGAAGCGATCAGGGCAACCAAGCTGCCCAGGGTGACGCTGCACAGCTTGAGGCATACGCACGCTAGCCACTTGATCGCTTCCGGCCTGGACGTGCTGGCGATCAGCCGCCGGCTCGGGCATGGGTCGCCGACAATCACGCTCGGGGTCTATGGTCACTTGTTCGCCAATGCAGACGACCGCGCCGCCGATGCTATCGAGGCGACGTTCGCCGCCGCACGCCGCGAGCCCTAGGAGGAAAAAATGCCAAACTTGACCATCGATAGGATTGCTATTCGCACAGCGGCAAAAATTTCGACGCATCTTGACGGGATGATTTCAGCATTGCCCGAGGACGCAGCGCCGCAACTGGCTATTGAATTGGTGGTGCGAGAATTAGCCAAGCGCCAGCCCTTGTTGATGTCCCTAATCATGGAAGATTCCGTTATTAGAGAAGCTTACGCGGCGGCAGTGGCCGAAATCCCTGGTGGCAATCCGGTGGCAATTTGACCGGGCCTTAAAAGCTAAGCTATTGATTTTGTTGCGTGGAAGGGTGGCCGAGTGGTTTAAGGCACCGGTCTTGAAAACCGGCGTACCCGCAAGGGTACCGTGAGTTCGAATCTCACCCCTTCCGCCATATCGCATTGATATTATTATATTATTTTCGCTTTTATAAATATGGCCCACAAATGGGCCCACAATTATTTTCGCTCCGAAATGGCTTCGCGGCAGACTCTCCCAAAATTGGGAGAGTCTCCTGCCCCCGTCATGACACCCATAATCGGCCACCCGTTGGCAATTCGGGTGGCAATCTCACATCATGCCCTCATGCCGAACCGCTCCCCACCCGAGGCAATTACGTTGGCGATTGCCCTCTGCACAGACCCTCCCTTAGTCGCCGCGCGCGGCAATAATGGCATCCGCTGGCAGTAGCATCTTTGGCATCATTGCATCCGCCGGGCCATATGGGACAAAGCCCAGCCCGTCATAGAATTTCATTGTCTCGCGATCTACTGCCTCTAGCGTAAGCGCAAAGACACCTGTTCGAACCGCTATTATGTGAAAGTCGTCGAGAGCGGCACCCATCAGTATTGTGCCAATACCCTGTCGTTGCATCTCCCGCTGGACCGCTACGGACGAGAGCCTGACAGACGCAAAATATCCGTTATGCGGTCTCGCTGATCTTTCCCGCTGACTACCTAAAAGGTCTGCGCTCTCAATCCGCCACGACATGGCGAAGAATCCGACCGGGGCATTGTTCCCAACCAGGTGCGCTGTCGTAACGCGGGCTCGAAGGTTGTTGTGATGATCGAGGGAGTTATTTTTAAACCAGCCATCAATATCATCATTGCCACACAAAAAAGCGCCCCGATTGCATTGAGCACCGAGGCGCTTAAATTCAAGTACCGGAGGTGTCGGCTTAGCCTCGACTGGCTTTCCGTCCCCCTCCTTGTTTTCGTTTGCGCTCGTTGTCGACATAGGTGCCATACACACGCTTAAGGTCTGCCGTCACGCCTACCTTTTCATAGACGCGCCGAACATACTCACGAGCATACGACGAATCATCGACTAGCGGTTGTTCTTTCCGCGAACCGAATAAATGCCCAAACGTCGGTAGTTGCCAAGTTGCCATTTTGCACCTTCCCCCGGGAAGTCTGGACCCTTTTCCTAGGACTCAGAACCGCGCGCGGTAGAGACTAACACCCTCGCGGGTAAACGCGCCATAAAAGGGGCGGTTCACCCCTGACGGAGGTTAATTTTACGAGCTGGAGTCACCTGCCCGCCACACTGGAACCATGTATCGGAACCCGTTGCCAAATTCATAATACATAACAACAATGTAACGACCTTCTGGAAGGCGCGTTCTGCCCCGCCCTCCACGTTAGGTGTCGGGCCCGGCGCTTACCCTGCCTCCAAACGCGCGTGCGCGCAACGGGTCAAAATGGCGGCTTCCCTTAGATCAAGATGACGTTCTTCGCCTCGGGCTTGCCCCTGCGCTTGTCCACGGCCTCGTTGAATTCCACTTTTTGCCCGATATCGAGGGCATCTGCGCTGCCATCTACGTCGCGGATATGCACGAAAATGCTGCCGCACCCATTGTCTCTCTCAATGAAGCCAAATCCCTTTTCATCAATCCAACGCACGATTTTTCCAGTCGCCATTTTGTCCGTCCGATCTTGTGAAGAGCAGGCCCGCCGGACTCCCTAGGCGGTCAAATTTCCGGCCGGCGGCGAGATTTTCATCCAGCGTCGTCTGTTAGATCATCCATCACCGATTGCGCGACATCGCGCGCGGCCGTGAACGTGAGGCCGAGCACCGTCGCCATCCTAAGCAAGAAAGATCTAAGCGCCCCGCGCATCACGGCGCGCGCCGCGGGTTCGCGCAGAGGAACGAAAGCATTGGCGGCGAAGCCGCCATGCTCGCAACGTTGTGCAGAACCCGGAAGGCCAGCGGCGGCTTGCGGGTGCCACCCGCATGTCGCCCGGCCTTCCGGGGATGCCGCGGAGGGGCTAAGACCACCGCGCCAATTTTGCATCGCGTTAGGAGGGGAAGCTGCCATAAATAAATGCCTGGGGCCGCCGCACCGCGAACGCGAGCCGTTCCTCGCAAAGGATACTCGCCATGTTCGTGACAAAATCGTCTTCATTTTCCGTCGACACGAGCACGGAGGCACCTTGCCGATCGTAAATCTGGGCGCCGATCATGAACGCGCCCGTCAACCAATTACCCGCTGCCATGACCGGTGTTCCGACTACCGGACGTCCCCAGATGCTGGTGATCGGAGGGCCGAATGGTCCGCCGCCGATGTAGCGGCCCAAGCTGTCCTTAACCACCTTCAACTTTTCGAGGTCATCGATGTTCATGACGATGCCCGAGGCCGGAAGCAAGGCGACCTCGCTCTGGGCAAGTCCGTGCGCCAACGTGTCAAACCACGTATCGAGAGCGACGTTGCGGGTAGTTTCATAAGCCGTACTTTGCGGCACCACGCCGTACACGTGTACTCCGGTCCCATCACCGAAAAGCATCTCCTGCTCTTCGGCTAGGCTCAAGCCGTAACGTAATTCCGAATCCACTGTGCTCTGTAGCTGTGGAGCGTCATCCAAAATCTGGCGGCTGGTCTTGGTCCAATGTGCAATCGTTCGCACTGGCGCGGTTTCGATATCGAAAGTGATCCCCGACTGAGGCTTCCGGTTTCCTTCGGATACGACCGAAGCATGCAGATCGCGCAAAGTTTGGCGCGGGTACATCACAGCATTGCCGATCGTGGAGCCGGGAGATACCAGATCCCTCACGAAGAGGCGGCGTCTTTGGATCAAAACAGAATCTGGACGGAAGTCCGGGGCCACTAGAGCAGCGCCAGACCCAACGGCCGACGAGATCGCCGTCACGGTCTTCAGCTCAAGCGTTACCTTGCCGCGTGAGTTGGCGAGCGATTTAATCTGAGCGAAATCAGGGTGAGCGATCAACTCGGCACCGAGCGAACCGGCCTGTTCGCCCGCGCCACCGGAGACGTTGCCGCGGCGACGGGCCATTTTCTGTTCGATGTCGACGAGACGGGCGTTAACCCGAGCGTCCACGGATTTTACCGCCTCGTTGGTATCATCGAGCAACTTGACCACCTGAGCATGGTGGCCTTCGAATTTCTTAATCAGGTCAAGCGTTTCCATTTCATTTTCCTTCGAGGGTTTTGAGGTTGAGGATGGCAGCGTCCAGACGCTTGCCGAGTTCGATTAACGCGGGGTCTATCGCCGGAGGTTCTTCGCCGACCAGGGCTGCCCACCCGCCAGCGACGAACTTGCGCGATGCTGCGCGGGAAAGACCGCAACGCTGCAGCATGTCTTCCGCTTCGGCGCGGGAGGACAAGATCAAACCTTTCACGCTGGTGACGCGAGCAGTCGGATCAGCCGGCATCGGAGTGACGCTAACTTCGTGCAAAAAAATCTTTTTGAGCAGCCGCGATCCATCTTCAGCGCGGACCTGACCGCCGGCCGGGACGTGATACCCGATCGACAACCCGCCGACATCGCCCGCGCGAAGATGGGAATACGCATCGCGGCCACGAGGTGTGTCTAGATTGAGCTTGCCGCGTACGCGAAGCCCGCGCACGTCCTCGCCCATTCCGGTCCATTTTCCGATCGGTTCCGAGCCGCGGTGGTGCCAGAGCATGGCCGGGGTCGTTCCAGCAGAGCGATGGGTCGCCAGCGTGTCCGCAAACGCTCCAGGCTGGATTCGATCGCCTTGATGGTCAATCCCTCCGAAGGTGCTCGCGTATCCCTCGATAATCCCAGTATCGAGACCAGCATCAAGCCACTTCTGCTCGATCGCGGGACCCAATAGGATCGCCGAACGCATCTCGTCTGTTTCGTTGAGGATGTCCACGTCAAACCCCTCTGCAGTGCGCCAAAGCCAAAGGGCCCGAAGGCCGCTCTTTGTGCTTCGCGCCTCGCGTGCCGCGAGTGCTGCCGAAGGTGTCTCGTCGAAGTCTCCCCACGTCGCGCGGTGAAAACCTACTGATCGAGACAATCCGCACATTAAACCGATTGCGACTCATCGTCAATTCCATTCGGCGGGCTTGCGGAATTGCGCACCAATTTTTTCAATATCATCTGCGCGGCTGCGCATTTCCGCGACAGCGGTAGGCATGCCATCGAGCTTGATCATATGCGCGAACGCGATGCGCAGCATGGCGTCGGCGATCACGCGCTCATCGACACCAGCAGAGATTAAGTCCTCGACATTTCTGATCAAAAATTCGGCGATGTTATCCGTGATCGTGCCAGCGTTGGCCTTAAGCAATTTCAAAATCTGTTCGCGTTCAGTCATTTTCGATTTCCTTTCGGGTTGAATTTGCGAACAGGTCGCCTTGACCTTCCGCGCGATAGTAGAATTTTCTCCGCTTTGTGCTGATCGTGGCGCTTTGGTGTCATTGGGGCTTTTTGCCTGTAATTTCGAGATTTTGCGGCTGAATGCCCTGACCGGCCCGAGGAGGTAAGGCTGAAATCGTTTTGACCGCCCCCACCCCCCCTCCAACAAAAAACAAACCCTTCACACGCGCTGCATAATCTACGAGTTGTCCTGATTTCATTGGCGTTTTCTCATCGTCGCGGCGACGATGTTGCCTCGAAATATCGTTGCGAGAAAAAAAATCCGCGAATGGAACCCCAACCGGTATTTGGTCCTTTTTCTTTTTCACTTTTGAGGCCCCCCCTTCGATCAAAAAAAATAATTCGCATTAGTGCGTAATTCAGCGCGGCAGTCCCGACCGGTCGCGGGGTCAAAACTCCTAGACTTTTTGTCGGCCTAGGTGGGGTGATAAGTAAGTGCCTGCGTAGGTACCCATCGGTCGCAGAGTTCAACGATGTAATGACGGAACCCCCACCTGGCCCGCGCGCGATCTTGTTGGCGTCTAGACGCAAGGCGTGGGGAGACCACAGAGCCATTCGCGCGATCATGCTGGTACCCATGCCGCACCCGCTTCGCTGCTTGTGCATGGCCGTTGCGTTGCATTGGCCCTCTTGGAATGGGTATGTATTTTTGCGTCACCTTCGTCACCTTCGTCACCATCTCGTTAAATCAACCACTTACGGGTGACGATCGCACTCGACCCATCACCCGCTTCGTCACCTTCGTCACCCGCTTCGTCACCCGCTATCCAATTGATTTGATTCAGTTGGTGACGAAGGTGACGAAGGTGACGATGTTTCCCCTACCCATTCTGGATTGACCGCAAGTGTGATCAGCCGTTTCCCGGTGTGGCCCTCCCGACCGCCGAACTCAATCTGTATGCCGGCCTTGCGCAGGAATGGGGCCGCGCGGTGCAGCCGATTGGACATCGCGCGGGGCGTGTCTGGCCAACTCTTAGCCTTGCGCTGCTGTGTGGTGATGATTTCCCCCAGGGCACCCAAAAGGAATGAAGCCGTTTGCGTCACCTCGCCTTTCTGCTCCGCCATGTATGCAATCACCGCAGACGCGACCGGATCGGCGTCGAGCACATCGGCGATGATGTCGGCGCGATTATCGCGGTAGGCGGTGGCGAAGGTGCCCGCGGACCAAAACGAACTTTCACAGGCGGCCGCCCATTTCGCGAAATCCGCCATGCGCGGGAGACGATCAAGGTGAGTCCGCGGCAGTTCGCGTAACCCGCGCACCACGCCGTCGAGCAACGCGCCGATGATCAACGGTCGCTCGCGATCGAACGCAATCATCAGATCGCGCTCAGGCTTGCGCTCGGCGTCGGCGATCGGGTCGAGCGTCAGGAACAGTGCCCGGTCCGCAAGGTCCGGCCGGGTGATAACGCTATCGATGCCGTTGAGGATTGTGGGGCGCGACGCGTCGAAAAGCTCCTCTTCGGCGTCGCTATAAAGCTTGCGCACCGCAAAGCCACCGCCTGTTGAGAGGCGGCATAGTGTGTCGGATATCCACGGCTGCATTCCCGAAACGTTGTCGAAGGCGAGAACGTGACCATTGTTCGCCGCGATGAATAGATCACGATCCTCGCGCGGCAGCGCCCTCAGCGGGGCGGAGTTAGGATCAATGAGCGAACGCACCATCGCGCAAAAGGTCGATTTCGCCGAGCCTTGTTCGCCGTTTACCAGCAGGACGGGGAACGGTCCATGATGGCGGAAACAAGCCAGCAGCCACGCGACCGCGAGAACGAAGTCCTCATCATGCTGCACGTTCAAGAACGGCCGGAGCAAATTGACCGATCCTCCCGGGATCGGTGTCGGAAGCGGCTTCATACCAGCCGCACGCCGAAACCGAACGGGAGGTTCGGCGATAACCTGCCAGCCACCAGGATGTATCTCGACCGCTCTCCATGTTTCGTCGACTAGATCGATGTAAATTTTCCCGTCCAGTCCGCCTACGCGGACAAAAATATCGCGCAATGGACCGTCGAAGTGCGCGCGGGCCTCAATCATGTTGAGCGCTGATTGCAACGCCTCCGAACTTGGAGCGCCGCCGGCCTCAGTAAAGAAGCGCAGCGACAACCATCGCCGGAATCCTCTGGTGCGAACATTCCAGGTCTCGCGGTGATCGCCGACTCTGATGTCGGCATAGGCCGCGCCGTCCGCGGTGTGAAATAGATGTGCGTCTTGCGCCAGCCGGATCAGGGCGTCGGATTGTTTCGGCTTCTTGCCATCAGAGCCATCTTCGGCATGAGCACTTGCATCATCGCGCTTGTCACTATCTGGCGGTAGACCGGACGGCTTGCCCGCAGTTTTCACCTTGCGAGCAGCAACGCGCGCAAAAATATCTTCGACTGGATTAGTCATTCGGCGCGGCCTTTTTCAAATGGATTCCACCCGCGCATTCCGGCGCGCAAGACGTGCTCAAAATCCTCGCGACCGTGCCGGCCAAGGTCGGTGATCAATTGTGTCGCGGCGGCGATGCACCGGAAATCATCCTCGACAACATCGCCTGCGGCGAGATCGCGACTCGCGAGGATCACCAACCAGCAATCGACAATGCGTTCTCGAACCGGGATGTCGCGCGCTAGCAACGGGCGGAGTCGATCAATTACTTGGGTCAGCAGCGGGATCATGGCCGCACCCGCTTCGCCGCCGAAGCGGCCTCATCGGGCAACGTGCGCTCGCCGATTGCGTTACACGCGGCAACCAGCGAGGTGAATTCGCCCAAAGGTTTGGAGAGGATCATCACACCATTGATAAATGCCCTCACCAGGTCTGAATGTTCTTGTGGCGATCGCGGGTACATCCAAGCTTTGAATTTGTGCGGCCCGTACTGCCTCACGTACCCTATGCGCGTGCCCCAAAATGTTATTTTGAAATGTTGTATCTGGAAGGCTTGCGGCTCACTCATCGGTGACCGCCCGGCCGGCGGGTGCCGACCACGTTTGTCGCAAGCACCGTTGCCGACAGACGCGGGTTGCGTTCCAATACCTTCGCCAAGTCATCCCACGACACTCGGCCAGCGCGGTCACGGTCGTCTTCCGCGCGGTAGATGCTGGCCAGTCGGGATAACAATTTGCGTCCACCGGCAGCTTCAAAAGCTTTGCGATCGAACCGATGCGCCATAACCAAATCCAGCGCGAGCAGGCCGCGAAGCATCCTGCGATTATTGAACGCGCGTCGGCATCCGTCGCGACAGAATTCGCGAATGGTGCGCTGCGCTTGGAATTTCGCGTTGCATTCGCGACATGTGCCGGTTGTGCCGGTCTTCGCCTTGGCGACCGCGTTAGCGGCTAATCGCATCGCGTAGGAAGGTCGAGGGGACGTTGGCGCAGGCTTCGCGGTATCGTACTGCCCGCCGTCAAACATATTCAGAAGTGCATTGATAGTCATGGTGACCGCTTGCTTTCGCTGTGCAGAGCGGCTAAATCACCAGGGCCAGCCAGTGACGTAGCCAAGTGGTGGAGCGAAGGAGAGTCGAACTCCAAAGGGTCTGTGGTTTCTTAGGACCTGACCCTGCGACCGTGCCACCCCGTGAAATGCAAACGCCGCCCCAAATCCGGGCGGCGTTTTGTTGTTAGGTGATAGCGATTTGCGGCGCCTGTGCGTCGCGCTCGGCGATACGAGACTTTTGCCATGCCAGAATTTCGGTCTCGATCCATCCCACCGAGCGCGAACCCAGGCGGACCGGTTTCGGAAACCGCCCGGTTGTCATCATCTCGTAAATCGTCGAACGGGGAAGGCCAGTTGCGCGCTCAACGTCTGCGCGACGAAGAATTGTCTGCACCATTTTACCATCCTTTTGTCGGACGCCGCTGTATCCGAGCGGAATGGTGTGGAATTAAAATATTTCAGAGGGGGCGTCTAACCACGCTAACTCAGCGTTTGCGTGGCAGTCGTGCGAGAGCGACATCGCCAAAGCGGTGCCTCTCCTGCAGGTAGAGCTTGCTGCAAAGTGACCTCTTGATACCGAACTCCTTGCCCACTTTCTCAAAGAGTAAATTATCAATTTTCAAACCGTGGCCATCGTGTAACGCTAGGACCCGTTCATAAATCATTGTCATCATCCGGAGGCGCCTACGAACCGCAATAAATTTTGTGCTCTTCGGCCATGGACGACCGAATGCCGCATCCCAAGTGGGAGCCTCGGCAAAATGGACGCGGCGAAACCCATCGTTGAAAGCTGTGGCCGCCCAGGCAGGAATGACAATATTTGTCCGGCCGCAAAAATCTATCGCTTCAAATAAGGCGTGAGACCCGCCTCCTTCGAATGCATGAGGTTTGTTCGGCCCTTTCAGAAACCGTCCCTTGAGTTCTTCGAGGTACAAACGGTGGTCGCGCTCGATGAACTCAGCATATAAGCGCTGCTGCTCTTCCGGGTTGGTCACGGTTGCGCGCTTTGTTAGGTACGTAGAGAAGGCTTCTTTCCTGGTATCAGCCATGATCGCCTCCCCTTAGCGGCACCACGTTGCCAGTACGTGGCGGGGAAGCGCAGTAGGTAGCCCAATCAGCCATCAGCCGCCGACGCTTTTCGATCATGTCGCCGCGCCGATAGGCCGCTTCAACCTTGTCGGAAACAGCGTGCGCAATCGCCATTTCTAACAATTCGGTCGGGTACGCCGTGACCTCGGCGCCCCAATCCCGAAACGTCGATCGAAATCCGTGCGTCGTGAGATCACCGCGACTCATGCGGCGAAGCGTCATCAATAGCGCCATGTTCGAGAGTGGCGTGCCGGGCTTCCTGCCGGGGAAAAAATAATCATCCTCGGTCCGTGCCGTTTCCAGAATTTCGAATGCTCGATCCGACAACGGGACGCGGTGTTCACGTCCGCCCTTCATGCGGTCGGCGGGCACGGTCCACATTCGCAACTGAAAATCTATTTCCGCGCGCCGCACGCCGATCGCCTCACTTGTGCGAGATGCCGTCAAGATCGTAAATTCAAGAGCGCGGGCGGCTACATCGTCCCTTGAGCGGAGGTCGGTCATAAATTTGGCGATACTCGCGTATGGTAGCGCCGCATGGTGTTGCACCTTGGCGATTTTGCTCCGCGCTGGCAGCAGCTTATCCAAATGGCCGCGCCACCGAGCCGGGTTCTCACCGGTGCGATATAGCCGCGCTGCTGCCCAATCGAGCACGCTTTCTATTCGCCCACGGACCCGCGCGGCCGTCTCCGGCTTCACCCGCCAAATTGGTTCGAGGACCTTGAGGACGAGCCCAACGTCGATGGCCCCGACCGGCAGAGTGCCGAGCACCGGATAGACATCGTTGGTGAGTGTCGCTTTCCATTGTGCGCTGTGCTTTTTGTTTCGCCATCCATCTTCATGGGCGGCAATGTATCGCTCGGCACAGTCGCGGAAGGTGATAGCCTTCGCTGCCTCGATCTGTGCCGCGGTTCTGTCCGATCGCCGGGTCTCGGCGCGGTGGGCGATAGGATCATGACCGTCCAGCAACAGACGCCGGCACTCCGTCGCCCGCTCGCGGGCTTTCGCCAGGGTCAGGGTGTGGAGCGCACCTAAACCCATCTGCCGCGCTTTGCCCGCCCGCATGAAACGGAAGGCCCATGTCTTCGTGCCGCCGGTTCGGATTTGCAGATAGAGGCCGCCGCCATCGGCGTGTCGGCCCGGTTTTGAAAACTTCGCTACCGCGACGGAAGTGAGTTTATGTAGTCCGCGCATCTGTCCGCCTAAATGGGGGCCGCATTGGGGCCCACAATCGGGCCCACAAATCAGGGCCGGATTGTGCCGGAACGCCTCGGAACCCGCAAGAGCGAAAAGCGGTGAATTCACTTGTCGTTATTGTGTTTTTTAGAACTCTAAGGAACCCCTCGGAATTGGCGGAAAAAGACACCCCTTCCGCCATTTCATATTGATAACACTAGTTTATTTGTATTTTACTGGTTTTGACATACAAATAGACGCACAAACGAATTGCCATGATCCGTTAACTGGTTGGTTACTGGTTCGAATCCGGCCCAGGGAGCCACCACAATTTTTGCCCTTTGATTTTCCATTGCTATTTGCCTTTTTTGGCTAACAATTCTCAAGGTTAGCCAGTGGGTGTTCTCGTTTTCACCTTGTCCATCGCCGTGACTGCGAGCCGCTTTTGATCGGCCGCCTTTGTATAGCGTGCGACCTCGCGCAAGCTGGCGTGGCCGGTGATCAAAGCGATCTCGTGCTCAGTGCATCCCGCTTCGGCCAGCAGGCGCGCGGCGGCCTTGCGCAGCCCGTGCGCGCTGCAATGAGGCAAGTCCGCGAGATTGCATTGCTCACGGAACCAATTACCGAACCCCGCCGCCGTGAACGGCTTGCCGAATTGGGTCGTTAGGAATGTGAGGTGATCGCTCGGCGTCTCGGCAATGGCTGTGACGAGCGGCGTTAGCACGGGGATTTCTAACTCGACCCCGGTCTTTTGCTGGCGGACAATCAGTAAGCCGTTGCGTATGTGCTGACGCCCCATGCGCACAGTGGGCTGCGTTGAATCTAAAGAACGCCATCGTCATCAATGTCGTTCTGGCGGTCTTCAATCTGTTTCCCCTACCGCCGCTTGATGGTGGAAGGATGGCGGTTGGGTTACTGCCCAATGTGTTAGCCAATCCGCTTGCCCGTCTTGAGCCTTATGGGATGATGATTCTTATCGGCTTCCTAATTGTACTGCCTCTGTTGGGATCGCAATTGGGAGTGGACCTTAGTTTTGTGTCGCACTTTATCTCAACCGCAACCGGCGCCGTTATCAGAGTTATTGTCCGATTGACCGGAAACGTGTAGCGCCCAAGCGATTACATTCACGCCTGTCAACGCCGTAGTTACGGCGGCGGCGTTTTGCTCCACCGATCTACGGTTAGCTCTTTGCTTGCTTTGCAGCCGGGACACTCGAAGCTCCACACGTCATAGGCTGTGAGAACGGCGTGGGGTTCGGCCCTCGGCGCGAAGCCCGTCCGAGAAGTGTTCCCTAGGCACAAATCCTTCCGTGTAATAGAGCGTGGCAAGAGCGAATAAATTCCCTTGATCTAAAATGAATCAGCTATAAAGCGTCTAGCCATGGCCGATGCGACCTACAATCTCAATGGAGGGTTCAAGCCGACACTGAAGCGGTTTGCCGACTTGAGTGGGCCCGATTTTTTCCCCACGCCGCGCTGGGCCACGTTTGCGCTGATCGACAACGAAAAGTTTGAGGGCGAAATTTGGGAGTCCGCTTGCGGCGATGGAACAATGTCGCGTGTCTTAGCAGAGACGGGACAACCGGTTCGTAGTTCTGATCTTTATAAACGCGGTTTTGGAGAGTCAGGAATTGATTTCCTTTCACCTCCTGGCTCAGCCGACAATATCGTGACAAACCCACCCTATAACTGCGCTGAGGGATTTGTTGCAAGCGGCGTCAAACATGCACGCCATAAATTTGCGCTCTTGCTTCGTCTTGCATTTCTGGAAGGCGCAAACCGAGCGAACACAATTTTCGCCAAATCGCCACCGGCTCGTGTGTGGGTGTTCAGCGAGCGGATTACATTTTATCCAAGCGGCGTAGAGCCTAAGGGCAGTGGCACTACTGCTTATGCTTGGTTCGTTTGGGACAAAAATGCGTCGGGCTCAACCGAATTGAAGTGGTTCAAGCCTGGCTATAAAGCGCGGTTTTCTTAAGCTGGAGCTGTCGCTCTGATGAAGGCGCGACCGGCTGGCGTAATGCGCCAAATCCCTCGCGCAACTCGTGTGGTCAAAATATTGGTCTGAGGCTCGTATCTCTTCAATCGAGAAATTGGTAGCTAGCCGCCCTTCCCCTTCTGCGCCTGCTCGATCAGCTTCAAGAGCCGTGGCGGCGACATCGGCAGCTCATACGGGCGGATGCCGATGGCGTCGGTGACGGCATTGGCAATAGCGCCCAATGTCGATGCCACCGGAACCTCGCCGACGCCGCGTAGGCCGAAGGGGTGTTTCGGGTTAGGCACCTCGATGATGATCGGATCGATCATCGGCACATCGGACGCGACCGGGATGCGGTAATCGAGGAAGCTCGGGTTCTGCAGTCGTCCGTCCTCGCCGTAGATGTATTCTTCATTGAGCGCCCAGCCGATGCCCTGAACCGCACCGCCCTGGTATTGGCCCTCGACCTGGAGCGGATGGATGGCCTTGCCTGCATCAGCCACCACCGTATAGCGTACGACCCTGACGCCGCCGGTCTCCTTGTCCACTTCGACGTCGACGATATGGACGCCGAAGCCGGGACCGGCACCAGTGACGTTCAGTTCGGAATGGCCGGCAATGGCACCGCCGGTCGCGCCGGCCTGTTTGGCGATGTCGGCGATGGACAACGGTTCGAAGTCGCCGACGTTGGAGCTTGCTGGGCGGCAATGCCCGTCCTCAAACACCACGCCATCCTCCGGCACGCCCCAGATTTTGGCGGCGCGCTTGCACATCTCATTGATGGCCTTGTGTGCCGAATCGATGACAACCATGCCGCTCGCAAAGGTGGAGCGACTGCCCGCCGTGACCATGTTGTAACCGAGTCCGCTGGTGTCGGAAACGACGGCGCGAACCTTGTCCAGCGGAATGCCCAGCTCCTCGGCTGCCATCATGCTGATCGATATGCGCGAGCCCCCGACGTCGATGGTTCCCAATAGCAGCGTGACCGAACCGTCTGGGGCGACGCTCAGCGATCCCGTGGTTTCGCCGCCGCGATTGAACCAAAATCCGGCGGCCACGCCGCGACCCCGATTGGGCCCGAGCGGAGCATTATAGTGATCGGTCCTCTTGGCCGCTTTCAGGGTCTCGACGACTCCGATGGGGCCGAAGGTTTGGCCGTAGATCGTGGTGTAGCCTTCGCTCGCCGCGTTTTTGAGGCGGAGGTCGATCGGGTCGATGCCGAGCTTCTTGGCCAGCTCGTCGATCACGCTTTCGGCGGCAAAAATAGCCTGTGGCACGCACGGCGCCCGGAACGCATTCACCTTCGGCCGATTGGACACCACTTCATAAGCGACGGCCTTGGCGTTCTTCAGGTCATAGCGAGTGAACACCGCCTGCGCCGCGTTGTGAAACATCGAGCCGGTGAAAGGGCCGGTCTGGAAAACCATCTCGGCCTCGGCCGCGGTAAATTTGCCGTCCTTGGTGGCCCCGATCTTAATCCGCGAATGGGTAGCAGCGACCGGGCCCGTGCAGCGGAACACCTCGCCCCGCGTCAGCACGATCTTCACGGGCCGGTTGGCCTTGCGCGACAGCAATATGGCCGCGGCCTCGGCGTAGCTCGTGGTCTTACCCCCGAAGCCGCCACCGAGCTCGGACGGGGTGACGCGGATCTTCGAGGAATCTATATTCAGGATGGATGACACCTGAGCACGGACGACAAAATGTCCCTGGGTGCAGCACCACAGCTCCGTCTGGCCGTCCTCGGTATAGTTGGCGACGCACCCCTGCGGCTCGATATAGCCTTGATGAATCGGCCTGGTCTTGAACTCGCGTTCGACGATGACGTCGGCTTGCTTGAAGCCCGCCTCTACGTCGCCCATCTTGAGTTCTAGGCGCTCGACGACATTGGTGCGCTTGTTTTCGGCGCCCTCCACCCCCTTGGTCCGCAGATAGTCGTGCAGGATGGGCGCACCCGGCTGCATCGCGTCAACCGGATCGATGACGTGCGGCAGGATCTGGTACTCGACGTCGATCAGTTTCAACGCCTTTTTGGCAATGGACTCGCTGATCGCTGCAACCGCTGCGACCGCATGGCCTTCATAGAAAACCTTTTCGCGCGCCATCACATTACGGCTGAGATCGCCGATCGCCGTGCCCTGGCGATGCTCGGGGAAGTCATCGCGGGTCACCACCGCCTTCACGCCGGGTAGCGTCTCAGCTTTCGAGATGTCGATCGATTTCAGGATCGCGTGCGGGTGCGGGCTGCGCAGAACCTTGCCCACCAGCATGCCCGGTAACATCAAGTCGGCGCCGAACTTGGCACGTCCCGTCACCTTGTCCATGCCGTCGTGCTTCACCGGCGAGGTGCCGACCACTTTGAGCTTCCGGTCGGGATTATACCCGCTTTGCTCCAATATCGTTGCCATGGTCAGGCTCCCCTCATTTCCTTGGCCGCCGCGAGCACGGAGCGAATGACCTTGTCATAGCCGGTGCATCGGCACAGGTTGCCGGCCAGCCAGTAACGCACCTCAGATTCCGTCGGATCCGGGTTGCGTTCCAGCAGTGCCCGGGCAGCAATCAGTATCCCCGGCGTGCAAATGCCACACTGTGCGCCGTTGTATTCGAGGAAGTTTCGTTGCAGCGGGTGTAGTCGGTCGCCCTTCGCCATCCCTTCGATCGTCTCCACCGTCTTGTCCTCGGCCTCGACCGCGAGCACCAGACACGACGTCACCAGCCGGCCATCGAAGACGACGGTGCACGCGCCGCAATCGCCCGTGGAACAGCCTTCCTTTGTGCCGGTGAGCATGAGTTCGTTGCGCAGAGCGTCGAGTAGAGTCTGCTGCGGCTCGCACAGGAACTCGCACGCGTCGCCGTTGACGGTGGTGGTCACATGAATTTTCTTGCTCATTAGTTCTGCCTCGCGCGCTCGAGAGCCTGTTGGGCTACACGCCTGGCCAGCACGCCCGTTACCTTGATGCGGTACTCCTTGGTTCCTCGCTTGTCGTCGATTGGCCGGCAGGCGGCGCTCGCCGCCTTGGCGAGCTTCTCGAGGGCCGCTTCGTCGACGCGCGTGCCGATCAGCGTGCGCGCCGCCTCATCCACCAGCAGCACCGTCGGCGCGACTGCGCCAAGAGAAATTCGCGCCGCGATGCACGTGCCGCGGTCGTCGAGGCTGAGATTGACACCGACGCCAACCACCGCGATGTCCATTTCGGTGCGCGGTGTGAAGCGCTGGTAGGCGTCACCCGAATGCCGCGGGCGGGGCGGGAATAGGAACGAGGTCACGATCTCGCCCGTCGCCAGCGAAGTCTTGCCCGGACCGGTGGGGATTTTCTCCACCGGCGCATGGCGCACGCCTTTCGGCCCCGCGATCGTTGCGATGACACTGGATGCGACCAGCGGCGGCACGCTGTCGGCCGCGGGCGAGGCGTTGCACAGATTGCCGCCCATGGTCGCGCGGCCTTTGACCTGGATCGATCCGATCAGTTTCACTCCGTCGATCACGCCGGGCCACGCCTTGCAGAACGCGGCATGTTCCGTCAACTCCATGCAAGTCACCGCCGCGCCGACGCGAAACCCGCCCTTCTCGGCAGTGATCCGGCGTACCTCCGGAATCTTCTTTATGTCGACCAGGAGTTCGGGCTCGATCAGGTCGCTTTGCATCTGCACAATGACGTCGGTACCACCGGCAAACACCCGCGATCTACCGTTCGCCCCTGTAAGCAATGCAACCGCGGCTTCGAGCGTTTCCGGCGCTTCGTATCTGAGGTCCCCCATCACTGTCTCCGTTTTCCAGTTTGGTCTTAATGTCACTCGTGATTCTGGATCAAAAAATGAGGATCCCCGTTGGCCCTGAGTCTTCAAGGAGGTAGACTTGGTTTACGAAGACAAAGCCAACACGAACGGGGTGACGCAGGATGGCACAGGGGGTTCGTCCGATCCAGTACGATTCTGAGAAGGCGAGCAATGGCGTGACGGCGCTGGGCGGTGTCCCTATTTAAAAATTCTAAATGCGCAGAAACTCCAGAATTTCATTGGCTTTCGAAGTTTTGAGTAGGGACAGCTGATTTCGGCGGCCGCGGCCGGGCTTGGCCTGATCCAGGTGGCCGAATACTACGCCCAGCCGGACCTTGAATCCGGACGGTTGGTCGAAGTTCTCTCGGACTATAAGAACCGCGGTAACTGCCAGGTTGGATTGCTATCCTCGCAACAGTCTTCAATTGCAGCTTCTGTGCATGGCGATGAATCTTCGCCGCGCCCTGGTGCTCACCGTCTAGGGCGGAGTCTGTCCGGCTGCGCCCAAGCGAGGAACCCGAAGCACCACCGAGCGCGCATCGCACCTATCGTCCGATTCAATTCCTCAAAGTAGGATAGAAAACCCTCCTTTTGCAAAGCTTTGAATAAGTATTTGAATTTAATCTCATTTAGATCGAGCAACAGCTCACTTGCTACGCCCAATTCCTGCAGTTGGTTACCGCCGGACATTCCACCGTGTAAGAGTAGAGTGCGTTGCGAAAAAGATGGACGAATTGTCACGACCGTCATTTGGAAACGCGACAAAATTATTCCGTTCGCTTATTAATCAGCAGTTCGAGGTCATCCGACAAAATTGTCTTATCTTAGCCGGATGTCTCAATAATTCTTGCCGCACCCCTATCGGATTCCGAACAGTCTTGAAACGGCTGTAAATGCGGCGTCGTCATCTGGTTATCCAGGACCTGCGCATGGCCGACATCGACCGTCACGAATTCGAGCTGATCATCCTCGTCTCCAGCTCCCGGTGGGGCAGGCGAAGCGCATTCAGAGGCGCAAAAGTGTTTCGGCGTTCAGATGCGCGATTTTTTCCTTGTCAATATCGTTGAGCGAGAGCATGTCGAAGAAGGCCATGCCGACGCTATTCGCCTCATAAGGCCAATCGACGGCCCAGAGGATCGCGTCCGCGCCGAGCGCGAGGAGGGTGCAGACGAAGGCGGGCTCATACCAGTTCCCGCTCGTTGTCACGACCAGATTATCTTTGATGTATTGCAGCGGCGTCTTCTTCAGGCCGCGGCGCGCCGCCGCTTGATAGCTATGGTCATGGAGGCGGTGCATGGCAAAGGGCAGGCCCTCTCCGAGATGGCCGAGGATGATCTTAAGCCGCGGATAGGCGTCGAAGACACCCGCGAACATGATCCGCAGGAAATGGCAGCTAGTATCGATGGCGAAGCCCCAGGGCGAGCCGCGTAGCTCCTCAAAGCTCTCAAAATAGGCCTTGATTGCGTCGGGGTGCGGCATCGTTGGATGGAGATAGATCGGTACCTTCAGGGCCTGTGCGCACTCGAAGATCGGCCAGTATGTCCTATCGTCAAGAAAGGAGCCCTGCTGATGGCCGTGGATCATTGCACCCTTGAAGCCTAATTCCTTGACCGCGCGCTCGAGCTCGCGCGCTGCTTGCTCGGGATCGGCCGTCGGTAGCGCAGCAAAGCCCGCGAAACGGTTGGGATGCGCGTTGATAGCCTCGTAGAGTCGCTCATTGGCGTCGCGCGCCATCGGGGTCGCGATTTCTTTGCCGAAGCCCTGCGGGCCCGGCGCACCGAAAGACAGTACCTGCACGTCGATGCCGGCTTCGTCCATGTGGCGCAGCCGCTCGTCGCCGAGATCTAAGAGTTGGGCCGATATGTCGTGGCCCACCTGCGCACTACGACTCGAGATGAAGAAATTACGATACTCGGTCGCACCGACATGCTGACGATACATTGCGGTGGTAAAATGCTCCTCGATCGCGATAACCCTCATGATACGAATGATTCCCTATTTCATTTCGCCAGAACATTGTCGAGCTCGGCGGAGGTTACGTGGGGGTTAGTGGGAGCGGGTGAGAGCGACATCCTAGTGGTGTAATTCAAACGCTTAAGTCCACCGGAAATGCAGATTTCTTGCTGCTTCATCCTTGCGGTACAAAACGTCAGGTTCTGACCATTAGACTTTCATGGTCTTTCGAACTTTCGAGCAAGCATAGGATAGTTATTTCTGCCAGGGTACAGCTAGTTTTATTTCCTTGTCTTTGGTCGTTCTCTCCTAGTCTTTAGTCAGCTGGCCCATGGTGTAAAGATTGGAAACGTCCGAGTCCGATTTCCCGTTGCCAACCATTATCGCCCCAGCCCAGGCGAACGGTGTGTCTTGCGCGATCACTCCGCCTTGATTCCGGCGGCTTTCACCAGCGCCGCGTTCTGTTCGAGTTCCTTACGCACATAGCCATCGAACTGGCTCGGCGTCATGGGCATCGGCTGGACGCCGAGCTTCGCCAGCTTGTCCTTCACACCCGGATCCTGCAACGCCTTGGCAATCTCTTCATGCAGCCGTTGGACAATTTCGCGCGGAGTCTTGGCGGGAGCAAACACGCCGAACCAGAAATTGTACTCGGAATCTGCGAACCCCGCTTCGACGGTGGTCGGCACGTCGGGCAAGTCGGGCGAGCGCGCCGAGCTGCTCACCGCAAGCGCAAGAACTTTGCCCTCGCGGATCATGGCAAGAGCGGGCAGGAGCGGACAGAAATAGAAGTCGATCCGCCCGGTCATCACCTCGGTCACCCCTTCGGGCGACCCCTTGAATGGGATGGGCTGAGCGTCGAACTTGGCGCTGAGCCGGAACCGTTCCGAGTTGAGATGGGCGGCGCTTCCCTTGCCGATGGTGACGTAGTTCATCGAGCCGGAGTCGGCGCGCGCATGTGCCACCAGCTCACCGACGGTTCTGATCCCCTTCGCCGGGGAGACGATCAGCACGTTGGCCATATTGGCGAGAGGTATGACGGCCGAAAAGTCCCGCACCGGATCATAGGACAGGTTCGCCACAGTCAGAGGCACTGTGGTAAAGGCCGAGGACGCGGCGAGGAGCGTGTATCCGTCGGGGTCCGCCTTGGCGACCGCGCCGATTCCGATCGTGGTTCCGCCACCGGGCCGATTTTCCACGATGATGGGCTGGCCGAGTTGTCTTTCGACCTGAGCGAATACCGTGCGCGGAATGATATCGGCAGCGCTGCCGGGACTGAAGGGAACAATCGCGCGAATTGGCTTCGTCGGCCAACTCTCGGCGAAAGACGGTGTGGAGAAGCCGATCAGCAACAGGGCAACCGCATAAAGTCGACGTTGCATCATGTTCGCCTCCTTCCGGAAATAACCAATATTCCCCGATGACCAGTCGTTAGATCGGTCAATCGACCACCAAGAAATATTTATACGGTGCTTTTGGTCGCCAACTGAATTGTATCGTAATTTCCTCGGCCAGTTGAACGTACCAGACCAATCCAGAGAAGCGCAACTAGCGGTTATTCCTGTTATCAGGACACACTTCGTCTGTCGAGATGACGCTACTCTTTTTTTGGCCGGCGTCTCCGATGGCCAGTGTCGCAGTTGGGTCATTGACGGCCTAGCAATTCAGCGACGGACCGACTTTTGTCCGTTGTTAGTCTGTTAGCGACCATTTGGCGGGGGTGAGCGAGGCCAGTCAGGTGAATTATTTCCTC
>Ga0097691_1001050_pt1 | contig 21406 bp, 21 predicted proteins | sample NGESurdeep072012_8_FD_72858 | JGI IMG/M metagenome (GOLD analysis project Ga0097691, IMG submission 72858) | Arctic peat soil microbial communities from Barrow, Alaska - NGEE Surface sample 210-1 deep-072012 | ecosystem: Environmental > Terrestrial > Soil > Wetlands > Peat ... | reverse complement strand
TTCTCCGTGCCGGACGGGCGCGCCGCGAACCAGGCGTGCTCCGTCACGACCTTCAGGCCGCCGATCGGGGCGCCGTTGCCGGGGGCCGCGGTCAGGGTCGCCGTGATCGGCTCGCCGGCGAGCTCCGTGGCCGCGACCTGCTCGGGCGAGAGCCGCGCCAGGACGGCCTTCTGGTCCGGGCTGGCCGGGGCGTCGATCCGCCGGTAGGCCGGCGACCCGAACCGCCCGGTCAGCTCGCGGTAGGCCTCGCCCGGATCGCGGCCGGAGCGCGTGGTCATCTCGGCGGCCAGCAGGCACGCGATGAGCCCGTCCTTGTCGGTCGTCCAGACGGATCGGTCGCGGCGCAGGAACGAGGCCCCCGCGCTCTCCTCCCCGCCGAAGCCGATGCTCCCGTCCAGGAGCCCGTCCACGAACCACTTGAATCCGACCGGGACCTCCAGCAGGCGCCTGCCGAGCGATGCGACCACGCGGTCCAGCATGCTCGTCGAGACCAGCGTCTTACCGACGGCGACCTCGTCCGGCCAGTCGCGACCGCCACCGAACAGGTAGGCGACCGCGGCCGACAGGAAGTGGTTCGGGTTGAGGAGGCCGGCGCTGCGCGTGACGATGCCGTGTCGGTCCGCGTCGGTGTCGTTGGCGAACGCGAGGTCGAACCGGTCCTTGAGGCCCACCAGGCTTGCCATCGCGTACGGCGATGACGGGTCCATCCGGATCTTGCCGTCCCAGTCGACGGTCATGAACGCGAATTTCGGGTCCACGCGGTCGTTCGTGACAGTCAGGTCCAGGCCGTAGCGCTCGCCGATGACGCCCCAGTACGCGACGCTCGCGCCTCCGAGCGGATCCACGCCCAGGTGAAGGCCCGAGGCGCGGATCGCGTCCATGTCGACGACCGAGCCGAGGTCCGCGACGTACGTCCCCATGAAGTCGTACGTGCCAGCGGCTCGGCGCGCGCGCTCGAAGGGCTCCCGGCGCACGCTCGCGAGGCCGTCGCCGGGCCCGCCGGCCAGGATCGCGTTCGCCTCGCGCTCGATCGCGCCGGTGATCGCCGCATCGGCCGGCCCGCCGGTGGGTGGGTTGTACTTGAAGCCGCCGTCCGCGGGCGGGTTGTGCGAGGGCGTCACGACGATGCCGTCGGCCAGGCCCTGCTGTCGCCCCCGGTTGTGGACGAGGATCGCGTGTGAGATGGCGGGCGTCGGCGTGTAGCCATCGCCGCTGTCAACCAGGACGTCGACGCCGTCGGCGACCAGCACTTCGATGGCGGTCCGGAACGCCGGCTCGGAGAGCGCGTGCGTGTCGCGGCCCAGGAAGAGCGGGCCGTTGATCCCCTCGCGGCGGCGGTACCGGCAGATCGCCGCACTCATGGCGACGATATGCGCCTCGTTGAACGAGCTCGTGAGCGACGATCCGCGATGGCCCGAGGTCCCGAACGCGACCCGCTCCGACGGGACGGCGACATCGGGCCGGCGATCGTAGTAGGCACCGACGAGTCGATCGACGTCAATCAGGAGCGACGATTCAGCCGGCCGGCCTGCGTGCTCGCTCACCGTCATCGTGGGTACCTCCCGGGGCCCGGCGCGCACGAACCCGTGCGGGTGCGACCGTCCGGGCGAGTGTACAAAGGAGGGCCGCCAGATGGCGGCGCTTCGTGCGGTCGTCCGTGCCGTCGTCGAGTTCTTCGGCATGGCGGATTGGGCGGAGTAGCCGGGCGCTGCCGCCCACGAGGGGCGCGGAACTATCTCGAGTCGGCCTCGACGGGCTCGGCGTCGACCAGCCGAAGCAGGTGGATCGTGTCCGACAGGTGGCCGTTGAAGATGCGGCGCGCCACGTCGAGCAGCTCGAAGAGATCCACATCGCGGACGTGGTAGATGACGGTGGTGCCGCGTCGCTCGGTGGCCACGATGTTGCGGCTGCGCAGGACGGCCAACTGCTGCGAGATCGACGAAGAGGGCGCCCCGACCGCCTCCTGGAGCTGCCCGACGCTCAGCGGGCCCTGGCGGAGCAGCTCGAGGATCCGGATCCGCATCGGGTGCGCAAGCGCCTTGAAGAACTCGGCCTTGAACTGCCGCAGCCCCTCTTGATCATCGCGCCGCTGGTTGCCAACCATGCGGGAAACACTACCCGCCCGGCTCGACCAGCGCAACTGCTGAATGTTGCAAGAAACAGAATGATCTCGTATGATCTGATCATGCACGAGTATGTTGGGCCACTCGGGCAGGTCGCAGAACGGGTGCCGCCTCCCGCCAGGTCGTGGGCATTCGCCGTCAACAGCACGGTCGACTTCAGCGATATCGAGATCACGCTTCTCTCGTTCGTGGTCGTGGGGAAGTTCGCCCGCGTCACCGGGCTGGTCCGCATCCGAAGTCGCCCGAATGTTCGCCTGGCATCGGTGCCCAAGCTCTCGTTGGCAACCGCGGATGGGTCGCCGCTGGCCCTCCTTTCGGCGCACGTCCTGCCCCACGGGGACATGGCGTGGGTGTCCTGGCTCTATCAGCGCCCGCCGGACGTGCTCACCGAGTACGAGGGGCGCATTGACCGGGTGGACCTCGACCATCACGTCGGCGGACGGGTCCCGCGGCCGCACGAGCCCCAGCCTGGAGCGTGGGTGTTCCGCTTCCGGCTTCCGCCGGCCCCGGTGGCATCGAGGATGATCGCCGCGCTCGCCGATTGACCTGGGAGGGTCCCATGCAACTCGCCAGTCTTCTGGAAGAAGCTCAAGTGGCCTCGCCGGATCGCCGGATCCTCTGGCGAGACCAGATCGCACCCTTCGGCAAGCGGGCGATCGTCGGCGTGGAGCCCTGGCTGACCAGCGGCGTGCTCGCCGCGTTCGCAGTCCGGGTCATCCTGCGGGTCGGCCAACAGGGCGAGAGGGAAGCCGCGGCGAAGGTCCTCCGGTCCGCCCGCCGTCGGGTGCCCCCGCAAGTGAAGGGCGACGTCGATTGGGCGCTCGCCGCCCTGCGGCTCGCCGCGCGGCAGGCCGCAGCGGCGGAGACGGCCCTGGCAACGCCGGCGGTCACGCCGTCGGCGCCGGTCAGGCTCGTGCAGCCGTACTACTCCCCCGTGGCGCGCCGCCGCAGCCGCTAGCAGGAGCGCTGGCCGCCGGCGAGCGTGATCGCGTCTGGTGCGCCCCTGGCCGCTGTGATCATCCCGACGCCGGGAAGGTCAGGCCCTGCCCTCCGGCGCGGATCAGCTCTCGGGCGGGATCGGCTGGAGGTCGATCGTGCGGACCTGGCGCGTGCGTCCCGCCTCGGTCCGGACCTCGGCCGCCGGGATGGCCCCGGTGCTGAAGCGCTCGATCACGGCTGCTTCGCCGGCGTAGAGCCCGCTGCCGCCGATTCGGACGCGATCACCGACCGCGAGTCCGGGCCGGCCGGCACGTGCCGAGAGGTCGATCGCGACGACCGTCGGGCGAACATACGGCTCGCCGGCAAGTCCCGGCGGCGGTCCCGGCCGGTTGGCTGTTCGGGCAGGCGGGTAGGTGATCTTGCGCTTGCGGGGTGGCACCTAGCGCATCCCCCGCGTCCGCGCCGGCGCCGGCCGGCTCTGGGTGTCCTTGGTCATTCGTCCCTCGATGATGCCGCGATCACGCGATCGCCCGGCAGCAGGCAGTGTACGGCAGTCGCGCGGGATGCCAACGCCATGCTGCCCGTTGCGAAGCCGGGCCGCTGCGTGCGAACGTGGGCAGCCGGTTTCGAAGCCGGGCCGCCGGCGCGGTAGACTTTCGTCTGACCGATCGGACCGTCGAGGGCGGCTCGATTCGGCTGCATTCGGTGAACGAGTGTCCGGCCTTCGCACCGCGGCACGCGTGGGGGTTAGCGTTCGCGGGCTCCCCACGCGAGCGCTGGAGCTTGTCGGTCAGCTGGACCTTGTCGTGCTTCGCGACCGGCTCTCGCTGGCCAGCATCGCCGTGCTCGCGTGGTTCGCGACGTTCGGCGGGTCGTGGGTGGCCTACGACACGTACGCCTACTGGTCTGTGGACCCGAAGGCGCCATACCACTTCGACTTCAGCCCGGACCAGTACGGCGCGTTCCGCTACAGCCCGGCCATCGCCCAGATCTTCTCGCTCTTCCACGTGCTGCCGTGGCCGGTCTTCGCGATCGGCTGGTTCGCCTTCCTCGCGCTGGTCCTGGCGTGGCTCGGCCGGCGGTGGACCCTGGCCCTGCTCGTGTTCTTCCCGCTGGTCTGGGACGCGTACCTCGGCAACATCGAGATCCTGCTGGCGGCCGCCATGGTAGTGGGGTTCCGCAAGCCGGCGGCCTGGTCGTTCGTGCTCCTCACGAAGGTGACGCCGGGAATCGGGCTGCTCTGGTTCGTCGCCCGGCGCGAGTGGAGGAACCTGGCGATCGCGCTGGGCGCGACGGCCCTCATCGTCGGCGTCTCGTTCGCCATCGCCCCGGGGCTCTGGTTCGATTGGCCGCGCGCGATCCTCTCCGTCCAGAGCCGGCCCGCCCCCGTGGGGACGGTCGCCCGGGTGCTCGCCGCGGCGCTGCTCGTGATCTGGGGCGCCCGCACGAATCGTCCATGGACGGTGATCGTCGCCGGTACCCTGGCGCTTGCCTGGCTCGACCTGAAGACCACCGCCCTCCTGGTGGGCCTCGCGGCGTTCCTGCCGGCCCTCCCGGGCGACGAGGGAGTGCCGGCCGTCATGCCGGAGGCGAAGCCGACGAAGCCCGGCGACCCGGTCCCGGTCCGAGCCCGTCGCTGACCCGCGCCGCGTTCCGGCGACGATAGCCCTCGTCCATCACGCTCGGCCCGTATCCAGCATCCGGCCGGGCGCGCTCGTGTCGCCGGGCGCCGTCCAGTAGCGCTCGGCGTGGATGTCGCCCGGCGCCACACCGAGGACGAGCAGCGCGTTCTCCGCGGCGGCCACCATCCCCGGGTTGCCGCAGATATACGCGACGAGGGCGACCGGCGGCAGGTCGTCGGACCGGAGGACCGAGGCGAGCACCGTCTCCGCACGCCCCGTCCGCCCGCGCCAGCCACGGTTCGCCGGGTCGTCGGGCCGGGAGACGGTCGGGACGTACGTCAGCGGCAGACCGCCGACCGCCAGGGCCGCGATCTCGTCGCGACAGACCAGGTCCTCCGCCCTGGCCGCGCCGTGGAGAAGAATGGTCCGCGGCGGGTTCGGGCGCCGGGCAAGCGTGCGGAGCATCGCGAGGAACGGCGCGAGGCCGGTCCCGGTGGCCACGAACAGGTGTGGCCGCTGATCGCCGGCGACCAGGGTGAAGGCGCCCTTCGGCGGCCCCAGCCGGACGCGAGCCCCGACGGGGAGCGCCCAGAGCCGCGGCGTGAGCGCGCCGTCGGGCACCCGCCGGACCAGGAACTCGTGGGCGTCCGCGGCCGCCGGGTCGCTGGCGGTGGAGTAGGGCCGCTGGACGACCCGGTCATCCACCCGAACGCCCAACGCGAGGTACTGCCCGGCCACGAACGCCCCGACGCCCGCATCCGGGCGGACGACCAGTCGCGCGACGGTCGGGCTCAGCAGCTCGCGTGCGACAAGCACCGCGTTGTCGGCCAGGTCGGGTGCCCGCCGCACGCCGCGCGGGCCGCCGGCGATCGACCGGCCGGCGATCGACCGGCCGGCAATCTCCGCGATCATCAGGCGGCCTGCGCGTCGACCGCGTCGCGGGCCCACTCCGGGTCGATCCACCAGCCGCGATCGATCTCCGCGAAGGCGGCCCACGCCGGGGGCAACCGGCGGTCGAGCATGATCGCTCCCTGGGGACAGGCAGACTCGCAGGCGCCGCACTCGATGCAGCCCTCCGGGTCGATGTAGGCCTTCCGGTCGGCGGCCGGGTCGTGCGAGATGCAATCGACGGGGCAGACGGCGATGCAGGCCTGGTCAAGGTGGTCGATGCAGGGGGCGGCGATCACGAAGGCCATCGGGATGTTCCTCGGGGTGACGGGGCCGTTCATCGGCCGGTACCCGTATTGAGGCACGTGGGCCCCACGGCGATGTCAGGAGCAGGATGAGAACGTCCACATCCGAGCGCGTCGACGTGCCGCCCCCGACGGACGGTCCTCCGCGCTGCCCCGGCAGGCGTACGCTGGACTCGAGCACGACGCACCCGAGGGACACCGAGATGACCGCCGTCGACCCCCACGCACCTGCCGGCGCCACCCGCACGGAGACCGACTCCATGGGCCCGGTCCAGGTCCCCGCCGATCACTACTGGGGCGCCCAGACGCAGCGATCGCTCCACCACTTCGCGATCAGCCGGGACACGATGCCGGTCCCGGTCGTCCACGCGTTCGGGATCCTCAAGCGGGCCGCGGCCGAGGTGAACGCGGACCTGGGCCTGCTGCCCGCCGACAAGCGCGACCTGATCGTCCGCGCCGCGGGCGAGGTCATCGACGGGACGCTCGCCGCGGAGTTCCCGCTCCGCGTCTGGCAGACCGGCTCGGGCACCCAGTCGAACATGAACGTCAACGAGGTGATCGCCGGACGCGCGAACGAGCTCGCCACCGGCAACCGCGGCGGCAAGACTCCGATCCACCCGAACGACCACGTGAACATGAGCCAGTCGTCGAACGACACGTTCCCGACGGCGCTCCACATGGCCGCGGCGACGGAGATCGAGGAGCGGATGATCCCGTCGGTCGCCGCCCTCCGCGACGCGCTTGAGGTGAAGGCGCGGGCGTGGATGGGGATCGTCAAGATCGGCCGGACTCACCTCCAGGACGCGGTCCCGCTGACGCTCGGCCAGGAGTTCTCCGGCTACGTCGCGATGCTCGACGGCGACCTCGCCCGCCTGCGGGCCATCCTGCCCGGCCTCCGCGAGGTCGCCCTCGGCGGCACCGCGGTGGGGACCGGGCTCAACGCCCATCCGGAGTTCGCGGAGCGGTCCGCGGCCCGGATCGCGGAGCTGACCGGCCTCGCGTTCGTCTCCGCGCCGAACAAGTTCGCGGCGCTCGCCGGCCAGGAAGCGACCGTCTTCGCCTCGGGCGCCATCAAGACGCTCGCCACCAGCCTGATGAAGATCGCCAACGATGTCCGCTGGCTCGGGAGCGGACCGCGGGCGGGTCTCGGCGAGCTGCGCCTGCCCGAGAACGAGCCGGGTTCCTCGATCATGCCGGGCAAGGTGAACCCGACCCAGAGCGAGATGCTTACGATGGTCGCAGTCCAGGTGATGGCCTACGACGTCGCGATCGGGATCGCCGGCAGCCAGGGCAACTTCGAGCTGAACGTCTTCAAGCCGGTCATCGCCCACGACCTCCTGCATGGGATCGAGCTTCTGGCCGACGGCTGCCGCTCATTCCGCGAGCACTGCATCGAGGGCCTCGAAGCCGACGAGGAGCGAATTGCCGACCACGTGGCCAGCTCGCTCATGCTCGTCACCGCGCTCGCGCCGCATATCGGCTACGACAAGGCCGCGAAGATCGCGAAGACGGCCCACCATGAGGGCTCAACCCTGCGGGCGGCAGCGGTCGCCTCCGGCTTCCTGACGGCCGACGAGTTCGATGCGTGGGTCAACCCGGAGGAGATGACCCGGCCGACGCTGGCGGGCTGAGGCTCGGTCGGATCGACGCCTCGGGCGAGATCGGTAGCCCAGCAAGCTCGACCTCACTCCGAGTGACGCCGGCGCCGCTGGTACCGGCCGATCCCCGATCGTTCAGGGTGAACTCGGTGTCGGGTAGGGCCAGAGAATCTCGCCGCCGCTCGAGGTGAGACGGTAGACGTCCTCGAAGCCACGATCGTGGCTACTGCGACCGAATGCTCATTCGTGCTCATGGCAGGCCCGCGTCGGTCCTTCGTCGCGCCCGGCGACCCAGGTTGTGGCGGCTGCGCTGGATTGCAACCGACGGTCTCGAGTCCTAGGTGAAGTAGGCGCCACCGTTGACATCGATGACTTCGCCGGTGACGAATGAGGCAAGATCGGATGCAAAGAACACGACGGCCCCGGCAACGTCCTCCGGCAGGCCGGCGCGCTTGACCAGCGTCCCCTCGATCATTGCCAGCTGGTCGCGTTCCGGCGTGAACGTCTCGTGGAACGGCGTCTGCAGGATCAGGCCCGGCGCGATGGCGTTCACCGTGATCCCCGGTGCCAACTCCTTTGCCAGCGCGCGCGTCAGCCCGATCATGCCGGCTTTGGCCGTCGCATACGCCACCATCCCTCGGCTGCCTCCGTTGCGACCCGCCAGCGAGCTGATACTGATGATCCGCCCGGAGCCGGGGGTCATCCATGGGGCGACCGCACGAGCGCAGTACATGGCGCTGGACAGGTTCAAGTCGATGACATGTCGCCAGTGGTCATCACTCATCTCGCCCAGGGGGACGCGTCCGACGAGGCCGCCAGCGTTGTTCACGAGGATGTCGATATGTCCGAATGCGCCCGCGATGGCCTCCACGGCGCGGCCCACCTGGCCACTGTCCGTGACGTCCACCTGCAGCGACATCGACTTGCGACCGAGAGCCTCGATCGACGACACGACGTCCGACTCGGCATGCGTCATGTAGGTGACTGCGACATCGGCTCCGCTCTCGGCCAGGGCAATTGCGATCGCCCGTCCGATGCCGACGTTCCCTCCGGTCACGAGGGCTGTTCTGCCAGACAATTCCCGACGCATGACGCCTCCGTCCTCTTCGGGTCTCCTCGACCATACGTTCTCGTGGTAGCCAGCCGGACCCGTCGTCGGGCCCCGATCCAGGTGCTCAGGGCCTGGGGAGTTTCCGTGATCAGGTCCAGGGAGCCTCCGGTGATCGTCAACAGCGTACTGCCGGGTTGCCCGCGCACCGTCGGGTTGCCCGCGCAGCGGTAGGATCTCGCGCGAGGCGGCCGCATCTGACCGTCATCCCGGCTTTGACGGCGGCGAAGATCTCCGCCCGGCCGCGCGGTGTCAGTCGAGCATTGTCCGTGGCCACCAGTGGGTACTTTCTCATGGCCACGGACAGGTAGCATTCCAGTATGGAATATCGATACCTCGGCAACAGCGGTTTGAAGATCTCGGAGATCACGTACGGTAACTGGCTCACCCACGGTTCTCAGGTGGAGAACGACGTGGCGACCCAGTGCGTGCGCGCAGCCTTGGACGCGGGGATCAGTACGTTCGACACGGCTGACGTATACGCCAACACCATGGCCGAGGACGTCCTCGGCCACGCGCTGAAGGGCGAACGCCGCCAGTCCCTGGAGATCTTCACCAAAGTCTTTTGGCCCACCGGACCCAAGGGACACAACGACGTCGGGCTCTCCCGCAAACACATCCTTGAGTCCATTGACGGTTCCCTGACCCGTCTCAGAACCGACTACATCGACCTCTACCAGGCGCACCGCTACGACTTCGAAACGCCGCTGGAAGAAACCATGCAGGCGTTCGCCGACGTCGTGCGCCAAGGAAAGGCTCTCTACATTGGCGTCAGCGAGTGGACGGCGGAGCAGCTGCGGGCAGGCCACGCCATTGCCCAGGAGCTCGGCATCCACCTGATCTCCAACCAGCCGCAGTATTCGATGCTCTGGCGCGTCATCGAGTCCGAAGTGGTCCCCGCCTCCGAGGACCTCGGTATGTCCCAGATCGTCTGGTCCCCCGTGGCCCAGGGCGTGCTCACCGGGAAGTACAAGCCGGGGCAGGCCCCGCCTGAGGGCACCCGCGCGACGGACGCCAAGGGCGGCGCCGACATGATCAAGCGATGGATGTCCGACGACGTCCTCACCGGCGTGCAGAAGCTGCAGCCCATCGCCGACGAGCTCGGACTGACAATGGCACAACTCGCCATCGCCTGGGTGCTCCAGAACCGGAACATCGCCTCCGCCATCATCGGCGCGTCCCGACCGGACCAGGTGGCGTCCAATGCGAAAGCCGCCGGCGTCACCCTCGACGCAGAAATACTGACCAAGATCGACGATGCCATCGGTTCACTTGCCGAGCGGGATCCTGCATTGACCACGTCTCCCGAGACACGGGAAGCGTAAGAGAGTTTCGAATGAAGATTGCCGTCACAGGGGGAAGCGGAAAGCTTGGCAGGAGCGTAGTACAACGGCTCAGCGACGAAGGGCACGAGGTGCTGAACCTTGACCGCGCGGGTGAAAAGAGCCACGGCCTGGTGTTGGTGGACCTGAAGGATTACGGACAGGTTCTTGATGCAGTCCTCGGCATTGATGACCGGCACACAGGGCTGGACGCCGTCGTGCATCTGGGCGCCATTCCGGCCCCCGGCATCGTCCCGGACGTCGCGACGTTCCACAACAACATGCTCTCCACGTACAACGTGTTCCAGGCCGCCCGGCGTGCCGGCATCAAGAAGCTGGTGTATGCCTCCAGCGAGACGGTCCTCGGCCTGCCTTTCGATATTGACCCGCCCTATATTCCTGTGGATGAGGAATACCCGGCCCGACCCGAAAGTACGTACTCGCTGGTGAAGCATCTGGAGGAACAGATGGCGATCCAGCTCACCCGCTGGGACCCGCAGCTCAGCATCACCGCTCTGCGCTTCTCCAACGTGATGGATCCGGAAGACTATGCAGCCTTTCCCGCCTTCGACCTGGACGCCACGCTGCGCAAGTGGAACCTGTGGGGTTACATCGATGGCCGCGATGGGGCCCAGGCCGTGCTGCGGGCGTTGGAAAACGCGAAGCCGGGTTTCGAGACGTTCATCATTGCGGCCGCGGACACGGTGATGAGCAGATCCAGCGCCGAGCTCGTCGCGGAGGTCTTCCCCGGCGTCGATCTCGTCAAAGAGGTCGGTGAGCGAGAGACCTTGCTGTCCATCGACAAAGCCAGGCGGATGCTCGGCTATGCGCCCGAGCACAGTTGGCGCGACCACGCCGAGGCCCTCACCCCCGAGGAGGTCGACACCGCGACGAAGCTCTCGCCGAGCTACCGGCCGCCGGGTCGCTGAGCGACCTCAGACCCCCAGCCCTGGCGTCCGGACGGGCGCCCGGCGAGCTCATCGCGAGTCGACGGAGCGCCGCCGGCTCAGCATGATCTGCAGCTGCGCCGGCGGGGAGGCGTCCCCGCGTCCGACGGGTCGGCGACCGGGATGCGGAGGTCGACCGAAGCCCTGGGCTCAGGACGCTGCCGAGTTTCCAAGATGACCCTCGAACACGACATGGTCAACGTGGCAGAGGCCCTTGCCGTCCGATAGATATAATCTCGGGACGTGCTCCAGATGGAGCTGCCATGGGGGGGTATGCGCACCGTGCCTACATACATGGACATGCACGACATTCCGGGAGTCAAGGCAGCCGACGTTGTCGGAGCTCACGAGGCCGACCTGAAAGTTCAAGGCAACTACGGGGTCAACTACAAGCATTACTGGGTCGACGAGGCGGCCGGCAAAGTGTTTTTCCTCGTCGATGCGCCGGACAAGGAGAGTGCGGCGCGGGTTCACCGCGATGCTCATGGTCTCGAGGCGCACACGCTCTTCGAGGTTGAGCAAGGCGCCTGATCGGGGATCCCGCCGAGCATTGCTCGGGCTTCTCGGGCGATCCGAGGGGCCCAGCACAATATCCCGGCATCGTGTTGCTATCCGCGGCCGCTTGGGTGATGGATGGGTGTCCATCCATCACCAGGAGACCCACCGGTGCCGCCTCTATCGCTCCCCGCGCTCCAATCCGGCACGCCCACCGCCTGGGAGGAGCGATCTTTGCGTTCCTCATCGAGAAGCGCGGTCGGTCTAGCTCGACCCGGACCGTCGAGAGCTATGCCCGGATGCTCTGGCCATTCTTCCGGGTGAAGATCCCGGATCAGGTCAGGTGAGCGAGGGGACCCGCTCGATCCGCAAGCTCATCACCGGCAGGCAGCTGTTGGACGAAGCGGCCATCGAACGACTGACCCGTACTCTGGCGATCGCCTTCCCGCCAAAGTAGCCAGGGTCCGACCGCGATGTCCTGGCGGCTTGCGGCGCGCCGAGGCAGGCAACGGCCACTCGTTCTTCCCCAACCCATCGGTTAGCGCGCGACCTACGGGACGGGCTTCCGTCCCCGGCAGCTCGCCGGCAGGGCACGCCGTCAGCGGAAGAGACGGCGCATCCAGGGGAGCGGGCGGCGCGCGTTCGTCCGGGCGCTCCAGGTCTCGAGCTCGTCGACCGCGGGGGCAAGTGTCGCCGCGAGCGATTCGGTCGTGACGCGCGCGGCCCGCCGGCCGTTCGCGGTGTCGGGCGGGAACGCCGGCGGGACCAGCGGCTCGAGGACGCGCAGCCGGTAGCGGGTCCCGAGGCCCGTCTCCAGGAAGCCGCCGATCGCGACCGGCACGAGCGGGACATTCCCGGCGGCCGCCAGCCAGGTCGCGCCCGGGGCGATCGTCCGGGTCTGCCCCCGCGGGCTTGGCGGCCCCTTCTCCGGGAAGATCACCAGGCAGGAGCCGTGGCCCAGGACCGTCCGCGCGTCCGCCAGGTGCTCGCGGACGGCGCCCGGCGTCGCCCCGGACAGGATCGGGATCATCCCGAGGCGTGGGAACAGCCGCCGGCGCCACCATGACCGGGCCATCGTGGGCCCGTCGCCGAACCATGCGAGGCGGGGTGCTTCCCGCGGCCACGCAACGAGCAGGATGAAGGGGTCCACCCAGCCACGGTGGGGGACCACCGCGAGGACGCAGGGCACCAGCCGGCCGTTGCGATCGCGGGGGAGGCGCTCCAGGCCGTCAGCTCGCACGCTCCAGCCCACGAGGTGGAAGCCGACCCGGATGACGAGGCGGACGACACGGTCGAGCGTGGTCGGGCGCGCCGGAACACGGGCGAGCGCTGCGCGCATCCGCCCACGCTGTGTCGCGTCCGGCGCGCGATCCGTCGCCACGTGACCGTCCATCCCCCCGGAGCATACGCGCCGGCATGGTGGGCGCGATCCGGCAACGGTCAGCGCGACGCCGCCAGAGTCGCCCCGATTTCGTCGTCGGTGAGGAAGACCGGGTTCGTGCGCATGCTGCTGCCGCGACTCTCGGCCACGAGCGCGGGGAATGCATCGGCCGTCACCCCGTACGCGGCCAGCCCGGGGATCCGGAGCACGGCCGTGAGCCGGTCCAGGGCCGCGAGCAGCGCGTGGCGTGCGCCTTCGTCGGTGCGTGTACCGTCGGTCGGCGCCGGATCTCCCGCCAGCAGGCGCCCCGCCTCCGCATAGCGTTCCAGCGCCAGCGATCCGGGCGCTCGCTCCGCGAGCGCTGCGAGGTTCGTGCGCGTGACGGCCGCCACGAGCGCGCCGCATCCCGTTCCGTGGTGGATCCCGAATCTCGCCCCGAGCGGCGCGACCAGCCCGTGCACGGCGCCCAGGCCCGCGCTCGCGAGCGCGATCCCGGAGCAGAGCGCTGCCCACGCCATGGCGCCTCGCGCGGCGGCCGTCTCCGGGGCTCCGGCGCCTTCGAGCACCGCCGCGTGCCATGCCGGCAGCGCGCCGCCGATGGCCGCCAGCCCGCTGCGCGCGACGGCGTCGGTGAACGGCGACGCGCCGGTGCTCGTGAACGATTCCAGGAGCTGGGTCAGCGCGTCCATCCCGTCACCGGCGATCACCGCCGGCGGGCAGCCGGCCAGCAGGTCCGGGTCCAGGAGCGCGACGGACGCCACCAGCCGGTCGTCGCGGAACGACTTCTTGAACGGCGGGTCATCCGCGCCGGCGCCCGGGAGGAGGCCGGAGATCACCGCGTTCCTCGTCGCCTCGCTGCCCGTCCCGGCAGTCGTCGGCAGGGCGATGAACGGCGTTGCCGGCCCCGGGTAGGGGAGGCCGCGCCCCACGCCCTCCAGGTGGTCGAGCACCGACGTCCCGCTTCGCAGGAGCCCGGCGATCGCCTTCGCCGAGTCGAGCGCCGCGCCACCGCCAATCCCGACGACGACGTCCGGTGGGTCCCGACGTCGGTCCCCGACCGCGCCATCCACGAGGTCCGGTGACGGCTCGCCGGCGACGGCCAGGTGGTCCCAGGCCAGGCCGGCGGCTTCAAGCCCGGCCACGAGCGGCGCCCAGGCCGGACTGTCGCGGAACGAGTGACCGCCCGTCACCAGGAGCACGTGCGTCCCGTATCCGGCCGCGAGGGCGGGCAGCTCCGAGATCCGGCCGGCTCCGAAGACGATCCGCGGCAGTCGCGCGACGCCAAACGGCCCGAGCGGCGCCGGGCCGCTCACGGGAAGACGGGCAGGAGGCCGGCGAAGGGCTCGCCGCGTCTCGGCTCCGCCATCCAGCCCGCGACCGCGGTCTTCCACGCCAGGTAATGGTCCGTCGCCTTGTGCGCCGCGGCCGCCGAGGCGTCACGGTACGCCTCGTACAGGACGAACCGGGTCGGGTTGTCGGACGCCTGGAGCACGTCGAACCGGAGGCAGCCCGGCTCGGCCACCGCGCCGGCGTGGTTCGGCCGGGTTGCCTGGATGAAGTCGACGACGTGCTCCGGGAGCACGTGAACGTGGACCAGCGTGACGAGCATGGGCGGGACCTCCTGCCACGGAGGGTAGCGCGCACGTGCGAGCAGTTCGCGCCAGAATCGCCGCGTCGAGCATCCCTGCCCAGGAGGCCAGCTATGGCCGAATCTCCCGTCCGCGTCGCTTACTACTACCGGACCCACTGGGGCGCCCACGCGGAGTTCATCGATCTGTTCACCCGCAACCACTGGCCGATCCTGCGTGAGCAGCTCCGCGGCGGCCGCTTTCTCGAGGTCACGCTCGACGTGCCGCGCTTCCACGGCGACGGCCGGGCCGATTGGGACGTCCTCGTCACGATCCTCTACCGCGACTGGGCCGCGATGGAGGCGCACGCCGAGGCGGAGATCGCAGCGAGGCTCTTCCCCGACCAGGTCGCCTACCGGACCGATGAGCAGCGCCGCTTCGCGCTCCTCGAAGCGCACTGGGACGTGCCGCTGGAGCCGGTGGCGCTCCCCGCCTGACCGGGGATCAGACCGCCGTCGGCGACGACGCGGCCGTGCCGCCCATGGCCGTCGCTGACGTGCCCATCGTCTCGATAATGCTGCGCCGGAGGCAACGGGCCATGGCTGCGACCAGACCCGGGCGGTTGGCCCGCAGGGCGGCGCTGTTCGGAGCGGCCGCGCTCATTGTCCTGGTGGCCCCAATCGTCGCACTCGCGGTCCTGGCGCTCGTCTCGCCATACGCGAGCACGGTGATCCCCGCATCCTGCTCCGCCGCCGCTCCACAGATGCCGGCCGACCGCAATGCCACGGTGCCGGGTGCCGGGGTCGGGACCAGTCTCGCATCCGGGGCCGACACGAACGTCGTCATCGTGACTGATCCTGGCCAGACCCCCGCGCTGACTGCCTACATCGTAGACATGCGCGCTGGCAAGGTGATCGAACACCTCGGCATCGCCAGCGAGGCGGTGGTCGCGGCGATAATCGACGGCGTCGTGTACCTGTTCGACGACAAGATCGGCTACATGATCGACGCTTCGACGGGCGAACGAGTGCATCGCCTCATCGAGACGGACAACTACCGGGGGCTGTACGTTGCCGGCGGCGACCGCTTTCTCCAGACGGACGCCGAGATCTCCACCCTGTTCGGCCGGAGCCTCTTCTCGTTCCAGCACCTCGACTTCACGGGCATCGCATTCGGCTGCTACGTTGCGCCGCCGCATTGAGGTCCGGGGCCGCCGAAGGTCGCAGACCGGAACGCCCTCTGGGACGACCGGCGCCTTCGCGGGAACCCTGGCCCATCGCCGGCGGCGACTCTCAGGTGGTCGTCGGCGAGGACGCGGCGGTGTCGTCGGTCGCCGTCGGATCGCCGGCCGCGCCTCTCGGCGCGCGGCGGCGCTCGAGCCCGACGAGGTTGACGAGCGCGCCGAGCAGGAGCAGGCCACCCGCGACCCGCATCGCCAGCTGGAATGCCTCCGTCGAGGCGGCCTGCGCGGCGGCGGCGAGATCCGGGGGCGTGCCCGCGGGCGTCGGCGCGAGCGGCTGGATCGTCGAAAAGGGCGGCGATCCTCGGTCGTAGGCGGGCGCCTTCGCGGCGAGCGACGGCGTGAACGTGGCGGTGATCGCGATGAACAGCGCGGCACTCACGAGCGGCGCGCCGACCCGCGAGACGGCGTTGTTGATCGCCGACCCCAGCCCGGCCCGGGCCACCGGCACGGACGCCATCAGGGCCGTGGTCAGGGGCGCCACGAGCATCGCGATCCCGACGCCGAAGAGGAGCGTGGTCGGGAGGACGTCCACCAGGAAGTCCACCGGAGGCACGAGGCTGGCCGCCGAGTCCGGCCGTGCCGCCCAGGCGGCGCTCGTCGCCGGGATCCTCGAGATCCAGAAGAGGCCCGCTCCCATCAGGAGCGGCCCGGCAACCATGAAGGGCCGCGCGCCGTGGCGGGCGGCGAGGCGTCCGGCGGGCGTCGAGAGGAGCGTCAGCAGCAGGCTCGATGGGATCCCGATGATGCCGGATGCGAGCGGCGTGTAGCCCAGCGTGCCCTGCAGGAAGAGGTTCTGGAACGTGAGGCTGACGTAGAGCGCGCCGTAGATGACGAGCGTGGAGAGGTTGACGACCGAGAAGTTGCGCGACCGGAAGAGTCCCAGCGGCACGAGCGGGTTCGGCCGGACGGCCATGAGCACCGGGAACGCCACTAGCGCCACCGCTCCGATCCCGAGCGCCGCGAACGCAAGCGGGTCCTGCCAGGCCTGCTGCTGGCCGCGGGTCGCACCGAAGGTCAGCCCGCCGACCGCGACCGCGCCGACGACCGCCCCCAGCCAGTCGAACCGGCCGGTCGCCCCCTCGTTGCGCGACTCGGGGACCGCCCGGAGCGCGATGAGCGCGATGGCCACGAGCGGCAGGTTGATGAGGAACGCGGCTCGCCACGAGACGGTCTGGACCAGGAAGCCGCCGAGGAGCGGCCCCAGGGTGAGCAGCGCCGATGTCGATGCCGCCCAGACCCCGATCGCCCGCCCGCGTTCCTCGCCGTCGAAGGAGGCCGTGATGATCGAGAGCGCCCCCGGCACGAGGAGCGCGCCGGCCGCGCCCTGGAGGAGGCGGGCGAGGATCAGCACCTCCATTGTCGGGGCCACCCCGCAGATCGCGGAGGTGATCCCGAATCCGAGCAGGCCCAGCCGGAAGATGCGGCGCCGGCCCAGGCGGTCGGAGAGCGCCCCGGCCAGGACCAGGAGCGCGGCGAGCACCGCCAGGTACCCGCTGGCGACATATGTCAGGCCCTCCAGCCGTCCGACGAGCGATGCGGGCAGCTCCCGCCCGATCGTCTCGAGGGCGACGTTCACGATCGTCCCGTCGAGGAAGACGATCCCCGACCCCAGGACCACCGCGAGCAGGATCGGGCCGCGACGTGAGCTCATCGCGCGCGGTCGCGCCGCCCGCGGCCGGGCCGCGTCACTTCGGCGCCAGCGCGCGGACGTTGGCGATCGCCCGGGCGATCCAGGCGCCGAGCGCGGCCGGGTCCGCGATGATCGAGGCCGGCAGCGTCACGTACTCGCGCATCGGCCGGCCGGGCATCGGCTCGAAGTCCCCGCCGCCAAGATCCCGCAGCGCCGCGCGATCGGCGTCCGCCAGCCGGACCACCCAGCGATCCTGGTAGAGCGACGTCGTCAGGTGGCCGCCGAGGAAGGCGGCCGGGTAGCCGAACATCTGGCGCATTGCCAGCTCCGGGTGCGCGTGCACGCACGTTGCGAACGCAGCCACCAGCTCCGGCGGCGACTTCTTCCACGATGAGCCGGCCATTCCGCCCTCCGCCCGCGAGTCTACGCGAGCGGCGGGGGATCGCCCAGCCGAACGGGAGGCATGTCCCTTGACAGCCGCGGGCGGGATGTCGACCGTTGGCGCATGCGCCTGCTCGTTCGCTGTCCCTGGCCGCCCGGCCTCGTGGTCGCCGTCCCGATCGAGGGCCGCCGACGGCCATGACGACCGGGATCGTGTTCGACGTCCGCGAGTTCACCATCCACGATGGGCCGGGGATTCGCACCACGGTCTTCCTGAAGGGCTGTCCCCTGGCGTGCGCCTGGTGCCACAACCCCGAGGGGCTGGACACCGCGCCGCAGGTCATGCGTTCGTCGACGGGCGACCGGATGGTCGGACGGCGCTACGAGGCGGCGGAGCTCGCCGAGCTCCTCTCGCGACAGGCGAGCATCCTTGCCTCCAACGAGGGCGGGGTGACGTTCTCCGGCGGTGAGCCACTCGCCCAGGCCCACTTCGTGGCGGAGGTGATCGACCTTCTGCCGAGCGTCCACATCGTGCTCGACACGTCCGGCTTCGGCAGCAAGGACGCGTTCGTGGCGCTCGCCCAACGCGCCGACCTGGTGTACTTCGACCTGAAGGTCATGGACCCGGTTGCGCATCGGCGGTGGACGGGCCAGGACAACGCGCCGATCCTGCGCAACCTCGCGCGGCTGGCGGACCTTCGACGACCGTTCGTCGCGCGCGTCCCGCTCGTGCCCGGGGTCACCGACACGAGCGAGAATCTCACGGCAATCGCCGCGGTCGTGGCCTCCCAGCCGACGCTGGTGCGCGTCGAGCTTCTGCCCTACAACCGGGCTGCGGGCGGGAAGTACGCCGCGTGCGGCAAGACGTTCCTTCCTGGCTTCGACGAGGACCGGGCGCCGAACGTGGATTTGCGCCCATTCCGGCGGGCGGGTATCGAGGTGCGAGTCGCATGAACGAGAGGCTTGAAGACCTGCGGGCACGAACCCGAGACGGCCACTTCCGTCGGTATCGCCAGCCCGGCGGGCCCAATCTCGTGGCCGAATGTGATCGCGAGCGCCTCTCATGGCCGATGCGGATGGCCCGCCTGACCCGCCGGATGTGCGAGGCCGAGCACGTCGTCATCGAACCCGACGAGCTGATCGTCTTCACACGGACTCTGGCGGCGGTTCCGACGGTCTACTCTGCCGGCGACTTCGCCGCGCTGACCGGCGGCCGAACGCTCCACGAAGGCGGCCAGATCAACAACGTGTGCGCCGACTGGGGGATGGCTCTCGGGCAGGGCCTGCTCGGTCGGCGTCGCGTGGCAATCGAGACCCGCACCCGCATGGCGTCAGCCGGCAACGCGGAGGCGATCGAGTTCCTCGATGCGGCGATCGAGACGATCGACGCCGTGCTCGCGCTCGCCGCACGCTACGCGACGGAGGCACGCCGGCTCGGCAAGGACGATGTCGCGACCGTGCTCGAGCGCGTGCCCGCGGAGCCACCGCGAACGTTCCACGAGGCGCTGCAGGCGCTCCGGCTGCTTCACGCGGTCGTCTGGCTCTCCGGCCACCATCACGTCGGGCTCGGCCGCCTGGACCAGTATCTGTGGCCGTACCTGGCCTCAGACCTCGAGGCCCGAAGGCTCGACATTGCGGCAGCCGAGGAGCTGCTGGCCGAGTTCTTCATCGCGCTCAATCGCGACTCCGATCTCTATCCCGGCATTCAGCAGGGTGACAACGGCCAGACGGTCACGCTCGGGGGGCTGACGCCCGACGGGCGCGCCGCGGTGAACCCGCTCACGTGGATGGCGCTGCGGGTCGCCCGGGACGTTGGGCTCATCGACCCGAAGATCAACCTGCGGATCACTGGCGAGAGTGAGCTCGCGCTCCTCGAGCTCGCCACGGAGCTGACCCGCAAGGGCCTCGGCTTCCCGCAGTACGCGAACGATGATGTCGTCATCCCCGCGCTGGCCGCGCATGGCTATGCGCTGGAAGACGCGCGCGACTACACCGTGGCTGCCTGCTGGGAGTTCATCATCCCTGGACGCGGCATGGACGTGGTCAACATCGGCGCCGTGTCCTTTCCGGCGGCCGCCGACATTGCGGTCCGGGAGGGACTCGCCGACGGAGCGTCGTTCGAAGTCATCCTGGCTCGAACGCGAGCCGAGATCCAGGGGCAGGTCCACGAGCGGACCGCCCCCTACGAACGGCTCCTCTGGGCGCCGGCGCCCTACTACTCCGCGCTCATGACCGGGGCCCTCGAGGCCGGCGTCGATCACGGCCAGGGCGCCCGGTACCGGAACCTCGGGATTCACGGCGCCGCCGCCGCCAGCGGCGCTGACGCCCTTGCGGCGGTTCGTCGACATGTCTTCGAGCTCGCCGACGTCGACCCAGCCGAGCTGCTGGCCGCGCTCGACGCAGACTTCGTCGGCCACGAGGCCCTCCGTCAGCGTCTCGCCGACGAGAGCCCTCGGGTCGGCCTGAACGAGCCCGCCGCCGACAACCTCCTGCGCATGCTCTATGACGGGCTGGCCGACGCTTGCGAGGCCGAGACTCTCCGGTCCGGCGCGATCGTGCGCCCGGGAACCGGGTCCGCGATGTACTACCTCTGGCTCGCCCGGGGGCGTGACGGGGGGCCGCTCGCGGAACCTGTCGTCGGCCCGACGGCCGATGGGAGGCGGCGAGGCGACCCGTTCGGCGCCAATCTCGCTCCAACGCCCGGCACCCACCTTCGCGGACCGATCAGCGTGCTCCAGTCCTACGCCAAGATCGACTACGGACGCATCTGCAACGGCGGCCCGATCACGCTGGAGCTCTCGGACTCGGTCTTCCGCGACGAGGAGTCGATCCGCAAGGTCGCCCTGCTCGTGCGCACGTTCACCCGCCTGGGCTGTCAGCAGCTGCAGCTCAACGCGCTCAACGCCGAGCGGCTTCTCGACGCCAAGGCGCATCCGGAGAACCACCGCGGCCTGATCGTTCGGGTCTGGGGCTGGAGTGGCTACTTCTGCGAGCTCGCGCCCGAGTACCAGGATCACGTGATCTCCCGCCATCTGCACGCCGATGTCTGACCTCGTCGGCGATCCGGGCGATCGCAGATCCACGTCCCACCCACCCCGCAGCGGACCGGCGGCGTCCCCGGGTTCGGCACCCGCACCATGTCGGGACGCCTCGTCGGGAGTGTCCAATGAACCCCGCTGATGCCCAGCGCTCGGCACCGGTCGATATTCCCGATCGGGCGCCGGCCCCGCGATTCACTGGGAGAGGGCAGATCGACGCCTGGGAGCGAGACGTCCCACGACCTGGCCCGGGCGAGCTCCTGCTCGCGATTCGCGCGAATGCCATCTGCGGTTCGGACCGCCACCAGTGGGACGAAGGGTCGGACGTCGTACCGGGACACGAGGCCGCCGGCGTGGTCATCGCGGCCGGCGACAGGACGGCGACACCGATCGGGACCCCCGGGGTCGTCTTCCTCATGGACTTCTGCGGCGAGTGCCGATCGTGTCGAGTGGGCGCCACCAACCAGTGCTTCGCGAAGCGCGCCGACATGGGGTTCACTCGCGACGGGGGCTACGGACCGTTCGAGCTGATCCACGAGAGCAACTTCTTCCCCGTCCCCGATGATCTTCCCGCGCCGGAGGCGACCCTGCTGCTGGACGTCATGGGGACCGGTGGCCACGCGCTGGGGCGCATCGCGCGCATCCGCGAGGACGTCGAGAGCCTTTTCTGCGCCGGCGCCGGGCCTATCGGTCTAGGCGTCCTGGCGATGGCCAAGACGCGCTTCGGCTCCGACTTCCCCGTCTACATCAGCGATATCTCGCCCTGGCGTCTACGGTTGGCCGAATCGCTCGGAGGGATCCCGGTCGACGTCCGCCAG
>Ga0097691_1001049_pt1 | contig 21413 bp, 18 predicted proteins | sample NGESurdeep072012_8_FD_72858 | JGI IMG/M metagenome (GOLD analysis project Ga0097691, IMG submission 72858) | Arctic peat soil microbial communities from Barrow, Alaska - NGEE Surface sample 210-1 deep-072012 | ecosystem: Environmental > Terrestrial > Soil > Wetlands > Peat ... | reverse complement strand
TATCGCGCCGTACATCCCGGTGATCGACAAGTCGAAGCGCGAGGATGGCTCATTGAGCCGTGAGGACTTCACATTCGACAAGGAGCGCAACGTCTACGTCTGCCCGCAGGGCAAGCTCCTGCACACGACGGGCAAAATCAATGATGGCGAGATGATCCTCTATCGGGCAAGCACCTATGATTGCGGCCCTTGTCCGCTCAAATCAAAATGTTGCCAAAAAGCACCCGAGCGCAGAATCCCGCGCAGCATCTATAAGGAGGCCCGTGACGTTGCCAGGGTGTTGGCCAAGACCGAAGCGTTCGACGCCGGCCTTATCCGTATCGCGATGATCGCGCGCGCTTACTTGCTGTAGCGCTGCTGCATGGGCGCCGGCGCCGGATCGTCCCAGCGATATTTCAGTGCCAGCGAGACGATGTCGGCGTGCGAGGAGACGCTGCCGACATAGCTCACGCCGCTGAACCACGGATTGCCCGAGTCGGCCGAGATATTGATCGGCGTATTCTTCACGAACAGGTGCGAATAGGCGAAATCGAAGGACAGCGACCTGGTCCACTGGTAAGTCGCACCCAGCGAAAGCCAGGTTCGGTCGTTGTCCGGCAGGCGCGGCGTGCGCACCTGATCGGTGATCGGCGACTTCTCGAAGCCGACGCCGGCGCGCAGCGCGAGCTGCGGATTCCATTGGTACTCGGCGCCGAGCGAATAGAACCAGCCATCGCTGTATTGGAACGGCAGCGTTACAGCTTGGCGGGCGACCGTTGCCGGGGCGCCGCTCGACTGCAGCACGTTGGACGTGCCGATCCGGCTCCAATCCGACCACTCGACCGTCGCCATCAACATCCACTGCTGCGTTAGACGTTGACGCAAGCCCAAAGTGACAGTGTCGGGCAGGTTGAGCGTGGTGTCGACCGCGCCTGGGGTCGAGAACGGCGCACTGAAAACCGGGCCTGCCGGCAGCGACAGCGTGCCGCTGATTTTCTGGTCGATCGCCGAACGATAGCCAATGCCGACGGTGGTGGTCGGCGTCGGGGTCAAGGTGACGCCGGCAGTAAAGCCATAGCCCCAGCCATCTCCTGAGATGTTGAGCTGATTGCCCAAGCCGCCGGTTACGACGCCCAGCCCGTTGATGGGGAGACCAGTCGAAAGATCGGCCTTGGCATATTGAATCTGCACACCGGCGCCAACGCTGATCCAGTTATTGAGCTGGTAGGCAATGCTCGGTGTCGCGTTGTATGTCTTCAGGCTGGTATCGGCGGCTAAGGTGCGGCCGGCAAACCTGTCCGGAAAACTTACAGAAAGCCCGACCGGCGAATTGACCGCCAGCCCGAGCCATGTCTGCGGATTGATTTGCCATGAGGCGTAGCCCGCCGGGACCAGCGCATCGTTGCCGGAATCGCCTGCGCCGCCGAAGGCAGCAAACGTGCCGCTCGTCACCGTGTGCGACGAATAAGGCATGATGCCGGTAAGAACCATTTCGGTCTGGATGCCCGGCACCTGAGTTATGGTCGCCGGATTCCAGAACATCGACGACAGCGACCCGCCCGCGGCGACGCCGGCGAAAGATGATCCCTGTCCGTAGGCACTCTGTTCGCGAAGGGCGAAACCGCCGGCATTCGCGTCGACCGTGGCCGTAAGCAACGCACCGACGCCACTGCAGGCCAACAGAAGCGATTTAACCCGACGATACGACATGACGACACCCCCATACGCGCTACGCCTTTGTGAATTGGCGCTTGGCGATAGTATCGTGACGCGTCCCGCGACGGCCGACAATATCTGGCGGTGGGGAGTCTTGCATTCAAATGGTACTAAATGACGTATTTTCCGGCATGTGGCCGCCGCGCCACAACCTGCCCCGGCCCTCTCGTCCGAAACACGGCGGGGCCAAAAACATCGTGAATTGAGGTGTTTGGACCGGCCGCCGGCCGCTTCGGCGGTATTCCGGTCGGGCGTTTCGGCGATTTCGCTGGATTCGGCGCTGCCTGCGACTTAGGCGCGCGCCAGCAGCTTCAGCTCAGGTATCAGCCGCCACAGATTCTAACTGACGCTCGATGCCAGCACGACGACCTTGGTGCCGACCGGCGTGCGGTCGTAGAGGTCAATCACGTCGTCGTTGACCATGCGAATGCACCCTGCGGAAACGTTCTTGCCGATGGTCCACGGCTCGTTCGTGCCATGAATCCGGTAAAGCGTGTCTTTCTTGTCTTGCCACAGGTAAAGTGCGCGGGCACCGAGTGGATTTTCAGGTCCGCCGGCCATTCCCATACCGCTCTGCAGTTCTTTCAGAGCCGGTCTGAGTTGCGGCCGGCGCTCCAGGATATCGTTGGTCGGATACCAATCCGGCCATTCCTGCTTGTTGTGGACCTTCGACACGCCGGACCAGCCAAACCCTTCGCCGCCGACACCGACTCCGTAGCGCAGGGCTCGTCCGCCCTCCTGCACGTGGTAAAGGAAGTGTGCTGGCGGATCGACGACGATGGTACCCCGCGCCTCTCGGGTGGCGTACTGGACCTCTGTGCGCCGGTAGGCCGGATCGATCTCCGTCAACCGCGATGGCGTGCTGGCACAGCCGGCAAGACCCCAGGTAGCACCAATTGCGGCGGCTCCCTTTATCAGTGCACGGCGGCTCAGTATAGGCATGGGCTGGTCGGCCTTGATGGGTTGCGTCAGTGTAGCCAACTGGGGTCGACCTATTCGTTGGCTAGGCCACCTTAGTGTGCGGTATCTTGTGGTCGTGGCGCACTGTGAGCGATTGCTCACGACCGCAGTTTGCGCAGACGAAAATCTCGTACTCCAGATCAAGTCCGCGGTCGGCGGCCTCGATCAGCTTTAATCGTAGCTCGCCACCGCATTGTTTGCAACGCGACAACGGCGGCGGTTGGGTGATGGTGCGCATGCGATTTCCTTTCGCCCGACAGGCTTCGGAGCGAGGGAACGGGCCACTTTTTCAACGCGGCGAGCAGCGTTTGGTTCCAGATGCTCTAGCCTACAAACGATACCGCCTACCTGCAGATCGTGAAATGCGACCGCGACTTTCGACTGTCCGATCTAGGTCAGACCCGGCCGAAAATCCGACGTCCGCGCTGGGTCCGTTATTCGCCCAATAACAGACATTGCCAGCGACGATCGCAGTTTCAGGAATTTGCCTGATACCGCAAACGCATGTCGGTATTGACGGTATCGGGATACATGCGATTCGGAATCGTGCGCTAACTGATCGCCACATCGACCAGCCGCATTTGCACGCGCTCCTCGCCCTGCCAGCGGTCGACCGCAAGAAAACCGGCCGCATGCATTTGGCGGCCGCGACTGTCCAGCAACGCGCGACCGAGCGGCGTACCTGCGACGCGGAAGGCAATCGCATTCACGAACTTGCCGTCGCCCGATCGAAAGCGCGCGCGGATGTGGTTCTCGCCGACCGGATCGGCAAAGCTGAGAGTATGCGAGGGCAGCGCCAGCAGCGGCTCCGGGTTGCCGGCGCCGTAGGGTCCGGCGCGCGACAGCATGTCGACCAGCGCCAGATTGACGCCGCCGGCGCTGATCGCGCCGTCGATCATCAGCGCGCTGTCCCGCCGCGCCATATCCACCGACGCGGCCAGCGTGTCTTCGAGGAAAGCGCGGAACTCAGCCAGCGCGCCTTTCTTGAGGGTGACGCCGGCGGCCATGGCGTGGCCGCCGCCCTTGAGCAGCAGACCGTCACGCACCGCTTGGCGCACCGCGCGGCCCAGATCGACGCCGGCGATCGAACGCCCGGAGCCGGTGCCGATGTCGCCGGGCTCGAGCGCAATGGCAAAGGCCGGGCGGCCGTAACGTTCCTTCAGCCGCGCCGCCACCAGGCCGACTACGCCGGGATGCCAGCCTTCCGCCGCGGTGACGATGACGGCACCCTTCTCCTCCAGCCCGAGCGCGGCCATGGCTTCGGCTTCCGCCTGCGCCACCGTCGCGATCTCGATCTGCTGGCGCTCGCGGTTGAGGCGGTCGAGCTCGGCGGCGATGCGCGTGGCCTCAATCGGGTCCTCCTCGAGCAGCAGCCGCACGCCCAGGTCGGCACGGCCGATGCGTCCGCCGGCATTGATGCGGGGCCCAAGCAGGAAGCCGAGATGCCAAGACTCCGGCGGACCGGACAGCCGCGCGGCATCCATCAGCGCGGTTGAGCCCACATGATCGCGCCTCCGCAGCGCGATCAGGCCCTTGACGACAAAGGCGCGGTTGAGGCCTTTCAGCGGCACCACATCGGCAACGGTGCCGAGCGCGACCAGATGCAACAGCGACAGCAGATCGGGCTCGGCGCGCGCGCCGGTCCAGAAATCGCGCTGACGCAATTGCCGCGCCAACGCAACCAGCGTGACAAAGACCAGGCCCACGGCCGCGAGATGGCCGAGACCGGAGAGATCGTCAGCGCGGTTCGGGTTGACGATCGCCACCGCCACCGGCAGCTCCTCGTCGGCCTGATGATGATCGATCACTACCGTATCGAGGCCGAGCTTCTTCGCCTCCAAGAGCGGCTCGAGGCTGGTGGTGCCGCAATCCACCGTGATCAGCAGTTTCACGTCGCGTTCGGCGAACGAACGGATAGCGTCGACGTTCGGCCCGTAGCCTTCGAAGATGCGATCCGGGATGTGCACGATCGGATCGAGGCCGCAGTGGCGCAGATACCGGCACAGCAGCGCCGAGGCGGTGGCGCCGTCGACGTCGTAGTCGCCGAAGATGGCGACGCTTTCCTCGCGCTCGATCGCATGCGCAATGCGCGCGGAGGCCGCTTCCATATCGGTGAGGGTATGCGGATCCGGCATCAGCCGTTTGATGGTGGGATCGAGGAACGCCTCGGCCTCGTCGGCCTCGACGCCGCGGCCGGCGAGCACGCGCGCCAGCAATTCCGGAGTACCGTGGCGTTGCGCAATGGTGAGAGCGCGCGCGGCCCCGCGCTCGTCGAGACGATCGCGCCAGACGCGGCCGGTCGCCGAGCGCTCGACGCCGAGGAAAAAACGCTCCGAGGTTTTCAACGCCATTGCCGGCAAAGCCGCCATCGCCATTCCGCGAACCGCTGAAGGTTCGCCCGGACTCAGATGTCTGAAGAGCGTTCAATCATGGACGAAGCCGGCCGGCGGCGCCAGCATGGCGTTTTTGAACTGTTGCGCATGATCTCTTCCGAAAACCGGTGCCCACTTTTCGGGATTATGCGCTAGCCGGCGACTTCCGCGTGAATTTGCAACAATTCAGGGATTGTCGAGGAGTTTCGCCGCCCGAATCCGCATTCCGTTGCAATAGAAAACCGCGCGACGTGCCGTTCGGCGACCGCCAGGCGCCGGCGCGTGCCCGCAACGCCGTCCGTGTAATGCACAAGCCCGAGGCACAATTCGGTTTCCGGGCGAAGCCGCAAGCGCGACAGCGGCGAGAAATACGCGCCGTCCGAGCGATCGCGCGGCACCGGCATGTGAATGAGATTGATCGGCCGCGTGATATCCGCGGACAGCCGATTGGCCATATCGACCATGTCGGCCATGTCGCGCGGCTCAAGCACGTGCTTGTGGTTAGAATCGCCGTAACAGAAGTGAAACAAGAACTCGATGTCCTTCGGTACGCGCTCGGCAAGTTCAGTCAGGATGCGAGAGAATGTCGCAAGCATCTCATCGCGGTTCTTGCCGTAGGCATTCGGCTCATTACGCTCAAGTCTCGCGAACACAGCCAAGGCGACATCGAACTGGATGGCGATCTGGTCGTGCGGAAGCGATTGCGCGATCTTATCGATCTCGCGCTTGAGCGCCTCGTTGTACACAGGATCGAGCGGCTGATGCAGGTCGTCCTGCAGAAATAGCCATATCACCGAGTGTGCCGGAACGAGGTCGATCTGGAAACGGCAGCCCTTTGGCACGCCGCCCTGCTTTTTAAGCGCGGCAAACTCGGCGTAAGACCGCTTCGCCACTTCAGCATAGAATAGATTATCGAACGAGACGTCATCGACCGTTTTGCCCGGCTTCAGGCGATAGCGCAGCCGCGCCGTTCCGCTGGCATGAACGCGGAAGAGTTCATCGGACTTCTCGAGCGCCGAATTGCCGGCGAATACAGGCTCGAGCCAGGTAATCCAGTCGGAGCGCTCGCCGGTTTCGCCATCGGGAATGCGTTTGAGGTGCGGGCCGAGCGCCGCGCTCACGGTCGCAAAAACTTGCCGCGCGTCGGCAAGCGGCACGCTGCCAACGAGATGAACGTCATGCGACATCGATGATCCTAGTCGAGATAAAACTTCGCCAGCTGCCGGTGCTCGGCATAGACCCGGCGCACGGTGCCGGTGGCCGAGCGCATCACCACGGTTTCGGTCTCGATCACGTGCTTGCCGAACTTGACTCCGCGCAACATGGCGCCGTCGGTCACGCCGGTGGCGGCAAACAGGCAATCGCCTTTCGCCATGTCTTCGATCTCGTATTTCTTCTTCGGGTCCTTGATGCCCATTTTCACGGTCCGCTCGCGCAATTCCGCTGTGTCGATGATGAGACGGCACTGCATCTGGCCGCCGATGCAGCGCAGCGCCGCCGCCGCCAGCACGCCTTCCGGCGCGCCGCCGATGCCGAGATAGATGTCGATGCCGGTCTTCGGCTCGGCGCAGTGGATGACTCCTGCCACATCGCCGTCGCTGATCAGGCTGACCGCGGCGCCGGTCTTACGCACCGCCGCAATGATCTCGGCGTGACGTGGCCGGTCGAGCAGGATCGCGGTGATCTCCGACGGCTTCACGCCCTTGGCCTTGGCCAGCCGGATGATGTTCTGGTCGGCGGGCGCGTCGAGGTCGATGGTGCCCTTGGGGTAGCCCGGACCGATGGCGATCTTGTCCATGTAGCAGTCCGGCGCGTGCAGCAGCGTGCCGGCGTCCGCCATCGCCAACGTGGCGATCGCGCCCGGCATATTCTTGGCGCAGAGCGTGGTGCCTTCCAACGGATCGACTGCGATGTCGACCTTGGGGCCGCTTTTGTTGCCGACCTTCTCGCCGATGAACAGCATCGGCGCCTCGTCCATCTCGCCCTCGCCGATCACCACGGTGCCGTCGATCGGCAGCTCGTTGAGTTCGCGCCGCATGGCATCGACCGCGGCCTTGTCGGCGGCCTTCTCTTGGCCCTGCCCGCGCAGGCGCGCCGAGGACACCGCCGCGCGTTCGGTCACGCGCACGATTTCGAGCGTGAGAATTCGCTCCAGCAGCAGTTCGGGATGGACGGTGATCGACGACATAGTGGCGTTCCCCCTCGCAAAACACGGCTTTTGGCTCCGGCGCAAGCCGGTTCGGATTAGAGTCTGATCAGTTCTGATTGGATCAGAACCCTAGCTAACATTTCGCTTGCGCATGATCTTTTCCGAAAACCGGTTCCCACTTTTCGGGATCATGCGCAAGTGGTCAGTTCTTCTCGATCCGGATCACTTGCGGCCGGCCTGAGATCACCCTATCGCGCCCCACCGCGGCAAGGGCCTTGCGGACGGCATCTTCACTGGTCGCATAAGTAATGAGGATAACAGGGACGGAACCGTTCTTGCGCGCAGCCCCGGCGCCGTCCTTGGGGTGGCGCTGCACGATCGATTCCAGCGAAATCTCCTGCTGGGCCAGCCGCTTGGCGATGGTCGCCGCGGTTCCGGGCTTGTCCCGTGCCAACAGCCTGATGTAGTAACCGCCCTCGTGCCGCTGCATCGGCGCCTTGCGCACGGCTGTGAGCCGCGCGGTCGGTAGGCCAAAGGGCGCGGTCCGCACCCCGCGGGCGACATCGCCGATATCGGAGAGCACCGCCGAGGCGGTCGCCGTACCCCCGGCACCGGGACCGACCAGGGTCAGCGGATTGATGCCCTCGGCATCGATGGTGACGGCATTGGTCACGCCCATCACCTGCGCGATGGCTGAGTCCTTGCGCACCATGGTGGGGTGGACGCGCTGCTCGATGCCTTTCGGCGTCTTCACCGCCACGCCCAGCAGCTTCACCCGATAACCGAGCTCGTCGGCGGCGGCGAGATCGGCCGGCGTGATCGAGGAAATGCCTTCCACATAGATCGCGCTCTGGTCGACCTTGGTGCCGAAAGCGAGGCTGGCCAGGATCGCGAGCTTCTGCGCGGTGTCATGGCCCTCGATATCGAAAGTCGGATCGGCTTCGGCATAGCCGAACCGCTGCGCTTCCTTCAGACACTCCGCGAACGGCATCTTGTCCTGCTCCATTCGGGTCAGGATGTAATTGCAGGTGCCGTTGAGGATGCCATAGATGCGCTCAAACGAATTGCCCGCCAGCCCCTCGCGCAGCGTCTTCACGATCGGGATCGCGCCGCCGACGGCGGCCTCGAAATTGAGCGCGACGCGATGCTTCTCGGCGAGCGCGGCGAGCTTGACGCCATGCTTGGCGAGCAGCGCCTTGTTGGCGGTAACCACCGATTTGCCCGACGCGAGCGCTGCTTCGACCGCAGCTTTCGCCGGATCGCCGGCGCCGCCGATCAACTCGACGAACACGTCGATGTCGCCATCGCGCGCAAGCGCCACCGGATCGGCAAACCACTTCATCGAATTCAGATCGATCTCGCGATCCTTGGCGCGCGAGCGCGCGCAGACCGCGACGATCTCGATTCCGCGGCCGCAACGCGCGGCGAGCGCCTCGCGCTGGCGCGCCACCTGGGCGATCAAGGCGGCGCCGACCGTGCCCAATCCGGCGACACCCACTTTCAGGGCTGCGACCATGAAACTTGCTTGTTCCGATGCAGGGACGGTTATCGCCGCGTGGCGAGCGGGACGACGTTGTGAAGCTGTTCCGGCGCGGTTTCGAGGAAGCGGCGGACGTTGCGCGCGGCCTGGCGGATGCGCTGCTCGTTCTCCACCAGCGCGATGCGCACATAGCCTTCTCCATATTCGCCGAAGCCGATGCCGGGCGACACCGCGATATCCGCCTTCTCGACCAGCAGCTTGGAAAACTCCACGCTGCCGAGAGTCTTGAACGGCTCCGGGATCGGCGACCAGGCGAACATCGAGGCGCGCGGGGACGGCACATGCCAGCCGGCGCGGCTGAAGCTTTCCACCAGCACGTCGCGGCGGCGTTTGTAGACTTCGCGCATCTCCTTGATGCAGTCGTCGGGGCCGTTGAGCGCGGCGGTGGCCGCCACCTGCACCGGCGTGAAGGCGCCGTAGTCGAGATAGGATTTCACGCGCCCCAGCGCCGCGATCACCCGCTCATTGCCGACGGCAAAGCCGATACGCCAGCCGGGCATCGAGAACGTCTTCGACATCGAGGTGAATTCGACCGCGACGTCGTTGGCACCCGGCACCTGCAATAGCGACGGCGGCGGATGGTCGTCGAAATAGACTTCCGCATAAGCGAGATCGGACAACACCAGTATGTCGTGCTTCTTGGCGAAGGCGATCAGGTCCTTGTAGAAGTCGAGGGTCGCGACGTAAGCGGTCGGATTGGCCGGATAGCAAACCACCACCGCGGTCGGCTTCGGGATCGAGTGGACGATCGCGCGCTCCAGCGTGTGGAAGAAATTCGGCGTCGGCTCCGACGGCACCGAGCGGATCGCGCCGCCCGCCATCAGGAAGCCGAAGGCGTGGATCGGATAACTCGGATTGGGCACCAGCACGACGTCGCCCGGCGCGGTGATCGCCTGCGCCACGTTGGCGAAGCCTTCCTTCGAGCCGAGCGTGGTAACGATCTGGGTTTCCGGATTGAGCTTCACGCCGAAGCGGCGCTCGTAATAGGCGGCTTGCGCGCGGCGCAGGCCGGGGATACCGCGCGAGGCGGAATAGCGATCGGTGCGGGGCTTGCCCAGCGTCTCCTTCATCTTCTCGATGACATGCGCGGGCGCCGGCAAATCCGGGTTGCCCATGCCGAGGTCGATGATGTCCGCGCCCGCGTTACGAGCGCACGCCTTGGCCCGATTCACCTCTTCGAACACATAGGGCGGCAAACGGCGGATGCGGTAGAATTCTTCCATCGGCTCAAACCTTCAAGTCGCGTCAGTTCTGCCTGCGCACGATCTTTTCCGAAAACCGGTTCCCATCCCGGATCAAGTCCGCGACCGGCCTTTTCGGGATCATGCGCCAGGCTGCCTTCTCCAGCCGGCAGGCGTTAGCCCCGGCTGGCTTTTATCACGGGTTGGTCTTGGCACCAGAGGTCTTGGCGCCAGCGGCTTGGCCGTTCTTGGCGGACGCGGGCTTCTTTTTTGCAGGCGGGTTTTTTGCAGGCGGGTTTTTTGCAGGTTGCGCTGCCGTTTTATCGGGCCCTTCCTTGGCTTCCTTGGCTTCTTTGGCTTCCTGGGCTTCCTGCCGTTCGCGGACCGCGGTCAGCTCCTTTTCCAGCTTGAGCTGCTCTTCATCGCTCATGGGTGCGGTCGCGCGGGCGGGCGGCATGTCGTGCACGGCCGGGTACTGGTAGGGCGTTGTCGACCGCGCCGGGGCGCCTGCGGGCAAGCCCATATCCCCCGGCAGCCGGTCGATCATCGGCCCGGGCGAGCAGCCGGCCAGGACCGTGGCGAGGCCCAAGGCCGCCAATATCGATGCTTGATGGGCTCGCACCATGTTCCTCAAAACCTGCCGCTGGACCGGAAATCGATGCAGACTCAATGAATTATAGCATAAGCGCGCTATCCGGCTAATATGGCATCAGCATGGTGAGCAGGCGGCAAACGGCTCGGCCGGGGCCGGACGCTCAGCGAAACCATGCGATGAAACGCGCCTTGCGATGGGGCGCAGTCCGCGCCATTTCTCAAGGTGGGGACAGACCAAAAATGCCGATAGACAAGCCCACGACCGAACCGGCCAAAGAACCGGCCAAGATCGCCGCAGTCGACGTCGAGGCATTCGCGCACAATCTCGCGCGCATGATCGAGGAAGGTGGCAAGGCGCTCGCCGCCTATATGAAGCCGCGCGAGGAAGGCAAGTTCAACGGCGAAATGGCCGACGACGTCACCGACGTGGTCAAGACCGTCGGCCATGTGGCGGAATACTGGCTCTCCGACCCCAAGCGCGCGGTCGAACTGCAGGCCAGCCTCGGCCGCGCCTATCTCGATTTGTGGGCCGGCGCGGTCAAGCGCATGGCCGGCGAGCCGGCCGCGCTGGTCGCCGCGCCCGATCCGAAAGACAAGCGCTTCACGGATCCGGAATGGTCGCAGAACCAATTCTTCGATTTTCTCAAGCAGGCCTACCTGCTCACCACCCAATGGGCCGACCGGCTGGTCAAGGACGCCGCCGGCGTCGACGAGCATACCCGCGACAAGGCCCAGTTCTACGTCAAGCAGATCGCCAACGCGATTTCGCCTTCGAATTTCGTGCTCACCAATCCGGAATTGCTGCGCGAGACGCTGTCGTCGAATGCCGAAAACCTGGTGCGCGGCATGCACATGCTGGGCGAGGACATCAAAGCCGGGCACGGCAATCTCAAGATCCGCCAGTCCGATTCCTCGATGTTCGAGGTCGGGCGCAATCTCGCGCTCACGCCCGGCAAGGTGATCTTCCAGAACGACTTGATGCAATTGATCCAATACGAGCCGACCACCAAGGACGTGCTCAAGGTTCCGCTGCTGATCGTGCCGCCCTGGATCAACAAGTTTTACATTCTCGATCTCACGCCGGAGAAATCCTTTATCAAATGGTGCGTCGACCAGGGTACCACGGTGTTCGTGGTTTCCTGGGTGAACCCCGACGCGCATTTGGTCGCAAAAAGTTTCGAACAATATATGCGCGAAGGTCCGATCGCCGCACTCGACGCCATCGCGGCGGCGACCGGCGAGCGCAAGGTCAACGCCATCGGCTATTGCGTCGGCGGCACGCTGCTGGCGATCACGCTGGCTTATCTGGCGGCGAAGAAAAAGGACCGCGTGCTGTCGGCCACCATGTTCGCTGCGCAGGTCGACTTCACCCATGCCGGCGATCTCAAAGTGTTCGTCGACGAAGAGCGCATCAAGCAGCTCGAAGCGCACATGAACGAACAGGGCTACCTGGAGGCCTCGCGCATGGCGAATGCCTTCAATATGCTGCGCTCCAATGATCTGATCTGGCCCTATGTGGTCAACAATTACCTGCGCGGCAAAAAACCGTTCCCGTTCGACATTCTGTATTGGAATTCCGATGCCACCCGCATGCCGGCGGCTAACCATTCGTTCTATTTGCGCAATTGCTATCTCGAAAACACGCTCAGCAAAGGCGAGATGGAAATCGCCGGCGTCACGCTCGATCTGCGCAAGGTTAAACTGCCGATCTACAATCTCGCCACCCGCGAGGATCACATCGCGCCGGCTAAATCGGTGCTGTTCGGCTCGCAATATTTCGGCGGGCCGGTGAAATATGTGCTGGCCGGCTCCGGCCATATCGCCGGCGTGGTCAACCCGCCGGCCAAGCCAAAATACCAGTATTGGACCGGCAAGGCGCCGAAGGGTTCCGATATCGACAAGTGGATATCGACGGCGAAAGTGCATCCCGGCTCGTGGTGGCCGGACTGGCTCGACTGGCTCAAGAGCCAGGATGCCGAGACCGTGCCGGCGCGCAAGATCGGCGCCGGCAAGCTCAAGCCGATCGAAGACGCGCCCGGCTCCTATGTGAAAGTCCGGAACTGGAGCTGAGCCGTGAGAATCGCATCGCCGACCCGAACGCGGCGCGCCTGCTCGCGCTGCTCAAGAGCATCTACTGCCCGTGATGGCCGGCGCATGATCTCGAAAAGTGGGAACCGAGTTTCGGAAAAGATCATGCGCAAACAATGTGCCCAACACAAACAATAAGGAGAAGACACTATGGCTAACCTGAAAACTATTTCGCCCGAGCGTGCGGCCCAACTCGTTCGCTCCGGCGCCGTGCTGATCGATATCCGCGAGGCCGACGAGCATGCGCGCGAGCGCATTCCCGGCGCGCACCATCATGCGCTCAGCCGCATCGACCACGATACGCCAGTGCGCGCGGGCGACGACGTGCTGATCTTTCATTGCCGTTCCGGCGCGCGCACCAAGGGCAACGCCCCGCGGCTCGCCGCCGCCGCGCCCAAGTGCGAGAGTTATATTCTCGAAGGCGGCATCGACGCCTGGAAGAAGGCCGGCTTGCCGGTCGCGCTCGACCGCAGTCAGCCGATCGACCTCTTGCGCCAGATGCAGATCACCGCCGGCAGCCTGGCACTGCTAGGCATCTTGCTCGGCACTTGGGTGAACCCGGGTTTCTACGCGCTGTCAGCCTTTATCGGCGCTGGGCTTGTCTTCGCCGGCGTCAGCGGCTTTTGCCCCATGGTGCGGCTGCTGAAACTGATGCCGTGGAACCGGACGACGACGGCTTCTTGATGCCGACCAAGCGCGACAGCCGCTGCCGCATCCATTAATCTACCGCCCGCCGGCAAATCACCAATGGGGGATGGCGATGTCCAAGGAACTGATGTGGCTGACGCTGACGGTCATCCTGACCGGGCTGTTGTGGGTGCCTTACATTCTCGACCGCGCCATGGTGCGCGGGCTGATGGGCGCGATGGCCAACCCCTCGCGCAACGACAAGCCGCAATCGGCGTGGGCGCAGCGGCTCTATTTCGCCCACACCAATGCGGTCGAAAATCTGGTGATATTTGCACCGCTGGTGCTGATCCTCGACAGCCTGGGCCACTCGACCATGAGCACCGCGCTCGCCTGCGCGGTCTATTTCTGGGCGCGGCTGGCGCATGCCATCATCTATGCGCTCGGCATTCCGGTGCTGCGCACGCTCGCCTTCACGGTCGGCTTCCTGGCGCAGGTGGCGCTGGTGCTGGCGGTGTTCGGGAAGCTGTAGCGCATTGTTAGGGTAGCGGCGCCGCGCGTTCCGCGATCGCCCGCAGATCGAGGCCGCGCGGCAGCGTGCCGAAGGCGCCGCTACTCTCACCGTTGAGCCGCGAGGCGCAGAAGGCGTCCGCCACCGCGCCCGGCGAATGTTTCGCCAACAGCGCCGCCTGTAGCGCCAGCACGAGCGCGCGCACCAGCACGCGCGCCTGCGATTCGTCATTGCGATCGGCGGCGCGCAAGCGTTGCTGCAGCCGCCCGGCGAAGGCCTGCAAGCGCGCATCGCCGGCCTCGTCGAGTTCATGCCGCAGCACGTCGCCAGCGTTCGGGGTGCGCTCGAGCGCGCGCAGTACGTCGAGGCACATGATGTTGCCGGCGCCTTCCCAGATCGAATTTACCGGCGCCTCGCGATAGAGCCGCGGCATGATGCTTTCCTCGATGTAACCGGAGCCGCCCAGCACCTCCATCGCCTCGAAGGCGAAGGCCGGCGCGCGCTTGCAGATCCAGAATTTCGCCGCCGGCGTCAGCACGCGGCGGAACACGGCGGAGGTCGCGTCGCTCTCGTCATAGGCGCGCGCCAGCCGCATGCTGAGCACGGTCGCGGCTTCCGATTCGAGCGCCAGATCGGCCAGCACGTTGCTCATCAGCGGCTGATCGATCAGCCGCTTCTGGAATGCGGTGCGATGGCGCGCGTGATGGATGGCCTGCACCACCGCCTGCCGCATCAGCGCGGAGGAGCCGATGGCGCAATCGAGCCGCGTGTAGTTGCCCATCTCGATGACGGTCGGAATGCCGCGGCCTTCCTCGCCGATCAGTTGCGCATAGGCGCCGTCAAATTCCACTTCGCTCGATGCATTAGAGCGGTTGCCCAGCTTGTCCTTGAGCCGAAGGATATGGATGGCGTTGCGTGTCCCGTCCGGCGTCCAGCGCGGCATCAGGAAGCAGCTCAGACCCTTCGCCGACTGCGCCAGCACCAGGAAGGCGTCGCACATCGGCGCCGACATGAACCATTTGTGCCCGTGCAGGCGGAAGCTGCCGTCGCTCACGGGCTCGGCGCGCGTCGAATTGGTGCGCAGATCGGAGCCGCCCTGATTCTCGGTCAGGGCCATGCCGATCAGCGCCGAGGTCTTCTCGCCGGCCGGGCGGAAGCGGCGATCGTAGTCGCGCGCGAAAATGCGCGGCAGCCATTCCGCCGCGATCGCCGGTGCGTGGCGCAAAGTTGGCACCGAGCCGTAGGTCATCGCGAGCGGGCAATACACGCCGCTCTCGATCTGCCCAAGCATGTAGGTGCCGGCCGCGCGCGCCACATGCGCGCCGGGTTTGGGCGCGGCCCACGGGCTCGAATGCAGCCCGGCGTTGAGCGCAATGCCCATGAGTTCATGCCAGGCCGGATGGAAGTCGACCTCGTCGAGGCGATGGCCGTAACGGTCGAGCGTGCGCAACACGGGCGTGTATTGGTTGGCGTCGAAGCCGAGCTGCACAGTTTCCGGCTTGCCGAGCGTCGCGCCCAGCGCCGTCAGCTGGCTTTCCGCCCATTCCGCCCGCTCGCGCCGCACCGCCTCGCGCAGCACGGCGTCGCTGGTCAACAGATTGTAGGGCTCGAGCGGCGGCGGCTGGTTGCTGACCTCGAACATGGTTTCGGCGTCCTTGATCGATGGCGCGAAACGCCGCCGTACACGGAATCACCAAGCCCGCAAAGATTACTCCTTTTGTCATTCCGGGACGGCCCGAAGGGCCGGGCCCGCAATGAGGGAGAACTACGGAAACAGCGCGACCTGCTCGATGCCCATGGTCTCAGGGTAACCGAGTATGAGGTTCATGTTCTGGATCGCCTGGCCGGAGGCGCCTTTGACCAGATTATCGAGCGCCGAGACCAGAATCGCGCGGCCCGCGATGCGGTCCTTGGCCACGCCGATAAAGGTCATGTTGGAGCCGCGCACATGCCGGGTCTGCGGCGTCTCGCCGAACGGCAGCACATGTACGAAGGGCTCCTTCGCGTAGAACTTTAAAAGTATCGCGTGAAGGTCTTCCGGGGTCCGGCCGCGTTTGCCGCGCACATAGATGGTCGAGAGAATCCCCCGGTTCATCGGCACCAGATGCGGGGTGAAGGTGACGATCACCTCGCGGCCCGCCGCCAGCGAAAATTCCTGGTCGAGCTCGGCCATGTGCCGGTGATGCCCCACGCCATAGGCGTGGAAGCCTTCCGACACTTCCGAGAACAGCATGGCCTCCTTGGCCGCCCTGCCCGCGCCGGTCATGCCCGACTTGGCGTCGACCACAATCTCGTCGAGATCGATCGCCTTGTCCTTGATCAGCGGGATCAGCGGCAGTTCCGCGCAGGTGGTGTAGCAGCCCGGATTGGCGATCAGCCGCGCCTTTTTGATCTCGCGCCGGTGGATTTCGCTGAGGCCATAGACCGCCTCCTTCTGCAGCTCCGGCGCGTGATGCTCGTGGCCGTACCATTTCGCGTAAGCCGCGGTATCGTGCAGCCGGAAGTCGGCGGACAGGTCCACGACCTTGGTGGCCGGCGCCTGCCCCAACAGCTCCTTCACCACCTTCTGCGTGGTGGCATGCGGCAACGCGCAGAACGCCACGTCGAGGCCCGCCTTGGCCCAGTCGAGCCCTTCGATGGCAATGAGCTTCGGCAAATCGAACGTTGAGAACTGCGGAAACACCTCGCGCATCGCCTTCCCGGCGCTGCGCTCGGCGGTCAGCAGGACAAGCTCGGCGCGCGGATGCCGCAATAGCAGCCGCACCAGCTCCGAGCCGGTGTAGCCCGAGGCGCCCAGCACGCCGATCTTGGCTTTGGTGGCCATGGTTCAGATCCCTCCGCCGTGGCTGGGGCTCGCGCCGGAATCGTGAACGGAAACAGCCCCGCGCTCCTCGTACAACAAATGCGGCCGCAGCGCGACCATGCGGGCCGCGATGGCGTGGGCGCCGGGATCGTCCTGGCGGCCAAGCGCGTTCGCCACCGCGACATGATCGGCGTCGCCCTTATGCTGGTTGAGCTTGAACTTGCCCGCGACCGTTTCCACCAGCATCTCGATCGCCACGATCGCCTGCGTCAACTTCTCCATCCGCTGCGGCGCCAGCCGTTCGCTCGACCAAGCCGGCGCGAGCCGGCCACTCGAACAAGCCGGCTTCGGCGCCAGCGCGACCTCGAACCGCGCGGTCAAGGCGTCGAGATGCGCCGCCGCATCCGCGGCCGGCACGACATGCACGGGACCGCTCAGCTGCACGGTCTCATAGAGCCAGGTCGGCACTTGATCACGGCTGGCATACCAATCGGCCGAGACATAGACGTCGGCGCCCGACACCGCCAGCAGCCAGGTCGCGCCCTTTGCCGCGAGCGCCGCCAATGGATTGGCGCGCGCGACGTGAAAGGCAACGCGCGGGCTCTTGCCGTCGGCCTCGATCAGGAGAAACGGCAAGGTGGCGGCTACGGCGCGTCCGCCATCGCAGGCCACAACCACGCCAAAGCCGCGCGCAGCCGCAAAGGCGAGCGCGAGCGCAGGATGAACCTTGAAGGCCGAGGGAGTGGTCATGGTCGTGTCTCCGGGAAAAGAAGCCGCCGGAGGCCGCGCCGCATTGTCTTTAAGGGAAGTCAGACGATGTGCCGCAGCCAAAATCCGGCGGCACGGGGGACGATTACACGCGAATGCGCGCCCGTGCCGCGGTGGCACGGCGGCGGCGGAGATTCGCTGCTGCAAACGCTGTCGTCATGGGCGCGCTTGATAGGCCGCCGGCTCCCGCCCGTCAACTGGGCCGATCAGGGGGAGCGGCTGCTCGGCCAGCATCGCCTTGACCACCACCGCGCGCGCCAGCGCCGGATCGAGGCCGTGGACGGCCAGCAGGTCCTTGCAATCGGCGACGATGGCGTCGGCATCCTGCATGATCTTCAGGCGCTTGAAGTGGTCGTCGTGATGCAGGCCCATGCTCGCGCCGACGATGTCGAGAATATTGATGATGCGGAACGGCCAGTCGCGCTCATGCGCGCACAATTCGCGATGATCGACGTGATAGATCGCGACCAGCGCATCGATGCCGGCAGCCGCCGCCGCTTCCAGTTCGGCCAGCTGGAGACCGCGTTTGTAGTCCGGCAGCGCGTTGAGCGCATTGCTCATCAAGCCCACCGCCGGCTGCTGCAGATCGACGATCTCGATGCCGGGCACCATCCGCAACAGCGCGGTGCCGGCCTCGACCACGCCCTTCACGCCCGGATGCTTATGCAGCGCGATCCGCATCGGCACCGGCTTGCGCAGCATCGGCCGCAAGTCCTCGAAGCGCGTCGCCAGGAACAGCATGAACGGCGTCATCTCGAACGGCCGCGCGCCCCGCACCTTCTCGATCGTGGGGATCGTCACTTCGGTAAACTGCACGTGGCAGCTGGCGCACCAGGAAATCACGCCGGTCTTTCCTTCCGCCAGCTTGTCGAGCGAACTGGTGGCGGCGCGGCCGGAGATTTCAGTGTCGCCGGTGCGCAATTGCACGACGCCGCAGCAATGGGTCGGGCCGCCCATGACGCGATAGGTGACGCCGAGCGCATCCATGATGTCGAGCGCGAGCAGCGCCATGTGCGGCGTCTTGAGCACGTTGCAGCCGGTGTAGAACACGAAATCGGGGCGCTCGCCCGCCGTTACGGTCGAGCCGCTCTCGAGGCGGTCGCTCACCTGCTGGCCGAGCCGCCCAAGCTCCGCGTCGGTGAGCTGCATGCGCGAAAGCACATTGACGCCATCGGCGACGGCGCGGAAGTTTTCCACGCCCTTCTTGCGCCGCTCGCGCGGCTCAGACGCTTGCCGCACCAAGGCCACGCGCGTCATCGCCAGCAGGAAGCGCGGATTGACGCCGTAGTCGCACGCCGTGATGCAGTCACCGGTGAGCGCGCAACCGGTCGCCCAAGCAATCGAGGCCCGCAGCCCGGAGCCGCTGCGAAGAATGTCGATCACGCCGGAAATCACCGCTTTCGGCGTGGCGTCGCCGACCCCGGCCGGGCCGGTCACGGGGCAGATTTCCACGCACTTGCCGCACTTCGTGCAGGCATCGAGCATCTGTTCGGTGCGCGCGGTCAAGGCAGCTTCGAAGGCGGTTTCCGTCATCGTTTGCATCCTGGCGCGCGCAGTCGATTCCACCTTAGCGCCGCGCCTGCCGCCCCACCAGCGCAGGCGGACAACGGGTAAAAAAGAAAGCCGCCCTTCGGCGGCTTTCTCCAACAATCGTTTCCGTTAGCGCTCAGATCGTGGGATTCCACGCAACCGGGATCAGCCGGTAGCCGGTGCCCGCCTTCTCCACGTAACCGATGGACGGGAACTGGAAGTGGAAGCCGACCACCATCGCCTTCTCGGCCGCCGCCATGTCGTAGAACTTGTGGCGCGTCTCGGCCGCTTTGACCGGATCGATGTCGTAGGCCACGTGCCAATCCGGATTGCGCAGAAAAAACTCCGGAATGTTGGTGACGTCGGACTGGATCAGGATCTTCGAGGAGCCCGAGGCCACCGCGAACGAGGTGTGTCCCGGCGTGTGGCCGGGCGTTGCGAGCGCGGTGATGCCGGGCGCCACTTCCTTGCCCCAGTCGTACTTCGTCACCTTGCCGGCAACATCGCTGAGAATTTTCCGTGTGTTGGCGAAGTAATTTTTCATCATCACGTTGTCCTGGGCCTTGGCCATGTTCTCGTCGCTCATCCAGAACGCCCAGTCCTGCGACGGCGCCATGATCTCCGCATTCGGGAAGGCAACCTTGCCGTCGGCGGTTTTCAGGCCGTTGATGTGGTCGGGATGCAGATGCGAGCGCACGACCACGTCGATCGCTTTCGGATCGATGCCGGCCGCCGCCATGCCGGCGGGCAGCAAGCCGACCGAGGGCGCGATGCCTGGACCGTAGCCGGTGTCGATCAGCACCAGCTTCGAGCCGGTATTGATGATCTGCGGATTGAACGGCACCGTCACCTTGCCCTTCGGCATGTAGGCGGCTTCCGCCGCGGCAAGCGCCTGATCCTTGGGAATGTTCTTCACGAACGTATCGGGCATCGGGAAGCTGACCGCGCCGTCGTTGATCGACGTGCACTCGTAGCTGCCGACCTTGTAGCGATAGAAGGCCGCGGCTTGCTTGCCGGCTGCCGGGGCAGACGCCAGAGCGCTCCGCCCCATCAACGGCATGAATGCCGTCGAAGCGGTTACGGCGGCCGCACCGGCGAACAATTTGCGTCGGGTCAGTTGCATCATTGTGTTTCTCCCTATGATTTAAGTTTGTTTTGTAACGACGTCGGTCGCCGATCAGATCGTCGGATTCCACACCACCGGCAGCTCGCGATAGCCGGTGCCGTATTTCTCCACATGCGCGAGCGAGGGGAACGGATAGTGGAATCCTTGCACCCGCATCTTGTCCGCCACCAGCATGTCGTAGACCTTGCGGCGGGTGACTTCCGCCATGTCGGCGTCCTGGTCGTAGAAGGCGTGCCAGTCGGGATGGCGCACGAACAGGAACGGCACGTGGGTGACGTCGGATTGCACATAGACGGTGTCGGAGCCTGAGGCGATCACGTAGGACGTATGGCCGGGCGTGTGGCCGGGCGTGCCCTGCGCGGTGACGCCGGGGATCACCTCCTTGCCCCACTCATAGGTCTTCACCCGCTTGAGCACCTCGGCGTTGAACACGCGCCGCACGTTCTTGAAGTTGCCTTCGATGCGGCCCTTTTCGGCGCGGCCCATTTCGCCGTCGTCCATCCAGTATTTGTGCTCGGGCGTCGGCACCAGGATCTCGGCGTTCGGATAAGTGAGCGAATTGTCGGCCATCAGCAGGCCGTTGATGTGGTCGCCGTGGTAGTGCGAGATGATCACGGTATCGACGGCGGCGCGGTCGATGCCGGAGGCCACGAGATTGGTAATGAATTGTCCGCCGACGCCGTTGCTCTTCTCGTAGTTGGCCTCGCCGGTGCCGGTGTCGACCACGGCCAGCTTCGAGCCGGTGTTGATGCAGATCGGGTTATAGGGCGTGGTCATCATGTCCTTTTCCATGAAGACCTCGGCGAGCGCGGCGTTCACCACATCCTTCTTGATGTTGATGACGTGATCCTCCGCCATCTTGAAGCGGGCGACACCATCGGTCGCAACCGTCACCTCGATCGTGCCGATCTTGTAGCGGTACCAGCCGGCGGCCTGCTTGCCGGCAGCCGGCGTCGCGGCGCGCACCGAATGATCGAACGGCAGGGCGGCGGTGGCAGCAGCGCCGGCGGCAGCCGAAAACAGATTGCGTCGTGTGAATTTTATCATTGGCGTCTCCCCTATGTCGTTTTTTATGTCTGGCCGGATGGCCGTCCGGCTTGCCGGCGATTGTGTCGGCAATAACCCCATTTTCATAGTCATTATTCCAAAATTTTGGGACCGCAGGGCGAGCGACCCATATAGGCGAAGGCGCGCCAGTTGGCTAAGCTCACCGGCGTCGACAATGTGCGCCAGATCGTGCGGTGCACAAATGAACGGAAGCCGGCATGACCGGCGAACAATCCCTTGGGAGGAATACATGCGTCGTTTGACTATGATGGCGGGCGCCCTGTGCGTCGCGCTGCTGACCAGCACCGGTGCTTTTGCGCAGGTGCCACCGCCCGATCCGGCCAATCCGAACGAAGCCATTCCGGAAGCATCGAACCCACCGCCCTATGGCGACTCGATAAATCTGGAGACCGCCAAAAAGG
>Ga0097691_1001048_pt1 | contig 21417 bp, 22 predicted proteins | sample NGESurdeep072012_8_FD_72858 | JGI IMG/M metagenome (GOLD analysis project Ga0097691, IMG submission 72858) | Arctic peat soil microbial communities from Barrow, Alaska - NGEE Surface sample 210-1 deep-072012 | ecosystem: Environmental > Terrestrial > Soil > Wetlands > Peat ... | reverse complement strand
GACTGCGCTGTCGGCGACCTTCCCGTTCGCCGGCGGCGATCTGCCGACCGGCTCGGGTCTGCTCTACGGCATCAACACCTCGACGCGAAGCCCGGTGATCGTGGATCGCTTCGCGCTCGAGAACCACAACGCAGTCGTCTTCGCGACCAGCGGCGCCGGCAAGTCGTTCCTAGTCAAGGTCGAGCTGGCTCGTGCCATTCTCGCCGGGACTCGGGTCATCGTCATTGACCCCGAGGGCGAGTACGCCCGCCTGGTGGCATCACTCGGCGGCGAGGTGATTGCGATCCGGCCGGGCTCGCAGGCGGGGTTGGACCCGTTCGCGGTCACCAGCTCCAGCCCGGGTGCGCTCACCACGCGGATCGCGACTCTGACCACGTTCTTGGACCTGCTGGCCGGCCCGTTGGGGCCGCGCCAGCGGGCGGAGGTCGAGGACGCGATCTCGCACGCCTTCGCGAAGGCGGGGTTCGCCGACGGCGAGTCAGTCGACGACCTCACGTGGCCGCGCCTCGCCGATGTGACGGCGCGCCTCGGCGCCAATCGTGCGACCGAGGACGTCGCGGTCCGGCTCGAGCGTTACGTCGGCGGGCCAGGCCGCTGGTTATTCAACCAAACTGCCGCCGCCGCCTCGTCGAACACCGGAAGCGCGGTATACGTCCTCGCCGGCCTGCCGGAGGAGGAGCGAACGCCGGCAATGTTCCTGGTCCTCGACCGCGTCTGGTCGAGGCTTGCCGACTCTTCAATCCCGACGCTGGTGGTGGTCGACGAGGCCTGGTGGCTGATGCGCCACCGCGAGACCGCGGCCTTCCTCTTCCGGCTGGTCAAGACCTCGCGCAAGCGCCGCGCCGGACTGACCCTGATCACGCAGGACGTGGGCGACGTGCTCGCCAGCCCGGACGGCGAGCCGATGATCGCCAACTCAGCCCTCCAGATCCTGATGAAGCAGGCGCCGCAGGCGATGCCGAGGCTGGCCGAACTATTCCGCCTCACCCAGGCCGAGCAGTCGTGGCTGCTCAACGCGCAGCGCGGTGAGGGGCTACTAGTCGCGCGAGGCAAGCGGGTGCCGTTCCAGGTGATCGCGACCGACGAGGAGTCACGCCTGATCGAGGGCAACGAGAGCCGCACATGAAAATCCTGCTCTCCGCTCTCCTGCTCCTCGTCACCTTTCCTGTGGTCGTGGGCACCGCGGCGGCGACTGTCGCCTCCGCGCCCCACCCCACGCCTGCTGTCCGGCTCTTTTCGTGGGTGCCGGCGGACGGCTTCCCGGATCGCTTTCCTTTTGGCCAGTGCACCTGGTGGGCGGCCTACAACCGGAAGGTCACCTGGAACGGCAACGCGGCTGACTGGCTTGCGAACGCTTCTGCACAGGGATTCCACACCCAACCCAGACCCAGCGTCGGCGCGATCGCCGTCTACCGACGCGGCGCCCCCTACAGCGCCCTCTACGGCCACGTCGCCGTCGTGATCGGGGTCGGCCCCGGCACCTACACGGTCAGCGAAATGAACGTCGTCGGCTGGGGCCAGGTCAGTACGCGAAAAGTCGGGTGGCCGGACCCGCACATCGAAGGCTTCATCCCACTCCAGGAGGACCACCAATGATTGCCCGACTCCACATCGTCGCGGAACTGGTCTTGATCGTCTCGGTCGGAATCGCTGTTTGCGTCGCGGTTCTGCGCGAGCGCGAGCACCGGCGCCCCGGGGTTCTCCTCGACCTGCTGCCACCCGAGGGCGCTACCGCCGACGTCCGCGCATGGTTGCTCTTCTTCCAGAGCCTCTACGCGATCGCGCATCCCTGGTGGAAGCGCTGGCTACTCGGCCAGCCCCACATCGTCCTCGAGCTCTGGTCGGAAGCCGGCGACCTCGGTGCTCGCTGTTGGGCGCCGGCCCGTCTCGAGCGGATGGTCTCCGTCCTGCTTCGCAGCGCCCTGCCCGGCATCCAGGTCCGTCCGTCAGTAGCTGCCGTATCGATGCCCGATCCAGCGACTCGAACGCGGCTCCGGCTGGATCGCGACCCGCTTCACTCTCTGGCCGATCCCAAGCCGGAGTCGCTGCGGTCGGTGATGCTCGCCTTGGCCGAGGCGCCTGCCGCCGTGGTCCAGCTGGCGATCTGTCCCGACGTCAGCTGGCAGAAGCGCGCCCTGCGCCAGCTCGATCAACTCGCCGGCCTGGAGCCCGAGCGGGGCCTGGTGGTGAGCCTACTCGGCTGGGTGGTCGACGGCTTGTTCCACCTCGTCCTGCCGGAGCAGCCCGATCCGCCGCGGCCGGCGCGGCGGCCGTCGCGGCCCGCGCCGCCAGCAGAGAAGGCATGGAGTCCGGGTTACTGCGCCGATCTCCGGCTCAGGGTTTCCGCATCGAATGACGCGGCCGCCCAGGCGCATATGCACGCGCTACTCGCATCGTTTCGAGGCTTCGATGGCGCCAACGGCTTTCGGCCAAGACGCGTGTGGCTCGGTCGACGTTTCGATAAAACGGTCGCCGGGCGAGTGGCGCCATCCGGCGGGATGGTCCTGGTCGCCAGTGAGTTGGCCGGCCTCTTCCATCTCCCAACCGACGTGGCTGGCTTCGACACTGCACCGACGAGCCTCACCCCCGCGCGCCGTCCGGGCAACGAGGGCAAGATCCTCTGCCTTCTCGAGGACGGCCGCCAGACCCCAGCAACTCTCGACGCTGCTGACGCCCGCCATCACGTCCACGTCCTCGGACCCACCGGCGCCGGGAAGAGCACCCTGCTGCTCAATCTCGCACTTGACGACATCGAGGCCGGGCGCGGTGTGGGCGTCATCGACCCCAAGGGCGACCTGGTGGCCGCGCTTCTGGAGCGGATTCCGAAGCGGCACTGGGATCGCATTCAGCTCATCGACCCTTCCCTGCGCGACCGGCCGGTGGGCCTCAACATCCTCGACTGCGAGGATCCCGATCTGCACGAGGTCGCGTGCGATCAGCTGGTCACCATCTTCCGCAAGGCGTATGAGCGCTTCTGGGGCCCGCGCACCGATGACATCCTGCGGGCGGCGGTGCTGACGCTGCTCCTCCGACCCGGAAGCACGCTCTGCGAGGTCCCGCTGCTGCTGCTTCAACCCGGAGCTCGGAAAGTCCTCACCGCAGGCATCGAGGACCCGGTCGGTCTCGGTCCGTTCTGGGACGAGTATGAGCGGCTGCCGGAGGGGCAGCGCCTTCAGATGGTGGGGCCCGTCCTCAACAAGCTGCGCTCGGTGCTGCTGCGGCGGACGGTCCGCAACATCATGGGTCAGCCGACCTCGACCATCGACTTCGCCCGCTGCATGGACGGCGGCGGCATCCTTCTCGTCTCGCTGGCCAAGGGCTTGCTCGGCGAGGAGACGAGCAAGCTGCTCGGCGCTTTCCTGGTCGCCCGCCTCTGGCAGGCGGCGATGGCGAGGGCGGGCCGGCCGGCGTCGACTCGGACCGACTTCTGCCTCTACCTGGATGAGTTCCAGAACTACCTGCATCTGCCGCAGAGCCTGGACGAGATCCTGGTCGAAGCCCGCGGATACCACCTCGGCCTGGTGCTGGCCAACCAGCACCTCGGCCAGCTCTCCGGACCGACTCGCGAGGCGATCGCCGCCAACGCGCGCACGCGCGTCATCTTTCAATGCGGACAGGACGACGCTCGCTACTTGGCGCGCGAATTCGACCCTTGGCTCGGCGACCTGCAGCTCCGGAACCTTCGTCCCTATCAGGTCGCCGTGCGCCAGTTCCACGCCGGCCGCACCGAGCGTCCATTCACCGGGGTCACGCGGCCCGAGCCACCAAGCCTGGGCGCTGACCATGGACGAGGGCTGACAGAGGTCGCGCTCGCGCGCTGCGGGCGGCCGCGCTCGGAAGTCGAAAGCGAGATCGAAGAGCGCCTCCGGACATATGCGAGCGCCGCCGGCGACCGCCGCGATGTCGCGGTCGGCGAAGAGGGTGGTCGCAAAGGGGTTCGCAATAGGGTGCGCAGAGGACGATGACGGCAGACCCATTTCCCGTTCAAATCGAGGGCCTTAAGCGCGGACTGTCTCCGTCAACACATGCGCACCCTCGACCGCTCTCCGACCGTGACCTTGCCATCCTGCTGGCAATCGATCAGTACCGCTACCTGGATCGCGATCATGTCACTGACCTCTTCTTCCCTGGTCGCAGAAGTGCGGAGCTCTGCCTAAAAGACCTGCTCTGGCGAGGGCTCATCTACCGCTGGCCTGTCGTGCGCTGGCAAGGCTCACCGATTAAGCCCTCTGTGTACGGGCTGACTTCGTCTGGAGCGAGACGAGTCGCCCAGCTCCGTGGGCAAGACCCAAGGCCGATACGCGACCGCGCTCGCCGCGCCCGCGAACAGACCTATCACCTGAGACACGACCTGGAAGCCAACCGGTTCTTCACGAAGCTGGCGGCGGGGGCGCGCGACCTGCCCGACCAAGGTCTCTATCACTGGCTCGGTGAGGCAACGTGTCGCGCCGCGTACGAACGCGACGGCAGCCCGACATCTGATGGATGGGGTCGCTATCTGCTCGCCGACCGCGAGATCACCTTCGACCTGGAGTGGGACCGCGGCACGGAGCACGCGCGGCGCATCCGACAGAAGGCGATCGGATACGTCGTCTACTTCCGCGGCCGCAGAGACGCCGCCCTCAACCACGTGTTGTTAGTCGCTCCCACGCGCGTGCGCGAAGGTGAGCTCCACGACCTGATCTCTCCGATCCTTCCCCAGCACACCAATCTATGCCGCTTCTGGACCACGGCTGTCGAGACGGTTTCGGCAATTGGTTGGCTGGGTGCGGTGTGGCTGGAGATCACAGGACCGCCGGGCCGATACGCCTTCGCCGACATGCCCGGCTACCCTCGCGGCATCCGTGCGGCAAACGACTCCATCGCCAAAGGCCGCTGGTGGGACCGGCGTCCGGGCGGAGGCGAGGGAGCATGAGCGGTCGCCGGCCTCGCCTTCGCGTGATCGATGGAACGAGGGGGCCTGACTCTGACCCCTGCGTCATTGGGCCGCAACAGCCGCTGTTTCCGATCGCGCAGGGAGCCCGTGCACTAGGAAATCTTCATGTCTGGAACCGCGAGTGGACGCAAGGCGAACACGGCGGACCCTGGTTCACCTCGGAAACCGCTCACGTCGATGTCGTTAACTCGCGACCGACCCAGCGTCCAAGGATTTTCGCTGGCGGCAGCCGCACTATCGCTGATCGCTCGGTCATCGACTCCAGGATCAAGGCACTTCCTCGTACCGCGATAGTCCTGACGAGCCGAACGCGCGGCGCATCAGCGGCCATTCGAGATGCGGTCATGCGGCGCGGCCTCCAGCTGGAAGTGTGGACCGCAATCACCGATCGGTACCCCACTGTCGAGGCGGCATACTTCGCGCGCGACGAGGAGATGATCCGGTCGGCCGACTGGGTTCTCGCCTTCTGGGACGGCAAGAGCAGCGGTACGTCGCACGAGCTGGCATATGCACAGAAGCTCGCCAAGCCAATCGATCTGGTTGTCGTCAAAAGAGAGCCGTCGCCCCATGGCTTCACCGGAGGCGATGCCGCGTGATCGGAAATCGTGTGCCTCCTGGCCTCGCGATCGTGCCAATCGACCTGATCCAACCCTGCCCGATCCAACCACGTGTCAACGTCTCAGTCGACCTGGTCGCAAAGCTGTCTGACTCGATCAGGTCTGGCCGCCATCAACCGCTGCTTGAGGTCGAACCAGCCCCTGGCATGCGCGGCCGCTACCAGATCGTCTTCGGAGAGCAGCGGTGGCGCGCGGCGAAGGCGGCTGGCCTGCTCGAGATCCTGGTTCGGGTTCATCCGCACCTCGGCTATCTCGAGCGACTCGAGAAACAGTACGAGGAGAACCACCTTCGCGCCGACCTCGATGTGGTCGAGGAGGCGCATTGCATCGTGGTCGACAAGACCATCCGTGACATCGCGATGGCAGAGCAACTGCTGCGGGAATCGCTAGTGCCCTTCGAGCCGCTCGATGAGAAAAGGATTGTCCATCGACAAGAGTTTGTGCAGCACCTCGACGGCCTGCGCGAGATGCTGGTCAAGCACAAGACCCACATCGTCAACGGCGCCGACGGCAAGCCCGTTGCGAAGCCGCTCTCGCGATGGCGCGAAACCGAAAAGGCACTCGGCATTTCCGAGTCGCAGCGCAAGGTGAAGGTCGGTCTCCTGCGCCTGGATCCTGAGGAGCAGGACCGTGTACGTCCCCTGCCACAGGAGCACGCCATTCAGATCTCTCGGCTGGCTGACAAAGAGCAGAGGACCGAGCTGATCGAGCGCGCTGCCGAGCTGACGCACCGCGAGGTCCGGCGGGCGGTCAATCGCCTGCTCGCCGACCGCGATCTAGACGTTGACGGTGCGCTCGCCGGCGATCCAGAGACATCTGAGCCGCTCACCTTCGAGAGCCGGCTGGACGCCATCGCCGACCTCTGCCGCCAACTCGCGCGCGCTCTCCGAAACCTGGCTCGCGAGATCACTTCGGAGGAGCGCGAACTCGTTAGCGGATTGCTCGCGGGGCTAGACCGAGACCTTGCTGACTTCCGTACGCCCGGGGTGATTGATATCAAATGATTCAGCCAAAACGCAATCATTCGGCCGCCGGCATCAACCCTTTCAGGCCGGGAATGGGACTTGATCCACCCTATCTGGCGGATCGGACCTCACAACTCAGGCGATTTGACCAATACCTGGCCGGGTTCCCTGACTTTCCTCGCAACATCAGGTTGACAGGCCTTCGCGGCGTGGGCAAGACGGTGCTGCTGCAGCATTACGCCGACCTCGCTGAGGAGCGGGGCTGGGTTGTCGTGCGCCGCGAGTGCAGCGAGCACCTTCAGGACGAGTCGACATTCGCGCTCGCTCTGGTCGAAGACTGCCGCCGCGCCGTCGAGCACTCGTCGCGCACGGGCGCAATGCGCATGCGATCGAGCACCGCAGCAAGGCGGGCGCTCGACATGCTCGGGAGCCTGACCATCTCCCTCGAAGGCGTGACCCTGGCGGTGAAGCCACCGGCGGTGGCAGCCCGTCAGCCAGCCCTGCTTGAGGACCGGATGTTCCAGGCCCTCGAGCTCGCCTGCGAGGGAGCAGTTGAGGGCCGCCGGCCCGGCGTCCTGCTTTCCTATGACGAGGCTCACGTTCTCCGTGACACGCCCCGGCTGCACGATTATCCGCTCGGTCTATTCCTCGCGAGCGTGGCGCGTGCCCAACGTCAGGGACTGCCGGTGATGCTGATCGCCTGCGGGCTGCCGACCCTGACCGACAACCTCGCTAGGGCCAAGAGCTACTCGGAGCGTATGTTCCAGGCCGAGCAGCTCGACGCGTTGTATCCGCCCGAGGCCGCGCTCGCGTTCACTCGCCCGCTGGAAGCTGGCGGTCGACGGGCTGACGACGAAGTCATCTCAGCTGTCCTCGCGGACACCGGCGGCTATCCGTTCCACATCCAGTTCTTCGGCGCCCTGCTTTGGGATGCCGTCCCAACGCTGCCGACGATCTCGCTGCGTGACTTCCAGCGTCAGCGTCCCACCATCCTGCGGGCCCTCGACCACGCCTTCTTCGACGCCCGCCTGGCAAAGACCTCAAGCCTGGAGCGCCGGTTATTGCACGCCATCGCTCGTGAGGGCGAGGACGCATCAATCCAATCCCTTCTCCAGCTGCTGAAGCTATCCAACCACCGGATACAGCCGCTGGTCGCGCGCCTTGAGCGCAAGGGCTTGCTCTACCGGCCAGAGCGTGGCCGGCTCGCCTTCACCGTGCCGCTCCTCGGCGACTATCTCGTGCGCAACGCGGGGGACCGCTGATTGTCGGGCATCACTTGCGGCCTGCACTGCGATGCATGTCCCGCCGCTTTTCGCTGCGGCAAGAAGCCCAACTTCTGCCTTCGCGGTCGATGCGAGGGATGCCTCGACCCGGAGCGGATGATGGCGGAGCGCCGCCAGGTTGTCGAGCACCTCGGTGGCCTCGACCTCAGGTGGCCGCGACCGGTGCGGCACCCCGCTCTTCCCGAGCTGCCGGATCACCTTCCTGTCCTGGTCCAGGCATACGCCGATCCCTTGGATGTGCCCTGGGTCGCGCTGCACGGCGGCCGCGTCTTCGGCACGGCCGGGCGGTGGGTCACTCGGAAGCACCGGCGGCCGGTTCGCGAGGTCTATCGCCTCGGGCCGGCCACCAAGGTCGCGCTGCAGCTGTACGTGGAGGACCGGGTGCTCGAAGGCTTCTGGGTTGCGAGGCGTCGCATCATCGCCGACCTGGCCGGCATGGGCTTCGATCTGGTGCTGACGCCGAACTTCTCTGTGTGGCGGGCGGCCAGTCGCTGGGATCAGATCGTCCAGCAGAGAAGATCGATCGCTGTCTACCACGAGCTCGTGGAAGCCGGGGTCCGCGCTGTCCCGGATATCGGCTTCAGCTTCTTCGAGCCAGATGGCCGGCTGTGGGCGGACTGGATCAATAGCCAGCCTGACCTGCAGGCGGTGTCGATCTTCTGCGGCGGCCGCAAGATCCACGCCGAGCTGCGCGCGCACCGCGAAACCGTCGAGGACATCGCGCTCTTCCACCGCGCTGTGAGGCCCGACGTCACCTTCATCCTGGGTGGGATCCACGCGGCGGAGCGACTCGTCGATTACCGGCGAGCGGCTCCACATCGTCACCTCGTGATCTGCAACGGGATGGCATACGGCCTGGCGCAGCGCCGCCGACTCCTCGGGCGAGTCCGCGACTCGGTGGCGCGATCGGCCCGCGAGTGCTTCCTTCTCAACTGCGCCGAGAACGACCGCGCCTACGCATCGATCCTGCGCGGGCTGGAGGCAGCCTAATGCCATCGAAGGGCGGCCGCGGCACGACGACCACCAACCCAGCGGTCGGACCACCTGTCGTTGCGGGACCAGCAGTCGGACGAACGCGCGAGGAGTGGGATACGGCCGGCTTCACGGTGGCCGAAATCGGACGAGCCCTGCGCCGCGGCATCGACGTCGAGCGGCTCAATGAGCTCGCAGCTCGCGAGGATGGGTTGGTTCCGGAGGAGGCGGAGGAGCTGTACCGATATCGCCTCCGCCGCGCCCAATCCCGGCTGCGTCAGTTGGCCCGCGCCCGCGCCCGCGGCGACGAAGAGGGAATCCGCGCCGCCATTGACGACCTTGATGGCCGGCTGGCCGAGCTGCGCCGCCTCGAAGAAGAGCGTCAGCGTTCTGGGCTGGCGATCGGCTACGAGCTGGAGCTGGACCAGCGGCAAACCGCTATCGACCAACTTCTGGAGCTGGCTAGGCGAAGGCCACCTGGGTTGGTCGCAGGTTCCGATGTGGCGCCCGCGCAGCCTACCGGCGATGTGCGATTACCGCCGATCGCCTTCCAGGCGGCGCCGAACGACGTTCCCGTCTACATCCTGGCGCCGCGCTCATTGCCGTCGGACGCGCTCGTTCGCAACGTCGAGGTGGTGGCACACCAGGGCGCAAACCTTCACGTCGTCCATGACCCTTCCGAGATCCCCCGCGGGCAGGAGTTGCCTCCGCTGGTGCTCAACTGGGGCGGGAGCGACTCTCTGCCCGCGGACCTTGTGGCGCTGAATCGGCCAGACGCGGTGCGCATCGCGTCTGACCAGGTGGAGTCGGTGCGCCGCCTTGGTGAGCTCGCGCCGCGGACGGTGCTCCGACCCGACGACATGCATCTGCTGGAGTCCGATCGCGTTGTCGCCAAGCAGCGTCGGGGAGCGCGGGGCAGCGGGAAGGCGGTCATTGCGGCCGACGCCCCGTGGAGCGAGAGGGCTCGTTACGACCTCTTTCAGGAGTTCATTCCCGACCGAGCCGAATACCGCGTGAGCGTCCTCAACGGTCGCGTGGTGTCGGCCTACGCGAAGCAGCCGCCAACGGCTGCAAACCTGGAAGACCTCCGACCGGAGTGGACGCATCAGCTGGTCACCACCCTCCCGGCGGCGGTCGTGGCGACTGCGCGGGAAGGCGCGCGACGGATCGGGCTCGATTACGCCGGCGTCGACGTCATCGTCGATCGGCGGACCGGCCGGGCCCTCTGCCTGGAGGCGAACGCCGCCCCCGGCATGTCGGAGCAGACCCTGAGCAGCCTCTACGCCCACCTGCAGCAGACACTGCGCCGCCGGCTTCGGAGAGCAAGCTGAACGATGCCAAGCAAGGGCGCTAGCCGCACCACGAACCAATCAACGACGGCGACCATCGCACCAGTTGCGGGCCCTGCGGTCGTGGTTCGAGCGTCGTCGACCCAGGCCGTCCTTGCGTCACCGGCGCCGATCGAGTCAGTGGTCGGGGCTCCATTTGCGGCCGGAGCCGCCACGGTGCCGGCACAGGCACCGGCGGTCCCAGCCGCCTCATTTGTGCCGGACATCGAAGACCCCGCCGTCGACACCCCCGAGTGGGCCGATATCTACGCGCGGTCCGTGGAACGCCACCGCGACGAACGCGAGAGGATCGACCTCGAGCAGGCCGAGGCCCAGCAGCTCTGGGACCAGTTCCTCGAGGCCCAGGGCTCCCAGGTGCCTGAAGGCGAGCGGTCTTTGACAACCAACGACGAGCTTCATCGCCAGTTGCTCCAACTCGCCCGGACTTCCGGCGGCGAGTACGAGAGGGAGAACGTGATCGGGGATCCCAACCAGACTTTCGGCGTTGAGATCGAATTCGACGGTGCCGATGCCAACGAGGTGGCGCGCGCCTTCCACGCCGCAGGTCTCGCCTCCACGCCAAACCTGCAGGGCTATCACTCCCACCGCGAGCCTGGAAAGTGGGTGGTCGAGCGCGACACAACGGTCAATGGAGAGGTCGTGAGCCCGGTACTGCGTGACACGCCCGAGACCTGGGCGCAGCTGGAAAGGGCCTGCGCGATCCTGCGTGAGAACGGCGCAACAGTCACCACGAGAACTGGTGGCCACGTCCACGTTGGCGCTGACTCGGCGGGGATGGACCACGACGTTGGCCGGTTCCGCCGCGTGGCCAACGCGTGCGCATGGGCAGAGGACCTCATGTACCGTCTGGCGGCAGCAACCGGACGGGGTGGACGACGCCACCGGGGAGCGGGCAACGGCTACCGGTGGTGCGGGCCCATGGGCGCCGGTCAGTTCGAGGAGGCACAGAGCGTGAACGAGCTCGCCAGCCAGGTCGGTGCGAGCCACGGGTTCGGGCTCAACTACGGGAACCTACTCGACTCCCGGCGGACAATCGAGTACCGCTACTTCGATTCCAGCCTCGATCCCGCTCGTCTTCAGGCCAACATCAAGCTGGCTTGCTGGATCACCAAGCGTGCCTCGACGCTCCCGGACTCTGCGATCCCAACTGAGCGCGTGCCCCTCGGGAGCCACGCGGGGGGCCAAATAACTGACTCCGGGGACGGCCTGCTCCGCAGGTTCGCGGACACGATCTTTGTCCGTCCGCAGGACAAGCTGAAGCTCTACTGGCTGTTCCAGCGCTCCGCCTGGCAGCCGGCGAGGAGGGTCGCCTGATGTACCGACGGATCAACCCAACAAGCCGACAGCAACTCCCAATGAGGATGTTGTTTCAGCCTCTGGGCAACGGAACATTCCACCGCGCGTGCGAAGCCGACAGTTTCCGTGGACTCGTGGCCGCCATGCTTGACGACCCCGCGTACGAGAGCGGAGACGTCGAGACCCGGCTCGTGAATCGCCTTCGGCTCGCCGATGAACTCGTGCTGCTGGCTCGGATCGAGAACGAACCCAGTCTCCTTATTGGAGACAGAGATGCAGACCTCACGATCAACGTCGCCTCGGACGAACGATTCATCCGGTCTCTCGATCTACTAAGCCTCGTGTCCCTCGAACCAACCCTTTCCGCAGGAGGCACCCGCACATGAAGGTGGAAGTGTCTGACCATGCCGGCGGCGCGAGCGTGAGCTTCGGCGAGCTGCCACTGGTGCTCACCGTCGACGAGGCCCGCCGAGTCCTACGCATTGGGCGTCGGCAGCTCTACCAGGCAATCGCTAGACGGGACGTCCACACGGTCAAGGTCGGTCGCAGCATCAGGATCCCGCGTTCGAGCCTCGAAGCGTGGCTAGCTGATCCAGACCATGAGCTCGCGCAGAGCGTGCGTTGAGGGTGAGGGCACCTTTAGCGCCGTAACGCCTGCAAATTTCACAAGTCAATGCCACCGACACACGACTTGAGATTGCTCTCAAGCCTGGTATGTCAACAGGCCCACGTCGTGATACGCTGGCGGGATGTCGCCTCGACCTCTGCCGTTCCAATCCGTTGTCCGACGGAACCTGCGGCGCCTCCGAATGAAAGTCGGCTGGCGGCAGGAAGATCTCGCACTAAAGGCGAGGGCGCGCGGTTTGAGGTGGTCTGTTTCAACAGTCACTGCCATCGAGATTGGCCGCCGTCCGGTATCGGCAGGCGAGCTGCTCCTCTTGCCGACCCTCCTGCAGGTTTCGTTGACGGAACTGTTGTCTGGCGACCATGACGAGGTCGCCGATGTCGATGGCGTTCTGCTCACCCAGGCGGCCCTGGGCGAAATCGGACGGGGTGGTGCTTTAACCGAACTGGAGTCGGTGTTCTTTGTGACCCCAACTAGGCTCGAAGTTAGCGCGACCGACGCCGAGCGGAAGGCAGCCCGGAGTCTCTCGAGAGCGACCAACTCGACGATCTCAGTGCGAGACCTCGTCGCCACGGCACAGCTCCTGTGGGAAGGCCGACGCCTCGATGAGGAACGAGAACGCCGCCTCAAGGCCACAACAGGCAAGGGCAATCTCGCCCGCCGACGGGGTCACATCACCGGCGTTTTGCAGGACGAGATACTCGAAAAGCTGACCCGTGCCAACAGCACCGCCGGTCACAAGGAGAAGTAGCGATGAGAGCTGGATCGGCGTTTCGACGATGCACTAAGGATGGCTGCCGGGCGAACGTTGCAGCGAGCGTACGGGCTTGCCCGAAATGTGGTGGCCATTCACTCAGCTGGGCGTTCGTCATCGACCTTGCCCTGCCCGGCTCGAAGCGCAAGCAACGCTTCGGTAGCGGTTTCGCGACGAAAGCCGCGGCTCTGGAAGCGATGAACCGACTCCAGGCGGCCGTGGTCGACGGGACACACGTCGAGCGAAGCCGGCGCACTCTCGGGGCCTATCTTGAGGACTTGCTGGCCGCGCGCAGCGACATCCGTGCCAACACGGCACGCGACTATAGCGTGAGCATCCATAACCACATCGGCCCGCGACTCGGTGACGTACCGCTCCAGGCGGTCGACCGGCTCCGCATCCGCGGCCTCTATCGGCAGCTCGCAGAGAGCGGGCTCGTCGAGAAGACAGTGCACAACGTCCACATCTGCCTTCGCAAAGCGCTGCAAGACGCCGTCGACGATGGCTTGTTGCGTCGCAATCCCGCCGAGCGGGCCCACGCTAAGCCGAAGGACAGGCCTGAGATGCGGACATGGTCCGCTGACGAACTGGCTACCTTCCTGGCCTTCACGGCGCAAGACCGGGAGCTTGGTCTCTACCACGTCGCCGCCGCAACGGGCATGCGGCGCGGCGAGTTGCTCGGCCTCCGGTGGCGCGATGTCGATCTCGATGGGGTTCGGCTGTCGGTCCGGCAACAGTACACGCGACAAGGAAAATCCCTCGGTTTCGGTCCGCCAAAGAGCGCGAAGAGCATCCGCACAATCGACCTGGACGGAGAGACCGTCGACCTCCTGCGCGAACAGCGAGAGCGCCAACTGTTCGAGCGCCGCGCCTGGGGTAAGGCGTACCGAGCCGACCTGGACCTAGTTTTCTGCCGGACCGATGGCTCAGCTGAGGATCCGAATGTCATTGGTCGGCGCTTCGGTCGACGTGTCCGCGATCTGGCCATCACAGAGACCGATCATCGGCTGTACGGCGGAGCTGGAGCGCCAGGCTGGGGACGACGAAGGACGCGAGGAAGATCGGCAGAAAACTCTTTCCGGTGCATCGGAAGGCGACGGTTTGGCTCTCGGCGGCGTCGAAGGTCTGAGTTCGGCTGGAGTTTCGGCCAGTGCGAACTTGCAGGGTGTGACGTCCAGGTTCGATTGGTATCTCGATCGTGTCGTTCATTTCGACCGATCCGGCACGCTGACCGTCAACCACGATGTCGTACCTGCCACGTCGGACCTCGACTCCAATTGCTTTATGCGTCACCTTCAGCGTTGCGGCCATTGTTGATCTCCTCTTTGTTTCTGGAAGGTGTTTCTGTGGGTGACATGGCTGAATCACAAGACTGACCCAAATCGCTATTTCAACGTTTCGCGCGCCAGACGCCGGCTCGCGGGCCCCACGCCCCATCGGCCACCCGCCGAGAAAGAACGGCATCAAGCATCGCGGCCGCTTGCGCATGTCCCTGTTCGATCCTTTCTGGTATTCCGACCTCGCGAGCCAATCTGCCGTACGGAATGGTCCAATCCCGGGGTGGTCTAGGGAGCTCGTTCGGGAGGCGGTGTGTTCCCCTAGAGCTGAAGGTGGCCTCAAGTTGCCGTCGGGCTTTACGGTTTTTGCGCGGTATGCGGAATCGCGCTGCGTACCGCCCTAACGCGTCGCGCGCTCCAGAATCTCGTAACGCACGGCCCGGCGGATGACGAACGGTTCGTTCGCGTAGCGCATCCGCGTCGCCTCATCGACCACCCACCTCGCACGCCGCACGAAACGCAGGTGCTCCCATAAATACTGGCGGAGCTCCGCGAGGCTGCCGAATGGGACGCTGTGCCAGAAACGGCCCCGACGCCTGCGCTTGAACAACCCCTCATGCACGGCGCGAGCGATCGCGCGGTCCGACGCTCGATCGTTTGGCAGCTCTCGCCGGGAGGTGTTCACGACGCCGAAGCGCTGGAATCCTCGCCGCTTCCGGCGCTCCGCGTACGCCGCGACGCGTGAATCAGGCCGGGCGTCGATCAGGATCCCGCCGGGCGCGAGAACCCTATGCACCTCGCGGAGGGCATGGACCATGCCCTTGCGTGCGATTCATCAAAGAGTCCAGGAAAGGAGCACCACGTCAAAGGCTCCGTCTGCATGCGGCAGCCGTTGCGCCGCGCCTACGCCGAAGCGCACGTTTCGAGCACCGGCTTTCCTGGCGGCCTTCTTCGCGGCTGCGATTACCTCTTCGTCCGGATCAAGCCCCTCCACGCTCGCCGCGAACGATGCGACGCCGAGGGCGAAGCGGCCATCGCCGCACCCGAGGTCCAGCACGCGCTTCCCGCGCACGAGCGCAGGGCCGCCCCACTCGGCGAGCTCATCGATTGGGCGGGGTCGGAGGGCCGAGGAAAATGCGGGGACGTGCCTGCCAACGTCGCCAACCGGGCCGGCCGCATCGATGCTCATGCTCAGCGCGCAGCTTAACCCCACCCCGCGCCGGGCAACGGATCTCGGCTACAGCCAGGTGATCGCGCCGGCCAGACTGCGCGAATCGATTGCGGCTGAGCTCGAGGAGGCCCCGAGCGCGTACGGGGCCGCGGCCCTGACGCGGTCGATGGCCGGATGATCGGACGCGGGGGCGTGGCTTCAATAACATTGGCTCGTGACCACCAATCCGCCGCCTCCCGGATTTGAGACAAGTCGCGCGGCGACGCCCGCAGACCTGAAATCTCTGCCATCGATCGGCCAGCAGGCTGTTCAGGCGCTCGAGGGGTGCATCAAGTCTCACCATGTGGCCGAAATCGATTACACCGATGCCGAGGCGCGCCACCGCACGATCCGCTTGCGAGCCGCGTACATCCGCCGTAACCCCGCCGATCACGTCGTGGTCTGGGGCATGCCAGAGGACGCCGATCATTGGGAGGAGCTGCGGTTGGACCGCATTCGTTCGGTGCGGGACACGGGCGAGGTGTTCGAACCGATCTGGTAGGAAATGACACGTCCAACGCCCGCGGCCGGAAGGACACCAGCTCGGTCGGCCAGGCGATGGAGTTCCGGATCTGGACCATGCTGATCGAGCAGTCACGTGGAGCGCTGCACGTGTTCTTGCCGCTGCTTGACCAGGGCCTGGATGGCGTCGTCCACCGGCTGACTGATGGGGTGTACATCCCGGTCCAGGTGAAGAGCCGGGGCTCGACCGCAGACAGCATGGTCGAGATCGTGATCCCGGGCGACAGCCTCGTGGACGATCGGGCGCTCATCATCGCCGGCCTTCACACAGCTGAGGATCTGGGCCCGACGCTGCTTGTCGTCGACGAGGCCACCTTCAAGCGGATGGCCGCGCACGACTTCTCTGCGGGCAAGGACTTCTACTCGGCTGCGTTCAGCATGCGCGCCAACAAGGGCACCCACTGGCGGCCGTACCTGGTGCCGCGCGACCACCTGGCCGAGCGCCTGCTGGGCGGCCCGCAGCCGCCGCGGGTGGTGTGGAACGAACCGACCCCCAAGTTGGAACCGTCGGAACGTCACAACGGCTGGCTTGGGTTCCTGGGGGAGCAGGAGGTGATCAGACGGCTGGCCGAGAACCCTCGACTGGACCTCTTCCGGCCTTTCCCGGACCTCGAGATGGTGGAGGTGCTGGCGCGGGACAACGCAACGGGCGGCTTCATGGGCATCCAGGTGAAGACGGCTGTGCCCCTGGAGTGGGGCGAAGCACATTTACGGATCCGAAAGGCGACGTTTGTGCCGGCGCCGACGACGTACATCGCGGGCCTAGCGTGGCTACCAGATACCGGCACGTTCGTGGATGAGTGCTTGCTTGTTCCGACGATGGACCTAGCGTCGGTGGCCATCGATGCCGACGACCATTGGGTGCTCGACTTCCACCCGCACAGCCCCGAGAAGACTCGACTGGACAGCTATCGGGTACGACTTAGCGATCTAGCGTCGCGCGTGGAGGCCGGCTGTAAGGCGACGGGCTAGGACCACATTTGGTCCCGGGGCCTCACGGTCCCGAACCGCAATAGCGCTCGAGTCCGCGCGAGCCGCCAAAGGCCGTTTGAGTTCACCGCGTCCGCGGCTTCAGTCCGCCAGATGCCGCTACGTGCCGATAGATGCCGCCTGGGTTGCTGCACGCGCTGCTACATCTGGCGGCCCGAATGGCCGTGCAGCCAGTCTCGGCAGCTCGGCTAACTCGAGGACGAACTACCGGGCACCACTCCCGCTGCGGTCACACTGCGGCCCACATCGAAAGGCCGGTAGCCCATTAAACGGGCGATCGGTCGGAGCATCGCGAGAACGGCGCGCTGGACCGGCCAGGGAGGAGAAGCGAGGCGGACGTGATCCGACACCAACGGCATCTCCAGAGCTATCTGCCATATGACCGGCATGCCCTTCTCGTCAGTCAGCCCGGCGCGCGCCAGCGCGAAGTACACCTCGTGGAACCTACGCGACATCTCGGGTAGCCCGGGCCGGTACTCGCCAAACATCTCGGCTTCGCCGTCGCCGGTGTTCTGGAAGGTGTGCGCGATGCCAGCCGGGACCGCGACGCTCTCGCCAGATTGGCAAACGACCGTCTGGCCGCCCATTACGAAGGCCACGGTTCCTCGGATTATCTGGAAACGCTCCTCCTGAAACGGATGGACATGCAGGGCGGGAGCGGGCGCACCGGATTGGGCGAGCTCACGGAACCGGAAGAGCTCGTCGGTCGCCTCAAGGAAGGTGAGCGTGTAGCCGGTGACCGGGTTAACGGTTGTGTCGTTCATGAATCCTCCTTCATACCCCCAAACTCAATTCACTAAATGTACCATATAGGGAACTAGAGGTACTCTATAGCCAATGGCGCATTCGCACACGACCGCCCGCCGGTACAGTTCACCCGAGCGCCGGGAACGTCGCAACCGGACTCAGCTTGCGATCCTCCAGGCCGCGGAAGAGGTATTCAGGCGGAGCGGCTACAGCGCAGCAACCATGCAGGCGGTGGCCACCTCGGCCGGTGTTTCCCTCCCCACCGTATACCTCTACTTCGGATCCAAGCCCGCTCTGGTCCGAAGCCTGGCCGACCTCGTAACGAGTTCGGCCGACCTCAGCGTCGGCCGCGTGCTCGCTGAAACCGATCCGGTTCGACAGCTCGAGATCGGGGCCGGCATCCTGCGCAAGCTGCATCAGCGGAGCGAGGTGGTGGCCGACGTCCTACGGACAGCGGCCGGTACCGATCGCAACCTGTCGAGCGAGTGGCGACGCTGGCAGGAGCGCCACCTCGACGCCGTTCGCGCCGTTGCGAAATCGCTCGACGGGAGAGGAGCACTACGCAATGGCGTCGACGTTCGGGGTGCGACCGATGTCCTCTACACGATCGGTGGCCACGAGACTTTCCGGCAGCTCGTCCGCGACCGGGGCTGGACACCCAGCCGCTACGAGCGATGGCTTGTGGAGGCTGGGCAGCGCCTGCTGCTCTCATGAGTCGGGCGCCTGCAAGTCGAGCGATTGATTTTGGAGATGGTCGGGGGCCCGGGATTTGAACCCGGGGCCTCACGGTCCCGAAATCTAGGCGGTTTCGTCCATGGAGATCCTCTTAGAGCGGTTTGAACTCATTGGGGCCAGTGCAGCTGCCCGTTGGATCTGTTTCGAGCCCTTATAAGCAGTCGGATTACTACACGAACTACTACATGGTCGGCGAGTTCGCTTTGAGGACTGCGCCCTAGCCGCCCGGTGCGTGGCGCAGGTCGAAGGTGGTCTTCTCGTTCCCGGCGCCGCAATCCCCCAACGCGCCCAAGGCGCACGTGAGGTCGTACGTCTTTCGTGCAAAGAGTGAGGTCCCAACGTAATCCATCTTGATGACAAACGTCGTCGTCCCCGCAATCCGCTCGGTACGGTGCCGTGCAGCCCAGCAGAAAGAGAAGTCGTACGGCCCAGGCTGTTCCTCGAACGGGCTGATCCCCCCATCAGGGCTTGCACAATGGTATGTCAGCAATCCAGAATCTTGCGGCACGTTGACGAGGGCGTCGTACGTGTCGGCGGTGACCTCGCCCGGGTCGATGGTGAGCGCCACTCCGGTGATCGGCGGCGGTGACTGGGCGTTGCGCCGCAGGGTGAAGTGCATGTGGAAACTCAGGTTCGAGACGGTGAAGGGCCGGACACTCACCGGGTGGTTGGCGCCGCGGCTTACGGTGTTGATAGACGTGACGCTCAGAATCTCATGGGGCTGACTCGCCGTGAGGTTGCCCGAGGGGAAGTCCGGCTCGAGAACAAGTTTCATCACGCGGTCGTGGAGAACGTACGGCATGCCGCCGTCGCCGATATCCAAGAATGGCGAGATGGTTTCAAAGTCGAGTTCAAATCGCAGGCACTTCTTGAGCGCGTCCAAGGGGCCCGGCTCTTCAGAGGTCTTGATTCCCAACAGTTGGAGCTGGCGCTCAAGAGAGATGAGCGCGAGCGTGGCGCTGACGTCGTGCTGGTTGATGCAGCGATCGCTCAGGGCTTTCTCATACGCCTTCCTGAGGGCCTCGAGCTGAGCCGTGAGGCGGTCGATCTGGGCCTGGTGACTGTCCTCGGCACCGAGGAGTGCCAGTCTCCGCTGCCAGACAAGCGCGTTGTACACCGCGTCGTCCGTCAGGGTGTAGTCCGCCTGGGCGGCGGCGACCTTGGGCTCAACCACCTGGTCGAACCACTTGTTCAGCGTTCCACTGAGGATGTCGGCGACGTGCGCGGCGGCGGCCTGATCGCTGGCGGTCCCCAGGATCGCCGCCTGGCGCTCCGCGGCGATGGCCGCGTTGGCTTCCGCATCAATCTGCTGGGCCGCCTGATCGGCTGCATCCGTCGGCGGGTTTTTGGCCTGCTCTTCGATCTCTCCGGTGATCCCCGAAGCAACGCCGTCCCCGGAGAAATGGAGGATGTGGATCGAGATGCCTGCAGTGGGGTCGAGCGGTTGCATGTGCAGGTTGTCGCCGGTGCCGTGATAGGCGACGGCGACCTGGTTGGCGATCGGCACGTCCTTCGCCGGCTTGATCGTCAGCGTGGCCATCTGAAAGAGTTCCAGCCCGTCCGGTTCCAGTTGCACTCCGGCAACCAGTCCACCGCTGAACGGCAGGCCCTTGACGGCGCTGAGCGGGGTCATGGTGACCTTCTCATCGCCGCCCAGCGCCTTGTCGGGGATGGTCAGCGTGAACACCGAGCCGTCGGTGCCGGTTGCGGTGAGCGTGCCGCCGGTGACCGGAATCACTGCCGTGGTGGCCTTGGTGCTATCGAGCGTGACCGACACACTCTTTGGGTGCGGCGTCAGCAGGGTGGCGTTGGCGCCCCCCGCGTTGCCGCTGGACCCCGCGGGGTTCCCGCCGACGCACGCCGACCCGATCATCGCCGCCACGAGTGCCGCCGACAGCGTCGTGAGACGGCGGGTCCTGCGGATGATCCCCATGTTCGGCCCCTTTCTAGTAGTCAACGGTGAGGCCTTTGCCACCTTATGAGTCATGCGCAGCATTTACACACTTGCCTAGCGATCTGGTTGCGCTGCACGGTGGCGGTCACCCCGTAGCCCTCCTGGGTTTGCCCGTTCATAGACGTCGCCTAAGCCCGGCCCGCAACCGCCTGCGCCCACGTCACAAGCGCGGCGTCGGATGCTAGCTCGCAAACAACGGCGAACACCTTGCTGCCCTTGGCGAACCAGAGTTGGTGGCTATCGCTGTTGAGACAGGACTGCTCGCCCACTTGCGGCGTCGTCAGTATCGTGCAGAGGCCGCCGCTGGCCATGCCGGTGATGTCCGTAACGGGGCTGCTGGAGGGGGCCATGGCTATTGTTGCCGTGCCTTGGATGTTTGCGTCCGCTGGCGGCCACGTGCAGCCATGGGCGATGTTCTCAGTCGGAGTGTTTGCCGCGGGCTTGCCCAGCACCGCGCTGACTTCGCCCTTGGTCGTCAGGCTGCAGAGCGTGTCGGTTGTCGATCCGCCACCCGAGGAAGGACTCGATCCTTGCGAAGCTTGACCAGCGGGCGATGAGCCGGTGCTGCCGGAGCCGGACGAGGAGCTCCCGCAGGCGGCGACCGAGAGGGTGGCTGCCACCAAAGTGGCGGCGGTGAGAAATCGGCTTATGCGCGGCATGCTGCCCTCCCAATTCCAACTGACGAGAGGCAGTGTGCACAACCGTCCGCCCCACCCAGGTGTGCCGGAGTATGCGCCCGCGTCCCGGCCCTGTCAAACGCGAGGTTAGACAGGTGTCGACGCTCCTAGCTCCGGAAATTTTTGTGACCCGCGTGTGACCCGGCTCGTCGCCGACGGGACGATCGGCCACCCGATTCGAATACGAAATTTGGTCGGGGGCCCGGGATTTGAACCCGGGGCCTCACGGTCCCGAAATCTAGGCTGTCTCATCCACCGAGACTGTTTTCGGCGGTTTTGAGTTCAATTCGAAAGGCTCGCCAGGTCTCTGGGTGCGGTTTCGTCCACCGGAGTCACCGGAATTACTACACGAACTACTACACGGTAGCTGTGCCGCCCGCCACCCCGGCGACGTATCCGTCGGGTCTGATCACCGCTTCTGAGTTAGCGAACGTCTATCACACGCGGCTCATGGGCAGTCGTCCGCCGCGCTCACCGCCTTGTTGAGCGCCGCGCGCGAAGCCTCAAA
>Ga0097691_1001045_pt1 | contig 21431 bp, 17 predicted proteins | sample NGESurdeep072012_8_FD_72858 | JGI IMG/M metagenome (GOLD analysis project Ga0097691, IMG submission 72858) | Arctic peat soil microbial communities from Barrow, Alaska - NGEE Surface sample 210-1 deep-072012 | ecosystem: Environmental > Terrestrial > Soil > Wetlands > Peat ... | reverse complement strand
CGCTACCGAGCGGCCTGACGTTCACCGACAATGGCAACCGCACCGGTACCCTGGCAGGCACTCCGGCCGCCGGGACGAACGGCAGCTACGCGTTGACGTTCACGGCCTCGAACGGGAACCTGCCGAACGCTGTCCAGAGCTTCACCCTCGTCGTCAATGCCGGCGGGCCCTCGGTGACGATCAACCAGGCCGCCGCACAGCCCGACCCCACTTCGACCTCCCCGATCGCCTTCACGGTCGTCTTCAGCGCCTCGGTGACTGGATTTGCGACCGGCGACGTGACGATCACCGGCACGGCCGGCGGGACGAAGGTTGGGACAGTGACAGCCGTGAACACCACGAGGTATGACGTCGCGGTGACGGGGATGACGACCGGCGGCACCGTCATCGCGACGGTGCCCGCGAACGTCGCTCTCAGTGCGAGCGGCCAGCCGAACCTCGCCTCGACGAGCACGGACAACCAGGTCACGTGGGCTCCGTCGACAGTGTCCATCACGCTGGTCACGTCCGCCCCGATCCCGCCCGGCGCATCCAACCCGGTCATTACCTGGGGCCAGGGGTTCTCCCTGGGCGTCCAGTTCGCGACGAACGGGGCGGGCAAGACCGTCCAGCTCCAGGCAACCCGTGACGGCACCACGTGGGGGACGATCACGTCACTGACGATGGACGCATCTGGCCATGCCTCGTACTCCTACCGCCCGATCACAAACCTCTACTACAGGGCCGTCTTCGCAGGGACGGCGGATCTCGCGGCTGGGACCAGCAACCAGATCCGCACCGTCGTCCGCGAAATCGCCATCCTTCGCCCGACGAACGCCGGGACGGTGAAGTCCATCGTCCGCAACACGTCGATCGCCTTCACCACGACCGTGCGGCCGGCTCGGCCCGACCTCGCACCGGCGACCGTGAGCTTCTGGTTCTATCGCTGGGGCGGGACCTCATGGGTGCTCCAGGCCAAACGGACCTCCACCGCCAACGCGGCCGGCCTCGCCATGACCACCTTCACCTTCTCCAGCTCCGGCCAGTGGTATGTCCGTTCGATGGCGAACCCAACGCCGTACAACGCGAACAGCGTGATGTCGGCGCTCGAGCGGTACAGCGTCCGCTGACAATGGCGCCGCCCCCCGAGGGCCACGCGCGTCGCTCGCATCGGAGCGCAGACCTCTCTGATGGCCCGCGTCCTCCGCGCTCCGTCTCGCCAGTCGGGCGGGACAGGGTGCGATAGGAGACTGAGGGGTGTCACACTGCGACGCCGGCTGGCATGTGATCGGTGATCCCGCCGATCCGCTCTGCTTCCAGTTTGCGGTGTGTATCGGAACAGCGCCGCCGCAAGACGACGCGAAGTGATCTCCGATCCCGGCGGGCCAGCTGACGCGACTTCGCGACGAACGCCTATTGGCACCGGTGGTAGGCTCGCCCAGACTCGCCGGGCACGCGGGGCGCCCTGACGCGCGGCCTACGCCACGGGCGCGGGGACCGCCGAGCCACTGGCGAGACCGGCCCTTGCGAAGCGTCCCAGGATGGGGGCCATGGCACCGCACAACAGGCGACCCCAGGCGCACTTCTGGCTGGCGCTCCTGACCGTCACCGTCCTGCTGGCGAGTTGCGCCAGCCCCGTTCCCACACCCAACCCGCGACCGACGGCTGTCGGGACGTCCGCTGTCCCTGCCGCGACCACCGCGCCCACCCCGACGACCTCGCCCCCCGAGCCCCCCACGGCTACCCCGGGCCCGCTGGCTTCGCCCGCGCCGTCCCCGAGCGTGGGTCCCGACCTCGCCATTTCGACCGTCGCACGGGCCCTGCCCGACCCGTCTGCTGCGAAGACTGCGGCTGCCGCAATCGACGCCTTCGGGCTCGATCTCTTCCGGAGGTTGCTGGCCGATCCGTCGCTCGCCCTGTCGAAGAAGAACGCCGTCTTCTCGCCGACGAGCATCGCCCTCGCTCTCGCGATGGCCCGCGCAGGAGCGAGGGGACAGACGGCAACGCAGATGGACGCGGTGCTGCGTGCGAGCGGCGCGAAGGCCCTTCTCACCGGGCTCAACGGCCTCGATCAGGCGCTCGCGTCCCGGCAGGCGCTGTTCACCGATGAGCAAGGCAGTCCCCAGGTCGAGCCCGCGCTCCGCATTGCCAACGCCGCGTATTTCCAGCGAGGCTGGTCGATCGAGCAGCCCTACCTCGACGCGCTCGCGTCCGCCTTCGGGGCGGGCCTGCGCCTGGTCGACTTCCAGGGCGACCCCGAGGGTGCCCGCAAGACGATCGACGCCTGGGTGGGCGACCAGACCGCGGGGCAGATACCGGAACTGCTCGCGCCCGGCGATGTCGGGGCCCTCACCCGCTTCGTCCTGGCCAACGCCGTCTACCTGAAGGCCCAGTGGGAGTGGTGGTTCGATCCGGACACGAAGCCCGCGCCGTTCAGCCGCCTCGACGGCACCCAGGTGCAGGTGCCGACCATGCATCGCAACGGCCCGATCGAAGGAGGCTTCCCCATCCCATACGTCGCCGGCACGGGCTGGCAGGCCGTCGAGCTGCGTTACCTGATGGCCGAGGGCTCGGCACCCCTCGCCATGACCCTGATCCTGCCCGACGACCTCGCCGGCTTCGAGGCGCACCTGACGCCGGCGCAGCTGGCCCGGATCACCGCGGCACTCGCGCAGCAGCATGAGGCGTCAGTCCGCGTCGGGCCGTGCAGCGGCTCGCTGGCCGGCTACCAGGGCGGGTGTTACCCGTACGAGCTGTCGCTGTACCTGCCCCGGTTCAGCATCGAGACGCGGGCCAACCTCGTCCCAGCCCTGACGGCGCTCGGCATGCCCCTTGCCTTCGGGCAGGGCAGCGCCGACTTCACCGGCATCCACGTGCCGAGCGAGATCGCGATCTCCCCCGCGGTCCACCAGGCCACCATCGACGTGGACGAGAAGGGGACCACGGCATCCGCCGCGACGGCACTCGGGGGCTACGGCGCGGTAGGGGGCCCGATGCCCCAGCGGAAGATCACCGTCCGCTTCGATCGCCCGTTCCTGTTCCTGCTGCGCGACATCGACACGGGCGCGGTGCTCTTCATGGGTCAGGTGACGGACCCATCGGTGGGCAAGGGGAGCTGACAACAACGGCGAATGAGCGACCGGCCCTGCGAGCTCGCTTCGGCCTGGCGCGGCGGCCGGCCACGGAGTGGGCGACGCTTGCGCTCAGGGTCGTGGTCGTGGTGCTGCTGGTCGCGGAACTCTACGTCACGGCCGTGGTCCAGCGCGCCGATCTGCTGCATCCGACGGCGCTCCGAAACGATCCGTCCACGTATGTTGCTGCGGGCGAGCGCCTCAACGCGGACCACATGCTGTACGGGCCGCTCCTGCCTGGGGACCGGCCCGTGAACGGGTATCCGGCCAAGTATCCAGCGCCAACCCTGTCGCCGCCGCTGGTCGCCGTGATCTGGCGGCCGCTGGCCTTGCTGGGCGACCCGGCCCTCGTCGCCTGGTGGCTCGGCTCGCTCGGCATCATGGTCCTGCTCGTCATCGGAATCGCCCTGCGCGGTGACCGGCGAAGCCTTCTCACACTCCTCGCGGTCCAGCTTCTGGGGATCCCCATCTCGCTCGAAGCGGGCATGGCATACCGGTTCGGGCTCAACGATCCGATCACGACGGCCGGCTTGGCAGGCAACCTCAACAGCTACCTCGTGGGCCTCTTCGTGCTCACCTGGTGGGCCGCAGCCAGGGGCCGCGACGGTCTTGCGGGCGTCGCCGCCGGGCTCGCCGCGATGCTCAAGCTCAGCCCGGTCGTGCTGTTGTGGTGGTTCGTGACCCGGCGCTCCTGGAGCTCGACGCGGGCCTTCCTCCTGACAAGCCTGGGCCTGGGCCTCGTGGGTCTCGTCTTCGCCGGCCTGGCAGCCAACCTCGACTTCGTCGGTCTTGCGTTCGGGGGAGGCGTCAAGCCGACCGGCCTCAGCGCGTCCGCGCTCATCGTCTCGTTCGGCAACCTGGTCCACGCAGCTCATTTCGCCCGCCTCGTCGCTGCTCACGCCACGCTGCTCGCGACGGGACTTGGGCTCGTCCTCGTGGTCCTCCTGCGCAGGCATCCCCGGGCCGCGTTCGCGGCGGCGATCCTGACCGTCATCTACAGCTCGCCGGTCGTCAATCAGGGCAACTTCGCTCTGCTCCTTGCTCTCGCTGCGCCTTGGGCGATCACAGAAGCGAGACCCGTCGACACCCCTGTCGGCGCGCTCCACCCCGGCGCCCGGGAACCAGCGTCGGCATCGTCTTGAGGCACCCGCGCCAGGCGGAATGCCCTCCGAAGGGCGAGCTGACGGCTCGTACACCAACGCAGCGGACTGTGTCGCTCACGGTGGCGTCTGGGACGACGACGTGGGCTACACGCGTGATCGGCGCCCGTGGGCGGAACCTCGCTGAGCGGAGCCGGGGAGCTTCCGCCGCGCCTACTTCGCCGGCAGGGTGGTACCTGACAGCACCTGGCGGAGGACGAACTGGCCGTCCGTCGCCGGGTCCACCAGGTTGGGCTGGGCGTTGTCGAGGATCACGGTCGGGGTCAGCCGGACCTGGGCCAGCCGCGTCCCGACGAACGTGAGCGACGTGATGATTCCCTCCTGGGTCTGGCGGCTCCAGTCCTGGCCGAACCAGAAGTTGCCCTGGCTGGAGCCGACGTAGCGATACGTCGATCCGGCCAGCGAGACGGCGAGCGCGCCGGCCCAGTGGAAGTCGGCGCCCACGATGTGGTCGACGCCCGCCGCGAACAGCGTCCCGACGATGCCCTGCTGGAATGCGGTGAACTGGGCGCGATACTCGACCGAGCTCCACTGCGGCAGGGCGATGACCACCTGCGCCCCGAGCGCGCGCGCCCTCGCGACCGCAGTCCGGACGTTCGCGGGCGTGAGGGCCGCGACGCCCGCCGACGACGTCGTCGCGTACGCCGAGCCGCCGATGGCATCGAACCCGACGAAGCCGAAGGTGATGCCGCCGGCGTCCACGATCGCGGGGCGGAGGGCCTCGGCGAGGGTTCGCCCGGCGCCCGTCGGCTGGATTCCGTTGGCCCGGAAGAGGTCGACGGTCTCGCCGACCGGCCCAAGACCCGCGTTCGTGGTGTGGTCGGCGGCGATCGTCGCGACATCGAAGCCCGCCTTCGCCATCAACGGTGCCACCCGCGGATCAATCGAGAAGACCGTGCCGCTGTCGTGCTGGACGAACGAGCGGGTCATGGCGCACTCGAAGTCGCTGACCGCCACGTCCGCATTCCTGATGAGCGCCGTCAGCGCGCCCGCGTGGTCCGTCCGCACCGCGTCGACCACCGTCCAGCCGAACCCCGGATCCCAGTGAGTTCCCGTGTAGCGGGCGGTCCCGCCCTTCAGGAGCCAGTCCCAGCCCTTGCCCAGGACCACGGTCTGGTGGCTGACGCCGCGGTCCGGGCAGTTGACGCCCGTGGTCACGATCACCCGGACATCGGTCCCGCGCCACGCGCTCCAGGCTGCCGGCCAGGCCGCGGGCGTCGCGATCACGAGCGGGTAGGCGACGCTCCGGGCCGGCTTCTCGCCGAAGAGGTCAGCTCCCTCGAGGGGGACCACCTTCACGCGGGGAGTGACGAGCGCGGGAGGCAGCAGCGCGAGCAGCGTGCTCGTCGGGCCCAGCCGGGCGGTGACCTGGTCGGCAGGGACGCAGGCAACGGCGGTCCTTCCGGGCGTGCCCAGCGCCTTGGCGAGCTCGGCCTCCGCCCCGCAGGGGACGATGAGCGTCCCCGCCGCGAGGCGTGCCGTGAGTGCGGCGCGGGTGACGGACGTGACCGCGTAGTTGTCGAAGCCGCTCACGACCACCAGGGGGACGCTTGCCGCGCCGGGGCCGGCGGCCGGGCTCAGGCTGGCCGCGGCCGCGGGCGGGGTTGGGGTGGCGGCAGCCGCAGCCGCGCTCGCCGAGGTCGCGGGCGACGCGCTCGATGAGGCGATGGAGGCCGCGACCGGCCCGGTACCCGTCGACGTGCCGGGGTCGAGCGACACGGCACTCCCCGGAGACGCGCCGCCCGGGTTCATCGCGATCGCCACGCCCACCATGCCCACGACCGCCACGACCGCCACGACCGCCACGAGCGCGAGGGCGATGCCGACCCAGCCGGGTCGGCCCGGTCGGCGGCGACCGGTCTGCCCGGTTCCACTCGCCTCCACCTGGTGAGACCTCCCGCGCCCGCCCCGCCGGCCCATGACCTTCAATTGGGGTGACTCTCGCAGCGCTGCCGCCATGGTCGCTGTCGGGGTAGTGGATGTCCACCCCTGCGACGACAGCGCGACGCTCAGCGCCGGCGCAGGAACGCGGCACCCATCAGGTTCGGGCCGAGATGCGGGCCGGTGGAGGCACCGATCAGGCCGACCGACGTGCGGGAAGGGTCGATGCGGCCAGGGACCCGCGCGAGGAGCCCGTCGCGGAACGACGTGCCATCCTCGGGCCCATCCATCTGGCCTGATCGGCCGAATAGGTCTGTGGCAGCGGCACCTTGCACGCCACACCACGAGGATTCCATGCTCGAGCTCGCGATCTCAGCCCAGGGGCTGCGCAAGTCCTACGGCAGCGTCCACGCACTCCGGGGGATCGACCTGGCCGTCCCGGCCGGGACGATCCTCGGCCTGCTGGGCCCCAACGGCGCCGGGAAGACGACGGCCGTCCGCATCCTCACCACGCTCCTGCGACCGGATGGCGGGCACGCCACGGTGGCCGGCCACGACGTCTTCCACGAGCCGGACGCCGTGCGTGCGGCCATCGGCCTCAGCGGCCAGTTCGCCGCCGTGGACGAGAACCTGACCGGCCGTGAGAACCTGGAGATGGTCGGCCGGCTGCTCCACGTCGGCCGGCCCACGGCACGAGCTCGAGCCGACGAGCTGCTCGCCACGTTCGACCTCGTCGCCGCCGGTGGCCGTCCCGCCCGTACCTACTCGGGGGGCATGCGTCGCCGCCTGGATCTCGCCGCGAGCCTGGTCGGCCGCCCGGAGGTCCTGTTCCTGGACGAGCCAACGACCGGCCTGGATCCGGCCAGCCGCCTGGGGCTCTGGGACGTCATCGAGGGCCTGGTCGCCGATGGTACGACGATCCTGCTGACCACCCAGTACCTCGAGGAGGCCGACCGCCTCGCGAACAGGATCGCCGTCATCGACGACGGCCTCCTGATCGCCGAGGGGACCGCGAACGAGCTGAAGGATCGCCTCGGCGAGGACGTCGTGGACATCCGGGTTGCCGATCCGCGACGGACGGCCGAGACACTGGAGCTGCTGCGCCCGCTGGCGGCCGCCGATCCGCGGTTCGAGGCGGGAGAAGGTCGAATCCACCTCCCGGTGCAGCACGGGGCCGGCATGCTCGCCGAGATCGTCCGCCGCATCGACGGGGCCGGACTCGAGATCGCGGAGCTCGCCCTACGCCGGCCCAGCCTGGACGACGTCTTCCTGGCCCTCACCGGTCATCGCGCCGAGGTCGCGTCCAAGGCCGACGGCACCGGCGACGCCGGGCCTGCCAGCGCGCGCGGACGCTTCGGCCGGACCGCCGAGCGGAAGTCTGACGAGAGGAAAGCAGCATGACCGCCTTCAGCGTCTCGGCCACCGCCGGCCGCCTTGCACCGCAGAGCCGTCGCCGGCCGACCTGGATCGTCACCGACTCGATCACGCTGGCCTGGCGGAACATGCTGGCCGTGGTTCGGAACCCGCAGCTTCTCGTGGTGGACACGATCACGCCGATCATGTTCGTGCTGCTCTTCGCGTTCGTGTTCGGCGGCGCGATCAAGACGCCCGGGATCGACTACGTGACGTTCCTGATGCCGGGCATCTTCGTCCAGACCGTCGTGTTCGGCGGGACGGGCACCGCGATCGGCCTGGCCGAGGACCTCCAGAAGGGGATCATCGACCGCTTCCGCTCGCTTCCCATGGCGCCCTCGGGAGTGCTCATCGGCCGGACGTTCGCGGATCTCCTGCGCAATGCCTACACCGTCGCCGTCATGACGGTGGTCGGCTTCCTCATCGGCTTCCGCTTCACCGGCAGCGTCGGGAGCTTCCTGCTCGCGCTCACTCTCGTCACGCTCTTCGGCTACTCGATCAGCTGGCTGTCGGCCAACATCGGCCTGCGCGCGAAGTCGGCCCAGGCGGCCCAGGGGGCGATCTTCATCCCGGTCTTCCCGCTCACGTTCGCCAGCTCGGCCTTCGTGCCGGTGGCCACGATGCCGGACTGGCTGCGCCCGATCGCGCAGGCGAACCCGGTGACGGTCGTCGTCAACGCGGCCCGCGGGCTCATCCTCGGCACCGCCGACGCCGGGGCGGTGCTCCTCGCCTTCGGCTGGATCGTCGGGATCGTGGCGGTCTTCGCGCCGCTTGCCATCTGGACGTATCGCCGCACGGGGTAGGGGGCGCGGCGGGGCAGACCGTCGCCCCAGGGGAGTCACGACCCGGGATTGGCGTACCATCGTGAGCATGCACGCCCGCATTCGGCGACCCGCAGCCGGGGTCCGGCCCGAGGGCCGTCCGGCGCGCCGCTCCGCTGGCGTGCCCGCCTTCCTGGCGACCATCGTCATCGCCGTGATCGCGGCCGCGTGCGGGAGCACCGGCCCGACGCCGGCGCCCACCGGCCCGGCCGGGTCCGCGGTCGCTTCCGCCGTTCCGACGGCGACGCCGGGAGCGTCGGTGCCCAACGCGAGCCTGGCGGCTCCCACGCCGGAGACGTCGAGGACCGCCCACATTCCCGTGGTGACGTGCTCGACCACGTTCGGGCTTCCCGACGAGACGATGCCGCCCGTCCCGTCCACGATGACCGCGACCGTGTCGGCGCAGGTCGCCGCCCAGGTCACGTACTACGGCAACGGGATCGCAACCCTGCTGGGCCCGAAGGGCTGGACCTGCGAGGCGGCCGTCGGGGCGGATGGCTCCTCGAGCATGGTCGTCACCCCGCCAGGCCAGGCGCCGGCCACGGGAAGCCCTCCGCCGGATCGGCAGGCAGTCACCGCCTACACGCAGGGCGCGTGCGTCGGCTGCGTCGCAACGATGGCGTGCGGCCTCTTCCCGGAAGCGTGGAAGCTCTTCGCCCAGCCAGGCATGGCCTGCCCGACCACGACGCCGGCCGGCGAGCTGGTCAGGCGGCCGATGCCGCGATCCGCGGTCTTCGAGGATCCGCCCGGCGTGGCCGGCACCGGCGAGCCGTCGGGGGGCCTCTACCGCGCCCTGGGGCTGCTGGTGTTCGACCCCGGCACGGGGACCGGCGGCGCCGGCACGGACCTTCCGTCGGCGCTCAAGATCACGTGCACGCTCCCGGACGCGATGGCCCAGGTCTGCGACGAGATCGTCGAGGGCGTCCACTAGGTCGGGCGATCCCGCGACCTTCGACCCGCGGCTGCGGTCGCGGAGCGCCCGCTCCCAGGGCTCGGCCCGGTATGATCGGCGCGATGACAGAGCACACCGTCCCGGGGACTGGGCCCCAGGTTGTCTGCCCGTTCGTCGCTTTCGACGACGACCGGGATTTCCGGGCCGGCGTGCCCGATCACCGGCACCGCTGCTTCGCGGAGAGCCCGGCGGCGTCCCGCGCGCTGGCCCACCAGGCCGCCTACTGCCTGTCGCCCGCCTTCTCCGGGTGCCCAACGTTCATCGACTGGGCGCGGCGCGAGGCGGCGCCGCCGAAGGAGGAGCCGATCCGGACGCTTCGCGAGGCGCCATCCGCGCCCCGGGAGATCGAGCGGTTCGCCGGAGCGGCAGGCCGGCCAACGGTGCCTCAGCAGGCTCCGCAAACGCCCCCTCGGCGCGGGCGACGGACCGAGTGGACGGCGCCGCCACCCTGGGCAGCGAGCACGGGTGCAGCCCCGGCGCCCGACCGGCCCGCGCCCGAGCACGAAGAGTCTGCCGGCCGCGACGTGCCCTCTTCGCGAGAGGCGACGCCCGAGCCCGACGAGCAAGCGGCCAGCCCGGGCCTCGGCGCCTGGTCGGGCTCGGCGCTCGCCAGCCTGGCGGCGTCGCGGAGGCCGGCCGGAGATGTGCCCGCCCCGCCGGTTGAGGAACCCCGGCACCCGCAGGCCGACACGGACTTCGTCTCGCCCGAGCCGGCCGCCCCCGCGTTCCTGGCCGGTCGTGCATCCCGACCCGGCCCGTCGGAGCGGACCCCGTCGCGGCCTGCCGACCCTGATGCGCCGCGGGGCGTATCGCGCCCCGACCCATCGCGGCGTGCAGCCGTGGGCTACGCGCCGGGCGAGCCGGCGCAGCGGCGTGTGCCGGCGCCGGGCCGGGGGCGTGACCGCTCGATCGAGCGCGGCGCGGACGGGGTGATCGCCGATCCCGCGGCACCGTCGTGGGAGCGACCACGGCGCTTCGAGGCCTACCCGTCGCTGAAGTCGGGCGGCGGGGTGGCAGCGATGCCGCGCCCGGTCCTCTACGCGCTGATCGTGTTGATGGTCGGCCTCGCGCTGTTCGCGACGCCGTTCCTGCTCCGTGGCCTCACGGGCGGCGGCGGCCCGGCGGCGAGCCCGACCCCGATCGCGAGCGCCTCGTCCGGCGCGTCCGCGGCTCCGTCGATCACGCCCGTGCCGTCACCCAGCCCGACCGTCTACACGGTCAAGGCGGGCGACACGCTGTCGCGGATCGCCGCGAAGTACGGGACCACGGTCGACGCGCTCGTGAAGGCCAACCCGCAGATCAAGAACCCGGACAAGCTTGCCCTGGGCGACCAGCTGGTGATCCCGCCCACGGTCGCGCCGGCGATCACCGACGGGGCCCTCACGCCCGCGCCCTCGCCCTCGCTTTAGCCGTCCCGGAGCGCCGCGCAGCGCCGATGTCGGCGCCGCGGCATCAGCGCCGGGGCGTGAGGTTGATCGAGGTGATCTTGCCGGCCTCGACGCGGAACGCGGCATCGAGGTGCTGGGACTCGGCGCCCGGTCGCACGACGAGCAGGTCCGCCTGGTACGTGTTCCCCATGTCCTGCACGGCACCCGGGATCATCTTCAGGCCGGCGTCGGCGCGGAGGAACCAGCCGCTCACCTGGTCCAGGCCCCGCAGCGTCCGGGCGTTCTCGCCCACGTGGATCCGCATCTCGATCCGCTCGTCCATCAGCGCGACGGCGCTCTCACGCGATCCGCCGTTCAGCTGCTCGAAGAACAGCTCCATCGTGTCGGTGGCTCCCATGGGTTGAGTCTAGCCGAGCTCGGCGGGCGGCGCGGACGGCCGGAGCTCCACCCGGAGGCGACGCACCAGCTCCGCGGCCTGCTCGTAACGCCCGAACGATGGCATCACGTACGTGCCGGCCACCGCGTTCCCGACGTCGCGCAGCAGGGACAGCGTCGTCTCCAGGCCGACCTCGGCCGCCGCCTCGCCGGCCCTCCGCATCGCTGCGCGGGTGGCCTCGGGGATCGTGATCCCGGGGACCTCGTTGTGGAGGAACTCCGCGTGCCGGCTCGACTGGAGCGGCAGGACGCCGAGCAGCAGCGGGACCGGAAAGCCGCCCGGCCCGAACCGGCGCCGCGCCTCGGCGAGCATCGCCTCCACCTGCGCCGCGTCGTAGAGCGGCTGGGTCATCACGAGCTGCGCGCCCGCCTCGAGCTTCTGGGCCAGGCGGTCCCATTCGCGGGCCGGGTCCGCCGCGGTCGGGTCCAGCGCGCAGGCGATCGCGAAGCCGGCCCGGCCCCCGATCGGGGCTCCCGCCTCGTCCTCGCCGCGGTTGAGCCGGGCGAGGATCCGCACGAGGCCGATGGAGTCCACGTCCCAGACGCCGGTCCCGGTCGGGTAGTCCCCGACGCGCGGCGGATCCCCGGTCAGGGCCAGGATGTTCCGGACGCCCAGCGCGTGCGCCCCGAGCAGCTCCGACTCGAGGGCCATCAGGTTGCGGTCGCGGGTCGTCAGGTGGACCACGCACTCGAGGTCCACGTCGTGCTGGATCCCGTACGCGACCGCCAGGGCTCCCATGCGGACCCGCGCCATCGCCGAATCGCTGATGTTGACGCAGTCGGTCCCGGCCGAGGCGAGGAGGCGTGCCGCCTCGACGGTCCGCTCGATCCGGATGGAGCGGGGCGGGTCGATCTCGACGGAGATGACGTAGCGACCGGCACGCAGCTTCCGGAGGAGCGCCGTCGGGGCCGGGGCATCGGTGGGTGTGTCGGCGCCTGGGGGCTCGATCCCCGCCGGCGGCGTGGCGCGCGGCGTCTCCACCAGCGCGGGCCGCCGCCTCGGCTCCGCAACCGGAACGCCGGCCGTGCCCCCGCCACCGATCGACGCGTCCACCGCCGCCCGCATCGCGGCGACGTGCGCCGGCGTCGTCCCGCAGCAGCCGCCCACGATCCGGGCGCCGGCCGCCAGCGCGAGGGGCACGACCGTGCCGAACCAGGCCGGGTTCGCGGCATAGACGAACTGGCCCTCGATCCGCTGCGGCAGCCCGGCGTTCGGCATGAACGAGCCGGGCAGACCGAGCCGCCCCGGGTCCATGCGTCCCAGCGCGTCGAGCGACGCGCTGGGACCGACGCCGCAGTTGACGCCGATCACGTCGACGCCAGCACCGGCCAGCGCCGCCGCCGCCTCCTCCGGCGTCCGGCCGTCGGCGAGGCCCAGCTCTTCGCCGAACGTCATCGACGCGATGATGGGGAGGCCGGTTGCCGCCCGCGCTTCGCCGATGGCCAGGAGGAGCTGGTCGAGGTCGTGGAACGTCTCCAGGACCAGCAGATCCACCCCGCCTTCCAGGAGGCCATCGAGCTGCTCGCGGAAGACCGCCCGCGCGGCCGCGTCCCCGACACCAAGGTCGCCGTGCGACGGACGGCCGAGGGGCCCGATCGACCCCGCAACCAGGGCATCGCGCCCGGCGACGTCACGGGCCTCGCGCGCGAGCTGCGCCGCCCGCCGGTTCAGCCGCGCGGCGATCTCTCCCAGGCCCCAGCCGGTCAGCCGAACGCGGTTGGCCCCGAAGGTCGCCGTCTCCACGATGTCCGCGCCCGCGTCGAGGTACTCGCGGTGGATCGTGCCCACGAGGTCCGGGCGCGAGATGACCAGCTCGTCGAGGCAGGCGCGCTGCGGGATCCCGCGGGAGAAGAGGAGCGTGCCGGTGGCGCCGTCGGCGACGAGGGGCCGGACGGCCAGCCGCGCCCGGAACCGATCGCGCTCCGACATGCGGACCTGCCCCGGATCACCCGCCTCGCTCATCGGGGGCATGGTACCCGGACGCTGCGACGGGGCCGCCGGGATGGGCGCCCGGCCCCGCCCCTGTCCCGGCGTCGGTCAGCCGAGCGAGCCGAGCCGGCCCCGCCGGCGAGCGAGCGTGAGCGAGCCGTCCACCTCGACGAACACCTCCGGCGGCCGCGGCCGGCCGTTGTACGCGGATCGCATCGACGCGCCGTAGGCTCCCGTGTCGCGGATCGCGACCAGGTCGCCCCGCCGGAGTGGCGGCAGCCGGTGTTCCCCGAACGTGTCGGTGGACTCGCAGATCGGGCCGTCGACGCGGACGAGCGGCCAGCCGGTCGTGGCACTTGCCTCGTCACGCCGCTGCGAGAGGCCCGTTGCCGCGTCGCGCGCGGCCTGGATGGCGCGTCGATCGGCAGATGCGGCACCCCAGGACGCGGACGCGGCCGAGCCGACTGCCTCGAGCGCATGCGGCACGGAGCGGCCGCGCGACGTCAGCGCCACGATCCCGTGCTCGGCGCCGTACAGCGCGGGCCGCACGAGCTCCGTCATCCCCGCGTCGATCACGACCAGCCGGTCTGCGCGATCCTCGGTGCGCGCCTCGAGCGGGACCAGCGCAAGGCCGAGCGGTCCCGACCGGTCCGTTGGGGCCGGCTCGCCGGGCGGCCCGATCCGCTCCCGGACGTGGAGGACGCGGGCCACGATCCAGCCTGCCCGCGCCACCAGCACGCGGCCGGGCTCGACGGCAAGACGACCCGGGCGCCGGTCCGCCGGGATCGCGGCCAGGAGCGCGGGGAGCTCCCGGGCGAATCGGCCCGGGTCGGGCACGGGGACGCCGAGCGGCCCGACAGGGAAGCCGCCACCCACGTCGAGCGTGTCGAACGTTGGCAGCCCGCCGCGCAGGAGCGCGAGCAGGGCGAGTGCTCGCCGGACCGCGTCCCGCCAGGCATCGGCGGCGCCGAGCTGCGACCCGACGTGCAGGTGGAGGCCGCGGAACCGGAGCGGCCCATCGGACCCGCCGCCGGCCACGATCGCGGCAGCCACCTCGTCGGCAGTGAGCCCGAACTTCGAGACGGACGCGCCGGTCGCCAGGCCGCGGTGGGTCTCCGGGTCGACGCCGGGGTTGAGCCGGATGAGCACATCGACGCGGAGCGGCTCGGTCCCGCTCCTCCGGTCACCGGCCGCACAGACCGCGCGTGCGAGGGCCGCCGCCTCGTCCGGGGACTCCAGCGCGATCCAGTGGAGCGGGACGCCAGCCGCAGCGGCCCGGGCGGCGGCCCGAAGGTCCGCGTCGGTCTTGCCGATCCCCTCCAGCGTGATGTCGGCGTTGGGGACGCCGGCCTGCGTGGCGAGCGCCCACTCTCCGCGCGAGACGACGTTCGCGCCCAGGCCCAGGCCGGCGAGGCGTGCCACGAGGGCCGGGAGGTCGTTCGCCTTCAGGGAGTAGCGCCGCTCCCAGGGCGCCGGGAAGGCGAGGGCAACCGCCGCCGCGGCTGCCTGCAGGGAAGCGATGTCCGTGACGTAGGCCGGCGTGCCGAACCGTCGCGCGACCTCGCGCAGGGTGGGCGCCAGGGCGCCCAGCCGGTCGCGCGATCCGCCGGTCGGCGCTGGGTCCACGCCCGTCAGTCCGGGATGACCATTCGCGCGACGGCCGAGACGACGCCCACCACGATCGACCCGATCAACGCGGCCACGATCGTCGCCTGGGTCAGCAGGTGGGGCGGGAAGTCGCCCACCCGGATGTGGCCGCCCATCTGGTTCGAGACCCACGCCGTGCCCAGGAAGAGCGCCGCGTTGAGCACGATCCCGGCCAGCCCCAGCGTCAGCAGCGAGATCGGGATCGAGATGATCCTGACTGTCGGCTTGACCAGGGCGTTCGCGACGCCGAAGGCGAGCGCCACGATCCCGAAGGTCACGAGGTCGGCCGGGAGCTTCGCGAAGGCCGACGACGCGATCGTGATCCCCGGGACGAACCGCGCGGCGACCCAGAGGGCGACGCCCGCGGCAATGAGGCTGCCGATGAAGCCCTTCACGTTGCTCCCTCCCCGTGGTGCGCCGCTCCGCCGGTGCCGTGCCCGGCCGTCGTCCGCCGATGATCCCACGTCCCGGCCACCGGCAGCGCGGATGCGCGTGGCGCGTCGGCGATCGGCGCGTCGGGGCTCACCGCAGGAGGAAGCCGGTCCCGATGGGATCGGCCGGGTCGAGCGTGAACTCGTGACGTCCGGTCAGGTGGGCGCGCCCCTCCACCTCGGTGACGACGGCCGCCCGCCCGGCCACCGCCGCGGTCCCGACGACGCGCCCGCCGAACAGCGAATCGACGATGCTCCGGTGACGGAGCTCCTCGCCCGCACGAAGCCGTCCCTGGGCGTGGAGGATCGCGAGGCGCGCCGAGGTCCCGCTCCCGCACGGCGAGCGGTCCACCTCGCCATCCGCGAAGACCGTCACGTTGCGCTGGGTGAGCGTCGCGTCGTCCCCGACCGAGGTCGGCTCGTCCTGCCAGAAGATGATCCCGTAGACGCCGCGCAGCTCCGGCTCGTCGGGGTGCACCACGTCGAGCGCTGCGTCGAGCGCCGGTCGCAGCTCCCGCTGGAGCGCGATGAGCCGCGGCAGGCTGGCCCGGTCCACGGCCAGGCCGATGGACCGAACGTCGACGCTGCCGTAGAACGCCCCGCCGTAGGCAACGTCCACCCGGATCGGTCCCGCCGACGTCGCGAGCGTGACGTCCTCTGCGAGCACGAACGCAGGCACGTTCCGGAAGCGGACCCCGAGCACGCGGCCGGACTCCGTGTCGCAGCGCGCGGCGCAGGCGAGGCGACCGGACGGAACGTCCACGCTGACCAGCGTCTCGGGGCCCGTTATCGGCAACCGGCCGCTCTCGAGCGCCCAGGTCACGAGCGCGATCGTCCCGTGGCCGCAGGCAGTCGAGTAGCCCTCGTTGTGGAAGAACAGCACCCCCAGGTCGGCGCCCTCGTCGTCCGGCTCGACGACGAAGCAGCCGTACATGTCCGCGTGACCGCGCGGCTCGTTCACGAGGAGCCTGCGGACATGGTCCAGGTTCGCGGTAGTCCAGCGCCGTTTCTCGAGGATCGTGGCGCCCGGGATGCCGGCCACGCCGCCCGTCACGATCCGGAACGGCTCGCCCCCCGCGTGGTAGTCGACGGTGCTGACCTCCAGGCTGCCCGACCGCGCGGGATGGAGGACCGGCCGGCCGCTCACCCGGCCTCCGGCCGGGCGCGCGCCGCAAGGCGGGCCACGAGCCGAGCCCGGACCATGGGCCAGTCATCGTCCGTGATCGCGTACCAGGCAGAGTCGCGGATCCGGCCGTCGGCCATCCGCATGTGCTTGCGGAAGACACCTTCGAACTGCGCGCCGAGCGCGAGGATGGCTGCGCGGGACCGTTCGTTCCGGGCGTCGGTCTTGAGCTCGACGCGCATGGCGCCCAGCGCCTCGAACGCGTGGGTCAGCAGGAGCAGCTTCGCCTCGACGTTGATGCCGGTGCCCCAGGCAGCCGGCGCCAGCCAGGTCCAGCCGATCTCCAGGCGCCGGTGAGCCGGCGCGATCGCCATGTAGCGGGTGCTCCCGACCACGCGGCCGGTCCTCGCGTCGAGGGTCGCGAACGGGAGCTCCGTGCCCGCGTCGCGAGCCCGGAGCGCGTCCGCCAGCCACGCCCGGAGCACTGCCTCGTCGTCGAGCCGCTCGAAGAGCCAGGTCCACGTGGCCGGGTCCGTCGCGGCCGCGAGCAGTCCCGGGACGTGACGCTCGTCGAGCGGCTCCAGGCGCACGCGCTCGCCCTCGAGCACGGGGCTGCCGGTCCAGGCTTCGAGATCGACCATCGCCGCCAAGTCTACCGGCGGCCAGCGCGCCTGCGCCCGCCCGAGCCTCCGTCCGAAGGATGCGGGCGTGTCTCCCGGTCGCCGGGCGTCAGCCCGATCGGCCTGGCGCTGCTTCGGGGCCGCGGGCTGCCCGGATCCGTTCGATGGCGAGCCGGAGAAGCTCCAGGCCGGCCGGGTCGAGGTCGTAGGTCCACTCGCGGATTCGCTCCTGGCGCCCGAACCGGGCGGCCAGCCCGATCTCGAGCGCCTCGCGGGTCAGGAGCAGGAGGTCGGCGACCCGGTCGGCGCGATCAAGCGCGGCATCGTCACCCTGGAGCGCCGTCAGGAGCTCCACGCGGGCGCCGCCCGATTCGCGCAGCCACTGGGCGATGTTCTGGGTGCTCCGCTCGGTGGCGCACACGAGCCCGACCGTGCTGCCCGGCGGCAGCGCGCGGACCTCGTCCAGCATCTCCGCGTACGACGGGGCGGCGAGCATCGCGATGACCGGAGCCCGTCCGTCCACCAGCGCGATCGTCTCGTCGGCGTGGAACGTGGACGTCGCGACCAGGTCGTAGTGGAAGCGAGCCAGCCGTTCGTCGACCCGGTCGATCAGGACCCCGTCCGCGTCGGCGATCCCCTCGAAGGACGCGGCGATCCTCTCCGCGGCGCGCTGCGCGTCGGCGGTCGTGCACTCCACGAAGAGGACCTGGACGCGTGGGCCGGGGTGCTTGCGCTCGGCCGCGACCGCGTAGACGGCGGAGGCAACCTCGTCTGCGGAGTAGCCGGAGCGGGCGGCCGCCCGGAGCAGCTCCGCCACGAGACCTTCCAGCGCGCCTGACGTCCGGCGCTGGGGCGCCCGGGCCGTCACGCGCGTGCCGGCTCCCTGGCGTGAAACCAGGTAGCCGCCCTCGGCGAGCCGCCGGTAGACCGCCCGGACCGTGTTCGGGTTGACGTGCAGGATCGCGCCAAGCTCCCGCACCGTGGGCAGCCGCTGGCCGGGGTGGAGCCGCCCGGTGTCGATCTGGTAGGCCAGCTGCCAGTAAAGCTGGGTGGAGATCGGGACATCCGAATCCCGGGTGATGTCGAAGACGCTCCCGACCGGTGCTTCCGGCGCAGAGTCCGCGACCGGCGGCGCCAGCGGCCCGGGCGTGCGCCCGACCGACGGATCGTCACGCCACCAGGGACGCGGCGGCTCCGGGGACGGGTCACCCATTGACATAGCACGATAGTCCAACTATGATGCACATGACTTAGTTGACTATATCAAGACGCGGCACCCCGCCGCGGCACGAGGCCTCGAAACCGATGGAATTCCTTCTCCTCATCCTCGCCTTCGTGATCGGGCTCGCGGTCCTCGATGCCACCGCGGCCGAGGTCGGCGTGGACTCCCGGTTCGACATCGACGACTCGCACGCGCCCGCTCACGGCGCGTACTGATCCATCGCGCGTCTCCGCTCGGCGAGGCACCCTCCCCCTCCCTCCTCTCCGCCGACCCGAGCACGATGAGCCGCCGGCCCTGCCGGCGGCTCATCGATTCTGGCCAGGTTCAGGAGGGCCGGCCGACCTCCGCGAGCGCCTCGCGGTAGAGGCCGTGGCCGTCGATCCCGCGGGACGGCGAGACGAACAGGGTCAGGTCCTCCTCGAGCCGCTGCTCGAGGCGCGTCCCCGCCAGGCGGTCCACCGTGCGAGCGGCCCAGGCGGCGCAGCGCAGGACGTGCTTCGTCTCCGGGCGGGCCGGGTCGTCCCAGTACCAACCGTCCGAGGCGAACATCGCGAGCCGCCAGCGCTGAGCCTCGAGGAGGCTCAGCAGGCGCTGCGATGCGGGCTCGCCGGCGCCTGCAGCAAGGCACGCGGCCGCGAACGCCGCCGGCTCGGTGGCCCCGATGACGACGTCGACATAGGCGTCGCGCGCCGCCCACGCGTCGAGCGAGCCGGGCTCAGCCGGGACGTCGCTGCGCCCTGGCAGATCTCGGAACAGGAGCTCGGTGACCGCGTCCACGCCGGCCGCCAGGCGCTCCAGCGCGGCGCGGAGCGGCCCCTTCCAGCGCCCGTCCGGGGCGCACGGGCACTCGCCGGACCAGCGCAGCACCCCGTGGTGGCAGCTCCACGACGTCCGATCGGCGACAAGTGCCGCCGGGAGCGTCGCCGGGTCTTCGGCCTCGAGGGCGCGGCCCAGGGAGACCACGTCGAACCCGCGGTCCTCTTCCGGGTTGGTCAGGCGGGCCAGGAAGAGGTCCCGCCAGCGCTGGTGGTGGCCATACAGCTCGCCGTCGGTGGCGACCAGGACGAGCGGCGCGCCGGCTTCCCGCCGGTGCGAGCCGTCGCGGTGAAGCGGGGCCGCGAGCGCAGGCAGGACACGTTCCCGGGCGAACTGGTCCGCGTCGGCGGTCACCTCGGGCTGGAACGAGACGGCCCCGGAGAGGACGCCGTCGTAGAACGCCACGATCATCTCCAGGCCGCCGCCCAGCGCCACGCGGTGCGGGCGGCGCGTCTCCAGGCCGGGCGTGGACGCCTGCCACGGCGCGAGGATCGTGGCGCGAACGCCCTGGCGGGCCATCTCGCGGAGCGTTGCCAGGTCGACGCCGGTCTCCGGCAGCCACAGCACGGACGCGGGCCGGCCGAAGTGGTGCGCGAAGTCGCGCAGCCCCCAGCGGATCTCCGTGGCGCGATCCCTCGCCGAAGCGAGCGGGAGGATCGCGTGGTGGAAGCCCTGCGCCACGGCGTTGACGCCGTGGTCCGCGGCCACGATCCGGGCCAACGTCGCTGGTTCCTCGGCTGCCAGCCACGCCGTCAGCGTTGGCCCCACGTCGAAGCTCATCCGGTCGAGGTTCCCGCGCTCGGCGTTGGGCCGGTAGCACTCGGCGGTGATCCGCGCATTCCAATTCGCGAACGGCGCCGCCGACGGGTCGTTCGGAAGCCGACCCGTGAACGGGTCGCGCCGCTCCGGCTGGTAGAAGTGGCCGTGGATGGCCAGTCGACCTCGAGTCACGTGGACGGGGGCTGGCAGGCGCCCGGCGCCTAGAGCCCCTCCTCCTCGGCACGGTCGCGGCTGGTCGAGACGGCGTGCTCCACGCGAACCGACGTCCGGGCGCCGGGCGCCAGGTCCACTGGCCAGGTCAGCACGAGCCCCGAGCCCTGGTAGACGCGCTCGAAGCCGGCCTCGGAGTTCGAGATGGTCTCGATCGGCGCGATCCAGCAATCCGCTGCGGGCGTCACCGTCGTCGCGACGTCGAGGCCCACGTAGTCGTTTCCCGAGTGGAGCGACGCTAGCGCGGCGCGGCTGTACGTGCCGTCGTGCGCGACGCGCCCGCCGTCGAGCACGTAGTAGGCGGCCGGGTTCGCCCCGCCGCCCAGCATGGTGGTGGCCCACTCGACGGCGAGGAGACCGACGACGGGCGTCTGCCCGAGGTTCTCCAGGCCGACTTCCAGCACGAGCGTCGGGGCGCGGCGATCGCCCGCCACGCCGATGCGCTTCTCGACCCGGACCGGCACGGGCCCGGCCGCCGTCTCGACGTGGCCCAGGCGGGCGACGCGGACGCAGACGCCGCCATCCGCGGGCGCAGCTTCCAGCACCTCGTACGGCTGGTCGACGATGTCGGCGAGCTCCTTGACCTCGGCCCGGGCAAATGCGCCGGGGGTCGTCCCGGCCGGGAGGACGTGAACCAACCCGGAGCGCCGCTCGTACGCGTCGTAGTGGAGCAGGCCGGCCAGGCCGGGTTCCTTGGTGGCCACGCGATCGTGGATGGATCCGACTGCCTTGCCGGCCTTCTCGCCCGCGCCTCGCTCGGCGAACGCTCGCTCGTGCTCCACCAGCTTTTCGTGCGATGCCTCCGGGCGCCGACGGAGGACGGCCCCCAGCGCGTGGCGAACAGCCCGCACGTCCCAGCTCCCGATGCCGCCGCCTTCGGACGGCTTGACGACAACGACCTGGCCGGGCGTCGCCAGGACAACCTCGTCGATCCCGTCCAGGTCCACGTCGACGGCCCGGACTCCATCCGGGGGAGGAATCGCGCCGGCGGCCCGGGCCGCCCGATCTGCGGCATCCTCGGCCGCGATGAGGTGCTCGTACGTGGCCAGGCGCATGTGGCTGATGTAGATCCCGCCGAAGAGGCCGTGCCAGTAGCAGTCGTTGGACTGTCCCATGAACAGGTGGTCCACGGCCCCGGACCGGGCCGGCCCGGGTGGCATGCCGTTCACCTTGGCGGAGGTGCGCAGCATCTGCTTGTGGAGGTCGTTGATCTCGCGGTACTTGATCTGGAAGTTGCGCCAGAACCCGCCGCGCAGGTAGCGCGCCTCGGGCCGTCCGGCTGCCTCCGCGGCGTGGAGCAGGCTCGTGAAGACGCGGCTCTCGTCGGGCGGCAGCGCCCACTCGCCCATCTCCGCGTACGAGGCTGTCGGCACGTACACGCGGCCGATCGGCGCGTTCCGGTCAAGCCAGTCCGAGGGCGTGGTGGTGGTGAGCCACGCCGCGTTGGCTTCGAGGGCCTCGCAGAAGCGGTCGACCCAGCGGGTGGCGCCCC
>Ga0097691_1001044_pt1 | contig 21446 bp, 15 predicted proteins | sample NGESurdeep072012_8_FD_72858 | JGI IMG/M metagenome (GOLD analysis project Ga0097691, IMG submission 72858) | Arctic peat soil microbial communities from Barrow, Alaska - NGEE Surface sample 210-1 deep-072012 | ecosystem: Environmental > Terrestrial > Soil > Wetlands > Peat ... | reverse complement strand
GCGGCCGCTCTCGCCGCCCTGCTCGGCGCGCCGACCCCGACGCTCGCCCAGGATAAAACCTTCGAACTCAAGCTCTCGCACTGGGTGCCGCCGTCGCACCCGCTGCAGAAGGCGTTGGAAGAATGGGGCGCCTCGGTGGAGAAGGACTCCGGCGGCACCATCAAATACAAGGTCTATCCCGCCCAGCAGCTCGGCAAGGCCTTCGACCATTACGACATGGCGCGCGACGGCATCGCCGACCTCACCTATATCAATCCCGGCTATCAGCCCGGCCGCTTCCCGATTATCGCCGCCGGCGAATTGCCGTTCCTGATGGCAAACGGTAAGGGCGGCTCGCAAGCGATCGACGCCTGGTATCGGAAATACGCCGCCGCCGAGATGAAGGACGTCAAGTTCTGCCTCGCCTTCGTGCACGATCCTGGCTCGTTCCATTCCAAGTCGAAGAAGATCGTGGTGCCGGCCGACATCAAGGGCATGAAGATTCGTCCGGCGCACGCCACCATGGCAACGTTTGTGACGCAGCTTGGCGGCACCAATGTGCAGTCGAGCGCGCCGGAAGTGCGCGATATTCTGGATAAGGGCGTCGCCGATGCCGTGACCTTCCCGTGGGGATCGGTCCCGCTGTTCGGCATCGACAAGGTGACCAAGTATCACATGGAGGTGCCGCTCGACGTGACCACCTTCGCCTTCGTGTTCAACAAGGACAAATACAATCAGATGTCGGCGGCGCAGAAGAAGGTGATCGACAATCACTGCACCAACGAATGGGCGCTGAAGGTCGCGTCGCCATGGGCCGATTTCGAGCACAACGGTATCGCCAAGCTGAAAGCCGATGCCGCCCACGAGGTCTATGAAATCTCGCCCGCGCAACTCGCCGAGTGGAAAAAGGCCGCCGACCCGCTGCAAAAATCCTGGGCCGACAACGTGAAGAAAGCTGGCGGCAATCCGGATGCAGTGATGGGCGAACTGAAAGCCTCGCTCGTCAAATACAAGTCCGCCTACTGCGACCCGCGGCGGCTGCCGATGTCAGGCGGTCATCGATGTGAGGGCGTTGAAGCGGCGGCGGGGTGTCCCGCCGCCGTCAATTGAGCATCCGCTTAAGCGCGCTGGATGTCATGAACGATACTGACGTTGCTAAACAATCAGCCGGCGCCGGCACGCCACGCCCGCCGCGCAATGCGATGGACCGTTTCATCGACGGCATCGAGCTGATCGCCGCCGCTTTTGTCGGAATTGTCGCGGCAGACATCTTCATCTCGGTCATGCTGCGCTACTTCTTCAGCGTGCAAATACCGGATGCCTATGACTTCGGCCGGCTACTTCTGGGCATCCTCATTTTCTGGGGCATCGCGGCCACCTCCTACCGCGGCAACCACATCACAGTGGACCTGGTCTGGGCCAATGTCGGCAGCAAATACCAGCGCTGGATCGACGTCTTCGCGACGCTGGTTCTGCTGTTCGTGGTAACGGTGCAGACCTACACGCTGCTCGACAAGGTGACGAGCACCTATGCCGACCACATCCAGACATTCGATCTGCGTCTACCGACCTGGCCGTTCTTCCTCGTGGCATGGCTAGGCGACGTATCGGCGGTGCTGCTGATCGCCGTGCGCACCTACCGTCTGGTTTTCCAGCCGGAGCGGATGGGCGGCGGCGGTTACCAGATCAAGCCGGTGGAATGAAATGCCCACTTTGAGCCCCGACACCGTCGCCATTATCGGCTTTATCGTCTTGTTCGCGATGATGCTGCTGCGCGTGCCGGTCGGCATGGCGATGGGCTTGGTCGGCGTTGCCGGATTCGCCTATCTCAACGGCGGCGGCCCGGCCCTCAAGATCGTCGGCCACACCTCGATGCGCACGGTGACCGACTACACCTTCGGCGTCATTCCCATGTTCCTGCTGATGGGGGCGTTCGTCACCAATTCCGGCATGAGCCGCGAGCTGTTCCGCGCCGCCAACAGTTTCCTCGGCCATCTGCGTGGCGGACTTGGCATCGCCACCATCGCCGCCTGCGGCGGGTTTGCCGCGATCTCCGGCTCGTCGGTCGCGACGGCGGCAACATTCTCCACCGTCGCCTATCCCGAGATGCGCCGCTACGGCTATCCGCAATCCTTCGCCACCGGCGTGATCGCCGCTGGCGGCACGCTCGGCGCCATGCTGCCGCCGTCGACGGTGCTCGCGGTCTACGGCATCATCACCGAGCAGGACATCGGCAAGCTGTTCATTGCCGGCATCATTCCCGGCAGTCTCGCCGCCTCCATGTACATCAGCACCGTGGTGCAGATCGGTTTTGTGCGGCCGAATTTCCTTCCCGCCGGGGCGCGCCACTCCTGGCAGGAGCGCCTGCATGCCGTGCGCGACATCTGGGCGACCCTGCTGCTTTTCGTCTTTGCGATCGGCGGCCTGTATGGCGGCCTGTTCACGCCCACCGAAGCAGGCGGCATGGGCGCCGGCGGCGCCTTCCTTATCGGGCTGTTGCGCGGACGGCTCGACCGCGCGGCCGTGCGTCGCTCGCTGTTGCAAGCGACGCGAACCGCGGCGGCGGTTTTCACCGTGCTGATCGGCGCGCTGCTGTTCGGCTACTTCCTGACCATCACGCAGACACCGCAAAAGGTGACGGAATTCCTCACCGGGCTCGGCCTCGGCCGCTACGGTGTGCTGACGCTGATCATGCTCATGTACCTGGTGCTCGGATGTCTGATGGACGCGCTCGCCATGGTGATCCTGACCATCCCGATCATCTTCCCGGTCATCGTCCATCTCGGTTTTGACCCGATCTGGTTCGGCATCATCATCGTCATGACGGTGGAACTGGGGCTCATTCACCCGCCCGTGGGAATGGTCGTGTTCGTCATAAAAAGCGTGGTGCAGGACGTGGACTTTTCCACCATCTTCAAAGGTGTGCTGCCGTTCATCATCACCGACCTGATCCGCCTGGTCATTCTCATCGCCTTTCCGATCCTGGCGACGTGGTTGCCGTCGCGGATGTAACCCAAGGCGCTTGCGGCTTCCTTCGAGGCGCCGCTGCGGCTATAATAGTTGGGACCCCAACAATCTCGGCTGGGTAAAGGCCCATGGAACGCTCGTTCAAGAAGGAAGTGCAGGCGCTCAGACTCAGCGACGGGGACACCTTCCACGGCGAAGGCATCCTGGCGGTCACCAAGGCGCTGCTGCAGTCGGGCGTCTCTTACGTCGGCGGCTACCAGGGCGCGCCGGTCTCGCACCTGCTCGACGTGCTGGTGGACGCCGAAGACATCATGGCCGAGCTCGGTGTGCATCTGGAGACCTGCGCGAACGAGGCTTCCGCCGCCGCCATGCTGGGCGCTTCGATCAATTATCCGCTGCGCGGCGCGGTCACCTGGAAATCGATCGTCGGCACCAACGTCGCCGCCGACGCGCTGTCCAATTTGTCGTCGCCCGGCGTAATCGGCGGCGCCATGATCATCCTGGGCGAGGACTACGGCGAAGGCGCCAGCGTGATCCAGGAACGCTCCTATGCCTATGCGCTGAAATCCTCGATGTGGCTGCTCGATCCGCGCCCCGACCTGCCGTCGATCGTGCGCACGGTGGAGAAGGGCTTCGAGTTATCGGAAGCAAGCCACGCACCGGTCATGCTGGAGCTGCGCATCCGCGCCTGCCACGCCACCGGCGAATTTATCGCCAAGGACAATCGCAAGGCGGAATTCTCCGGCCTCAACCGCATTCAAGGCCCCCCGCGTTTCAACTACGCGCGGCTGTCGCACCCGCCAGTAACCTTCACGCAAGAGAAGCTTAAGGTCGAGGAACGCCTGCCGGCCGCGCGCGCCTTCATCCGCGAGCACAAGCTCAATGAGCTGATCGCCGGCGACCTCGACGATATCGGCATCATCGTGATGGGCGGGCTGACCAACAGCGTGCTGCGCGCGCTCGAGCGCATGGGGCTTGCTGACGTGTTCGGCGCCTCGCGCGTGCCGCTGCTGGTGCTCAACGTGGTCTATCCGCTGGTGCCGGAAGAAATCCGCGCGTTCTGCGCCGGCAAACGCGCCGTTCTCGTGGTCGAGGAAGGACATCCCGACTACATCGAGCAGGCCGTCAACGTCGAATTGCGCCGTGCCGACATCCAGACCCGCGTGCTCGGCAAGGGCCCGCTGCCGCAGACCGGCGAATACACCTCCGACGTGCTGCTGGAAGGATTAGCCGCGTTCCTGCAAGCAGCGCAGCCGAAGGGCATCGACGCCGACGCCGTAGCGGAAAAAGCACGTGGCCTGATCGCGCACAAGCCGAAAGCCGCCGCCGCGCTCGGGCCCCTGCCGCCGCGCCCGCCGGCGTTCTGCACCGGCTGCCCGGAGCGACCGGTGTTCGCCGCCATCAAGCTGATGCAGCGCGAACTGGGGCCGACCCACATCAGCGCCGATATCGGCTGCCATTCATTCGCGAGCTTCGCGCCGTTCAGCCTGGGCAATTCGATTCTCGGCTTCGGCATGTCGCTGGCCAGCGCCGCCGCGGTCGGTCCGAATTTGGACCGGCGCTCGATTTCAATCATGGGCGACGGCGGCCTCTGGCATAACGGACTGATCACCGGCGTCGCCTCCAACTTGTTCAACAAGGGCGACGGCGTTCTGATCGTGATGCAGAACGGCTACGCCTCCGCCACCGGCCAGCAATATATCCCGTCGAGCACGATGAGCCGCAGCGGCCCCACGCCCGGCGTGGACATCGAGCAGACGCTGCGCGTCATGGGCGTGAAATGGCTGCGTACGGTGCGCACCTACAGCGTCAGCGTCATGGTCAAGACGCTGAAGGAAGCGATGCGCACCGCCGAACGCGGCTTGAAGGTCATCATCGCCGACGGCGAATGCCAGCTCGCGCTCCAGCGCCGCGTCCGCGTCGAGGACGCCGAGAAGCTCACGCGCGGCGAGCGCGTCACCCGCACGCGCTACGGCGTCGACGATGAGATCTGCACCGGCGATCATTCCTGCATTCGCTTGTCGGGCTGCCCGTCGCTGACGGTGAAGCCCTCGCCCGATCCGCTGCGCACCGATCCGGTGGCGACCGTGATCGAATCTTGCGTCGGCTGCGGGCTGTGCGGCGAGGTCGCGCATGCCGCCGTGCTGTGCCCGTCGTTCTACCGCGCCGAGATCGTGCGCAATGCGAGCTGGCGCGACCGCGCGCTGCACCGCGTGCGGCAGAAGGTCATCGGCTGGCTCGGCGGCTATGGCGGCGAGGCAACCGCATGAGCGCCAGCCCGCGCCCGATCACGCTGCTCATCGCCGCGCTCGGCGGCGAAGGCGGCGGCGTGCTGACCAATTGGATCGTCACCGCCGCCGAGCAGGCCGGCTTCCCGGTGCAAAGCACCTCGATCCCCGGCGTCGCGCAGCGCACCGGCGCCACCACCTATTACATCGAGATCTTGCCGGTCCATACGCGCGAGCTGGGCGGCAAGCGGCCGGTGCTGGCGCTGACGCCCGGCGTCGGCGACATCGACATCGCGGTGGCGAGCGAACTGTTGGAGGCCGGCCGCACGGTGGCGAACGGCTTCGTCACGCCAGATCGCACCATCCTCATCGGCTCGCTCAGCCGCTTCTATGCCATGGATGAAAAGATCGCCATGGCCGACGGCCGCTTCGACCAGGACCGGCTGATCAAGACCATCAAGGAACACGCGCGCGACAGCCTGCTGTTCGACATGGACGCATTGGCCAAGCAAAGCGGCTCGATCATCAATGCGGTGATGCTCGGCGCCATCGCCGGCTGCGGACGGCTGCCAGTAACGGCCGAGCAGCTGGAAGCGGCGATCCGCGAGGACGGCAAGTCGATCGACAGCAATCTGCGCGGCTTCCGCGCCGGATTCGAAGCCGCGCGCGCGAAATCGCAGCCTGCAAGACTCACCGAGAAGAAAAAGAACGCCCCCGTCACGCCCGAATTGCTCGAGCACGAGGTCACCTACTCGATGCCCGCGCTGGCGCAGCCGACGGCAATCGAAGGCGTGCGGCGGCTGATTGCCTATCAGAGCGTCGCTTATGCGCACCTCTATCTCGACCGGCTCAGAGCCATCACCGACGCCGACGCGGCCAGCGGCGCGCAGGGCAAGCTACTGAAGGAAGTCGCGCGCCATCTCGCCGTGCGCATGTCTTACGAAGATGTGGTGCGCGTGGCGCAGGCCAAGATCGCGCCGGCGCGCATGCGCCGCATCGCGCGTGAGGAATTGCGCGTCCAGGACGAGCCCTACTCGGTGCACGATTTCCTCAAGCCCGGCATCGAGGAGTTCTGCCAGCTGCTGCCCTCGTTGCTGGCGCGGCCGATCATGCATTATTCGGAACGCAAAGGCTGGCTCGGCCGCGTCCATTTCGGCATGGAGATCAACTCCACCTCGATCAGCGGATATTTGCGCTTCCTGATGCTGGCCAAGCTGCGCGGCCTTCGCCCCTACGGCCATCGCTACGCGCAAGAGCAGGCCCAAATCGAATCCTGGCTCGGCCTGATCGCCGAGGCCGCGCGGCGCTCGGCGGAACTCGGCCTCGAAGTCGCCGAATGCGCCCGTCTGATCAAAGGCTATGGCGACACCCATGCGCGCGGGCTCGCCAACTACCGCACCATCGAGGCCAAGCTGATCCGGCCCGCGCTGGCGGGCCACATCCCAACGGAACGCGCCGCCGATGCGGTCGCCAGCGCGCGCACCGCCGCCCTGGTCGATCCAGAGGGCGAAAGCCTCGCCAAATGCCTGGCCGCGATCGAGGCGCAGGCCGCCTTCCGCATGGCGGCCGAATAAGAATCTTCCGTCATCATTCCGGGGCGCGGGCGAAGCCCGCGAGCCCGGAATCCATACTCACAGACCGGGGTTATGGATTCCGGGCCCGGCCCTTCGGGCCGTCCCGGAATGACGTGGAGAGGTTTGCGCACGGCTCAATTGCGCCAGCCTCCGTTGTCAGTATTTCGCCCGTCGAGTAGAATAGCCGCCACAACAACGAACAAAAGCGTGCGGGCCAAGTCATAGGGCCGCGGACGCCTGAGGGGCGAAACGAATGGCCGTCACACCGACTGGGCGCGAACGGCCCGCGATCGCAGCCGAAGCGTTCCTGCGCGCGCTCGCCGATCACGGCGCCGACTATTTCTTCGCCAATCCCGGCACCGACTTCCCGCCGATCGTGGAAGCGTTCAGCCGCGCCAAGAAAACCAATGCCAAGGTGCCGAAGCCGGTGCTGGTTCCGCACGAGAACCTGGCGGTCGGCATGGCGCACGGCGCTTATCTGATGACCGGCCGCCCGCAGGCGGTGATGGTACACGTCAATGTCGGCACCGCCAACACCATCGCCAATCTCACCAATTTGTCGCGCGACCGCGTGCCGCTGATCCTCGCCGCGGGCCGCACGCCGATCACCGAAAAGGGCACGTTCGGCGCACGCAACCGGCCGATCCACTGGGCGCAGGAAATGTTCGACCAGGCCGGCATGGTGCGCGAACTGGTGAAGTGGGATTACGAATTGCGTACATCCAACCAGATCGGCGACGTGGTGGCGCGCGGCGTGGAAGTGGCGATGGCGCATCCGCGCGGTCCGGTTTACCTGGTGCTGCCGCGCGAGCCTCTGTCGGCGCCGCTCGCCGAGCCGATTGCCCCGATGAAGCCGCGCGCGGCTGCGGCACCGGTGCATCCCGATCCGCGGGCGATCGCGACGCTGGCCGAATGGATCGCGGCCGCAGAGCGCCCGCTGATCGTCACCGCCACGCTGCCCGCCGACGCGGTGCCGGCGCTCGCCCATCTCGCCGAGCGCTGCGCCATTCCCGTGGTCACGCATAATCCGCGCAACGTTTGCCTGCCGTCGAGCCATTCCATGCATTTCGGCTTCGAGCCGGGCGCGCTGGTCACCGACGCCGATCTGGTGATAGTGCTCGAATCCGACGTGCCATGGATTCCGCATCTGCAGCATCCGCCGGCGGGCTGCCGCGTCGCGCATGTGGCCGAGGATCCGTTCTTCGTGCGCTATCCGATGCGCAGCTTCCCCAGCGATCTCAGCGTGCAGGCCGGCGTCACCAATGCGCTGGAAGCGCTGATCGAAGCGGTGGAGCCGCGCTTGCAAATGGCGGAGGCGCGCATCGCCGCGCGGCGCGCGCGGCTGACCGAGCGCATGCGCACCCGGCGCGCGCAATTGATGAAGGATTCCGCCGCCGGCGAGCACATCTCGCCGGAATATCTCTCGCGCGCCATCGGCGAAGCGGTCGGCGACGACGCCATCATCTTCAACGAATATCCGCTGCGGCCGGACCATTGCCCGCGCGAGAAGCCGGGCACCTTCTTCGCGCTGGGACCGGCAGGCGGGCTCGGCTGGGGCTTCGGAGCCGCATTGGGCGCCAAGCTGGCGGCGCCCGACGCGTTGGTGGTCGCCACGTTGGGCGACGGCGCCTATATGTTTTCCAATCCGACCGTCGGTCACTGGGTGTCCGCCGCCCACGGTCTTCCGATCCTCACCATCGTGTTCAACAACAGCCGCTATGGCGCGGTGCGCCGCGCCACGCTGTCGATGTTCAAGGACGGCGCTGCCGGCGAGAACGACGGCCGCACGCTCGCCGATCTCGATCCGGCGCCGCCCTACGAGGAGCTCGCCAAGGCGCAAGGCGCCCATGCCGAGCGGGTGGAGAAGCCGGCCGACCTGCCCGACGCGCTGGCGCGCGCCCGCGACGCCGTGGTCAACGAGCGCCGGCAGGCGCTGCTCAACGTCATTACGCCCTACTGAGTAGGTCAACACGCCCCAGAAAAATCGTCAGTCACGGAGGAATTCATGCGCATCGACGCCTACACGCATTTCATCCCGGAGAAATTTTTCAACAAGATCGTGGAAAGCGGCCATGCCGATATCGGCAAGCGCGTGCGCGAAATCCCCTGCATCCATGACCTCGAGGTCCGCCGCAAGATCGTCGATCAGTTCGACGACTATGCGCAGATCCTGTCCTATCCGATGCCGCCGCTCGAGTTGCTGGGCAAGGGTGAGCAGGTGGAGGAATACGCCAAGCTAGTGAACGACGGCTTCGCCGAGATTTGTGAGAAATACCCCGATTATTTCCCCGGCTGGGTGGCGCAGGCGCCGTTGGCCGCGCCCGACGCCGGCGTACGCGAAGTGACACGCGCGCTCAAGAACGGCGCGCTCGGCGTGCAGATCTACACCAATATCGCAGGCCAGCCGCTCGACGATCCGGCGTTCGAGCCGTTTTTCGCCGCCATGAACAAGCTCAAGAAACCGATCTGGATGCATCCGGCGCGCGCCGCCAATTTCCCGGATTATCTGTCGGAGAAGAAATCCAAATACGAAATCTGGTGGACCTTCGGCTGGTCCTACGAGACCGCGGCGGCGATGGCGCGGCTGGTGTTCTCCCGCATCCTCGACAAATACCCGAACCTGAAGATCCTCACCCACCACTTCGGCGGCATCGTGCCGATGCTGGAAGGCCGCATTGGCCCGGGCTGGGACCAGCTTGGCGCCCGCACGTCGGACGAGGATTTGAGCGTCGTGCTCAAGAGCCTGAAGAAGCGTCCGCTCGACTACTTCAAGCACGACTTCTATGCCGACACCGCGGTGTTCGGCGGCGTGCCGGCGACCCACGCCGGGCTTGCCTTCTACGACCTCGACAAGATCGTGTTCGCCTCCGACTGCCCGTTCGATCCGGAGAAGGGCACCATGTACACGCGCGAAACACTGCGCATTCTCGACGGCATCGACATGCCGAAGGCCGACAAGGAGAAGATCTGGCACGGCAATCTCGAGGCGCTCACCGGGGTCACGTTCAAGAAGTAGCGCAACTCCGTCCTCGTCCTGAGGAGCGCCCGAAGGGCGCGTCGCGAAGGGCGAGGGCGGCCCCATCGCCTGTGAAAGCCAGCGCGGCATCTGCTAGCATCGCCGTCCATGGCATTGGTCCAACCCATCGGTCTGTCCGAACCCGACGCGCCGATCCCGCCCGGCGGCACGCCGCCGTCCGGCGACGCCGGCCGCGTCACGCCGATGATGGAGCAGTACATCGAAATCAAGGCCGCCAATCCGGACTGCCTGCTGTTCTACCGGATGGGCGATTTCTACGAGATGTTCTTCGCCGACGCCGAGACCGCCTCGCGCGCGCTCGGCATCATGCTCACCAAGCGCGGCAAGCATCTCGGGGTGGACATCCCGATGTGCGGCGTGCCGGTGGAGCGCGCCGACGAATATCTCCACCGCCTGATCGCGCTCGGCCATCGCGTCGCGGTCTGCGAGCAGCTCGAGGATCCGGCCGAAGCGCGTAAGCGCGGGCCTAAGAGCGTGGTGCGGCGCGACGTGGTGCGGCTGGTGACGCCCGGCACGCTCACCGAAGACACTCTGCTCGATGCCAAGCGCAACAATTATCTGCTCGCGGTCGCGCGCGCGCGCAGCTCGTCGAGCGGCGACGACAACCGCTTCGCGCTGGCCTGGATCGACATCTCGACCGGCGAATTCCACATCACCGAATGCGATCGCGCTTCGTTGTCGGCCGAAATCGCGCGGCTGGAGCCAAGCGAGATCATCGTCTCCGACGCGCTGTTTGCCGACGCGGATCTGGTGCCCTATTGGCGCACGCTGCCCGCCGTGACGCCGCTCACCCGCGACGTGTTCGACGGCGCCACCGCCGAGCGGCGGCTCACGTCGTTCTTTGCGGTGGCGACCAGCGAAGCCTTCGGCACAATCTCGCGGCTGGAGTTGACCGCCGCCGCGGCTTGCGTGACCTACGTCGAGCGCACGCAGATCGGCCGCCGTCCGCCGCTGTCGCCGCCGTTGCGCGAAAGCGCCGGCGCAACCATGGCGATCGACCAGGCCACGCGCGGCAACCTCGAATTGGTGCGCACGCTCGCCGGCGAGCGGCGCGGCTCGCTGCTGGAAGCCATCGACCACACCGTGACCTCGGCCGGCTCGCGCCTGCTCGCACAAAGACTGTCGGCGCCGCTCACCGATCCCAATGCGATCACGCGGCGGCTCGATGCGGTGGCCGCTTTCGTCGAGGATATTGCGTCGCGCGCGGAAACCCGCTCGCGCCTGCAGGCGGCACCCGATCTCGCCCGCGCGCTGGCGCGGCTCGCGGTCGGTCGCGGCGGCCCACGCGATCTCGCCGCCATCCGCGACGGCGTGCAAGCGGCGGCAGAGCTTGCCCGCGCGCTGGTCGCGCTTAAAGAGTCGCCGGCCGAAATCGCCGACGCGCTGCAATCCTGTCGGCGACCCGATGCCAGGCTCGCCGCCGAACTTAGCCAGGCTCTGGCCGACGAACTTCCTGCATTCAAGCGCGACGGCGGCTTCGTGCGCGAAGGCTATGACGCCGCGCTCGACGAGACCCGAAGCTTGCGCGACGCGTCCCGCCGCGTCGTCGCCGCGTTGCAGACGCGCTATGCCGAGGAGACCGGCGTCCGCGGGCTCAAGATCCGGCACAACAACGTTCTGGGTTATTTCGTCGAGGTCACCGCCCAGCACGGCGACAAACTGATGGCGGCGCCGTTCAACGCCACCTTCATCCACCGCCAGACGCTCGCCGGCCAGGTGCGCTTCACCTCGACCGAGCTGGGCGAGCTGGAAGCCAAGATCGCCAGCGCCGCCGAGCGCTCGCTCGGGCTTGAGCTGGAGATCTTCGAGCGGCTCAGCGCCGCGGTAATCGCGGAGAGCGTGGCGCTCAAGCAATGCGCCGAAGCGCTCGCCTGCCTCGACGTCGCCAGCGCGCTTAGCGCTCTCGCCGCCGAGCACGGCTATGCGCGCCCGCATGTGGACGACAGCCTCGCCTTCGTGATTGAGGGCGGCCGCCATCCGGTGGTGGAGCAGGCGCTGGCGCGCGACGGCACGCCGTTCGTCGCCAACGATAGCGACCTGTCGCCGCCCGCCGACGCCAAGTCCGGGATTTTGGCCGGCCGCATCTGGTTGATCACCGGCCCCAACATGGCGGGCAAGTCCACGTTCCTTCGCCAGAACGCTTTGATCGCGATCCTGGCGCAGACCGGCAGTTTCGTGCCAGCAAAAGCCGCACATATCGGCGTGGTGGACCGGCTGTTCTCGCGCGTGGGCGCCGCCGACGATCTGGCGCGCGGGCGCTCGACCTTCATGGTCGAGATGGTGGAGACCGCAGCGATCCTCAATCAGGCGAGCGCGCGCTCGCTGGTGATCCTCGACGAGATCGGCCGCGGCACCGCCACCTTCGACGGGCTGTCGATCGCCTGGGCCACCGTCGAGCATCTGCACGACGTCAACCGCTGCCGCGCATTGTTCGCGACGCACTTCCATGAGCTCACTGCGTTGGCCGCCCGGCTCGACCGGCTGCATAACGCGACCGTGCGGGTGAAGGAATGGCGCGGCGACGTGGTGTTCCTGCACGAGGTGGTGCCGGGCTCCGCCGACCACTCCTACGGCATCCAGGTGGCCAAGCTCGCCGGCCTGCCGGCCAGTGTGATCGAGCGCGCCAAGCTGGTGCTGGCCAAGCTCGAGCAGGAAGACCGCGCCAAGCCGAAGGGCTTCGAGGATTTGCCGTTGTTCGCGGCGCCTTACAAACCGTCGCAGGAAATGCAGGACGACGCCTACGAGCTGATGGTCGCCGCCGTCGCCGCGCTCAATCCCGACGACATGTCGCCGCGCGAAGCGATGGAAGCGCTCTATTTGCTAAAGAAGAAGTTGGCGGAAACCGAGAAGAAGTAAATCCTCACGCCCGCTGGCGCCAGTTCCGCAACAGCCACAGCAGCGCGTTCCAGCCGATGCCGATCGACAAGCCCACCGCGTAGGACCACCACACGCCGATCGGCTCCGCCAGCCCATGCACGGCGAGCAGGCTCAAGCCCAGCCCGATGAGTGGGGCTTGCACATGCGCCGCCACGCTGGCCGCGGCCGGCCCGCCGATGCGCGGATGCAAGATCACGAAGAACGATCCCATCGCCACGGGAAAGAAGGCGAACAGCCCCGACGCGAACGAGCCGATCGCGGTGCTCGCCGCGGTGACGATGATGACGCAGAGCGTGACGACGCCAGCACGCCAAGCGAGATCGGCGCCGGTGAACTTGACGCGGGCTTTCGCCGCGGCGTCCGCACGGAAGCTCCGGCCGGCGAAGATCGCTAACGGAAAGACCGCCGCATTCAACAGCACGACGCTCGCCGCGCTCCAATTCACCAGCCGTGACAGAGCGGCGCAGCCAAACCACACCAGAAAGGCCAGCGCAAGACTGACCGGCAATGAACGCCGCTGGGCCAGCGCGGCATAAGTGAGCGCGAAGATCGCGACCATGGCATTCGCGACCATGCTGCCGACGGCGCTGGCCGCGATGAAGTCCGGCGGATGCTCTACGCCTAAGATGATCATGGCCGCGCCGCCCGCGGTCGGCAGCGAGGCGATCAGCGAACCGGTGAACGGTCCGCTGCGCTCGACCACCAGCGAGGCTGCCACCACGATGCTGGCCGTCATCGCGATCTTGAGCAGGAGACCGAACGAGAATAGCAGCATCGGCGACATCAGCGCATGATCCCGAAAAGCATGCCCTCGGACTTGATCCGAGGGTGGAACCGGTTTTCGGATAAGATCATGCGCAAGCACATTGTCATACCGGAATGCCGCGCTTGCGGGCGCCGTAGACCAAGAAGGTCCAGCCGATCGAGGTGGCGAGCGCCAGCGTCAATCCAATCGCGGCGCCGAACGGCTCGGCAGCAAAATGCAGCGCCATGGCGGCGAAGGCGAAGCCGATCAGGCCGGTGATGGCATTGGCCAGCACCGCCGCCGTCGGCGGTCCACCGACGCGGCGATGCAGAATGATCATGATGCTGATCAGCACGATCGGGAACACGGCGAGAATGCCGCTACCGCCCGGCCCGATCTGAAAGCTGAACGTGACGGTGACGCCGACCAGGATGGCGACCATCACGGCGCGCATCGCCAGCTCGTACCAGCGCGCGCGAAACGCCGGCATGCGCACGTGGCGCAGCGGCCGTGCCAGCCACAAGCACACGCTCAAGCCCACGATGTTCATCGCGGCGGCGGCGAGAAAGCTCCAATGAACCGAATGGATCACAAGCGCGAGCACGAGCCAGACCAAGAACGCGCCCCGCAGGCTGACGGCAAGCGAGCGCTGCTGCGCGAGCAGCGCGTAGACCAGCGCGAAAATCACGTTCACCGCGTTGATGGCGAGGCTCGCCACCGCGCTTTGCGCGATGAAATGCGCGTCATGATCGAGCGCGAGAAATACATAGACCGGGCCGGCGCCGATCGGCAGCGTCGCCACCAGCCCGCCGACCAGCGGGCCGGCGCGCTCGGCGGTTATCGTTGCCGCCAGCACGAAGCCGGCGGTGATGGCCATTTTAACGATCAGTGCGATGGCGAAAGTGAGATCGGGGGGCATTTTCTGTTTCCCCCTCTGCCCGCCCGAACTCGGGTTTACCCGAGTTCGGCACTTCAGAACGGTCGAAGTCGGAAACATCCGACTTCGACTCGGGCAGAGGGAAGTTCGCCTTTACGCCCTCGCTAGCTTCACATCAACCGGCGGCCCGCTCTTGATGGTCTGGTACACCACGCAGTAGCGCTCGGTGAGCTTGAGCAACTGGTCGAGCTTGTCCTGGGCTGCATCGGTGTCGAGATCGAAGCGCAGGCGAATCTGTGCGAAACCGACCGGTGCGTCCTTGGCGACGCCGAGCGTGCCGCGGAAATCGAGATCGCCCTCGGCCGATACTTTTCCCGACCGAAGCGGAATATCGAGCGCGGTCGCCACCGCCTTGATGGTGACGCCGGCACAGGCGACCAGCGCTTCCAGCAGCATGTCGCCGGAGCACAGTTCGAGGCCGGAGCCGCCGGTTGCCGGATGCAGGCCGGCTACCGCAAGCGCGCGGCCGGTCTCCACCTTGCAGGCGATGTTGGCGTCGTCGAGCGTGCCCTTGGCCTTGAGCGTGATGAAGGCGGCCTTGGGCTCGCTCTTGTAGCGATCCTTGATCGGCGCCTGCATGGCGCGCAGTTTGTTGGCATCCATAACGGCCTCCTTGATTGTCCTTGGCAACATTAATCCTCATGGTGACGAGCGGTGCGCAGCACCGCGTCTCGAACCGTGAAGGCGCGGAATCACCCCGCCGGCGTGAGCACGGTGCGGCCGATCACCTTGCCGGCCTTGATGTCGGAAATCACGCGCTGCGCGCTGGCGAGCGCGGTCGTCCTGGTCGGCACCAGCGGCAGCGGCGCCTTGCGCACCAGCTTGATCAGCTCGTTGAGCTCCTTGAGGCTGCCGGTATAGGAGCCCTGCACCGTCATGGCGCGGATCGGAAAGAACGGCAGCGACAGCGTGATGTCGCCGCCAAACAGGCCGACCACGATCAGCTTGCCGCCCTTGACCAGACTGTCGACGCCGAGCCGCGCCGTCTGCGTGGTGCCGACGAAATCGATCGCCGCCCACACCGGTCCTTTCGCCGCCTTCTGCATTTGCGCCAGCGCGTCCGGCGCGTTGGGATCAATGGTCGCAAGCGCGCCCTGGCGCTTGGCCGCCTCGCGCTTGACCGGATCGATATCGATCACGATCGCGCCCTTGCCCTTCATCGCCTTGATAATCGAAATGCAGATGAGGCCTAAGCCGCCGGCGCCGAACACCACCACCGGCTCGGTCTTCACCAGGCTGCCAAGCTTCTTGAGCGCGCCATAGGCGGTGAGCCCCGAGCAGGCCAAAGGCGCCGCCTGCTCCGGCGTCATCTTCCCGTAGGCCACCAGATAGCGCGGATGCGGCACCAGCAGATGCGTGGCATAGCCGCCGTCGCGATAGATGCCGAGGAAGCGTGGTGCCATGCAGAGTTGCTCGTCGCCGCGCTTGCACACCGCGCACGCGCCGCAGCCGATCCACGGATAGACCAGCCGCTTGTCGCCGACCTTGACGCCGCGCACCTTGGGACCGACCGCGACCACCTCGCCGACATTCTCGTGGCCCATGGTGAGCGGCAGCGTCACACCGCGCTCCTGCAGCAGGAGCTTCTTGCCGTGGCCGAGATCGTAGAAGCCTTCCCAGATGTGCAGGTCGCTGTGGCAGACGCCGGCCGCCAGCACTTTCAGCAACACCTCGGTGCCGGCCGGCTTTGGATTGGCGATCTCGGCGAATTGCATCGGCTCGCCGCAACGGCAGACTTGGAAGCTGCGCATGGAATTCCCCGGCTACGCTATTTTCTTGGCGGCCGGAGCATAACAGCCGGACGACGATTGAATAGGGGTCACCACCACAGTGCCGCGCCGGCACTGGTCTTGGTTTCGCTGTCGTCCACGCGCTTGGCGCGTGCGAGCGAGCGGTCGAGCGCCGCCAGTACGCGCCGCTTGACGAAATCGAAGGCCGCCGACTGGCGGTCGCGCGGGCGCGGCAGTTCGGCCTCGATTTCCTCGAAGATGCGCCCCGGCCGCGGCCGCATCACCATGATGCGATCGGCGAGCACGATCGCCTCGTCGACGTCGTGGGTGACCAGGACCAGCGTCGGCCGCAAATCCGCCCACAGATCGAGCAGATGGTCCTGCAGATCGACGCGGGTGAACGCGTCAAGCGCGGAGAACGGCTCGTCGAGCAGCAGCACCTCCGGTCGCGGCACCAGCGCGCGCACGATCGCCACCCGTTGCGCCTGCCCGCCGGATAATTCGCGCGGCCACATCGTGGCCTTGTCGGTAAGGCCGACGCGCGCCAGCGCATCGGCGACGCGCGCGTTGCGCTCAGGCCGCGGCCGGTCCTCCAGCCCGAAGCCGACATTGCCGGCGACCGAAAGCCACGGCAGCAGGCGCGGCTCCTGAAAGATGATGCCGATCTTCTCATGCGGCGAGGTGACGGGCTGCCCGTCGAGCAGCACGCGGCCCTGGCTTGGCGTATCGAGACCGCTGATCGCGCGCAGCAGTGTGGATTTGCCGCAGCCGGAGCCGCCGACGATGGCGACGATTTCGCCCGGGCCGACCGAAAAGCTCACGCCGTCGACCGCGTGCACGCCGTTCGGATAGGTCTTGCCGACGCGTTCGAGCGCAAGCATCGCTCAGCCCTCCCCGGCGCGCGCATGGAAGCGATCTTCCCAGCGCAGGAATGGGGCCGCCAGCAGGGCGATGATCCAATCCGTGGTCTTGCCGAGCACCGCGAAGGCGAGGATCGCGGCAACGATTTCGGCGGGCTTGCCGAGTTGCTGTCCGTCGATGAGGAGGTAACCGAGGCCTTCGGAGGCACCCATGAACTCGGCGGCAATGACGAACATCCATCCAAGCCCGAGTCCCGAGCGCAGCGCCAGCACATAAGCCGGCAGCACGGCCGGAAGCAGGACGCGGCGGACCATCTGCGCGCCCGACAGGCGGAACACGCGGCCGACCTCGACGATCTTGCGATCGACCGACATCACCGCGCCCATCACGCCCAGATAGATCGGGAAGAACACGCCAACCGCAATCAGCGCGACTTTGGAGGTCTCGAATATTCCGAGCCACAGGATGAACAATGGAATCCATGCAATCGAAGGAACCGCGCGCAAGCCTTGCAGGCTTGGATCGACGAGTCGGCGCACCAGCGTCGAATATCCGGCGACCGCTCCAAGCACGGTGGCGGCCGCGGTTCCGAATCCAAATCCGGCGACAACGCGCAACAGCGTCGCGATGACATGCCGTAGAAGCTCGCCGGAGCGCGCAAGGTCGGCGAATTCCTCATAGATGCGTGACGGCGGCGGCACCAGACGGCCGTTGGACAGCCCTGCGCGCACCGCCAGTTCCCAACCGAGCGCGAGCGCCAGCGGCAAAAGCAGCCCGAGCGCCGGGCGGCCCCAGCGCGCAAGGCCGCTTCTGCGCTGCTTTTCTTCCGTCGCCGGCTCGACCGCTACGCTCATTTGCACAAGAGACATTATAACGCCCGCCAAAGGCAAGGTGCCGCACATGAACGCTGTCATTCCGGGGCGTCCGCCCCGGAATGACCGGGGGTTAGTTGGTCACCACCACGTATTGCTCGTCGATCAGGTCGTCGAGCACTTTCTTCACGTCGACATCGGGCTTGATGACGCCGGCCTGCTGCAAGGCGATGCCGGCGGCGAGAATCGATTCGCGCTGCGGCGCGCCGATCTTGCTGTGGGTGAGCTCGGTGCGTTCCTTGAGCTGCTTGTCGACCACCGCCTCGGGCAGCTTGGTCACCGCGATGAAGTCGCGCTTCACCTCGTCGTAATGGCTCAGCGAATATTTGCGCGCCTCTTCGTAGACCTTGAGCACGCGCTTGACCAAATCGGGATGCTCCTTCGCGAAGTCCTCGCGCACATTGAGGATGCCCCAGGTGTTGGCGGCGGCATCGCGATAGAACAGCTTGGCGCCGTCCTCCACTTCCGCCTGCGCCATCATCGGATCGAGTCCGGCCCAGGCATCGACGTCGCCGCGAATGAGCGCGGTCTTGCCGTCGGGATGCTGCAGCAGCACCGGCTGGATGTCCTTTTCGGAGAGGCCGGCGCCGAGCAGCGCGCGCACCAGGAAGATGTGCGGATCGGTGCCGCGCGTGACGGCAACCCGCTTGCCCTTGAGGTCGGCGATCTTGCTGATCGTGCTGTCCTTGCGCACGACCAGTGCGGTCCATTCGGGGCGCGAATAGACGTAGATCGACTTGATCGGATTGCCGTTGATCTTGGCAACCAGCGCCGCGGAGCCCGCGGTCGAACCGAAGTCGATCGATCCGGCGTTGAGGAACTCGAGCGCCTTGTTGGAGCCGAGCGTCTGCACCCAGCGGATGGAAATGCCGTCCTTGGCGAATTCCTTCTCCAGCCAGCCCTTGTCCTTGAGCACGATGGAAACCGGGTTGTAGGTCGCCCAGTCGATATTGACCGTGCTCGGCTGGTCGGCAGCAAACAGCGCCGTGGACGGCAGCAGGCCGACCAGCAGCGCGGAGGTCAGGATGGAACGGCGCGACAACAGACGCATGGCAATCTCCTCGCGTTGAGGGCGCCGCGTTTGCCCGCGCGGGCGCCTTCGTTGGTGGAGGCGGACCGAATGGCCCACCGTCAGCTTGCGAGGGGATTTGCGCGCCCCGTGCTTTAGCTGCATTTGTTAAGCGCCCGCAAGCTGCGTTGCTCAAATCGGCGGTAAATATATTCTATAGAGTGGCCATAAATTGTGGTCAAACGAATGTTTATACTTATTTTTTGCATGATTAGAGAACGTTATTCCTAAACTCGTCGGTCCGCGCTTTGGAAATTTATCTTTGCCGGCAAGCGGTGACTTAACGCCCCTGCTCCGCTATCCCGATGCCCGCCATGGCCTCCCTCGCCCTCGATCAAGATACACGCGCGCGCTCCGAAAGCCCGTCCCGGGCCTCGGCCGAATTGATCGACGGCCGCGCCATTACCGCCGACCTGGAAAAGCTCGCCGAGGCGCATACCGGCGGCGAGCGCGAATTGCGCACGGCGCTGGCGCAGCGGCTCAAGACCGCGCTCAACGAGGGCCGCGCCAAGTCCGAGCAGCTTCTGCTCAAGGATCGTCATGGCCGCCGCTGCGCCGAGCGGCTGTGCCGGATGGAAGACGAGATCATCCGCATCTTGTACGAGTTCGTGCGCAAGCATCTTTATCCGTCGCAAAATCCGTCCGAGGCCGAGCACATGGCGGTGGTCGCCACCGGCGGCTATGGCCGCGGCCTGCAGGCGCCCGGCTCCGACATCGATCTGCTGTTCCTGCTGCCCTACAAGCAGACCGCCTGGGGCGAGTCGATCGCGGAAGCGATTCTGTATTGCCTGTGGGACACCGGCCTAAAGGTCGGCCACGCCACCCGCTCGGTTGACGAATGCATCCGCCAGGCCAAGGCGGACATGACCATCCGCACCGCCATTCTCGAAGCGCGCTTCCTGCTCGGCGACCGCGTGCTGTATGACGAACTGGTGACGCGCTTCGATAACGAGGTGGTGCGCAACACCGCCTCCGAGTTCGTCGCCGCCAAGCTCGCCGAGCGCGAGGATCGCGTCCGCCGCTCCGGACAATCGCGCTACCTGGTCGAGCCGAACGTGAAGGACGGCAAGGGCGGCCTGCGCGATCTCCATACCTTGTTCTGGATCGCAAAGTACGTCTATCGCGTGCGCGAGCCGGACGAACTGATCAAGCGCGGCGTATTCGACAAGCACGAATATCAATTGTTCCGCCGCTGCGAGGATCTCCTCTGGTCGGTGCGCTGCCACATGCACTTCGTCACCGGCCGCGCCGAGGAGCGGCTGTCGTTCGACATCCAGCGCGAGATCGCGGTGCGGCTCGGCTACACCGAGCACCCAGGCCAGCAGGACGTCGAGCGCTTCATGAAGCACTACTTCCTGATCGCTAAGGACGTCGGCGACCTCACCGCCATTCTGTGCGCCGAGCTGGAGGACAGTCAAACCAAGAGTGTGCCGGTGCTCAGCCGCATGATGGCGAAGCTCCGGCCGGTGAAGCGCAAGAAGCTGGCCGAGAGCGACGACTTCATCGTCGACAAGAACCGCATCCGCCTCGCCAGCGCCAGCGCCAGCGCCAGCGCCAGCGCCAGCGCGTTCAAGCGCGATCCGGTCAACCTGATCCGCATCTTCCATCTCGCGCAGAAGCACAATCTGGCGTTCCATCCCGACGCCATGCGGGCGTTGACCCGTTCGCTCAATCTGATCAATGCCGAGCTGCGCGAGGACGAGGAAGCCAACCAGCTGTTTCTGGAAATCCTCACCTCTAAGAACGACCCGGAAACCGTGTTGCGGCGGATGAACGAGGCCGGCGTGCTCGGCCACTTCGTGCCGGCCTTCGGCAAGATCGTGGCGATGATGCAGTTCAACATGTACCACCACTACACGGTCGACGAGCACCTGCTGCGCTGTATCGGCGTGCTGGCGGAGATCGAGCGCGGGGCTAACCTCGAGACGCCGCTCGCCAACGAGCTGATCCACAAGCTGCTGCCCGGCAACCGTACGCTGCTCTACGTCACGATGTTCCTGCACGACATCGCCAAGGGCCGCATCGACGACCATTCGATTGCCGGCGCGCGGGTGGCGCGCCGCTTCTGCACGCGCTTCGGCTTTTCAGCGGCCGACACCGAAACGGTCGCCTGGCTGATCGAACAGCACCTCGTCATGTCGAGCGTGGCGCAGTCGCGCGATCTCTCCGACCGCAAAACCATCGAGAACTTCGCCGCGGTGGTGCAATCCGCCGAGCGGCTGAAGCTTTTGATGATTCTCACCACCGCCGACATCCGCGCGGTCGGCCCTGGCGTGTGGAACGGCTGGAAGGCGCAACTGCTGCGCACGCTGTATTACGAGACCGAGCCGGTGCTCACCGGCGGCTTCTCGGAAGTCAACCGCGCGCAGCGCGTCGCCATCGCGCAGACCGAATTCCGCCAGGAGCTCAAGGACTGGCCGCCGGAGCGGCTGGAGGCCTATATCGCGCGGCATTATCCGGCCTATTGGCTGAAAGTCGATCTGCCGCACAAGCTCGAGCATGCGCGCTTCGTGGCGGCTACCGAGGACGCCGGCAAGACGCTCGCCACCCGCATCGCCTTCGACGTCGAG
>Ga0097691_1001043_pt1 | contig 21473 bp, 27 predicted proteins | sample NGESurdeep072012_8_FD_72858 | JGI IMG/M metagenome (GOLD analysis project Ga0097691, IMG submission 72858) | Arctic peat soil microbial communities from Barrow, Alaska - NGEE Surface sample 210-1 deep-072012 | ecosystem: Environmental > Terrestrial > Soil > Wetlands > Peat ... | reverse complement strand
TGATAGTTTGCGCGATACGTTGCATGACGGTTCACCCTATTGCCCCGCGAACCAAATCGCGCGGTCGTGAACCCTTCACGCTGGAAACGTCGCGTTGCAACAGAGCAATCAATCTTCCGTGAGACTTGCCGCCGCTTTGTCGCGCGTTGTTGCCCCCTTGCTGTAACGAATTCGCAACAGGTGTTAAGCTTTAGTTACAATTCCGAGCTGCTTCAGGTAGCGATGAAGGGCCTGACGCGAAATATGCGATTGCCGTGCGGCCTCCGAAACGTTGCCGCCGACCGAATGCAGGAGATCGATGAAATAAGCCCGCTCGAAGCGCTCCTTGGCCTGCTGCAGAGACATCGGGCCAGCGGCCTTATGATTGCTGGCCACGCGATCGTAGGCGCCCAGCCCCAGGTCGGCGGCGACAATCGGCCCCCCGACGTTGACGACAACTGCGCGCTCGATCAGATGCTGCAATTCGCGCACATTGCCGGTCCAATGGGCCGCGTCCAGCGCGGCAAGGGCCTCGGGCGTAAAGGGGCCGGCCGCTTTGCCGAACTTGCGGTTGAACTGGTCCAGAAATAACAGCGCCAATGAAAGAATGTCTTCTCGCCGTTCGCGCAAGGGCGGAACGCGCAGCCCGGTGCCACCTGGCCGCATCGTGAAGAATGGTGTGAACAGGTGATCGGCTGCCTCCGGCGGAAAACCGGGCCCTTGGTCCAGAACGGTAAGACTGAAACCCGACACACCGTCGCGTTGCTCGCACGCAACTGAAATGCCGACCGTCCCATTCGGGTCAGCCTGTGCGGCGTTGTGAATCAGATTGAACAAGGCATTCCGAATGAGGTTCTCATCCACGTCGGATATCACGGACCCCGGCGGCGCTTCGATGATCACGGATTGATGGCTGCCCAGACTTTGCTGAAAAAACGCAACCGTATCGCGCGCGAGCTCGTTGATGTCGGTAGGCTGCCTTTTGGAGCGGGTCAATTGGCTAAGCTTAAGTACCTGTTGAACATATTCGCGGCATCGCTCACCCGCGCTTCGAACTTCGCCCAACAGCTGTTTCACGCGCACGGGATTGCCGATTTCACGTTCCGCCAGGTTGATCACCCCCACCAGCGGGTTATTGAGCTGATGGGCGATCTCGCTGACCATCTGCCCCATGGCGGAAAGCTTCTCGATCTGTATCAGGCGCTCGTGTTCGGTGCTGAGCATTGTGAATTTTGAGCTGATTTCGTGCCGGCTCTGATGAACCGATCGAAATAGACTAAACAGGGCGACATACATGACGAGCCCGCCGATTCCGGAAAGCATCCACAATAGAAGGACGCCCTGTCGGATCGCGGCGTCAATCGGGCCGGAAGATCTGTAGAGTGACACGACGCCGGCGACAGGTTCACTTGCGGCGCCCAATCGAATAGGTATGTAGAACTCGATCAAATTATCGAAGGCCGGAACAGACATCGCGGGATTGAAAGCGCTGGGCGAATTTTGCTCGAGGGCGCGGACCACGGCCTCCGGATTGTTTGTCTGGCTTGTCCCGATCAGCTCTGCCGCATTCGACCACGCAATTTTCCGATCGGGGCCAAACACCTTGATTCTGGCAAAGCCGGGCAATCTGGTCAGCGCTCTGAAGCTTTCCTCTAAATGAATTCTTGCCGTGCTCTCGGTGTAATTTGCCAGATCCGCGGCCGAAAGGTTGGCTTCGACCTCCTCTTCGTGCGCAATAATGTTGATCATGTCCTGCATCGCATCCGTCTCGCGCTCAATCATCGCCCGGCGGTAAAACGTTGACGCGGCTAAGCCGGTTGCGATCATCACGGTTGCCACTATGATGACACTGACGAGCGTAAATCTTTGCGGATCGGTAAGCTGCACGCAGTTGTCCACCTGTAAGCAGGAAAATCGGTCTCCTTGCGCCACGCTATCCGGTATCTTGCATGCGAAGCAATATCCGGGCAGATGTCTCCAGATGGGAACGAAATCATGCGCGGTAGTGTTGTTCTGGCGGGTGCGCTCGCATCTCACCTGGTGTCTGTGGCCGGCGCCCAGGAACCCGATGTCACGGCGCTGCAGATGAAAGCCTGCACCCTCGTCAACGACGATGCGGCGCGGGTTCGCTGCTACGATCAGGCGATGTCTCGCCCCGCATCTGAACCGCGGCTCGTCACCGTTCCCCCGTCGATCGGTCCCGGGTCCGACGTGCCGCTCGTCGCCGTTCCGCAGCAAACGACAACCGCAAGACCCGAGACAACCGCGAGACCCGACGCTGCACCGGAGACGGCGGCCGTCGCCCCGGCTGCACCGCCCGCGACCGCCAAACCCGAGTCGCCGAGCGGTTTTGACGCGCGCGCGATCCTTCAGCGCATCATGCCGTCCGGCGATTCCAGCCCGTCGTCAGCGACGAAGACCGGCAACTGGCAGGTGGGAGCCGACAAAGCCGCGCTGCCGGAAGCTTCGCGGCTGGTCGGCAGGCTGGACTCCGCCGACGAATCGTCGCTGGTTCTGCAATGCAAGAATGGGAACACCGAGGCTTACGTATCGACGAAGAGTTTCCTCGGATGGGAAAGCATGCGCGTGGTTTACCGCCTCAACGACAATCCGGCGATCGAGGAGCGCTGGGCTGCTGCCACCGACGGCAGAGGCGCGGTGGCCGGCAACGCCGTCGGATTCATCAATTCGCTCACCGACGGCGCGACGCTTTCGGTGCGCGTCACCGATTATAATGGCGCCGACCACGATCTCAGGTTCAATCTCGGCGGCGTGGCAAATCTGCGTTCTCAGATCGCCCTGGTTTGCCGATGGCCCGGCGCGGTGCCAGAGGAAAAAGTTGCGGCCACGCAGGCGCCACCGGCCAAGCGCGGCGCCAAATCAAAGCCGGCAACGGCGGCCCCAGCCGGCGCGCCACTCAAGCTGCATTGAGCCATCTCAAGCGCGCGCAAAATAAGGTGGCTACCGTCTCCCCGCCTCTATAAGGCTGAGCAATCGAGACCTGAGCCTGTCCGGCGTCCGACGTCACGTGACATGGTCCCGGACGTGGAGTTCCTATCGCGATGTTCTGGATCTTTGTTACGGGCATGACCGCTGCCGCAGTTCTTGCGGTGTTGTGGCCGCTTGCCCGGCGGGTAACGGACGCGCGGTTGGGCAACGACGTCGAGGTCTATCGGGGCCAGCTCGACGAGATCGGTCGCGACCTGACATTCGGCCTGATCGGCGCGGCGGAAGCGGAGGCCGCGCGCATCGAGGTTTCACGCCGGCTGATCGCCGCGGCCGAGATGGCCGGCACGATAACGCTTGCGCAGGACGATGCGGCGATGGGCCGCCGCGGCCGCCGGTCCCGCAAGAAGCCGCCGCGCCGCCGCGTCGAGGAGAAGAAGCCCTCGCGGCGCCTCCACCTCGTTGTGGGAGTGGTGGCAGTGATGCTGATCTCGGCCGGCACATTTTTCGTCTATCTCAAAGTGGGCTCACCCAACCTTCCCACGCAGCCCGTCGCTTCACGCGTTGCCGCGGCCCAGCAGAAAGACCCGTCGATCGAGCAATTGGCGGCGCTGGAGGCGCGAACCTCACAAACTCCTGACGAGGCAACGCCTGGGAAGCGACCGCAGCGATCTACACGCAGGTCGGAAAGTATGGTGACGCGGTAACGGCGCGCCGAAATGCACTTCGTCTGCTCGACAAGACGGCCGAGCGTGAGGCGGATCTCGGCGAGGCTTTGGTTGCGGCGGCGAACGGCATTGTCACAGAGGAGGCGAAGGAAGCATTTGATCGCTCGTTCCGCCTCGATGGCGCCAACGTATCGGCAAGGTTTTACATCGGTCTTGCGGCGGAGCAGGATGGCCGCAAGGATGAAGCTGCGCGTGTCTGGCGCAAGCTGCTGGCGGACGCTCCCCCCGGGGCTGTGTGGCGCCCGCTGGTGCAAACCGCCTTGGCTCGCATCGATCCATCGGCGACGGCCGCGGTTCGCAAGGCGCCCGCGAACGGTTCCGCCGGGAACGTTGCCAGTGCTGCACCGGATCAACAGAAGGAGTTGATCCGCGGTATGGTCGAGCGGCTCGCTGCACGTCTGCGCCTGGATGGCTCCGACCTCGACGGCTGGTTGCAATTGGTGCGCTCTTACGTCGTGCTGGACGAGAGAGATAAGGCGCGCGCCACTGTCATCGACGCTCACCGCATGCTTGCCGGCGAGCCCGACAAGATTCGGCGCCTCGACGAGGAGGCAAAACGCCTCGGAGTGATCGGCTCATCGACGAGGCCATAGGCGAGCGCAGCTGGGATGGGTTTTTCCTGGAAGCTCTCGCCAACATTTGCTCAGCCGGCTCGACTACTTCTCGCACTGCGTGGGGATGCGCAGAAAGCAGTAGCAACGTCAACAACGACGTCGGCAGATAAAGATAGAAGACAAGGCCGCGTCGGTTGGCACCCCTTTTGTTCCACCTTCATCCCGGTCAATTCGTCGCCGTCGATGCCTCGGAAGAGTTTGCCGTTCAACCCGAAAAGCGGCTCCTGTATTCCGAAGGAGATACCCCGAGATGCCGCATGAAAGCCCGCCGCATGCGTTCGTCGTCGCCAAATCCTGCCCGCTGCGCCACCTCGACCACGCCGCCGATTTCGCTGCTTTCGAGCAACAGGCGCGCGGTTTCCACCCGCAGCGCCTCGACGCCGTTTGCCGGCGTCATCCCGGTGCGGGTGGTAGGCGCGCGCGAACGTCCGAGGGCTCATTCCGGCTTTTTCGGCCAGCGTTTCGACCTTGAGATCGCCTGCGATATTCTCGATGATCCAGGCGTGCAGCGCGCTGAAGCGCCCTTCAACATCCGACGCCTGCGCCGCCAGCACGGTAGAGAACTGGCTTTGGCCGCCGGGACGTTTCAGAAACACCACCAGCCTTCGCGCGATGTCGAGTGCGGTGGTATGGCCGAAATCCTCCTCGATCATGGCCAGCGCAAGGTCGATGCCTGCGCTGACGCCCGCCGAGGTCCACACCCGCCCGTCCTGTACGAAGATCGCATTCGGCTCGACGCGGATGCTGGGAAAACCGTCCGCCAGTCTCGGACAATAGCGCCAATGCGTCGCGGCGCGCTTTCCATCCAGCGCGCCGGTCCAGGCCAGCACGAACGCTCCGAGGCACACCGATGCAATTCGCCGCGCCTTCGGCAGCACCTGCGAAATCCAGTTCATCAGGATGCGGTCTTGCCGCAACTCCCACACGCCAGGGCCGCCCGGGATCACGAGGGTATCGACCTGGTGCGGCCTGACGCTAGAGATCGGCGCGGTGTCGACCATCATCCCCACGTCGGTCTGCACCAATCCCCCCGAGGTCGAGAGATAGGACAGCGAATAGCTTGCCGTCGGCAGTTCGATCTCCTGCAACTCCGCGAACACCTGCGCCGGACCGGAGATATCGAGCAGGGTCACACCGGGAAAGGCGACAATCGCCACTCGCCTTGCAGAGGCTTTTCCACGCAGGTCGGACCGCCGGGGTTTGGCAGATTTCGAGGGCATATTGTCCTTTAAGCCATTCAAGGCTCGCCTGTATAGCTGGCCATAGGTAGCTGGATGATACCGGACATGTCACGAGAGCTGCGCCGCCAATACGGAAACATCAAATCGCCGTGGGCCGACTACGCGGTCTACAGTTTTCCGGATGCCTCGCGCATCAGCCATTGCGACTGGCAACCGCTGATGGATGCGATGAACAGCATCATCGCCATCAACTGGAAGGCGACCGAACCGCACTGGACGGCGGCCTCCTCTCCATTCGACGGCAAATTCAGCCTCATTCTCGTCTATGACGGCTCCGGGCTGGTGGCGTTTTCAGTCTACCGTAAGCTGCTGATATCAGGCGGGCTGGCGATCTACCGAAGCGGCACCGAGGTGCTTCCGGCCCATCAGGGCCGCGGCCTGTACGGGTTCTTCACCACGGAAGTCCTGAAATCTTCGGGCGCCGCCGATGGTACCGGCATCCTTTACGGATGGCGGACGCGAAATCCCATCGTGTGGGCAGCCAACGCCAAGATCTGCGAAAAAGTCACGCCCTCTTTGCTCGGCGACACCCAAGACCCCGCCTTGCAGGCGGCCTGCGTCGAGATGTGTTCGTTGCTTCATCCCGGCAAGCGCCTCGAGGTTCCCGGCATGATCATGCGCGGCGCCTACGGCCATATCAAACATCACCGGCAGGCCTATTACGGCGCGGCGGCACTGGTTGATGCGGCGATGTCCCGCTTGATCCTGGATTCGGCGGACGCCCTGTTCTCTGTCGGCTTCACGAGGGTGTGATGGCGATGTCAGGACAACAGGCGGTGCTCGGAGCACCGGCGCGGTCAGGTGATCGCGCCTATCTGGCCTGGGCGACGGTGGCGACGGCTTACGCGATCGCGTTCCTGCAGCGCGTGGCGCCGCAGTCCGTCAGTTTGAGCTTCATGGCCGACTTCGGCACCGATGCCGCCGGTGTTGCGATGCTCGCCTCGAGCTACTTCTGGGGCTACACGCTGATGCAGATTCCGGCGGGCCTGCTGGTCGACCGCTACGGCGTCAAGCGTGTGGTGCTTTTCAGCATGGCGGCGTCATCGCTGGGGAGCGCTGCGTTTGCGCTGGCGCCAAACCTGCTCGACGTCTTTGCAGCAAGGCTGATCGTTGCCTGCGGCGACGCGCTGGTATTCACGGCGCTGTTGAAGCTTGTTGCCCTCAGTTTCAAGGACGAAAGATTCGGCTTCATGTCGGGCATCTCACAGGTGTCGGGTTATGTCGGCGGCGTGATGGCGACGACCCCGCTTGCCGCTGCAGTGACGGGCTTTGGCTGGCGCACCTGCTTTGTTTTCATTGCCTGCGTTGGCGTGGCCAACCTCGCCTTTGCCTCGATGGCCCTCAAACCGGATCTGGTGGCGCGCAGCGCCAAGACGCTAAGGAGCGTTCTCGCCGCCAGTCGGGCATCGCTATCGCAAATGGCGAATTGGGGATGCGCCATGAGCTTTGCATCCCATTTTGCCGTCGTGACGACGCTGTCGGGCGTCTGGGGAATTCCGATGGTGGCGCATTTCTTCAACATGTCTCCGTCGGCGGCGAGCACCCCCCTGCTCGCCTTTATGATCTGCAATGCCATCGGCTCGATCGTTCTTGGCCATGCGGCCGACCGGGTCGCCGCGCTCGACACCGCTCTCATTCGCATCTGCCTGCTGCGGATGATCCTGATCGCGCTGCTGTTGCCGCCGGTCGCCCATGCGCTGGGTTTCCTCTACGTCAATATCGTGTTTGCAGCACTCGGACTTGTCGCCGGCGGCACCGTGCCGCTGGTTTTGAAATGTACCAAACGGCTTTACACCGCTGATTTGATCGGTGTAGGCGCATCGGTCAACACGACGGCTGCGGGAATTTTCGCAGGCGCCTCGCAGCCCATCATCGGGCTCGCGATGGTTACCGTCAGTCAATTTACAGGGACCGGCGCCGCGGACGGCCCGGGCTCGATCAGCGATGCCGGCTACGGGGCTCTTATCGGAATTCTGCTGATCATGTCGCTGCCGGGCATTGCCGGCCCGCTGCTGATGAGGAGTAAATTGATAGCTGCCAAGTAGCGTTAAGCGCAAAGGGGACGTTAATGTCGCGTTTGTATTTGAGAAAAGGCGAGGTCGGTTCGAGCTACGCGGTGAGCACGTGGCAAAGCGTCATGTTCTCCGAATTTGAAGCGCAGATGAGCAGTGAAGCGAGGCCCTTTCCCTGTATCTTCGGAGTCACGGGCTACCGCGCGGACCAGCTACGCTATCTGTTTCTCGATCCATTCGATGTCGAGACACTGGGCACCCAGCTCGAACAATTTGTATCTGAATCCCGTTCGCTCGGGCCCAACACCTCGCTGGTGGTATTTACCCGGCCACGGCCGGTGCAGACGCTGGACACCTACTACAGGAAATTGTGGCTCACGCTCGACCAGCTTGCGCGCCTGGACAAAAGCCCGTGGCCGGCCGAGATCCCCGAACAAATCGATCATCCGATGTGGGAGTTCTCGTTCGCCGGTGAACCGATCTTCGTGCTGTGCAGTACGCCCGCGCATTTGATGCGGCAAAGCCGCCGGTCCAGCGCCTTCATGCTCACATTCCAACCGCGATGGGTGTTTGAAAAGATCCTTGGAACGGAGAAGGCAGCGGCGGCCGCATTCGCCGAAGTGCGCAAGAGGCTTATTCCCTACGACAGCACCAGCCCCTCGCCGCTGCTTGGACGGTACGGCGCCTGCGACGGGCGCGAGTACCAGCAATACTTCCTGCTGGATGACAATCACACAGAAGCGGGATGCCCGTTTGCCAAGCTCGCGCAGAACAAGAAGCCTCGAACCGAAGGCAGGGAGCAAGCCGCATGACCCAGATCATCGCCGGCACAAGAACAGAATTTGCGATTGACCCTGCCATCCTGGAATTGCTTCCGACCCAGGGCAGCGTCGAATTGCAGCGCGATGCCGCGGGCAAGGTGCACCATTTCCATACCCACCCCGTGGATGAGATCCTTGTGATTATCAAAGGCGCGTTGAAATTCGAGTGGGAGGGCGGGACGCGAATCTGCCGCCCCGGCGACACCATCATGTTGCCCGCCGGCACGCTTCACCAGTCCGAGGCGCTGGATGGCGGCGCCATCTACGCGATCGCGACGCGTCCACCCGCCGCCGATCCGGCCGGCAACTGAAATAGAGGTGCGCGGTTGTCAGGACAACGGGTGGTTGGGGGCCTCGGGGTCGGTCGCGAGACGTTCGACCAGCTCGATGACTTCGAAGCGTTGCCTGGGTGCAAGTTTGAGGAAGGCTTTCAGCAGTCGCAGGCTTTCGACGGTTTCGCTCGATGGAGCTCCGAGCTTCTTGTGCAGCTCTGCAACAAATGTGGGATTTTTCATCTCGCACCTTTGATAGGGAACGGTAATGGCATTTCTAGGAAAACGTGAGGGCCTGGCTCGAAAGGTCGACACAGCGGCGATAGAGGCTGAGCGTCTCGGCCTGACGACGGCTACCTTGATACTTCGAATGGCGCGCCTGGAAATTGACCGGGCCGAACCCGACGAGGTTGAAAGTATGCCAAGGAACAACTCGCTCGGCAAGCCAAACTGACAGCCAAAAAGCGGCTCGATTGGCCAAAAAGCGCAAGAAGCGGTTGCGGCACGTGCAACCCTGCGCTCCCGGCTCCAATGACAGACGATCGATGCCGGCGCGATTGGCCGCCTGTTTCGTGCGCGGCGAACTTCACCGCGCCGGGAACGATACCCCGCCTGATCTGATGCGAAAGAGCCGCGAGCGGAAGCGGCCTGTCGCGGCGGCTGGGCCCACCCGCGCAACCACTGTCGTGGCTTCCGCATGCTGCGGTCATCGCAGGCTTGTCCTTATTCCTGATGCGCACCGCCGGCGTCGTCCATTTCCTCTCGGCTGGCGGCTTCGCGCCCTGGCCTGCCCGGCTGCTGCAACTGCGGCGAAGCGACGAACCACAGTCGAACCTACCAGTGATCTGCCGAAACGCGACCGCGATGCGGCGCTGAATTGATCGAGGTCAAGGCGCTGCACCCGGCTTATGCTTTGTTGAGCGAACGTAAGTGAACATCGCGGCTGATGAATTCGGAGCCAGCTTCCCTGGACGTTGGGTCACGGATGCTCTTGAGCTTGCTTTTTCTCGGGGGCATCCCTCCCCCTCCCTTTTCAACACCGCTCGCCGCGACGGGGATGGTTATGCGAACCTATTATTTCGACACGAAGGATGGCGTTCCAGTCAGGGACAGAACGGGCATAGAGTTTCCTAGCGCCGCAGGTGCGATTGAGCATAGCAAGGAGCTTGCACAGCGGTTCAGGCACGAACACCGGCTCAAAGATCCCGTACTTTCGATCATTGTCGTCGACGAGTCCGGCACCGAAATTCACCGGGAACCGGTGTACCCGGACGCAGCAAAACTTGGCACTTCCATCGACAAGATCGGGTAATAGTCAGTCTCGAACCACCGCTAGAACGCGCGGCTTCGCGAGAGCACGCCCCGCCCGCGACGACGCCCGGGGTCACACGAAAGATTCTGTCACAGACCGACGGTCCGACCCCGGGATATGTGACGATCATCGTGGAAGCTGAAATAGAAGCAGGCGTGATGGTTGCGCGGCATACGCATCCTGGAATCGAATCCGCCTATGTCATCGAAGGTGGCCTGGACCTGCCCATAGAAGGTCAACCGACCCGGGCGTTGAAGCCGGGCGATGGTTTCGTGGTGCCGGCCAACACGCCCCATGCCGGCGGCAAGAACGGTGACAAGAAGACGAGGATCGCGAGCACCTATGTCGTGGAGAAGGGCAAGCCGCTCGCATCCCCGGCCGTTAAGCTATTTCGACGCCGAATCCTTTGACAACAGCGCGATCGCCTCCTGCACGGTCGTCATGAATTGTGCGGGGAAGATGATGGTGGAATTCTTCTCAACCGAGATTTCCGCCATCGTCTGCAGGGTTCGCAGCTGCAGCGCCACGGGATGTTGCGTGATGATGTCGGCGGCCTGGCCGAGCTTTACCGCCGCCTGATATTCACCTTCGGCGGCGACTATCTTGGCGCGACGCTCGCGCTCGGCCTCGGCTTCCTTAGCCATCGCACGCTGCATATTGTCGGGCAACGTGATGTCCTTGATCTCGACCGCCGTGACCTGGGTGCCCCAGGGCTCGGTGTGCTGGTCGATGACGTTCTTGATCTGCTCATTGATGCTCGCGGTGTCCGAGAGCAATTGATCGAGGCTGAACCGTCCGACCACATTGCGCACGGTAGTCTGGCTGATTTGATTGATCGCGTTGTAGACGTTCTCGATCGCGATCACAGCTTTTTCCGGATCGGTAATGTGATAGTAGGCGACCGCAGCGATATCGATCGAAACATTATCCTTGGTGATGATCTTCTGCGAAGGGATTTGCATGGTGACGGTGCGCAAGGATACGCGCACCATCTGCTGGATCGGAACGAAGATCAATGTGAGCCCCGGCCCGCGGACACCGGCGAATTTGCCAAGCAGAAACACCACCCCGCGCTCGTATTGCTTCAACACGCGAAGCGAAACGATGACATAGAGGGCTACCGGCAGGACAAGAACGAAAATAACATCCATGGTGTCCTCATCATCCGTCTCGTCACGCTTGTTCGATCAGCGGCGTCGCCGCAGTCGGGCGTGCAATCAGACCGCTGTTTTCTGATCCATCAATGTACTCGACGATTTGTCCCCGGGGAGGGGCGCCGGGAGCATGTGCAATGTCGCGGCCGCCGCGAAGCCGAACGCCAATTTGGATGCGAGAGTGAGTGCATATGGGAGCAGATGCACGAAGCTCGGGCTCACGGCCGGCAGCACGACGAAGTAATTGATCACCCATACGAGCGCGAGACTGCCGACCATAAAGGAAAAAATAGCTCTATCGCGGGCCGGCCCCTCCACCACGATTTGCAATGCAACGCTCAGGGCAACACCGAGCGCCACGGCGAGGCCCATGTGAACGGCCACACCGGCCATTGCCGGCGCGCCCTCAAGTCCGATCGCCGAAGCGACCTGGCGGGCGACCATTGCGGCATCTCCGCCTGTCAGTGCCGAATACAGCCAGACGACAACGATCTCGGCTAATCCACCGGCCAAGCCAATGAACAGTCCGGTTCGCAAGTGGTCGTGGGGTGTCGCTGGCCGGGTTAGACTGCTGGAAGTGGACATGTTGAACTCCGATCCTTGTGAAGCCTGTTGCCGGTTTGAGCGAGCCCGCGTCCCGGTCGCCGAAGGGACGCCGGACCACACTATGCCGGACTACACTATAATGAGTACAGGGTTGCGCGCGGATACGGTCGCCTCATGCGTCGATTGGACCGCTCGCGCGTGTGGCTCCCTTCAGCCCTCCATCTTTACTCCCGCAGGTCCGTAGGGCGCAATAGCCAACGGGCTAATCCTCCAGGCCAGAGCCAGACTCCAGGGAGGATTTCAAGCAGGCAGACCGTTATCTGACGGTCGCGTTTTCAAATTGAATGACGGCCATACTTGAACATGGTCAAATTTTGCCGGATTCGGGGGCCGCGATGACTGACGACGCTGGTCACGTCAGCGAGCGCTTCTCGCCTTTCAAGATGCGCCAACAAATTATAGCCGCCTCGCAAAAGCATCAGCAGCGATCGAACTCAAGCCCGGGCGACAACTCCCGGGATTGCAGCCATTTATAATCGCTAGGCTTCTTCAGGTGGCTTGGTGTGCCGGAACATCCTGAGCAGCGTCAAATCATAGGCGATCTTCAGGCATCCGCACACCACCAGCGGCAGGCCGGAAAACGGTCCCGCCAGCATGAACCCCGCCATGGCGGGACTAATCGACGATGCCAGGCTGCGGGGCACCGCGGTCACGCTCGCCGCTGCGGTGCGTTCGGCAGGCGTCACAACGGCCATCACGTAGGATGACCGGGTCGGAACGTCCATCTGCGATAGCGCCGAGCGAACCAGCAGCAGCGCCAGCACGACGGTCAAGTCAGACGAAAAGGCTGCGGCGATCAGGCAGATGCTCGACGGGATGTGCGTGAACACCATGGTGTTGATGAGACCGATGCGTCCGGCGAGCCACGCGGCAACCGGAAATGAAATCGCGCCCAGAAGGCTTGAGCAGAAGAAATATAAACTCGCCGCTTCCAGCGACAGATTGAATCGTTGAAACAACCAGAGCGCCAACAGCGACTGCACGACGAAACCGCCGGCAAAGGCATCCAGGCTGAACAAGGCCGCAAGCTTGTAGACGATGTTTCGCGACGGCCCGAGCGCGGCCTTCGGAACGGTCGCCGCATGGGTGTGATCGCGCGGCAGACGCCGGTAAAGCAGCGCCGCCAGCCCTCCGAGTGCGGCGTATCCGTAAAACATCAGCCGGATGGCGGCGAGCTTCGGCCAGCCGTGGGAAGCGAATACCTCGGGCAACGCCGCCGCCAGCGATCCCACCGCTGCGGTCAGCGAACCGATCAGGCTGTAGCGGGCAAAGACGCCGGTGCGGCTGCGGTCGGCGGTCTCCTTCGTCAACTGGGCATGTTCCAGCGGAACTAGCATGCCCAGATCGCCGCCGGAGGGGTTGATGCTGCCGATGAAGGCGACCAGCAGAACAGGCGCCAGGGTTTCTACCGCCGGGAAAATCAACCCGGTCATAACGATCAGCGCGGCGCCGGCGAGAAACAGGTTTCGGAGCTCAAAGCGCGGCGCGATGAATCCAACGATCAATGTCAGCGCCGCCGTTCCGAGCAGCGACGCACTGGCGACGATTCCGATCTGCTGAGGGCTAAAGCCCGTTGCCGAGAGGTAGACAGGCAGAATGATGATGGCGAAGCCGTCGCCGAACCCGCGCACGCCCCGCGCGGCATAAAGCAGCCAGATGTTGGAAGGGCTGGTCATGTCAGGCAGCGGATCGTCATGGCAATGTCCGGATTTCGATGCGATCGAAGCGCGTCACGCTGTCGGCCTTGGTCCAGAGCGCGACCTTGCCCGCGCCCGCGATGGTGAGGTCGTTCGCGGTGAACAGTTGCTTGCCATCGAACGTGATCGTGAACCGCTGGCCTTCCGCCCGCAGGCCGAGCTGGTGCCACTCGTTCGCCGTGACCCTGGTGTTCACGCCTCCGAGCTGCTCGCGCCGGCCCTTGACCACTCGATAGAAGCGAACGTTGTCCTCGAGCGCATTGGCGCGCACCACATAATAGTTGTCGGCATCGCTGAGCCGGACGGCGACGCCGCCGGCCTGGTCGACCTTCCCGCCCACCGCCTTTAATCGAACCGTGACATCCAAATTACTGGCGGACACCGGTTGGTAGATCGCGAGCGGAAAGCGGTAATCGGTCCTGTCCGTACTGGTCTGTTCGATGGCAAGCCCGGCGGCCGCCGATGCATCGGCGGCCACTACCCACTGCCCCGGGCCGCCCTGCCCGGTGCGCGCAAATTCGAAGTCGGCGGGCGAAGCGCCCGGCGTCATCTTGTCGATGGCAATCATGATGGCACCTGTCGGGGTATAGCCCGCCGATCCTGCGCAGGCGACGGCGCATGCGAGAGCAGTGGCGGCGAGGATGGGTTTGATCGAATGAAAATTTGGAGGCTTCATTCCGTCTCCTTGGGTGGCGCAGAGCTTGAACGGTGCTACCGTTTGACGGGGAGCCTGCATTCCCCGAACTGCGGCGTAAAACAAATTCAACTCACCTGCATGCCCTTTGCCTTCATTGTGGCGATGGCGACCGGACTCTTCAGGAAATCCAGGAACGCCGCCACCGCGTCGGATTGCTTCGCTCCGATCGGCTTGCCGACGGCAAAGACCGTGTAATTCTGTATTCTTTCAGGGAACGGACCCACGAACACCGCACCGGGCTTGCCGACAATTTCACTGATTTGCGTCATGCCCAGTGCTCCGTCTCCCTGCGCGAGAGTAACCTCGGTGATATCGCCGCCGGCCCCGAACTTGATCTTCGGCCTCAGCTGTTCGGCGATGCCAAGCTCTTGAATGACGCGTGCGATGTGAATGCCGGCGGCACCGCCGCGGCTTGGATCGGCGTAGACAATGGTTTTTGCGGCGAGCAGTGCCCGGCTGAGATCTTCAACGGAGGTGACGGAAGGTATGGTTGCGCCGGGCGCCGTGACAATGCCGACGCCGACTTTGGAAATCGTCGTCTGGCTCGCAGCTTCGATCTTACCGTCTTTGACCAGACTGGAAATCGACTGCAGCGATGAGATGACGAGGTCGGCCTCCTCGCCACCCCTCGTCCACTCGATGATTGCACCCATCGTGCCGTAGTGAATGATGACCTTGTGACCCGAAGAGCGTTCGAAATCGCCGATGATTTCCTTGAACACTTCCTGTATCGAGGCAGCCGACAAAAGCCGCATTTCCGCAGCGCCAAGCGGATTGTGTGATCCGAGCAGCACCAGGATTGCGAATGCCGCGACGCATGCCGGGATCGACCTTGCGATCTTGCGTTGGCCGCTACGGATGAAGGCAACGATAGTGACAGCAGACATGGTTCACTCCACGCCGCCGCCGGATCAGGACTTTTTTGGGAAAGAGCATTTCACCAAGCCCTTCAACCCGGCGCGCGGGCTAAAGATGCAGTGCTTGGGCGAAATGCCTTGATAGGCCGGGCGACTGCGTTCAAGCCCGACGACGCTGATATGATGCGAAAACGGAGCGGAGTCAATAACGCACTACTGAATTTTATATTTCCGCGAGCGGTGGCGCCAGCGGAACATGATGATGCTACATCTTGCGCAGACGCCGCGCATCGTCGGCGGCCTCCGCCAGCAGCCAGTCGCGGAAGGTCACGATCTTCGGCTGCATCGAAGCCGCCTTCGGGCAGACGATCCAGTACGTCTTGGACAGTTTCAAAGCCAGATCGAACGGCTTGACGAGGCGACCGTTGATAAGGTCCCAGGCTGCAAGCGCGGTGCGGGCAAGCGCAACACCCTGGCCGTTGACCGCCGCATCGATCAGCATGCTGGCGCGGTTCAGCACCAGGCCGTGAGACATTTCGGCATCGACGCCGGCGGCATCGAACCAGTTCGACCAGGCCTTGCTGTCTTCGAGATGCAGCAACGGAAATTTCAGCAGGTCCGACGGTTTGGCGATGCGGTTACGCCCGGACATCAGTCTGGGGCTGCAGACCGGAAAAAGCTGCTCGGTGCAAAGCCGGACGGCGTCGAGCCCGCTCCAATTGCCGTCGCCGTGCCTGACCGCAACGTCGACCTCTTCACGAACGAAGTCGATATGATGCATGGTTGCGGAGACCCGCAGATCGATGCCGGAATGGGCTTCGGCAAACCGGCCGAGCCGATTGACCAGCCATTTGGCCGCAAAATCCGGCGATGTGCTGACGGTCAGAACGCCGGTATTTTGACGCTGCACGATGCGCTCGGTGCCCGCGGCGATCCGGTCGAGCGCGTCGCGCACTACGTTGAGGTATTCGCGGCCGGCGCCAGTGATAACCAGCCGCTGGTGCTCACGATTAAAAAGCTTGATGCCGAGGGTGGCCTCCAGCAGTTTGACCTGATGGCTGACGGCTCCCTGGGTGACGCACAGCTCTTCAGTCGCGCGCGTGAAGCTTTCGCTGCGCGCCGCAGCCTCGAATGCCCTGAGAGCGTTGAGTGGCGGTAACTGACGGGGCATGGCCCACCTTCATGAGAAAATCTAGGGAAAGGTAAAGAATTGATGCTTTGCTGACAAGGCATTCCCGGTTCTATCGGTCTGGCTCCCCGGCTGTGCTGACGCCCAGCCGATCGAGATGGAGCATCAGAAAATGTCGCAATCATTTGTTCAGGAACCTCGTCGCGCCAGCTCTCCTGTGCAGACCAGTCAGCACATTTTATCGAATTGGACCCACGCCATAGAGATTTGGCTCAATCGCCGGCGTGGACGGCAGGAGTTGAGCTCGCTGGACGACCGGCTGCTGGATGACATTGGAATCTCGCGTGAAGACGCGCTTTGGAAGGCCCGCAAGCCGTTCTGGAGACCCTGACCTGGCGTCGTTTAATCCCGCTGATTTGGCGGCCTTGTCATCGGCCAATCTGGCCGGCTCTGGAGTTCATGAATATTTCTAGGGCCGGGCGTAGAAAAGATGCGTTGCGGATCGGTTCGGCAACGATACATCTAGCCAGGCTTCGCCATGCGAAGCACCATCGGGTCCTTAACGCAGCCGCCCGGTTCCTGAGGACGTTTCCGTCTCAAGCGCTGCTCCAGCCCCGTGTGGGGAGGAGCACCTATGAGCGACGGAAGCATTGCAAATTTCCCTCCATCATTCTCTCCGACTGTCGCGGCCAGTCCGGCCGCCGGCCGCCCGGTTGCCGCGCGAACCAAATTGCTGCTCGAAGGGCCGGTCCTGTCGACGCTGCTGCGGCTCTCGGCGCCGAACATTCTCAACCTGCTGGCGATCGCCGGCATGATCACGTTCGACGGCCTGTTTGTTGGTCGTCTTGGCCGGGACGCGCTCGCGGGGGTATCGCTCCCCTTGCCGTTTGTGATGCTGATCCAACATACGGCAGCGAGCGGTATGGGTGGTGCCGTCTCATCCGCAATTGTCCGCGCACTCGGTGCCGGCAAGCGCGATATTGCCAACGCGCTTGTGCTGCATACTCTTGTTCTGGCCCTTGGCCTTGCGGCAGCATTCTCGACAGTGCTGCTGCTCGGCGCACCCTTCGTCTTTCGATGGATGGGCGGGCAAGGCGAGGCGCTGTCCGCCGCCTTCTCCTACTCGAACGTGGCGTTCAGCGGCGCAGCATCGATCTGCATGCTGAATCTGCTCGGCAGTGCTGTGCGAGGAACAGGCAATATGGGTCTGCCCGCCGGCGTCATCGTCGGCAGCGTGATCGCGCACGTTCTGATCTCGCCGTTGCTGATTTTCGGATGGGGGCCGTTGCCGGCCCTTGGTCCGGCAGGTGCCGGCTGGGGCCTGATCATGCCGTTCGGCGCTGGCAGTCTCGTGCTGCTCGCTTACCTGCGCTCGCCCCGCTCGCTCGTCACTTTGGCATTCCGCGGCGTGTCTCTGCAGCGGGGACTGTTCGCCGAAATTCTCAAGGTCGGCGTGCCCGGATTGATCAATGTGATGATCACCAACCTCCCTGTCGTGCTGCTGACCGGGATCGCCGGCCACCTCGGGAAAGAGGTGGCGATCGGCTACGCGATGGGCGCCCGCCTCGAATACATCCTCATCCCGCTGGCATTCGGCTTCGGCACGGCGATCGTCGCGATGGTCGGCACCAACTGGGGTGCCAGGCAATATCGCCGGGCCCGCGAGATCGCCTGGGCCGGAGCCATGACCGTGGCTACTGCCTGCGCGACGATCGGATTGATGGTCGCGCTTTTTCCGGCGCTGTGGATGGGGCTTTTCACCAACGATGACGAGATCGTCCGCGTTGGCGCCTTGTATCTGCAAATTGTCGGGCCGATTTACGGCTTCTACGGTGTTGGCATGGCGATTTACTTTGCAACGCAAGGGTTCGGAAGCGTTGCATTGACCGTGACCGCGAACGCCGTCCGCCTCCTTGCAAACGCTGGATGCGCCCTAGTTGCCATCTACTGGCTTGATCTCGGCGCGACCGGATTTTTCGTCGCCGTCGCAATTGGGTTTTGTGCGTACGCAGCACTGACTGTCGCCGCAATGCTCAGGGTGAAGGAGCCCGCCGCGACACAGCGGTGAATCGGCCCTCCAAACAGAAGGAAGACCTTCGCATGTACCGATCAAGCGTGCTTGCTGCACTAGCCGCCACCTTCGTGCTTTGCGTTCCGACGCAAACCGTGGCCCACCCTGCTTGTAAACCAGTATTGACGTTTAAGGAGGTGAGGTTTTCGGAGGCGCAGAACCAACAACGAAAATGGACGGCAATTCTGGCTGTTGATGCATCGCGTTGTTCGGCAAGCTCCGGCCCGTTTGAGATCAAATTCGTCCGGCTCAAGGAAGTCGGACCTGATCTGCTCCGTCATGTGGATGCGCGAACTAGCAAATCCGCCCTGTGGCTTTCACCAGCGTTACATCAGCGTCGTTCGAACTGGATTGCTTCGTCGCCTTTGCCGCCCTTGGGCGCTTCTAGATTTCAAAGTGGCGAGTTGGGGCTTGATGAATCCGGCCATCTCCCACCTGCGGTCATCCGCGCCGCTCGCCGGACTTGGGTACGCTTCGTCACTTACAAAACTCACACAACAAAAAAACAGAATTCACAGAATCCACTTAATGTTCGAGCCGCCCTACCTTCCGATCGAGAAGCCACACCTCCACGTCATGGTCATTCACAAACTGCTTTGCAACCTCCAACGCATCCTCGTCTGTGGCGGCGTCGATAGGTCTGTATGACGCCACCCTGTTGTCCTCACCAATTAAGTAAGCCCGATAGGTCGGCATGATCCTCTCCTCTCTTTCCCGGAGACAACGCTTGGGAATTCGAACTTGAGAGCGGGGAGCTATGCAAAAACCGACGGAACCCGAATCGCGGTGGTCGGCGGCCGGACAGAAACCATTGAGTCCACAAAGATATTATGGAACTTGAAGTCCGTCGACGTCATCACCCGATTGCATTCAATCACAACCCGGGGGGCGTGCTGAGCGTGAAGCCGCTAACTAACGAATCACACCGTTCAGGGTTTCCGGCGAAAATAAAGCCCAAGCGACGTACGCGATACACAGCGCCAAAACGGTCACGTTTCCAAATATGTAAGACCAATAGCGTCGCGGGCGGCCTTTGCGGGTGATCGGGCCATACCTCTGGCGGTACCGAAGAAATTTGTAAAACAGACCCGGAGTCTTTCCGGATTGCAATATGACAGCCGTATCCAATGCCAAATAGACCGTGAGCGCCGCAGCGAGCACGAGGGTAACTGGCACGTTTTGCATGGCCTGCGTTCCGGCAGGGATACCGAACTTCAAATGCTTATTATTCAATCCAAATTCAAGCTGCGCAGCAACCTTGCGATTTCGTTTCGGCGGAATCTGCCCACGCGCCTTTGCTGATCGGCCCCCTGATCCAGTCCGCTTGGCAGCGCCCCTGAACCAGCGTCCACACATGAGGCACCATCTTGAGTTCAATCAGGGCCGCAGGGCGCTGGTAGTCACCGGGCTGTCAGGGAAACTCCGCCCAGAAACAAGATCGAGGTTCGCGATGGACTGCGCCCTGAAGACGCGACGAAGGCCGCTCGTGACGCACTCGCGTGTCGATATGGAAATGGGCCGATCAAGGGTCACATCAGAGCGCACGCGATCACGGCCACCGGCTGACGCGATACCAATCGCATTTTCCTCGAGGACGCGGGACTGTTCTGGACCACCTGCAGACCCTTGCATGGACCCCGGGGATCAAAGATGCCCTTCGAAATCCTCAAATGACTTGCCGAACTGCGATAGGGCCTCCTCCAGATAATCCGCAAGCATTGGCGTTCCGATCAGGTAAGATGCGGTACGGGCATTGTGGGCCCGCGACGCTTCCGCGCGGAGATCGCGCCAGTTGTCGAGATCGCCGTCACCACGACCGAGCCACATCAGGGCGACGAGGTCGATCTGCTCGTCCTCATTCAGACCTCGAATGAAACCGGAAAGCTCCGAGCGATCTGTACGCTTGCTGTGATCCTCAGGCATATCGTCGTTCGAATCGGTGGTTAAATCCGACTCGGTGGCGTTGCTGTCGGACTGGCGCGACTTTGCGATGATGAAGAACACCTTTTCCGGCGAGATCGACAGGTTTGGAACTTTTCGCATCGCAGACACCTCCTGGGAGCAGGCGTAAGCCGTTTCCCACTATTCAAACTAAAGGCGTCCGGCGAAGAGCACATTGCGCAAGATCAAAGCATGGCCGCAGCGCACGTGATCACGGCCATCGTTTGACGCGACTGCTACATGAGCGCCGCAGCGCCGTTGGCTAATCCGCGCTACACCCTAGTAAGGGTAATAGTAACGATAATAGCGGCGGCCATAATAGGGTCCGCCGCCATAGTAATACGGTCCACCGCCATAATAGCCGGGCCCGTAGCCGTAATAGTAATAATCATCGCGCCGTTGTTGGGCGACAATCGCACCAATCGTTCCGATCATCATCCCCATCACAGCGAGTCCCGCAGCGTTGCCGCCACGGTAGTGCCGGCGGCGGGCGCTGAAATCCGTGGCATCGCTCGACGGCGTGGTCGCCTTGACGAGGCCGGCTGAGCTGGCGGCGGCCATCGGCGGCTCCGCCATCGTGAGGATCAGCGCTGCGATCATCGCCACTACGACGCTGCGGCTAGCCGAAGAAAGCAATCCCTTACGTCCTGACATCTTAAATCCTCCCTCATCATGCTACAATGTTTAATAATAGAGATCGGATGGAAGGAGCGTTTGATTTGGGTCAATACCATTCCGGCTTTGTCCGATTCTCGACGATACGCTTTTTCGGAAACCAGGACCGCAGGGCGCGGGTAGCCAGCGTGTGCGAGGTGAAGGCATGAGATTGAAATCGATAACTCGACTGGTGCTTAGCCTTTTGCTGTGTCTCGGCGTGGGCGCAGTCGAATCACTGGTGACACGGCCCGAGATTCCGACCTGGTATGCCGGGCTTGTGAAACCAACCTGGACGCCTGCTCCGCTGGTATTTCCAATTGCCTGGTCTGTTCTCTACGTTCTGATGGCCATCAGCTTCTGGCGGCTTTGGGATCTGGAAACGCGTTCCGCCGCCCGCACCAAGGCGATGACGTGGTTCCTGGTCCAGCTTGCTCTCAATGCGCTATGGTCGCCGGTGTTTTTCGGCTGGCACGGCACCAGAACGGCGCTGATTATCATTGTTGGATTACTTCTCGCGATTGCCGCAACAATGATTGCGGCATCCCGTGTCGAACGCCTCGCCGCGTGGCTGCTGGCGCCATATCTGGTCTGGGTCGCTTATGCGACCACGGTCAATGTCGGCGTCGTCGCAATGAACTAGTCGCTCGCTTCAATTCATTTGAAAGGACTATGAATTTGTGATTCGATTCGGTCTCGACGCGAGCGACGGAGAGGATCATGGCTGCGAAGGAGATTTCGG
>Ga0097691_1001042_pt1 | contig 21476 bp, 21 predicted proteins | sample NGESurdeep072012_8_FD_72858 | JGI IMG/M metagenome (GOLD analysis project Ga0097691, IMG submission 72858) | Arctic peat soil microbial communities from Barrow, Alaska - NGEE Surface sample 210-1 deep-072012 | ecosystem: Environmental > Terrestrial > Soil > Wetlands > Peat ... | reverse complement strand
CTCTTGTTGCAGAGCGGAAAGTCGGATATCTGGTTTCCGGGCATCGCCATTGCGAGCGCAGACCAGTTGTGAAACGATGGGTCGGTCACCTTGTGGCGACGGACGCCACCGCGATCATCTGTCAGAAGCACGTGGGCGACTTCTCCGCGCCACCCCTCCTCGAGCGCGACGACCAGTTCACCAGGAGCGAGCGCGGCACAGGGCGACCGAAGGTCACCCTTCGGCAATGCACGCACCTGCTCCGTAACGAAGTCCAGTGAGCGCTGAATCTCCAGCCAGCGAACGAGCGCGCGCGAGGAGACGTCGCCTGCCCACGCGCTCGCCACCGGAATCTGCGCGAAGCGGAACACTCCGTACGGATGATCGTGTCGCACGTCGCGCGGGACGTCGGAGCTCCGCGCAACGACGCCGACATACCCGCGTGCGATGCAGGCTTCCTTCGTGACCACGCCAATACTTTCCAGGCGCGACTGCACTGACGCAGATCCGAAAAACTGGTCGGCCACCGGGCGCAGCTCCTGTCCGAGCCGCCCGACACGCCGCTCGATCTCCCTGGCCATCTCCTCCGGGATATCGAACGCAACACCACCCGGCCGGATGAGTCCGCGCCCGTAACGGTTGCCCGAGATCGTCATAAGCAGGTTGAGGCACTCTCCGCGCATTCGACCGAAGTATGCAGCCGCGGGCTGATACGCCACGTCGCCGGAGATCGCACCGAGATCCCCGATGTGATTCGCGAGGCGTTCCAGCTCCAGTGCGATCCCCCGAATGGTTTGCGCCCGAGGGCTTTTGCGGCTTCTTGCGAGCGCTTCGATCGTGCCGCAGTACGCACTGGCGTGCGCAATGACCGAGTCGCCGGCGATCGACTCAGCAACGTAAATCGCGCGTGGCCGGTCCAGCGTCTCCAGAAGACGTTCAACGCCCCGGTGCTGGTAGCCCAGCATGATTTCAAGCGAGAGAATTTCCTCCCCATGCGCCTGCATTCGAAAATGGCCGGGCTCGATGATGCTTGCGTGCACCGGTCCGACGGCTACTTCGTGGACCTCATCTCCGGCGATCGCAGAGAACCGGTATTCGGCGTGATTGCCTTCATCGATGCGCCACGCCGAAGGCGCGTGATCGGGACGATGGCGGCGCAATGGCATCAACGCCGGGTGGCCTTCGGGCACCGCGGCACACTGCTCCGCAATCTCGCGTTCGAAAAGCGCCGCCTGACGACAGGTGTCACCCAACGCGGGATAGTGTTGCTCAACGATCGCGCTGAAGACGCCGAGCTCTGGGCGCTCGTCGTGCGCCAGCACGGCGATGAGCCGCAGTCGGTCTTCGGCTTCGGGGACGCCAAACAGAGACACGATGCGCCACCGATCACCGACGGCGGTCGAGAGCGCGGCGGCGACCTCCGCCACCGCCAGCGTCGGCACATCGGCGAGTCGAATGCTTCGCCGATTGGTGATTCGCGCAACAGGCAACTGCGTCACGGCGCAGCTCCGCCAAGCGATGCAGCGGCACGACCGATCACAGCGCGTAACGGGGCCGGGATGTAGAGCCCGAGCAGAAGCACAATGCCCGCGAGAACCACCGGCCCAACAACAAACGACGCCCGCTCCCCGCCGGAGGACAACTCGTCATCCGCGCCTGTGGGTTCACCGTAGGCAATGTCGATTATCATCCTCGCGATTCCCGCGAAGATGATGGTGAGCATCAAAACTGTTGCGCCGGCGACCCACGGATGATGCTCGCGTATGGCGCCGGAGATGATTGAGAACTCGCTGATAAAGAGTCCGAATGGCGGCGATCCGGTGACCGCGAAGAGGCCGACTAGCAACAGCCACGCCGACACCGGGCGAACGCGCAGCATGCCGTGCATGTCGGACACGACGGACGTCCCGGTGGCGAGCACCAGGTTCCCCACAGTCAGGAACAGCATGCCCTTGATGAGTCCGTTGTTGATCAGGTGAAGCACCGAGCCATACGTCCCGATCCCGCCTACGCCCAGACCGAGCACGAGAAGCCCCATGTGTTCGACGCTCGAATACGCGAGCAGCCGTTTGACGTCGGCTTGGCCAATGATGAACGCCGCCGCCACGAGCAGTGAAAAGAGGCCGGATGCGATCAGGAGCGGCCGCACAAAGGTCTGGAGACCGGCCGCCATCGCGACCTGGGTGAAGCGCGCCACACCAAGAAAGGCGCAGCTTGTGAGTGCTCCCGCCATCAGACCGCCGACGAGACTTGGCGCCTCGCCGTACGTATCCGGTTTCCAGGTATGGAGCGGAGCGAGCCCCATCTTAGTACCGAAGCCGACAAGCGCGAACACGAACGATGCTCGCAACCACCACGGGTCCAGGCGGCTGGCGCCGCTAATCAGGTCAGGCAGCAGAAGTGCTCGCGAGCCGCCGTCTACAGGCTGCGCCGTCGCGAGTAGAAACACGGCGAGCAGCGCGAGGGCTATTCCAACCGACGAAAGCACGAGGTACTTCCACACAGCTTCCAGCGAGCGCCTGTCGTTGCGCGCATAGATCAGCGGGGCGACGGCGAGCGTCGTGGATTCCATCCCAACCCACAGCAGCGCCAAATGCTGACTCAGTGCCACCAGCGATGTGGCGGACAAAAAAGCCAGAAGGCAGCTCACGAACGCGCGCCCACCGCGTGGAGTCTGGGTGCGGAGGTAGCCTGCCGCGTAGTATGCCACGACGAGGAAAAGCACGCTCACGAGACTGAGAACGACGAGTCCCAGGTCGTCGACCATCAACCAGCCGCCAAGCGCACTGTCCGCCGGACGCACCCATAGCAGGCCGACAGCGCCAGTGTGCAGCGTCGCGATCATGAGCAGCAACGCCGAACGCGCTCGAGCCCGCTGGAGCACGTACGCGAGCCCCCCGGCTGCGAGGGGCATCACCACGATCAGAAGTTCCAGCACCGCATTCCTCTCACGATTCGCGCAGTTCGGTCAGGTTCGCAGCAGAGATCGAGTCGAACTCGCGATTGATGTGGAACACGACGATGCCCATGATGAATACGCCGACAAAGACATCCAGCAGGACCCCCGCCTCGACCAGAAATGGGACTCGGCGCGCGAGCGTGAGACCGAAGATGTAAACGCCGTTCTCGAGCATCATGTAGCCGACAACCTGCGTCACCGCCTTCGCCCGCGTGGTGAGTATGACCATGCCGATCATCACCGTCACGAGTGCCACCGGCACAACCAGGCTGCCACGCGCCGAGGCCGGCATCGTGTTCGCGACAGCGAACGCCGCGCCGAGAGCCGCCGCGCCGAAAAGCATCGACCCCATGTAACCCACGAGCGGCTCGACCTCGCGCCGAATTGCGGCTTCCCGGATCGCCCAGCGAAGAAAGCCGGGAAGCAGCATCGCTTTGACGATCACAGTGCCGATTGCAAGCGCGACGACGTGCATCGTGAGGCCACCCTCCGTGACCAGTGGAAGAAGACCCAGGATCGCACCCTGGAACGCGATCCAGCGAATGCAGGCGCTAAGGCGAGACGTGCCCAGTACGGCGAAATCAGTCAGTACAACCAGGAGGAGGAGCAGCTGCAACGACGAGTGTGTCACGCCGGGGTCCAGAGCACGAGGATGAGGCTGAACAGCGCAAGAGACGAGGCGCCGGCGAGGTACAGGGCGACCTTCGGCAACCGCAGTCGCGCCATCGTCGCTTCGACGATGCCGACACCAACGCCAATTGCGAGCAGCCCGCCGCCGAGCACGGCGAGCGAGCCCGCGGCTGGCAGGCCCCCGCGAGGTATGAGCACGCTGACGACCAACGCGCCGAGGACAGCGAGCTTCAGCGCGCTTCCATACAGAATCAGTGCGAGGTCGGGCCCGCTGTGATCGAGAACCATTACTTCGTGCACCATGGTCAATTCAAGGTGTGTGGACGGATCGTCCACTGGCACGCGGGAGCATTCCGCGAGCAGCAACGCGAACAAACCGATACTGATCATCACGAGCGCCGGAGCGTTTGCGGCCCAATGGTGCGCGAAAGGCATCCCCAGCATGCCAGACAAAGACAGCTCGCGCGTCACCACGACCAGTGTGCCGAACGACAAGAACAAGCCGACTTCAACGAGGCTTGCAAAAGTGACCTCCCGGCTCGCCCCCATCCCTTCGAAGCTCGACCCGGTATCGAGTGCTGCCAGCACAAGAAGAAAGCGGCCAAGGCCGAGCACGTACGCAAACGCCACTGCGTCGCCGCTGAATCGGATGAATGACATGCGACCATCAAGCGGGAGGAGCGTCGCCGCCAGAACAGTCGTCGCAACCATCGCTGCGGGCGCCAGCCGGAAGACCCACGTCGTCGTTTCGCTGAACACCGCACCGCGCCGAACGAGCTTCCAGAGATCGAAGTACAGTTGCAGTGCCGGCGCCCCCTGCCGGCCCGTAAGCACCGATTTCGTCCGCGTCGCAACGCCGGCAACAGCAGGAGCGATAAGCAGTACCAGGATGAAAGCGATGGCCGACGACGGCGTGATGTTCACTCGGCGCTCACTGCGTAACAACCAGGTATGTGAGAAACGCCAAAACGGTGGCGACGACGTAGACCAGATAAAAGTGCAATCGTCCGTCCTGAATCGGGCGCAGCCGAAGCGCTGATCTCCGCACGTATGCCCACAACGGCGCGACAACGCGATCAAGAATGAGATCGCGTGGCACGCTGTGGAACACGGTTGCACCACGATGCTCCTGCACGCCCGTCAGCGGTCCGAAGACAGAGAGCAGCGGCGCGGCGAACGACGACGCAGTGTACTGCATTCGCGACGTCGTTGCTCCGTATCCGCTGCTCCAGGTCGCATCCGACCTCACCGATCTGCGATGCAGCACGAGTCGGCGGCCGGCCCAAATCACCGCCGCGACGAGTAAAAGCGCTGTAGCGAAAACCGCGATGTGTTGCGCGTCGGGCGCAACGTCAGCCCAGGCTGTGGCCAATTGCGCCTGTGGTTCGCCAGCTATCGTCGCCCCAACGAACAGAAACGGGCGGAGGATCGCTGCCGGCATCAACCCGATGGCGACACATATCGCAGCCAGAGCAAGCTGCGGGAAGAGAAACGCCGGGCCGACTTCGCGTGCCGCAAGCGGGCGGGCGCTCCTGGGGCGGCCGAGAAACACCACGCCGGCGGCCTTTGCAAAGCAGGCGAGCGCCAGACCACCAACCAGCGCCAGTATCGGAGCACCGAGCAGGGCGATTCGCAGCGCGCTGGACGAATAGCCGGCGCGAAAGAGTCCCTGGAAGACGAGCCACTCACTTACGAAGCCGTTCAGAGGTGGCACGCCGATTATTGCGATGGAGCCAACCAGGAATACGGCGAAAGTGATGGGCATGCGAGGCGCGATACCTCCAAGCTCCTCCATGTTGCAGGTGCTCGTCATTCGGTACACCGCACCCGCACTCATGAACAGCAGCGACTTGAAGAGCGCATGGTTCACCGTGTGGAGGACGGCAGCGCCATAGCCCAGGATCGCCAGCATGGGGTGGTGGTATGCCGTCCCTAACGCGCCGAGTCCGATACCGATCAGGATGATTCCGATGTTCTCGACGCTGTGATACGCAAGCAGACGCTTGATGTCATGCTGCGCGAGCGCCCACAGCACTCCCAGCACGGCAGACAAAGCGCCAAGCAACAGAACGATCCATGCCCACCAGGCGGGCGGCGCACCCGCAAGCATCACGACGCGGAGGATGCCGTAGATCCCCGTCTTGATGACAATGCCGGACATGAGCGCCGAAACGTGTGAGGGCGACGCGGCATGGGCGGGAGGCAACCAGAAATGCAGCGGCACGAAACCGGCCTTTACGCCAAAACCCGCGAGCGCCAGGAGGAAGAGTGGTCCCCCGCCCCACATCAGCGTCGGCCGAGCCGCCGCGAGAGACGCAAACGACCAATCGGCCGCCCCCCGCGACCAAACCGCGAACATCACGAACAGCAACAGTGTGCCGGTGTGGGTCGCGACGAGGTAAATGAACCCTGCGCGACGTACGTGCGCCTGGTGATGGTCCGTCATGATGAGCAAAAAAGAACTGATCGCCATCATCTCCCACGCGGAGAGGAACAACAACACGCTCTGTGCGGTGACTACCAGCGCGAGAGTGACGACGAGCACCGCGTATGCCGCGTTTGCCTGCCGTGAAATACGTGCGGTCGCTCCGGCGCGCATGTCGGCAGCACCGTACACGGCATTGGCTGCCCCGACGGCCAGTGCCGCAAGCAGAAATACGGCCGAAAGTGGGTCGATGCCGATCGACAAATCGCCCCCCGGAAGACCCGAAGGCCAGCGCGCCGCGAGGTGGCCCGCGCCACCGAGCACGCGAAAGGCAGGAACCGAAGCCAGACCCGCCCCAGCGACGACCAGCGTCGCGAATACTCGATCGCGCAACGCGTCGCCGCGGACCACGAGGGCGGCGACAGCAGCGGACACGACCATGCCGAGTCCGATGAACAGCAGAATCACGCCGAAGGCACCGCTTTGAAGGACCCCGTGGTGCGAGTGCTTTCGACCAGCGCGACGCGATCGAGGATCTCATCGGCCGGCGCGCAATCGCGCAGCAGCCCGCGGAGAGTGTCGTCCCGAAGCGCGAATCCGAGTTGTGCGAGGATCGCCAGGTGCGTCGGCACCGTCGGACTGACGACGATGAACAGCGCGTGCACGGGCCTTCCATCGATTGCTCCGAACTCAATCGCGTGGCGGAGCAGCCCGAGCGTAACGAACGGCCGGTCGACCTGCAGAACGATCGGGTTGCGCACATGAGGAATCGCGATTCCGTCGCCGATGCCAGTGGAACCCATGGCTTCGCGCGCCTCGAGCACGCTCAACAGGAATTCTCGATCCTGCTCCGGCGCCAGCGGCAACCGCTCGACGAATTCGCGGAGCACCTCCGCCGTTGAGTTTCCACCTATGTCGTTGAAGATCCCACCCGCGCGCAGCAGCTCGCTCAGCAAGGGCACTGGATCCGGTGAGCGGCGAGCCTGATCCAGGAGCTGCCGGGAAACCGGGACTCCATTCTCGACCGCCCACTCCCAAAGCTCGACGGCGTTCATGTAGATCCGTTCATTCGCGTGGTGGGCGGGCAGCCCGCGCTGATTGATCCAGCGCCTGATCGTCGCTTCGTCCACACCGAGGTGCCGAGCGACCTCGCGAACTGTCAGCTGCATCTGCTCAAACGAACGTCCAGGCTATGCGCGCGCAAGGGGGTCGGCACGCTCTGACGGGCATGCCTGGGCACATACAAAAACCCGCCACCAGAGCATCTGGCGGCGGGCTTCGTGTTCAGGCGTGATGGGTCTTAGCGCTTGATCTTGACCGTCGGAGTCTTGACGGAAACGGTGTCCTTCTTCACTTCAACTGTGGGCACCGCAACCTTCGTCGTGTCCGTCCCGATCTCGACCTTCGGCATATTGATCGTATCCGTCACGGTTCCGACAACAGGCTTCTCCACCTGGAGATCACCGCTGTCCGTCTTCTTGCATGCTGTAACTGAAACGGCCAGGATGGCCGCCACTACCAGTAGCTTTCCCACGAGAAGCCTCCCAGGCATGGTTGTGTGATGCGCCATCCAATTCATGGCCACCCTGTTCTCAATGGCAACCTTCGTTCCACTAATTCGGACCATCTGTCTTTTTAGTCCTCGAATGCCTCTCGCTGGCGCCTGCGTACACGGCGTAACTCATGCACCTGAGCGACTTCACCGCCCAGAATAAATATCATCGAAGCGTAATAAACCCAGATGACGACAATGACCATTGCGGCCACCGTTCCCCTGTACAGCGACCCGGGATTGAACGACTGCACATAAGCTCCGAATCCTCGTTTCGCGATCTCGAACATGAAGCTCGTGAAGAGAGACGCGATGAGGGCGGTCTGCCACCTGATATGCCGGTTCGGCAGAAACTTGTAGAGCGAATAGAACATCGCTGCAATGAAACAGAAAGCGATTGCCTGGCCGATATTGTATTCCAGGCTGCCCATCACGTCCTTTCTCAGGCCAAGTTGGCCGACTATCAGCAGCCCGCGCGTGGTTGCGAGCGCGAGATACCCGCTGAGACCCGTGTAGAGAATCAGCAGCAAAGTGGACACGATTGTGATTTGGACATCGAATATCTTGCCCGCGATGATGCCCCGATCGGTGTCGATATCGAAGATTGCGGCAAGTACGCTGCGCAGTGATCCGAACAGGCGAGTCGAAAACCAGATGAACCCGACGATGCTGTAGATACCGATCGCCTTGCTCGACTTCAGGATGGGCACGAGGATCGACACAATCGGCGACACCTGGTTTGCCGGGTGGGGCGGAAGGAAGCGATCGATGATTGTGTTGATCTCGGCCGACGACACGTCGGCTGACTGGTTGAGGAGGTACGCCAGCCCGGTGGCCAGAAGAAGAAAGAAAGGGACAGCGGCGAGGAGCAGGTTGAAGGCAATACCCCCCGCCAGGAAAAAAATATTGTCTTCCCCGCTATTGTCCCAGACGCGCTGGGCGTAATCGCGTAGCGTCCAGCCGATCCGAACGAGGAGCGGCCGCTGCGCCACTAGCTTTCTTTATATGCGGCCTTCGTCTCGGCGATGCGCTGCTCCAGCTCTTCCCGCGCCTGCTGCGCGGCAGCGCGTCCCGCATCGACGGCATGCGACACCTGACGTCGCTTGAGCTCCACCGCGTTGCGCGCAGCGTCGATGCGATCTTCAACCGAGTCCTTCGCCTGCTGGAAGCTGTTTCCAACGGACTCGGTGAGTCCGGAGACAAGATCCTGCGCCTGATCCCCGACTTCGCGCGCCCGTCGCTGAATATCGCGGCGCGTCTCCTCGCCGCTTCGCGGGGCGAACAGGAGCGCCACACCAGCTCCGACCGCGAGCCCAAGAAGAAACGACCCGATACCGGAAGGTTTCTGCTCGATGACTACATACGGCTCGTCTTCGTCCCAATCATAATCCGACATTTTCCCCTCGCTTTAGCGCTTTCTGGCTTTGCTCTTGGCAGGCGCGTTGCGCGAACGCGCGCCGTCACGTGCCGCTCCCGTCGGAGCGACGGGCGCGATTGGTTCCGCATGGTGCGCGCCACCGTTGGTGCTTATGAGCGCGGATATCTCGGCCCGCACGTCCTGAGGCGAGATGCCGACGATCTTCGCAGTCCGGGTGGCGTCCCCGCTGGTGGAGGCGAACGTCCGCAGCACCAGCTGACGCTTGGTATCGGCAAGTGACGCCCCTTCGGGCACCGTCATCGGCGGATGCGAATCGCCCGACAGGCGAAGGTGCCGCGGCATGATGTCGGCGACTCCGATCTTGTCGGACCGCGTCATGATCACCGCCCTCTCCACGGCGTTCTTCAACTCGCGAACATTCCCCGGCCAGTTGTGCGAAAGAATCCACTCCCACGCCCGCTCGTCGAAGCCGGTGACTTTCTTTCCATTTTGCTGCGCAAATCGCCCGAGAAACTCGTTGGCGAGAAGCTTGATGTCGCCGGCGCGATCGCGTAGGGGCGGCAGAAAAACTTCCACGACAGCCAGCCTGTAGTAGAGATCCTCGCGGAGCTCGTTCTCCGACAGTGCCTTCTGAAGGTCGCGATTCGTCGCCGCGACGATTCTGATGTCCACCGCGATCTCTTTTTTTCCGCCGAGGCGCCGAATGATTCGCGTTTCGATGGCACGGAGCAGCTTCACCTGGATGTCGGTGGGCATCTCGGCGATTTCGTCGAGGAAGATCGTGCCGCCATCGGACATCTCGAACGCGCCGGCTTTCTCGTTCGTCGAGCCGGTGAATGCGCCCTTTTCATGCCCGAACAGCTCGTTCTCCAGAATATCTTTCGGGAGCGCGGCACAGTTGAGCGGGAAGAACGGACCTTTCGCACGGTCGCTCTTCGTATGCAGCGCGCGCGCTACCAGCTCCTTGCCGGTGCCCGATTCGCCGAGGATGAGAACATTCGCCGAGGAGGGCGCCACGGCGTCGATGATCTGATACACGGCTCGCATCTCTTCCGACTGGCCCGTCAGCTCGCCGTAGTGGGTGAGCCCGTCGAGCTTGGAGGAGAGCTCGCGATTTCTCTCCTGAACATTGTATTTGTCGAGCGCCTTGGGGATCAGTGCCTTGAGGCGGTTGAGCTTCTCGGCGTTGAGGGGCTTTTCGATGTAGTCGTACGCGCCCTCACGCATGGCCTGAACGGCCGAGTCCACCGTGCCCTGCCCCGTGACGATGATGCATTCCGTGGGAATGCCGACTCGCTGGAGCTCCTTGAGCAAGCCCAGCCCGTCCACCTTCGGCATCATGAGATCGGCCAGCACGAGGCCAAATCTGTCGGCGCCGAGCAGGTCGAGGGCTTTTTTCCCGTCCGCAGCGACAACCACTTCATATCCCTCGTCGGATAGAACGGCGCTCAGGCCCTTCGTTATGGAGAGCTCGTCGTCGGCGATAAGGATTTTCGGCTGATTCATTCGCGCTCTATTGATTCCGTGCTGATGTCCTGCGGGAAGGTTAATATAACCGCCCCGCCATCTGTTTCGGCGCTGAAGCCAAGCGCCCCGCCCAGCGTCTGAAGTCCCCGAACGGCCCGTTCGGCGGTGGTCCGATCCACCTCGAACCGCAACCGCGATGGCTCTCCGGCGCTCTGAACGCAGCTCAACCGCCCATCCGGGCCAATCGCGCCTGAAATGAGCGCCAGCAGCGACCCTATTGCCTCGTTCAGCTTCACCAGCTCTTCGGTTTGTCCCATTGCCTGCTCGGCAAATGGCAGAACGTCGGGTGCGCCATCGGCCGCTCGCGCCAGACGGCTCCGTACAACCTCCAGATTTACCACCAGACCATTCAACGCGTTCCGGCTTTCGTGCGTCGAACCCCGGATGACCGCTTTTAGCCGCGGGAGCCAGTCCGGATCCCCGGTCCCAGGCTGGTCAGTCACTGAGGTCGGCATCGTCCGGAGCCGCAGGCACTACAGCGAGATCTTCGTGAGGCTGTGGCCGATGCTGGATCCGCAACCGCACGAAGCGCGTCACGACTTCTTGCGTGCCGGCGACGCCGAGCTGGGTGAAGAGAAACTCGAATTTCCTGTCATAGGCCTCGGCGAGCGTCTGCCTGACGTCCGCCGGCAGGTCCCAGAAACGCCGCTTGAACGGGCCCAGCGCCTTCTTCCGCGTCTTGTAGTAGAACTGCTCATCGGAGTCAGCGGGCTTGCGCTCGTCCTTTGCATTGTCCCTCAACCACGCATAGACCTCGTCACGCAGCGACGACGGCAGATGATCGTACAGCATCGTCTGAAAATTCGTGGCGAGGTGAATCTCTGCGGTCTCCGTGCCGGGGAATTTGTGAAACGCCGCGTCGGGCAGCGTCGAGGCGCCGTGCTGCACGGCTCCCGCCAATCCGTATTTCTCGCGCGCTTCCACCGACAGCCGGCGCAAAGTCTCAAAGTCAATCTGCACGTCGGCGATCGTGCCATCGGGCAGGACAACGCCGCCGTGCGTCGTTCCCGACTGCACGCTGATCTTGGAAAGCCCCTCGGCTGCCGGCGAGAGATTCTTCAGCGTCCGGTTGAAGCCATCCATGTAGCTGTGCAGCTCCTCGACGGTGCTGTTCTGCGTTCCAACTTCTCCAATTTCGCCACCGAGAGAGATGTTGATACCCGCGGGCTGAAGCTGGCGGACGTAGACGGCGATCGCGGCTGCCTGCTCGTAGTTGGTTCGCTGCTGCTCGTCGAGAGTGGGCCTGGACAAATCGACGAGTGTCGACGTGTCGATGTCGATGTTGTAAAAGCCAGCCGCGACGGCCTCACGCGCAAGCTGCTTGACTGCTTCCACTTCGCCGGCGGGGTCGACAGCGAACTTTTTCGCGCTCACCTGAAAGTGATCGCCCTGAATGAACACCGGTCCGCGAAAACCTTCGCGCAGCGCAGCGGCCATGATTACGGCCACGTATTCTGCGGGACGCTGGTCGGTGTACGCGATCTCCGACCGGGCAATCTCGCAGATGAATGCACCTGCCTCGAGCTTGTTCGCCGTGCGGAAAATCGCGCGGGCGGTGTCGTACGTCAGGCCGCGGACGTTTATCGCCGGAACCGTGAAGCCGCTGACCTCGCCTCTGCCGCGCGCCAGGTAAAGGTCGTGAATGGAGGATGGAATCAGGCCGACGCTCTGGCCGATCTCCCAGATCAGCCAGCGCGCATTGTCGCGGCTGTCCTGATCGCCGAATACGGCGGCGCGCACGAGAGAGTCCATGGCGGGTGATGCGATCACGGACTCGTCGAGGACGGTTACGGCACCGTCGTCAACCGACACTGCTCCATCCAGAAGATGTTCAGTCATTGTGCCGGAAACTCGCCGCCGCGCTCAGCCGTTGCAAGTGCATCAGACACTCCATCGTGGATCGGGTTGGGGCAGCGAATCCCACTCTTTCTTCGCCGCGTCCGCTCCGGGCCGTCCGAGCAGCGCGTAAGCGAACTGCTTCCCGAGCTCGACTCCCGGCTGATTGAATGCGTCGATCCCGTAAAGCTGGCCCGCATACGCGGTCGCGATCTCGAAGAACATCATCAGCCCCCCGACGTGACGCGCGTCCACGCGGTCGATGTGGACTGTGAGGTTGGGGCGCCCCCGTCTTGCAAGCGCTCCGGCCGTGGCCTTCTGCTCGATTGCAATCAGCTCGCCGAGCGAATGGCCGCCGAGATAACCAAGCTCCTTTACGTCGCCAAAGCTCCGGGGAATGCTGAGATCGGTGGCCCGCTCGCCAACGGCAATGAAGCTCACAGTTTTGTTCGTCGGGCCCTCCATGAAGAGCTGGACCTGGCTGTGCTGGTCAGTCGCTCCAAGCGCCGCCAACGGCGTCGATCCCACCGACCCGCCATCCGGAGTATGCTTGCCGAGACTCTCCGCCCAGAGCTGGACGAACCACGCAGCGAAGTCGCGCAGGGCGTCGGAGTACGGCATGAGAACGTTGATCGATTTGCCATGCCGCGTGTCGGCCAGCCACTGCAGCATCGCGTAAACACCGGCCGGGTTCGTCGCGAGATCCGGCGTCGAGCACTGCTTCGCCATGTTCACGGCGCCCGCGAGCAGCTCGGATATGTCAATCCCAATCAGTGCTGCCGGCAACGTGCCGACCGGCGTGAGGACGCTGTAGCGCCCGCCCACGCTGGGCGGAATCTCCAGGGCCGGAATGCCCTGCGCGCCGGCAAGCGGGCGCAGCGCGCCTTGCGCCGGATCGGTGACGAACACGAGGTGATCGGCCGCCTTCAGTCCGGCGCTGCGCAGGCGGTCGTCGACAATCATGTACTGGGACATCGTCTCGGCGGTGCCGCCGGATTTCGAGGTCACCACGAACAGTGTCCGCGCCAGATCGATTCGGCTGAGCAGCGCAGCGATTGTTTCAGGGTCGACGTTGTCGAGCACCTGAAGTCGCGGGAATCCGCTTCTTGCCTCGGCTGAGAGCATGTTCCACGCGCTGGGCCGTAGCGCCGTGCGCAGTGCTATTGGGCCGAGCGCCGAACCACCGATGCCGAGCACCACGACGTCATCGAACCGGCCTTTCGCGCGCGCGGCGAAATCAAGCGCCTGCTGGCGAAGCCTCTCGTCAGCCGCAATGTCCACGAATCCGACGGCGCCGCTCTCGCGAAGACGCGCAAAGCCGGAGTGAGCACGCGCGAAGAGATCCGGTGCGTTGGTCCACTCGGTTTCCGGAATGCCACCGGCGGCCTCGCCGATCATGTTGGAGAAGTCAATGCGGATTTTCATTTCCTCAGTCGATGCGAACAGTGAGGCCATCGAATGCAGGCATGATGCCGTGCGGCAGCTCCGCCTCGAGATCGGCATGGAAGTTTTCGTGCGTGAGGTGCGTGAGATACGTCCGCTCGGCGCCGATCGTCTTCGCCGCGGCGACCGCCTCCGGGATGCTGAGATGGGTCGGATGACCGGTGCGGAACAGCGCGTTGATCACCAGCACCTTCGCACCCGTAAGCGCCGCCATGGCGTCCGGCGGGATCAGTTTTGCGTCTGTCACGTACGCCAGCGCGCCGATGCGATAGGCAAAGACCGACACCGGGCCGTGGGGCAGCGCAATCGGCAGGACGTCGGCGTCGCCGACCCTCACGCGCTGCCGGTCCGCCAGCGGGACGGCGTGCCCTTCCGGCTTGGAAGTGCCGGGCAGAGCGCGAATGCTGTCGTCAAAGATGTACGGGAACCGTCGCGCCAGCCGGGCGAGCGAGTCTGCGGGACCGTACATGTCGAGCGGCCCGTCCCGCCGGTTGGAGATAGAACGGATGTCGTCCAGGCCGTGGGTGTGATCGGCGTGGTCATGGGTGAAGAAAACCGCGTCGACGCGATCGATTCCGGCGGCAATGAGCTGGATGCGCAGCTCGGGTGGCGTGTCGATCAACAGCCTCGCACCCTGATCGCTTTCGACCACCGCCCCGACGCGGTTTCTCTTATCCCGGGGGTCCGGTGAGTGACAGACCGGGCAGTCGCACCCGATTTGCGGCACGCCGAAGCTCGTGCCCGTTCCAAGAAAGGTGAGCTTCACGCGCGCTCTCTCATGTTGCCGGCGCGAACATTCAAATCGTCTCGACCTTGAGCAGATTCGTCGTGCCCGGGATGTCGAAAGGAACGCCGGCGGTCACGATGATGCGTTCGCCGATCGACGCAAGCTGGCGCTCCACGACTGCCTCCTTGGCTCGGACCATCATCTCGTCGTACGTGTCGCAGTGCGGCACGAGCACCGGAATCACGCCCCACACGAGTGCCAGCTGCCGGTAGGTACGCGGCTGGTCGGTGAGCGCGAGAATCGGGACGCCCGGGCGGTACGAGGCAACAATGCGCGCGGAAAAACCGCCCTTCGTCAGCACGACGACAAGCGGCGAGTTAAGCATATCCACCGCCGCCGTCGTGGCGGCGGCAATCGCGACTTCCGTCGGCACGACAGGAACGAGGGTGTTGTGCTCCGAGCGCGCGCGGAGCTTGGGTGGCGGGTTGCGTTCCACCTGGGCGATTATGCGGCTCATCGCTTCGACAGCGAGTCGGGGATACGCGCCCGCCGCCGTCTCCGCAGAAAGCATCACCGCGTCTGTCCCATCGAGAATTGCATTGGCGACGTCGCTCGCCTCGGCGCGGGTCGGGCGCGGATGCTCGACCATCGATTCCAGCATCTGGGTTGCCGTGATCACCGGACGCCCTATCCTGTTGGCGAGACCGATGATCCGTTTCTGCGCGCCAGGCACCTCCTCGAACGGCAGCTCGACGCCAAGATCTCCGCGGGCAACCATCACTCCGTCTGCCGTCTCGAGAATGCTCTCGATGTTCGACAGCGCGATGTCCTTCTCGATCTTGGCGATGATCAAAAGACCCTTCGGGACCATCGCGCGCAGCTCCTCGATGTCCCGCGCACGACGCACGAAGCTCATCGCGAGATAGTCGAGCGACTGCTCAACGGCAAAGTGGATGTCCGCTTCGTCCTTCTCGGTAATCGACGGCGCCGATACCTGAACGCCGGGAAGATTCAGCCCTTTGTGAGCGTTGATCTCTCCACCGTGCAGCACACGCGCACGAACCTTCGGCGGCGCTACTTCGATCGCGATCAGCTCGATGAGCCCGTCGTCGATCAGGATCCGATCGCCGGCATGGACGTCGCTGGCGAGCTGGTCGTAGGTGATCGGAAACTCTCCGGCCGCCTCCTCGCCTTCGGGCACGAGGACGATGTCTTCGCCCTGGACGACCTTGCGCGGCTCGGCAATGTCACCCACCCTGATTCGTGGGCCCTGCAGGTCGCCGATGATCGCGATGGGACGATCCATCGACTCCGCCACTCGCCGCAGAATCGCAATCCTCTCAGCGTGCTGTTCGTGAGTCCCGTGCGAAAAATTGAGGCGGGCCACGTTCATGCCCGCCTCGGCCAGCCCGCGCAGCGCCTCTTCGGTCGAGCTGGCTGGGCCCAGCGTGCAGACGATCTTTGTGCGAGGTATCCAGGCGGGAGTCACTTGGTCGAATCGACCAGCGTGCTCATTTTGGTCGCGATGCCGGTCGTGAGCGAATCGAACGACTTCTGGAAACTCGCCAGACCCTCCGTGAGAAGCGTGTCGGTCACGTTCTTCATTGGAATTCCGACGGCCTCGATCTCGCGGATTGCACCCTCAGCCGCGCCGAGTCGCTTGTCCACGGTGCGCTCGACGGCGCCATGCTCGCGAAAAGCGTCGATCAGCTTGGGCGGCATCGTGTCGATTGTGTTGGGTCCAATCAGCTCCTCGGCATACATGACGTCCCGGTACTCCGGGTTCTTGACGCTGGTGCTCGCCCACAACGGCTGCTGAACGCGGCCGCCTTTGTCTGCCAGGGCTTTCCATCGCGGCTCTGCGAATCGCCGCGTGAATAACCGATAAGCCATCTTCGCATTGGCGATCGCGGCCCTGCCCTTGAGCAGACGGAAGCGATCCGCATCGCCGCTTTTCGCTGTCTCGATCATTGCGTCGAGCCGCTTGTCCACCTCGGTGTCGACGCGGCTGACAAAAAAGCTCGCGACGGAAAAAATTCCGTCTATCGGCTGGCCCGCCGCGACCCTGTCCTCGAGACCCGCCATGTACGCGTCAATGACGCGGGCGTGAGCCTCGAGAGAGAAAAGAAGGGTGATGTTGACGTTGACGCCGCGTGAAATCAGCTCGCGCACCGCACGGGCGCCCTCTTCGGTTCCCGGGACTTTTACCATCACGTTCGGCCGGTCAACCGTCTTCCAGAGGCGCACCGCTTCGTCCACAGTCTGGCGGAAGTCGTGCGCGACACTGGGCGAAACTTCGATGGATACATATCCGTCGCCTCCACGCGTGGACTGATAAACGCCGCCGAACAGATCGCAGGCATCGCGCACATCGGTCGTCTCTACAAGCTCGAACAACTGCCCGGGCGTGAGGCTCGTCTCGGCCGCGAGGAGCTGATCATCGTATGCCGATCCCTCGGCGAGCGCCTTCTCGAAAATCGTAGGATTGGATGTCATGCCCGTCAGCGCATCCTCGCGGACTCTCCGCTCGAGGTCGCCGTTGTGGAGCATCGTCCGGTCAATGTTGTCGAGCCAGATGGACTGGCCCTGTTCGTGAAGCTGCTGCAAGCGGTTGTTCGACATCGTTCCTCCGTTGATTCCCAATTTAGCGGTCTCGCCTTGCAAAAGGCACGAAGGTCGAGTGAAGGTTCATCGTCGAGCCTCAGCTTTCATGCCTCCGGCCACTCGCATCTGTGACTTTCTGGGTGGCAGTTACCACCTCCGCCCACACCTGGCCTGCACGGGTGCTAGCTTTCGCCATCCGCCGCCGAGAGCCTCACATTGCCTTTCATGATGATCACCTGTCCGAGAACCGGTAAGCCGGTTTCCACGGGACACTCGAACGACAGCAAATCCTTTGCGGCCATCAAGCCCGAGGGCAACAAATCGCGGTGCTCGGCGTGCGGAGGAACCCACATGTGGGACAAGAAAGACACGTGGGTGGCGGAGGAAGCGGCTGATCTATCGCTGCTGCGGAGCGCGAGAAAGAAGCAGACTTGACGGTCTATTCCGGGTCATGATTCCCGGCGAGCGGCCGTGCATCCGGAAGCTCGTTTGCGGCGTACAATAACGCCGAAAGAGATGCTTCGGGGTATGAAGCATGACTTCATATCGTCACAACACGGGGACCAATCATGTTTCGCATGAGTGCCGCAAGTCCAACCATTCTTGGAATCACCGCGTTTAATTTTTTCGCCGCAGCTCCGCTCGCCGACAGCGGTGCGCAGGCGACCGTTGCAGCGTCCGCTGCACACCGTCCGCTCAAGAAAGGCGACCCCGAGCTGAAGCGCATTCTGACCCCAATTCAGTTCGCGGTTACGCAGCGCGACGCGACCGAGACTCCGTTTCACAACGAATACTGGGACAACCACGAAGCGGGCATCTACGTCGACGTAGTGTCCGGAGAGCCGCTGTTCAGCTCTCTCGACAAGTACGAGTCGGGCACCGGCTGGCCAAGCTTCACCCGCCCGCTCGAGCCCGCGAACATCCGGACGGACACCGACCATTCGCTCTTCATGGACAGGACGGAGGTTCGCTCCAAGGCGGCGAATTCACACCTCGGTCACCTCTTCGACGACGGCCCGGCGCCGACAGGCCTTCGCTACTGCATGAACTCCGCGGCTCTTCGTTTCATTCCGGCAGACCGTCTGGCCGCCGAGGGTTACGGCAAGTACCTGCCGCTGTTCAAACGTCAGGCCAAGGCCGCCGGGCGCTAAAACGCTCTCACCGTGTTGGCGGCTATATGTTCGTGATCTCCGGCGTTCTCATCGTCGCGACCGCCGTAGTCGCACCACGACTGGCTTTCCCGTTGATAATTGGCGTATGCGTATTCTCCGCGGTCGGCGTGTTCGTGTACTCGTATGTTGCATGGCGTCAGGAAGGCAGCCAGCCGTATCACGCCGAGGTTGCGGCGCAAGACGCGAGCAGGGGCGATCAGCTGTAAGGGTGGCCCGCGCGGAGATGAATCGGAGCAACGACCAATCGGCGCGTCTCAGGGTCGCCCCATAGGCCGCCAAGGTCGCGCTTGAGCCGCTCGACCTCCGAGGTGCCGCGCTCGGCGACGAACCTCGCCGTTGCCGACCACGTCCTGATGTAACCGATAAGCTCGGGGAGCGTGATCTCTCGCTCGAGAACGAATGTCGGAACGTGCACTTCCTCGAATGGGAACGGGATCGTCGCATATCCGTCGAGCAGCAGCTTCCGCTCCGGCAGCCAGTAGCTCTCGATGGTTCCGCGATTGAACTGGTGCAGGATGCGTTGCAGCTCCGGCGTATCGAGGACTGGATCGCCGTAGCCCCATACGGCGATTGCTCCCCGCGGAACAAGGACTCGCTGCGCCTCGCGGAAGAACACTCCTGCGTCGAACCAGTGCAGCGCCTGTGCGGCCGTGATGAGGTCCACCGATTCGTCCGGCAGCCCGCTCGACTCTGCCGGCGATACACGGAATTCGATATTTGCCGGGCCTTGGGCCAATGCTATCTGCTCGGGGCTCGCGTCTGTGGCAACGACTTTTTCGAAGTACCCGGCCAGTCCCCGCGCCGCTTGTCCGTTGCCCGTTGCACAGTCCCAGGCCAGGCGATGCGATGGCGCGAGACCCGTGACGAAATCAAAGAGCGCCGCGGGATACTCGGGCCGGAACACCGCATAGAGTCCGGCCCGGTCGGAAAAATGGTCCTTGAAGCTCAGAACTCCCGCTTGCGCATCTCCGCGAAGAATCGCTCAGCGCGATCCTGCTCCTTCAGCGTCGCCTCGTCAACCGGGCTGTCGGCGAGGTTGGCGTCGTACTTCTTCCCGAATCCCTTGGGAATCTTCGAAGTGCCACTGCCAGACTTCGCCGCGTTCTTCTTTGCCAATGCCGCGAGCTTGCGTTTGTCCATGACCAAATCCAGTTCCAGTGTGTGTGTGGGGAGGATGAGATAAAGTTAGCGTTTCGCCGAGTCGCGTCCACACATTATCTTGTTCATGGTGATCTCCCGCAGGAGGCCACAGTACTATGATTCGCTCGTTTGCGCACTGCAGGACAATTGCCGGATCTATCCATTTTCAAACAAAATCAATGAGTCAGCGCATGAAAAATCAGGTCGGATTATGGGCTGATGCCCGCCGCGCCTTTCTGTGGATTACCGCCGCGGCGGTGATCGGGGCATGCACCGAAACTTCCGCCCCTGACGTCACGCCTCCCGCCGTTACTTCCGTCAGCCCGACCGATGGAACAGCTGCAATCCCGATCAGCGCGACCATTTCTGCCACGTTCAGCGAGGCGATGGATCCGACAAGCATCACCACGTCGACTGTCACGCTCAAGCGAACGTCGTCCGGTGCAACTGTCGCCGGGACCGTCACTTACAGCAGCGCCACAAAGACCGCTTCGTTCGCTCCAGCCGCTCCTTTGTTGAACACGACTGGCTACACGTTTGGCATCACAACCGCCGCAAAGGACGTGGCCGGCAATGCGCTGGCGTCTGCGTTCAGCTCGAGCTTCACAACGGTCCAGAACGTGTCCGGCGCGCCCAACTTCCAAGGAAGCGACGTGCCGGACAGAATCCACTTCCACATCCGTTTTACTCAGTCTGGCCAGACTCTCGGGCTTCCGACGGATTGCCAGCCGCTTCCTCTCGCGGACTGCGAGGTTTTCCCGCACAATCAGGACGGCGTCGATGCAGTTGGTCCTCCGTCGCCCAACCAGAATGGAGGGTCGATCATCACGGCACTGACGGGGACGTTCAACGATCCGAACATCAGCTTCACATTCACGATTGCAAACGGCCGGACCTTCACGTATACCGGCACGGTCACCGGCTCCAACACGATGACAGGTACCATCGGCGGCACGACTCTTTCTTCAGCAACGCTCGTCCTCACGAGATAGCACACTCGTTTTCATCAGCGGCAAGTGCTAACATATGCGCCGGCCCCAATCCCGACGCCATTTAGACGGCGCTCGAGGCCCTGCCTACCCTTGAGCAGCAAGATGAAGAACGCAGCTGCAGCTTCGACAATTGCATCGTTTGAGCGGTGCCTGAATGCTTTGCCGCCCTCGGCCCAGGCGCGATGAGTCGAGTGTCCGGAACAGCGCGGCTTTTCGGGCTCGCCATCCTAGCCGCGGCGGCCGGGTCGTGCACTGAGACCACGGACCCGGCAACACTCGGTGCACCCACCAATGTCACAGTCACCATGCTGACGCCGACCTCGGCCCGGATCAGCTGGGCGCCTCCCGTAGATACGGGCCTAGTCATCAACTACAATGTGTTCCGCGACGGCTCAGAGATCGGCGAATCGGCAACCACGTTCTACGTCGACGCCGGCCTCGCCGAGGGGATCACCTACAAATACAGGGTTTCCGCCAACGGCGTTCAGGGTCTCCTGTCGGAACTATCCGCGGAATCCCCGGCAGCTACAATTAGTGTTCCCGATGTAACCGCACCCTCGGTCATATCGACCAGTCCATCCGCCGCCGCCACGGGCGTGCCGCTGTCGGCAACGATCAGCGCCGCGTTCAGCGAGGCACTCGACCCGTCGAGCGTCAACGGGACGACCTTCATTCTCACGGTCCCGGGCGGCGCTTTCATCTCGGGCAGCGTCGTCTACACAGCAGCAACGCGCACAGCCGAGTTCAGACCCAGCGGCTCGTTGCCGAACGCGACCACTGTTTCCGTCAGAATTACGACCGACGTCAAGGATGTTGCCGGCAATCGTCTGCCGGCAGAATTCACGTTTGCTTTTGCAACCCGTGACGAAGTGCCGCCATCGGTTACTTCTACGTCGCCCGCCACTGGAGCTGCCGGCGTCTCGACGACGACGCCGGTCAGCGCGACGTTCAGCAAGGCAATTGACCCGACGACGTTGACCGGCTCGTCTTTTTCGGTGAAAGCGGCTGACGGCGGCACCGTTGCGGGCGCGGTGAGTTATGTGAGTGCCAGCAATACCGCCGTGTTCACGCCGTCCGCTCCACTGGCCTTTGGGACGACGTACACGGCTACT
>Ga0097691_1001041_pt1 | contig 21522 bp, 18 predicted proteins | sample NGESurdeep072012_8_FD_72858 | JGI IMG/M metagenome (GOLD analysis project Ga0097691, IMG submission 72858) | Arctic peat soil microbial communities from Barrow, Alaska - NGEE Surface sample 210-1 deep-072012 | ecosystem: Environmental > Terrestrial > Soil > Wetlands > Peat ... | reverse complement strand
GCCGACAAGCTGCCGCAATCATCGCAGCAGGTGCTCGGGGGAGCGATCGGGCAGGCGGCGCCAGAGCCGGACAAGGCACCATGACCACGAGCACAAGCACAAGAAGTAGGCTGCACGGTTTCAGATGGCAGGTTTCAGGAAGTGCCTACCGTTCGAGCGAACGTCTACCGTGGATTATGTTGACGATCATAATGTCGTCCGTTCCACGAATTCGGTAGAGAATGCGATAGCTGAACGCGAAGATTTCACGCATCGATGGGTCGTGGAACTCCGGCACCACGCGGCCGCTTTCGGGGAAGTCAGCCAGATGGTGAGTCGCTTCAATAATCCTGCGGACGACGGCTCGAGCGTAAACGGTAGAATCCGCAGCGATAAAATCGGAAAGAGAATCGAGATCGGCGAGGGCGTCGGGAGACCAGCTTAATCGCGCAGCCATTTGGCCAAGTGTGCTTCCACTTCTTCTTGCGAGACGGTGCCTTTCTCTTCGGCAGACTTGAGGCTACGCCTGACCTTCTCCAGCACATAGAGGTGGTACTGGATGTCTTCGATGGAGCAGTCGTCCGGCAGTCGCTCCAGCAAAGCCAGGACGTCTTGTTTAGGACTTCCCATACATCCATAGGATAGCACCGCGAGAACGAGGCAGAAACCCTCTCCACAATTCCTGTTGACAATCCGATGACTCTGGTTTGAAATGGTCGGCGCATAATAAAAAACAATCGTTCGTTTTTTATGCCAAAGCTGCGTGAGCCCCAAGTCGAGCGGAACCAGGAAAAGATCGAGGCGGCCGCACTGCGCCTGTTCATCCAGCGCGGCTTCTACGGCACCTCGGTGCGCGACATCGCCAAAGGCGCGGGCGTTTCGCTGGGCAACCTCTACAACTACTATCGGACCAAGGAGCAGCTCTTCGCCAGCCTGATTCGCCGCTACGAGGCGAAGATGGCCGGGCTGATGCGCGTGGAGCTCGCGGGTCTGACGGGCACAATCGACGATCCCGACAATTTGCGCAAGCTGGCCGCGGGCGTGCGCCGCATCGTGTACAAGGAGCCGGATTACTGGCGGCTGATGTACATGGACATCACCGAGTTCGGCAACCGCCACTTCGCGTTTGTGTTCCGCGACCTGTCCCGCCGGTTGCAGCACCTGCTCGACCAACCGATCCGAGTCCAAAGCGGCTCCGGTTCACGAGTGAAGCCGAAGGTGGCATTTACCGCAATTTATCTGCAATTTTTCACATATTTTCTCGTAGAGAAGCTGTTCGGTGGCAAGAACCACCTTGGGGTCCCGGAAGAGGAAGCGATCGAGCAATTAATCGAGATATTCACCAATGGAGTTCATTCCGGCAGCCCGCACAAAGGCTCCCGGAAAAATTCAAACGGCGACGGCACGGCAGTCCGGCAGCGCGCCAAGTCGGCGCGGGCCAAGGGCTGAAAAACGTGCATCAGGAGATGTGGACCATGAAACGCGCGATATTTGCGGTATTTGCAATCCTGGTTTGCGTGCTGCTGGCGGTATCGATCGCGGCCGCGCAAACATCGACGACCGGACAGATCGCCGGCACGGTGAAAGACCCCACCGGCGCGGTTGTTCCCAACGCGAAGCTGACGCTGGTCAGCGCTGCCGGCGGGCAGCAGGAAGCCACGGCCGATGCCGAGGGACGGTTCCGCTTCCCGCTGCTGGTCCCCGGCGAGTACACACTGACGGCCGAAGCCGCCGGTTTCCGGACGGCGACCTATCAGGCCATAAAGGTCAACGTCACGGAAACGGCGCAGATTTCCGTGCCGCTGGCGCTGCAATCGGCGACGGAGACGGTCAACATTAGCGCGGAGGCGCCGCTGGTGGATACGGACAACCCGACTACCGGCCGCGTCATTGCCGAGAGCCAGGTGAACCAGTTGCCGCTGTCGACGCGCAACTTCCAGCAGTTGCTGACGCTTTCGCCCGGCACGGTGGCCAGCCTGACCAACAACACGGAGTTAGGGCGCGGTGACGCGACGATCTTTGTCAACGGCCAGCGCGGCACCAGCAACAACGTGGTGATCGATGGTACCGGCGTGAACAGCCCGGGGACCAACTCGACGCCCAACATCAGCGTGCCCTCGCCGGACGCGGTGCAGGAGTTCATCGTGCAGACGTCGCTCTACGACGCCACGCAGGGGCGCAACTCGGGCGGCAACGTGGCGCTGGTGACGAAGTCGGGCACCGCGCGATTCCATGGCAGCGCGTTCGAGTTCTTCCGCAATCGCGTGCTCAACGCCAACGACTTCTTCCTGAACCAGAAGGGCGTCAAGAAGCCGGTGCTGAACCGCAACCAGTTCGGCGGCACGCTGGGCGGCCCGCTGATCAAGGACAAGACCTTTTTCTTCGTGTCGTACCAGGGCACGCGCGAACGTAACGGCGCGTCGCTGACTAACAGCCTCTCGTTCCCGTTCCTGCCCGCCGGCTTGACCAACGACCGCAGCGATGCGGCGATCACCGCCCTGGGTACGGCTTATGGCACAGCGGTGATCAGTCCGATCACCAAGAAGATGTTGCAAACGAAATTGCCGGACGGGACTTACATGATCCCGAGCGCGGCGGCCAGCAGCATCTTGCCTCCGTTCGGTGTTCCGAGCCCGCAGAGCGTGGTCTCCCGCTTCCGCGAAGACCAGTTCAACGCCAATATCGACCAGAAAATCAGCCAGAAGAACAATCTCTCGGGCAAGTTGTTCTGGTCGAATACGCCGCAATTCCAGGGCATCTGGAGCTTCATCGGAAGCAATGCCTTCCAGTTGCCGGGCACAGGCGGCGGCAACATCGAGTTCTTCAACCGCGTGGTCTCGGTCACCGACTCGCATGTGTTCTCGCCGAACCTGATCAACCAGGCGCGTTTCGGCTATAGCCGTATCGACGGTCCGGGACATGCGCAGGAGCCGTTCAAGAACTCCGACTTCGGAATCAGCAACCCACTTTGTACGGGAACGGACCACTGCGGGCTCGCCCTGGTGCAGATCCCGGGGATGTTCAGCATCGGTCCTTATCCGCTGTCGGACCAGCGCTCGACCACGCAAACCTATGAGTGGGGCGACATGGTTTCGTACACACACGGCCGGCACTTCATCCGCGCGGGCGCGGACATGCGCCGCTACCTGGTGGATTTCTTCTTCAACTTCTGGGAGAACGGCCAGATCAACTTCGTCGACTTCAAGAGCTTCCTATCCGGTACCGCGCAGCTCTCCCTGCTCGGCAACGGTATTCGTAACCGCGACTACCGGGTGATGGATTTCCAGAGCTACGTGCAGGACGACTTCCGGTTAAACGACCAGGTCACGCTGAACTTCGGGGCGCGCATCTCGAGGAACGGCGGCATCAGCGACACGCAGAACCGGCTCGTCAACTTCGATCCGACAGCGTTCGCGACCAACACACTGCCCTGCACGGCGGCGGCGCCCTGCACCAAGGGCTTCTCGCAAGTCAACGGCACCCTGAACCCCAACACCTGGAACGTGGCGCCGCGCTTTGGATTCGCCATCAAGCCGACCACGTCGTCGAAGATGGTCGTCCGCGGCGGCGCCGGCGTGTACTTCGACCGGCCGTCCACGCGCCTGGGCAACCTGCAAATCTTCAACTACCCGATGGACATTGTCGGGGTTGCGCTCTCGCCGGCCCTGGCCAATCCTTTCCCGGACCTGACGAAGGTCACGTTCCCGGTCACTCCGGCGATCGCGCCTTCGCCGGTACCCTATTACTTTGCCGGCATCCCTTTCCCGGCTCTGGGCGGGATCCCGATCAGCGGCATCTACTCCGACAAGAACCTGCGTACGCCGTACGTGTACCAGTACAACCTCGGCATACAATACGAGATCGCCAAGGACCTGATGCTGGAGAGCGGCTATGTGGGCTCGCGTGGCGTGAAACTGCTGAACATTTACAGCCTGAGCCAGGGGCCGACCGGCACCGCGCCCTACACGACCGCGAACGGATTTTCGAACCAGAAAATCCTGAATGGCTTCCAGCAGGCGCGCACGGATGCGAACTCGAACTACAGCTCCCTGCAAACGAGCCTGACCAAGCGCTTCAGCCACGGGCTGCAGTTCCTGGTCGCGCACACCTGGTCGAAGTCGATTGACGACATCTCGGGCGCGCCCACGAACGAGTTTGTCGCGCTCCCCGGCGACCAGCAGAACCGGGCCGCCAGCCGCTCCGTCAGCGACTTCGATCGCCGTCATCGGCTGGTCATAAGCGGCATCTACGAGCTGCCGAAGTTCTACCGCGGCGACTCGAAGTTCGCGCAAGGCGTCCTCAACCGGTGGCAGACCGCCGGGATCCTGACATGGCAGTCGGGTGCGCCATTCACCGTGGCATGTCAGTCCGGGAACACCACCTTCAACCGCGCGGACTTTCGTCCGGGTGGACCGCCGCCGAAGATGTCGGGCGGGATCGAAGCGCGCGCGCTGACCACCTGGTTCAACCCGATCGCGTTCGCTGCCACCTGCGCCAACGCTGCGCCGTACGGCAACTCGCCGCGCAACTTCCTGGTAGGGCCGCGGCAGCGCAATGTGGACCTGAGCCTGACGAAATCGTTCGCGGTGACGGAGCGGACGAACCTGGAATTCCGTTCCGAGTTCTTCAACGTATTCAACTTCGTCAACTTCGCCAACCCGATCAGCTCGTTCACTTCGAACGTGCCGACCTCATTCAATACGCTGGGCACGATCAATTCGTCCAGCAGCGGACCGCGCGTGATCCAGTTCGCGTTGAAGTTGAGCTTCTAAAGGAAGTTTCAGTTTCGGGTGGCTGGAGAGCCGGCCACCCGAAATTGGGAGCGCGAGACTGGAGATCTGCATGAGACCATCGGGCCTGAATAAGAAAGTTGTGATCGTTACCGGCGCCGCCGCGGGCATCGGGCGGGCAACGGCGATCCGTTTCGCGGAAGAAGGCGCGCGCGTCGCCGGCTGGGACGTGAACGCCACCGCCGCAGCCAATCTCGTGGAGCAACTGAAAGGCGCGGGCAGCGACGCCCTGTTCCGCGAGGTAAACGTCGCGTCGGCCGATTCGGTCGAGCAGGGAATCCAGGAAGTGCTGGAGCGCTGGGGCCGCATCGATGTGCTGATCAACAACGCCGGGATCGTCCGCGACGCGCAACTGGTGAAAATGAAAGACGGCGCCGTGGCAAGCACGATGTCGGACGAGCTTTTCGATTCCGTAATCAGCGTCAACCTGAAGGGCGTGTTCCTGTGTACGCGGGCGGTGGCGCCGCACATGATCTCCGGCGGCGGAGGCGTGATTTTGAACGCGTCGTCGGTAGTGGGGCTCTACGGAAATTTCGGGCAGACGAACTACGTCGCGGCGAAGGCAGGCTTGATCGGCATGACTCGCACATGGGCGCGCGAGCTGGCCAAGTACCATATCCGCGTCAACGCGGTGGCGCCCGGATTCATTGCCACCGAAATGGTGAAGGCCATGCCGCCCAAGGTGCTGGAGCAGATGGCGGCACACACGCCGCTGGGACACATGGGAAGTCCGGAAGATATCGCGGACGCGTACGCGTGGCTTGCGTCCGACCATGCGAAGTTCGTGCACGGGGCGGTGCTGTCAGTGGACGGGGGACTCGTACTCGGGACGTAGTTGAGAGGGACATCAGGCAAGGCGTCGTGATTGCCCCGGCTCAGGGCAGCCGGGCCACCTGCCCGGTAAATCGAATTATGGCGTACGCAAATATCATCGCGACCGGGATGTATGTCCCCGAAAAACTGGTGCACAACGACGACCTTCGCAAGCTGCTGGTGCATGTGCCGGACTTCGTGGACAAAATGGAAGTTGGAACGGGCATCCGGCAGCGCTTCCACGCGCCCGACGATTGGGCGACGTCGGACCTGGCGGTGCGCGCGGCGCGCCAGGCGCTGGAGCGGGCCGGACGCAAGCCCGAGGATGTGGATCTGATCATCCTGGGCACCGACTCGCCCGACTACATCACGCCGGCGACCTCCGTGGTCGTGCAGCACAAGCTGGGCGCGAAAAACGCCGGCACCTTCGACGTCGGCTGCGCCTGCGCCTCGTTTCCCACCGGGTTAGCGATCGCTTCCGGCATGATCGCCTCCAATCCGTCGCTCAAGACGATCGTGGTGATCGGCGTGTACCTGATGCACAAGCTCGCCGATCCCAAGGACCCGATGATTTTTTTCTATGGAGACGGCGCGGGCGCGGCAGTCGTCGAGCCGGGAGAGAAGCCGGGCTTTATCACCTCGGCGTTCCAGGCCGACGGCTCCTATCACAGCTTCTGGGGGATTTATGCGGGCGCGACGTTCGAACCGGCGACGTGCGAAGCGGTTAACGCCGGGCGGACGCGGGTGATGATGAACAACCGCTATCCGCCGGAGATCAACGACGAGGGCTGGCCGCGGCTGGCGCTGCGCCTGGGCGAGCAGGGCGGATTCAAGATGAGCGACGTCAACATGTTCATCTTTACCCAGGTGCGCAAGCCGACCATCGAACTGGTGATGCAGAAACTGGGCGTCCCCATGGAGCGCGCGCACACCATCATGGAAGAGTACGGGTACACGGGCTCGGCGTGCGTTGCGATGGCTCTGCACGACGCGCTGGAGAAAAAGAAAATCCGCCCCGGCGACTTGGTGGTGATGATCGGGTCGGGCGTCGGATATAACCAGGCGGGCGTAGCGTTTCGCATGTAGTTGCCAGTTGGTGACGCCTGGCACGTCCTGAACTGGCAACTGACAACTAGCAACTGCTTTTCCATGAAGAAGCTGCTCATTACCGTCGTCGTGCTGCTGCTGGTGGTCGTTGTTGCGGGGGTGCTGACGGTGTACTTCCACCCGATCGCGGTGCTTTCGGCGATGAAGCGGCGCACGCTGGAGAAGAGCGGCTTTGCGAAGTCCACGCTTGATTCCGCGGTGGGCGCGCAAACCATCTTCAGCGCCGGTTCCGGACCAACCCTCATCTTCCTGCACGGTGCGGGCGACAACGCGGGCACGTGGGAAAAGGTCGCGCCGGAGTTCACCGGCAATTACCACGTCGTGGTGGCCGATCTGGCCGGACACGGGGAGAGCGCACCGGCTGCCGGTCCACTGAAATTCGACGCTATGCTGGCGGGGCTGGATGCTGTGATTGCCAAGCAGCAAGCGCCGGTCACGCTGGTGGGCAATTCTCTGGGCGCGTGGCTGGCGATGCTCTACGCCATGCAGCATCCCGAGCGGGTGGCGAGAGTGGTTGCGGTGGACGGTGGCCCGTTGCGTGGCGAGCGCGTGGATTTGGCGAAGCTTCCGGCGAATCGCGAAGAAGCGCGCAAGATCTGGGACGCGATTCTCGATCCGGGCAGCCCGCGCATTCCGGACTTCATTCTTGATGATGTCGTTCGCGTGTCGCACACGGGCGCCATCGGGCGCATGGAGCTTGCGGATCTGCAACGGAATGTTGTTGCCGATGAGCGCCTGCAGAGTTTTTCCGTGCCCATCGACTTGATGTGGGGAGAAGCCGACCGCCTGGTTCCGCTCGATTATGCTCAGCGCATGGTAGCCCAGATTCCGGCGGTACGCCTGACCACCATTCCCCGCTGCGGCCACATTCCGCAGGGCGAATGTCCGGCAACGTTTTCCGCCGCGTTGCGCAAGGTGTTGGCCGAGACTGCACCACCGCCGCGTCCAGCCTCAGCGGTGGAAACGGCGGTCGGTAAAGAGAAATGATTGCAGGCGACCTTCTCGGCGAGCGCGCACGGCTCACCCCGGACAAAACCGCGCTCGTCTTTGTTCCCACCGGACGCCGGTACACCTACGCCGAACTGGATGCGGGCTCGTGCGCGATCGCCGCGCAGTGGGTGCAGCTTGGCCTGAAGAAGGGCGAGCGGGTCTGCATCCTGGCGGAGCCGCGGCCGGAATATGTACAGGCGTTTTTCGCCGCGGGGAAGACGGGAATCGTCGTAGTTCCGCTGAATTCGCGGAATACCGCGCGGGAGCTGGCGGAGATTGTGGCTGACTGCGCGCCGTCGGCGATCCTGTATAGCGCGCACTACGAGGAGACGGTGAGAGGGATCCGCGAGCTCTCGCCGATCCCATATGCGATTTCGATGGAAGAACCCGCTGGAGCTGGCAGCTCCAGCGACTGCCGGCTGGAAGCCAGCGCTACCAGCGTAAGCCCGGAAGATATCTGCTGCCTGCTCTATACCTCGGGCACGACGGGCAAGCCGAAGGGCGTGATGATCCCGCACCGGCAGGTGGTGGCGAATGCGCGCAACACGGCCTTCAATTGGGAACTCCACGATAGCGATATTGCGCCCGTATTCACTCCGCTATACCACGCCGGCGGGCTCTTCGTTTTCCTGGCGCCGCTGTTCAGCATTGGGGGAACGGTTGTGCTGCACCAGAAGTTCGATCCGGCGGAGGTGTGGACGGCGATCGAGCGCGAGCGCAGCACGATTGTTTTCGGCGTGCCAACCATCTTCAAGATGTTGATGGACGCGCCGGAATTCGCGCGCGTGCGGCTGGATTCGGTGCGCTGGATGATCTCCGGGGGCGCGCCGCTGCCGCAGTACATCATCAGCGCCTACCAGGAGCGCGGCGTCACCTTCAAGCAGGGATACGGGCTCACCGAAGTGGGCGTGAATTGCTTCACCATGACCGCCGAGGAATCGCGGCGCAAGATCGGTTCCATCGGCAAGCCGATGCTCAATACGGAGGTGCGGCTAGCCGATTCGAAAGGACGCGAGGTGGCGGGGGAGGAAGTTGGCGAACTCTGGTTGCGTGGCCCACACGTGTGCCTGGGCTACTGGAACAACCCACACGCCACTGCCGCCGCGCTCGATTCCGAGGGCTGGTTTCACACCGGCGACCTTGCCCGCCCTGACGCCGAGGGCTTCTTCTATATTGCCGGGCGGCTGAAGGACATGATCATCAGCGGGGGCGTGAACATTTATCCCGCCGAGATCGAGGCCGTGCTGGTGCAGCATCCGGCGGTGGCCGACGCGGCACTGGTCGGCATAACGGACGACAAGTGGGGCGAGGTCGGAATCGCCTTTGTGGTCGCGCGTCCGGAGACTGCCGTCACCGCCTCTGGCTTGTCCGAATTCCTCTCCGCTCGCCTGGCCCGCTACAAGCTGCCGAAAGAAATCGTGTTCCTGTCTGAGTTGCCGCGGACGCCGTATGGCAAGGTGGTGAAGGGCGAATTGCGCGAACGCTGGCAGAAGGCACGTCCGGCTGGCACGCCGTAGGATTATTCCGCATATAATCAGGGGTTGCCTGCACTCGCTTAACCAGTGATGTGTGGGCGCCCGAAACCGGATGACTGCCACACTCGCCCAGTTCGTCGCTGAAACACGCCAGCGTGTCGGACGCCCGAAGTCGACGTCGCAATTGGCGGAGCTGGGCCGCCAGGCCGCGCACCACTTGCCACGCGGGTTTCGCGACGCGTTGCGCCGAATGTCGGAGACCGGTCCTGCCGTGATCGCGGAGTTGAAGAAGGCGTCGCCGAGCCGGGGCGTGATTCGCGGTAGTTTTCATCCCTCGGTCCTCGCGGTGGAATTGGCGGAGGCGGGCGCGGCGGCGTTGTCGGTAATCACCGAGGAAGAACATTTCCAGGGATCGCTGGGAAACCTCTCCGAGGCGTCGGCGGCAGCCGATCTGCCGTGCCTGCGCAAAGATTTCTTCGTCAATGAGTACCAGGTGCTGGAGGCGCGGGCGTACAGTGCCGACGCCATTCTGCTGATCGTGGCCGCGCTGAGCGATTCGGAGTTGCGCAGCCTGCGCGAGGCGGCTCAGCGCTATACGCTCGATGTCCTGTGCGAAGTGCACGACGCCGGCGAACTCAAGCGCGCGCTCGACATCGGCTTCGACACCATCGGCGTGAATAATCGTGACCTGCGCACCTTCGAAGTGAAGCTGGAAACGGCGGAGACGCTCGCCCCCATGATTCCCTCCGGCGTGGTGAAGGTTGCGGAGAGCGGGATCCGTGACGGTAGCGACATTCGCCGCCTGCGCGACGCCGGTTACGATGCGTTCCTGATCGGCGAGTCGCTGATGAAAGCGGAACGTCCCGGTGAAGTTCTGAAAGAGTTGCTCGCCAGCGCGAAAGCTTCGAAGGCAATCGCCGGCCTGCAAACCGGAGCCTGATACCTACTTTATGACTTGGGTCAAAATCTGCGGCACCACCAACCTCGCTGACGCCAACGCCGCGGTTGCCGCCGGCGCCGACGCCCTCGGGTTTATTTTCGCCGAGAGTCCACGCCGGATTGCGCCCGCCGAGGCGCGCAAGATCATCGAAAATCTTCCGGTGGTCGTGTCGAAGGTCGGAGTGTTCGTCAACGAAACTCCGGAGCGCATGTGTGCGATCATCGCCGAAGCCGGCCTCACGGCCGTGCAACTCCAGGGCGACGAGACACCCGACATCGCCAACGAGTTGAAGCGCCTGTGCGCGAGCCGCCGAGGACGATTGCGCATTTTCAAGGCGCTCGGCGTGGCCGCGGGAGTGGAGGGCGTAATCCGCGAATTTACTTCCTCTACGTCTATCGACGGCGTGCTGCTCGATTCGTTTGCCGCGCGCGCGGCTGGGCAGGTCGAAGGCAAGCACCGGGCGGCACGCGGTGGTACCGGCAAGACTTTCGACTGGAAGCGCGCCGCCGCTTTCGTGCCCGGACTCGCGAAGCGCACGCGCGTGATCATCGCCGGAGGACTCTCGCCGGCGAACGTCAGCGAAGCCATCCACATGCTCAGCCCATGGGGCGTGGATGTGTGCAGCGGCGTCGAGGAATCTCCCGGGCACAAAGACCCTGCTAAAATCCGCGAATTCATGCAGGCTGCCCGCCCGGCGAGCGGGCAGCGTTCGAAGAAATAGCAAGCATGGCATCTCCGAGAAAACGCGCGACCGCAGCGGGACGATTCGGTCCCTACGGCGGACGCTACGTGCCTGAGACTCTGGTGGCCGCGCTGGAGGAACTCGAGTCGGCATACGCGAAAGCGCGCCGCGACCGCGCTTTTTTCCGTGAACTGGATTTGCTGTTGAAGTCGTATGCCGGACGTCCGACGCCGCTTTATTTCGCGTCGCGCCTGACGAAGCAGCTTGGCGGCGCGCGCCTCTACCTGAAGCGCGAAGACCTGCTCCACACCGGAGCGCACAAGATCAACAACTGCATTGGGCAGGCGCTGCTGGCGCGCAGGATGGGCAAGCAGCGCATCATCGCCGAAACCGGCGCGGGTCAGCATGGCGTCGCCACGGCCACGGTGTGCGCGCTCTTCGGCATGGAGTGCGTGGTGTACATGGGCACCGAGGACATGCGCCGTCAGTCGCTCAACGTCTTCCGCATGCGGCTGCTGGGCGCCGAAGTCAAGGGTGTCAATTCGGGGTCGTGCACGCTCAAGGACGCGATCAACGAAGCGATGCGCGACTGGGTCACCAACGTCCGCGGCACGCATTACCTGCTGGGCAGCGTGCTGGGCGCGCACCCGTATCCGACGATGGTGCGCGATTTTCAGTCCGTGATCGGCCGCGAAGCGCGCGCGCAAATTCACAAGCTCACGGGAAAGCTGCCGAATGCGGTGATCGCGTGCGTGGGCGGCGGATCGAACGCGATCGGAATCTTCCACGAGTTTGTGAAAGACAAGCGGGTGAAGCTGATCGGCGTGGAGGCCGGCGGACGCGGTGTGGCGCTGGGCGAGCACGCGGCTCGCTTCCGCGGCGGCGCTCCCGGCGTGCTGCAAGGGACGTACTCGTACATCCTTCAGGACGAGGCCGGGCAAGTCGCGGCCACGCACTCGGTTTCCGCCGGGCTCGATTACGCGGGCGTCGGTCCGGAGCATGCCTGGCTGCGCGAATCGGGGCGTGCCGAATACGTGTCGGCGACCGATGAAGAGGCTCTGGATGCGTGCGTGACGCTATCGCGGACCGAGGGAATCATTCCGGCGCTGGAGTCGTCGCACGCGGTGGCGGAGGCGATCAAGCGCGCGCCGAAGATGAAAAAGAGCGAAGTCATGCTCGTCAATGTCTCCGGCCGCGGCGACAAGGACATGGGCATCCTGCAAGAACGGCTGAAGCTGTAGCTCGTGAATCGGGAGGACAGATGAACCGGCCGTGCGTGGCGTGGGCGGAAATTCGCTGAATGGCGCTGAACTTCAATACGAAGCCGGGACTGGTCGCGTACCTCACGTGCGGCGACCCGGACTTGCGCACGACGCAGGAGATTGCGCTGGCCGCGATTGATGCGGGTGCGAGCGTGATCGAACTGGGCGTGCCGTTCAGCGACCCGGTCGCGGACGGGCCGGTGATCCAGCGGGCCAGCGAACGGGCGCTGCGCCAGCACACGACTCTCTCGGACGTACTCGATCTTGCCGCGGCAATTCGCAAACAGAGAGCGAATGCGGGGCTGATTGTTTTTTCGTATTTAAATCCGATCCTGAGGTTTGGGCTGGAGCGATTCTGTGCCGCGGCCAGGAAAGCGGGTGTTGACGGCGCGCTGGTGACGGATTTGCCCATCGAGGAAGCGGGCGAATACGTCCGGCTGATGCGGCAGCAGGCGCTTGCCACTGTTTTTCTCGCCGCGCCAACCAGCACCGACGAACGGCTGAAGCGCATTGCGAGCCTCTCCACCGGTTTTGTGTATGCACTATCGCGGACGGGAGTGACCGGCGCGCAGAAAAATCTTACGGGAGACGCGCGCGAACTGGTAACACGGTTGCGGCGTTTCACGAAACTGCCGATCGCGGTGGGCTTCGGCATCTCCACTCCGCAGCAGGTGGCGGAAATAGCGGAATTCGCGGACGCCGCGGTGGTGGGCAGCGCCATCGTGCACCTGGCCGAGAATACCGCTCCGTCCGGTGCGCCGCTGGCGGTAGGAGATTTCGTGAGGAGCCTGAGGCGGAGGGCGCACGGTTCCGCAAACCCGGCGTAACCTGCAACGTAGTTTCACCATCTCAGGGGATGGCATCCGATGGACAGCATTGCCGATTGGCGAAAGAAGATCGACGAGCTCGATCGCAGGCTGGTGGATCTAATCAACGAGCGTGCACGTTGCGCGCAGGAGATCGGCCGGCTCAAGCGCAACACGCAGATGCCGATCTACGAGCCCGACCGCGAGCGCACCATCTTCGAGAACGTGCATCGGATAAACCAGGGCCCGCTGCCGGACCGGGAACTGACGCGCATATTTGAGCGCCTGATCGACGTGATGAGAAAGTTGCAGGAAGACGAAATCCGCGCGGCGAAAAAGACGACCGATGCCGGCGATACGGAAATCGAAACGGGGATTCATGACTAGCAACCAGCGGCCAGGGACCAGCCAGCAATGATCGTTGCCATGCAAGAGGGCGCAAGCGAAGCCCAGATACAAGGCGTGATCGAGCACCTCGTCCGCATGGGATTCGAGGTGCACCGCTCCACCGGCGAGCGCTGCACGGTGCTCGGTGCCGTGGGGGCGCGCACGGACTTCGACACGCGCGATATCGAGGTGCTGGACGGCGTCCACGAAGTCCACCGAATCAGTTCGCCCTACAAACTGGTGGGGAGAAATTTCCGTCCGGAGGGCACGGTCGTCAAGCTCCCGCGTGGGGTCAACGTGGGCGGCCCGGACGTGGTCGTCATGGCAGGGCCGTGCTCGGTCGAGTCGCGCGACCAGCTTTTTTCGACCGCCGAGCAGGTCGCGAAGGCGGGCGCGCGCGTGCTGCGCGGTGGAGCGTTCAAGCCGCGCTCGTCGCCGTACTCGTTCCAGGGCATGGGCGAAGACGGGCTCAAGCTGCTGCAGGAGGCGGGCGAGAAGTTCGGCCTGCTGGTGATCAGCGAGGTGATGGAGATTTCACAGATCCCGCTCATGCTGCCCTACGTGGACATCCTCCAGGTGGGCGCGCGCAATATGCAGAACTTCAACCTGCTGCGCGAACTGGGCAAAGTGCGCAAGCCGGTCATGCTCAAGCGCGGCATTGCGGCGACCATCGAGGAGATGTTTCTGTCGGCCGAGTACATCATGGCGGGCGGGAATTACGACATCGTTCTTTGCGAGCGCGGCATCCGTACATTTGAAACCTATACCCGTAACACGATGGACATTTCCGCCATTCCCATCGTGCACAAGCTCTCGCACCTGCCGATGTGCGCCGATCCGTCGCACGGCACGGGACGGCGAGACAAGGTTGCGCCCATGGCCCGCGCAGCGGTTGCCGCAGGCGCGGACGCGATCATCGTCGAGGTCCATCACAATCCCGACAAGGCATTGTCCGACGGCGCGCAGTCGCTCTATCCCGCCCAATTTGACGAACTCATGGACCAACTCCGCATGATCGCGCCCGCGGTCGGAAGGAAAATTGCGTAATTTGCTGACTTGCTGATTTGCCGATTGCAATCAGCAAATCACCCAATCACTAAATCGCAAATGAAGCAGGTCACCATCATCGGCACGGGCCTGATCGGCGGGTCGGTCGCGCTGGCACTCAAACAGCACGCGCTCGCCGAACGCGTCATCGGATGCGACCGTCCGGCCGTCCTGGACGTGGCGCGGCAGCGCGGCGTCATCGACGAAGGCCGCGAAGATCCGCGCCAGGCCTGCGAAGGCAGCGATGTAGTCGTGCTGGCAACACCGGTCGGCGCCATCATCGACCTGATCGAGCGGCTGGGCCCGGTGCTTTCGGCAACAACCCTGCTTACTGACGTGGGCAGCACCAAGGAGAAGATTGTTGACCGCGCCCGCGCGGTATTCGGCGAGCGCGTGGCGGACCGGTTTCTGCCGGGACATCCGATGGCAGGAAAAGAGGTCGGCGGGATCGAGCATGCCGACGCGGACCTGTTTCGCGCGGCAGTATGGCTGTTCACTCCATTTACGCGGCCGGTGCCCTCCGCCAACGTATGGTGCGGCGCGGTGCGTCAATTCGGCGCGCGCGTGATCGAGATGGAAGCGGCGCGCCACGACCGGCTGTGCGCGTGGATCTCGCACCTGCCGCAGTTTCTCTCCACTGCGCTGGCCGCCACGCTGGAAGAAGAGTTCGGAGCGGACCCCGATGTTCACGCGATCGGAGGCCGCGCGCTGAAGGAGATGACGCGGCTGGCGGACAGTCCCTACTCGATGTGGCGCGATATCGCCCTGACCAATGAGGAGAACCTCCAGCAGGCGCTGCAGAAGACGGAACAACAACTGGCGCGCCTGCGCGAGAACCTGCGCACCCGGGAACTGGCGGAAGAATTCGAGCAGGCGAAGCAATTTCGTTCGCGCAACCGGTAGACGCAAAAACGGGCGCACGCTCGTGCGCCCATGGAGGCGTATTCTATTCGTCTCTCGGGCCAGCTCAGCGGCGTGCAGGCTTGTTACGCCCCGCATCCTCACCCCACCAACCCATGCGAACTTGTATAGGTGATGGATTCGGAATGATGATGCCGCGTTACAAAATATTTGCCATGTGACCGGCGGAATCCTGCCCCAGGAGCGGTATTTGCCATTTTTGGAATTCAGGCAGCCGCGCCGCGCTTCGCATTATTCGCCGCCTTGCGGGCGGACGCGCGAAGACAAACCCTCACCTCGAAGGACAGCTTCTAGAGGTGCGTGGCCGGCGAGACGACAGCGTTACGGAACCCAGTCGGCGATGAAGACGTTGGTTTCGTGCGGGATTTTGGCGTTGCGGTTGGAGGCGAAGACCAGTTTCTTCCCGTCGGGGCTGAACATGGGGAAGCCGTCGAAGGTCGGGCTGTAAGTGATCTGCTCCAGGTTCTTGCCGTCGAGATCCACTGCAAATAATTCGAAGTTGCCCATTCCGTTGGTGTCGAGAATGTTGGACGCGAAGATGATGCGCTTGCCGTCGGGGAAAAAGTAAGGGCCGAAGTTGGCCGCGCCGTTATCGGTGATCTGGCGCTTCCCGCTGCCGTCGGTTCTCATCACCCACAACTCAAGTTCGGTCGGGCGGATGAGGTTTTCTTTCAGCAGCCGCTTGTACTCTTCTTTCTCGGCCTCGGTCTTGGGGTGGAAGGCGCGATAGACGATCCACTTGCCATCGCGCGAGAAGAACGGGCCGCCATCGTAGCCGAGTTCATCGGTCAGTTGCTTCACGTTTTTTCCGTCGGAATCCATGATGTAGATGTCGAGGTCGCCATTGCGGGTGGAGGTGAAGACAATGTGTTTGCCGTCGGTGGAAATCACGGCCTCGGCGTTATATCCCTGGTTGTGGGTGAGGGCCTTCAGGTTGGAACCGTCGGGGTTGGCGACGTAGATGTCGTAGGTCGGATAGACGGCCCAGCGGTATCCCTTACTCCAGTCGGGCGGCGGCGGGCATTCGGGTGAAGCGGCGTGGGTCGAGGAGAAAAGGATGTGCTTGCCGTCGGGGAAAAAGTAGGAGCAGGTGGTGCGGCCCTTGCCGGTGGAGACCAGGTGCGCCCCGGAGCCGTCGGTGTTCATGATGAAAATCTGGTCGCATTTCAGTCCATCACGCTGCGACTGGAAGATGAGTTGACGGCCGTCCGACGAAAAATAGGCCTCGGCGTTTTCGCCGCCGAAGGTGAGCTGGCGGACGTTGCGGAGGTGCTTTTCCTGCGGGGTGCGGGCGTCGGGTGATTGCGCGAAGACGGCGCACGCGAAGGCTATGAGTACGACGATAAGTTTTTTCATGAGAACGGAATAGGGTAGCAAAGGCAGGTGCAAGTTTCACGTTTCAAGTTGCTGTGAGCATGAAGCCGGCCAAATACCGCCGAAAAGCAGGTCTGCGCGCGGGGCCGGGAGAAGGAAGGAAGAGGTCCGACTGCCAACCCGATGCCGATGCTCTACCGAACGGAAAAGTAAGCGAGACACTCAGGCCCAGGCCGGCATTTCCCGTGTGACATTTCCTTAAGACATTAAGGTCAGTTCGAGCGTACGAAATCGTTGACTTCGCCCGGGTTTGCGATAGTATCCAAAAGCAACCCTGAAGAGCTTTGTAGTAATCAGCTGGAAAAGGCTATTGCGGTGGAACCGTACCTATATGAGTTACGGCGCCACCGACGATCCTCCCCCAACGAAATTGAAATATGAATCACTCCGGGAAACGTGTGTTCCGAATCCCGGGGCAAGGTGCAGGTGTCCGATGCGACTGTTGAGACTCGCGCTGTGCTTGCTGACCCTGGCAGCGTTTGCTGCGGCACAATCTCCCTCGACTACCTCCCCGTCTACCGGCCAGAGCACGACGCAACAGCCGGGGCAGGCGCCACAGAACCCTTTGGCCGACCAGCCGACGTCGCAGCAGCAGGAACAGAAGGCCGACCAGCAGTCGCAGAGTCAGAAGGAGAAGGGGTCGACCTTCGACGCCGGGTCGGCCACCAGCGAGGAGGACCAGCAGCTGGGCGAGATCCGGCTGATGACGCGATACAGCCAGATCGGCGGCGGCCCGCTGGGACGCGTGCGTTCCTTCCACAACGAGGGCAGCAACAACCTGGCGGAGTTCAATTACTTCGTCGACCACCGCATGTCGGGCAGCTCCTACCGTTTCCAGTTTCTGTCGATGTATCGCGGCACCGACGACAACAGCATCGATCCCGAGCGCAACAGCATTCAGAAGGGCTACATCCGGCTTTACAACTCGCGCAACGAGTTCATTTTCGGTGACGCGCTGCTGAATTACTCGCGCCTGACGTTCAACCAGAACATCAAGGGCGTGAGCGTTTCGTCGAAGCTTGGACATCAGTGGAAGTTTTCCGCCGTGGGCGGCGTGTTCATTGACCGCTACGGGTCGTTGTTCAAGGACCAGCCGGCCGGGTGTTTCCCGCCGCCGGGCGGGACCGCGTTGAACGACCCGCAGTGCGGGCGCCCGTTTACGGCGCTGGTTTTCGGCGCGCGGCTGGAGTACGCCTTCGCGCGCGATTCGGCCCTGGGCTTTAACGTTTCGACCAGCGACGACCTGACCTCCACCCGCCGCGACCGGCCTTTCAACGAGTCGCCGAACCCGGCGTCGAACCGCGTCGGCTCGGTGGACTTGAAGTGGCAAAAGGGAATGTTCCGCATGGATACGGAGTTCGCCTATTCGGCCACGAACTTCGACACCCGCGTCGGGACTTGCGTGGCGCCCTGCGATCCGCGGATACCCACGCCCGGCCTGGGCATGCAGGCAGACTGGGGCGGGCGCTTCGACGCGTCGTTCCGGCATCACAAGTGGACTTTCCGCACCTCGTACGTGCGTTACCAGCCGAACTTCGCTTCCATCAACGCGCGCCAGATTTCGGACTTGCAGGACTTCCTGTTCCGCACCTCCTACGACCTTACCGAGTGGTTGACGATTGACGGCACAGTGCGCCGCTCCAACGATGACCTGAACGGGCAAAAACCGTACGAGCAGACGCTGTGGGGACCGGAAGGACGACTGATGTTCCACGACCTTCCGTTCTATCGCAGGGCCGTGTTCGAGGTGGGATACCGGCACCGCATCATCAACGGTTTCGACACTACCGCAATATTCACGATCGACCCGGTCACGGGCACGGCGACGGTTACCCCAGGCTGCGTTCCGCGAGCCTCCGGCGGCGGGATGATCTGCGTGGACCGCTACGTGCGGCAGCCGTATGTCGAACTGACCCTGCCCATCAGCACCACTTTCCTGACGTTGGGTTACGAGCGGCGTCAGTCGGTGGACAGGCTGAGGGCAAGCACCACGTCGAACACGGACCGTGTCTACGTCGCGCTGCGCGGGATTTACGACTTCCGCGGCTGGCACCTGAACCCGTCGCTGCGCTACGAACTGGAGCGGCAGGGCTCGCGGCCGGGACTGGACAACGTGCCGCTGACGCCTATCGACCTGTTCCTGCAGCGCGATTCGAACCGGCTGGCCACCGTCTCGCTCTACATGGAGACGCCGCGCTGGTTCATCGTGGAACTGCAGTTCCGCGACAACTCCTCGACGAGCCTGGCGGGTTACAGCCGCCCCTCCTACCGCGCAAACCTGACGTACAAGATCGCGAACGACGAAAACAAGCTGCTCATCTTCTCGTTCGAGCGCAACAACAACTTCTACTTCTCGGCGGCCTATCCGCCGGGTGGGCTGCTGAACCCGATCAACTTCGATGAGCGGATGATGGGGCTGACGTTCGTCTACAAATTCGGAAAACGCGCACGATGAAATCGGTGCTGAAAAAAATCGGCGAGTTCTGGGGAAAGATCGCCGACATGGTCGGCAAGGTCCCCGCCAAGCGCGTGGACATGGCGATCGCAGCCGTGGTGACGCTGGCGGCGATCAGCGTGTACGTGCTGGTCACGATCACGGTCAGCCGGAACGCGGTGCTGCGCTTCTTTGACACCATCGAAATCCGCTCGTTGGATGCCCGGTTTGTCACGCGGGGCCCGCGACCCATCGATGACCGCATCGTGATTGTGGGGCTGGACGAAAAGACGCTGCAGAATGTCGGTTCGTTCCCGATTGCGCGCAGCTACTACGCGCAGACCGTGGACCGTTTGGTGGCCGGGGGGGCGCGCGTTATCGGATTCGACTTTGATTTCCCCACGCCGGAAAAGAATTCCGCGATCGACGCTCTGAAGCAGCTGGAAGAACAGATTGGCAGCACGGCTTCGCCGGCCGTGCTGGAGAAGATCCGCGAGATCGAGCGCACCAGCGATCACGACGCGCTGCTTGCCGAGTCCGTGAAGAAGGCCGGCAACGTCGTGCTCGGCCATATTTTCGTGGACGCGGAGCACGCCAAGTCCATGGACGAAAAGGCCGCCGAGGATTACTACAACGTTCTGTGGGGCCACCCATTCCCGCAGATGGTAAAGCAGCCGCAGGGCGCAGCCTTCGACCTGAACAAGGCGTGGTTCGACCCGGTTTCGGGGCACGAAGGCCCGGTCTTCCAGGGAATCGAATCGAACATCCGGCTGATCGCCGAGGCGGCACGCTCTTACGGGTTCTTTAACTACGCCCCCGACCGCGACGGTATCTATCGCCGGTCGATGAGCGTGGTTCGCTACCGTGACCGCGAGTGGTTCCCCTCGCTGCCACTTGAAATGTTGAAGGTGTACGAGAACATCAAGGACCAGGCGACGGTGGCGTACATCAACGAAAACGGCATGGGCACCATCGAACTGGGGCCGCACACCTTCAAAACGGAACCGGACGGCAGCTTCCTGATCAACTTCGCAGGCCCCTTCCACACCTATCCGCACTATTCCATGGCGGAAGTGATGGACCAGCAATTTCTTCAAAAACATCCCGATATCTTCAAGGGAAGGATCGTGTTGATGGGCCCGACCGCCGTGGGCATCGGTGATATCCGTCCCACGCCATTCCAGGCGGCGAACTACATGGGAGTCGAGTTGCACGCCAACGTGCTCGACAACATGCTGAACAATGACGTTGCCGGGCGCGGCTTCCTGAAGCGGGGATTCTCCGAGGAGATGATCGATATCTTCTTCATCATGGTCTTCGGCCTCGGCATGGGATTCTTGTTCGCGCGCCTGAAGCCGTTGCAGTCAACATTCAGCATGATCGCGGCCCTGGCCGCCTACATTGGTCTGGCCTACCTGGCGTTCTCGCATTGGGGGATGTGGCTCTACATCGTGATTCCGGCGGGCACGCTGGTGGTGAACTACGGTGCGATCACCAGCTTCCGCATGGTGTTCGAAGAGCGCGAGAAGCGCAAGGTACGGCGGACGTTCGAGCGCTACGTCTCGCCGGGCGTGATTAAGCTCATCGAAGATGATCCGAAGAAATACTTCAAGACCGGTGGAGAGTCCAAGGAATTGTCGATCATGTTCAGCGACATCCGCGACTTCACTCGCATCTCCGAGGCCCTGAAGCCGGACGACCTGGTCCATCTGCTCAACGAGTACCTCGGCGACATGACCGACATCCTGTTCCAGCGCTGGGGAACGCTGGACAAGTACATCGGCGACGCGCTGATGGCGTTCTGGGGATCGCCATTCCCGCAGACGGACCACGCGACGCGCGCCTGCGCCGCAGCGCTCGACATGTGTGCGCGCCTGGAAGAGCTGAACCTGAAGTGGGAAATCGAGGGCAAGCGGCCGCTCGAGATTGGCATCGGGATCAACTCCGGCATCGTGAGTGTCGGGAACATGGGCTCTAGCAAGCGCTTCGCGTGGACGGTGATGGGCGACTCGGTCAACCTGGCGTCGCGACTCGAAGGACAGAACAAGCAGTACCACACGGCGCGGATCATCAGCGAGTTCACCTACGCGGAAGTGAAGAGCGAGTTTGTCTGCCGTGATTTGGACAGGATCCGGGTGAAGGGCAAGCAGAAGCCGGTGGGGATCTACGAACTGGTTGCCTTCGCCAAGGACGCGGACAAGCATCGCGACCTGCTGGCGCAGTGGAACGATGCGCAAGCCGCTTTCTTTCGGCGCGCCTTCGACGAGGCGGCGCAGAAGTATGAAACGATTTTGCGGAAATACCCCAGCGACGGGCCGTCGCAGACATTCCTGAAACGGGCGCTGGTTTACCGCCAGGACCCGCCCCCGCCGGATTGGGATGGGGTGTTCGTGGCCAAGGAAAAGTGAGGCGAGCTAAAGCTCGCGGCCACAAGGGTTTGAGGAAGTTACGGAAGGCAACTGACGCGCGTGACGGCGCTGGTTACCGAGGTAAGTATTCGGGACACGGGTCTAGT
>Ga0097691_1001040_pt1 | contig 21553 bp, 22 predicted proteins | sample NGESurdeep072012_8_FD_72858 | JGI IMG/M metagenome (GOLD analysis project Ga0097691, IMG submission 72858) | Arctic peat soil microbial communities from Barrow, Alaska - NGEE Surface sample 210-1 deep-072012 | ecosystem: Environmental > Terrestrial > Soil > Wetlands > Peat ... | reverse complement strand
CGTCTGGTCCGCGTCCTTCGCTTGCCCGGCCAGACGGCGCAGATCAGCCGCCGTAAAATCATCCCGAAGACCAATCGCTGCGCTCATTTCGTGCCCCCGAATCAAATCGTGAAGCTCATAATGAATCACAACCCGCCGCTAATCCCGAGAGTCAGTCCATACGCAGTCTGGTATAACTACTGCACGCTCAGCGCGACAAAGCGCAGTTCGCCGTCGGCGTTCGACACCAAGAGCAGGATCGACTTCTTGCCGTCCTTCTTGAGCTGGTCGACGCGCTTCTTGACGTCGGCGGCGTTGCTCACCGCCTCCTGCGCCACCTCCACGATGACCTCGCCGGCGCTGAGCCGTTTCTCGGCGGCGTCGGAGGTGCCGTCAACATTGGTGATGATGACGCCCTTGACGCTGTCCTTGATCTTGTAGCGGGTGCGCAGGTCCTTGCTGAGGGTCGCGAGATCGAGCCCGAGCGCCTTTTGCGTCACCGGCTTCTCCGCCGGCTCGGCTGGCGTCTTGACCGCAGCCGGCACCGCCTTGTCGCTATCCTCGAGGCGGCCGAGCGTGACCTTCCTTGTTTCCTCCGCGCCCTTGCGAATGATGACGACGTCGACCTCCTTGCCGACCGCGGTGTCGGCCACGACCCGCGACAGATCCTTCGGCTCCTTGATGTCCTTGCCGTCGAACTTGATCACGACATCGCCGGGCTCGATCCCGGCGGGCTTCGCCGGGCCCTTGTCCTCGACGCCGGCGATCAAGGCGCCGCGCGCCGGCTTGATGCTGAGGCTTTCGGCGATCTCGTCGGTGACCTGCTGGATGCGGACGCCGAGCCAGCCGCGGCGAAGCTCGCCGAACTGCCGGAGCTGGTCGACCACGCCGGCCACCGTCTTCGAGGGCACCGCAAAGCCGATGCCGATCGAGCCGCCCGAGGGCGAGATGATCAGCGTGTTGACGCCGATCACTTCGCCGTCGAGGTTGAACAGTGGGCCGCCGGAATTGCCGCGGTTGATGGCGGCGTCGGTCTGGATGTAGCTGTCATAGGGGCCGGAATTGATGTCGCGGTTGCGCGCCGAGACGATGCCCGCGGTGACGGTGCCGCCGAGGCTGAACGGATTGCCGATCGCGATCACCCATTCGCCGAGCCGCAGTCTGTCGGAATCGCCGAACTTCACCGCGACCAGCGGCTTCACCGGCTTGAATTTTAGCACCGCGAGATCGGTCTTCTTGTCGACGCCGACCAGCTCGGCCTTGAACTTGCTGCCGTCGTTCATGATGACGTTGATCTCGTCCGCATCGGCGATGACGTGATTATTGGTGACGACGATTCCCGAAGTGTCGACGATGAAGCCGGAGCCGAGCGAGTTGGTCTTGTGCGGCTGCAGGTCACCGCCCTTGGAGCCGCCCGGACCGCCACGGCGGTTCTTGAAGAAATCGTCGAAGAATTCCTCGAACGGCGAGCCAGGCGGCAATTGCGGCATCGCGCCCCTGCCCTCGCCGCCGCCCTTGGCTTCGACGGTCTGCGAGGTCGAGATGTTGACCACCGCGTCGATCACTTTCTCGGCAACGTCGGCGATGCCGTCGGGGCCGCGCGCCAAGGCCGGCGCCGACATCAGGACGCCGGCGGCGCCAACGCAGATCACGGCCAACCAGGGACGCAGGCGATGACTCAAGGCTGGAATCGCACCGATCATATCATATCTCTCTCTTCAAAAAAGCGGCTCGGAATTTGAATTCACAGTGCGCCCGAACGGGGTTACGGCGCAAGCATTTGGACGACACATTTCGTTCACATGAACCCCGCCGAATACGGCGAAAAACCGGCACGGCGGCTCACGATGGCGTTGTTACAGCAGCATTTTTCGCGAGCAACGACAGTCTTTTCTCGCGTCAGCGGCAGTGCGCTCCCTCTCCCTTCAATGGGAGAGGTGGTAGCGGGCATGCGGCACGCGCCAGTTCCAAACTCATGAACCAGCTTCTAGCGCCGGACCATCCATATCAGGATCAGGCCCGCAACCGCCGATCCGATGCCGACGACGCGCAGGATGTTGTCCGGCGTCGCCAGCGCGCTCTTCATGGCCCGGCGCATCCAGGCCGGGCTTGCCGCGAACATCAGGCCTTCAAGCACAAACAGGATACCCACACCGATGAGGAAGTCGGCGAACGCTATGGACCTCATCGGACTGCAACCTCCCGCTTGATCTTCTTTTTACTTTTTACCGAAGGCGAAGCGAAGTTTCGCTTCGACCCGTGTCTTTTCGTACCTGGCGCATGATCCGCCAAAGTGCGCGCGGTTTGACGATAAGATCATGCGCCAATTCAATAATCTAGAGCGCGATCGGACGCAAAACCGGATTCCACCCTCGGATCAAGTCCGAGGGCGTGCTTTTGCTGATCGCGCTCTCGCCTTACGGCTTCGGCGCCACCACGGGCGTGGCAGCAGCCGTCGCCGGCGGCGTGGCCGCCGGTGGCTTTCCGGACGAGTTGCTGAAGAACTTGAAGAAGTCGGAGTCCGGCCGCAGCAGGAAGCGGGTATCGCTGCTCTTTAGCCCGTTCTCATACGCCGTCATCGAGCGGTAGAACGCGAAGAAATCGGGATCCTTGCCGTAGGCTTCGGCGAACAGCCGGTTGCGTTCGCCGTCGCCGGCGCCGCGCACCTGCTCGGCGGTGGAATTGGCTTCGGCGACGATGACGGTGGCTTCGCGATCGGCGTTGGACCTGATCTCCTGCGCCTTCTGTCCGCCCTGGGCGCGGAATTCGGCGGCCTCGCGCTGCCGCTCGGTCTGCATGCGCTGGTAGACCGCCTGGCTGTTCTGCTCCGGCAGATCGGCGCGCCTGATCCGCACATCGACCACCTGGATGCCGTAGCCACCGGCTTCCTTGTCGAGCTGGTCGCGGATCCGCCCCATCAGCGCCTCGCGCTCGTCGCGCACCACCTGGATGAAGGTGACCTCGCCGAGCACGCGGCGCAGCGACGCATTGAGAAGCGTCGTCAGCTGGATGTTGGCGGCCTGGATCGAGCCGACGCTCTGATAAAACTGCAGCGCGTTCTTGATGCGGTAGCGGGCGAAGGCATCGACCACCAGCCGCTTCTGGTCCGACGCGATCACCTCCTGCGACGGATTTTCCAGATCGAGGATGCGCTTGTCGATGTTGATCACGGTATCGATGAACGGCGCCTTGAAATTCAGGCCGGGTTCGGTGACGACGCGGACCGGATCGCCGAGCCGCACCACCAGCGCCTGCTCGGTCATATCCACGGTGAAGACCGAGCTGTAGCCGATGATGGCGAGCACAAACAGCAAGAACAGCGTGACAATACCTGCTACGGGGGATCTCATCTGGCGGCTCCGCTCGGCTGTTGCGGCTGGGCCGATGGCGCCGGAGCCGGACGTCGCGCCGTCAGTTCACTCAGGGGCAGATAGGGGACGATGCCGGACGCCGAGCCGCCGCCGTCATAGATCAGCTTGTCGGAACCGCCGAGGATGCGCTCGATCGTCTCCAGATAGATGCGCTCGCGGGTCACGTCGGGCGCCTTCCTGTATTCGTCGTACACTTTCAGAAAGCGCGCGCTCTGGCCCTTGGCCTCGGCGACCGCCTGCTGCTTGTAGCCTTCGGCGACCTGCAAGATTTGCGCGGCGCGTCCCTTGGCGTCGGGAACGACGCGGTTGGCATAGGTCTGCGCTTCGTTCTGCAGGCGCTCGAGGTCGGCGCGCGCCGCCTGCACGTCGCGGAATGAATCGATCACCTGCGCCGGCGGATCGACCTTCTGCATCTGGACCTGCTGCACCAGAATGCCCGCGCCGTAACTGTCGAGCGTCTTCTGCATCAACTCCTGTACGTTGGCCTCCGTGGTGGTGCGCGCGCCGGTGAGGATCGGCTGGATGTTGGCTTTGCCAACTGCCTCGCGCATCGCGCTTTCGGCCACCGCCTTCACGGTGCCTTCGGGATTCTGGATGTTGAACAGATAATTGCCGACACCGTCCGGCTTGATCCGCCACAGCACCGTGAAATCGACGTCGACGATATTCTCGTCGCCGGTCAGCATCAGGCTTTCTTCGGGCACGCCGCTCATGGTCCGGCCGCGCCGCGCCGGATCGTCGATCAGCGTCATGCCGATCGAGATGGTGGAGACGCGCAGCGCCTTCGGCAGCAGCACGGTCTCGATCGGATACGGCAGATGATAGTTGAGGCCCGGCTGCACCGTGCGCACATGCTTGCCGAAGCGCAGCACGACGCCGAGTTCTTCGGACTGGACGCGGAAGAAGCCGGACAGTCCCCAAATCGCAAGTGCGCCGATCAGGATCAGCGCGATGCCGAGGCCGCTGAAATAGCCGCCCGGCAGGAGTTGCTGGAGCCGGTCCTGGGCGCGGCGCAGAAGGTCTTCAAGATCGGGCGGTCTCGGCCCGACCGGCTGTGGGCCGGAGCCCCATGGCCCTTTCGGACCCGAACCCCACGGGCCTCCGCCTTGATTCTTCCACGGCATCAACAATCTCCTTCGCGGGCTTGAGGGCCAAAATGCCCCGCCGCGCAACTTCCGCAGGCCTTATAGGCGACGGCCCCGGCCCTTACAACGCAAGCTTGCTGCTCGAAGCAGCTATGCCTGAGCCGGTAATTGTCAATGTAAACATCGCCGGGTGGGGTTAATGCGACCCTCGCCGACGGGCGGAGAGGAATTGCGAGATCTTGGTCAGCGCCGCCTCGATGGCCTGAAGCGAGTTTTGCCCCGTGATCAGGCCGACCGCGTGTTGTCCCTTTGGAATGCGGCAGGTTGCGGTGGTGGCGACGCGATTGAAGCCGCGCCGCCGCAGCGCAAGATAGAGTTCCAGGCTGTCGCTGCCGGCGAGGATGGCGCGATGCTGCGTGGACAGGCGCGTGAGCTCAATCATGGTGTCGATGACCTGCTCCTGGCTTGCAACGGAAGGAGGCTGGCTCATCCGGAATTCCTGAATGGCTGGCGCTCGATTTGTCATGCGACGCGCCGTGTGACGAGGGCGGGGCAAGGAAGCTTGACGCTCATGTCGAGCTCGATTTCGCGCGATAACTCGACGATGGTTTCGGGGTGATGTCCGTTCTCGAACAGCGCATATTTGACGGCTTGCGCGCGGTTGACGAAAAGGCCGCCATAGAGACCGCTCTGTTCCTGGGCGACCCACTGGCCGCGCTTGTTCTTGCCAATAAAGACGATGGTAGATGCAGAGCTACACGAGGGAGGTTCGACGAGCTTCACGTTAGGTGTCCTTCTGGTGGCGAGCCGCGCGTGCTTCCGGCGCCGTGGACGTATCCGTCGCTGCGTTTTCCTGCGCGAATGTCCGGATGGCGTTGGGCGGTCGGGAAACAGCTTGACCCATGTCCCCGAATATCTTCCCGGCCGGATATGAATTCGAGGGCTACAGGGCAGCGATCTCATAAGCGCCGTATAGGATCGCGCGAAGCTGTTTCAGACCGGGACGGAATGATTGAGGCTGGTGACCAGGGCGAACAGCGCCGCGTAGGCCACCGTTTCATCCCAGTGATTGAGAGCGGCGCCGAACGGCTGCTCGCGCCTCATGGTGCCGATGACGGCGCAGAGGATGATCGACATCCACAGCAACGCTGCAAGGCCTTTTGTAAAGCCGATGCTGGCGAAAGCAGCGAACACGACCAGAATGCTCATTCGCAGGACAAAGCGAATGAGCACCTGGGTCGGTTTCAGTTCTCGCGATAGATTCGGAAGTTGGGCCAAGATTCGAAACTCTGACGAATGCGACAAATACGGTTTGGTGTGCTTGGCAAGGGATCGATCTTCAAGTGCTGGGATTGCAGTGAGCTAGGCGAAGTTATCGCAGCAAACCGGCTCGTATTGCATCAGCGCTCGTGTCTGCGGAACCGATGGACGATTCGGCTCTCTTGATACTTCAATCTGACGGACCGTCTCGATGTAAGCACTCAAGATTGCAAGCGTGAGGCTGGCGTGTCTGGCCTCGACTGCCTCGTTCAGCCATTCCGGAAGCTCGCGCTCCCGCGACATGGCGCAGTGCCACTCGCCCCCATCGTAGGTGATGCGGCGCAGCTTCCATTGCGGCAGTTCAAGGTCGATCAGTGCGAAGGTTGCCTCGGTCAAGGCGTCGGCTTCAATCAATCGCCGTAACCGGGCAGCGCCGGCGGCCTGACTTGGTAGAGATAACCGCCGCTCGGTCGCGATCACAATTTTGGTAAGCAGTTCTGACGTTGCTTTGTCAGCCGCGTTCGCTTGCCCTGCAAGTGTCGCCAGTTGCCCCGAGCGAGAGGAATGAAGGAACATGGCGTCCTCCTAAATGCAGATGAACCGCGCGTATGCGGTCGGGTGCCTAGGGTGGGGGAAGAGCCGTTTGAATTCGAGATGGAAAAACGCCTCAAGATATAAGTACGTTATAAGTGCCCCGCGGGTCAGGGAAAACCGATGGTCGGCGCTTGAGAAAAACGTAGCCGGGCTTGGTCCGCTAGATGAAATGTCCGTCGCTGCATCGATCAGGCGTATCGACAAGAAGACGTTTCCCTAAATGTCTTCGACAGACGTTCGATGGTGGGCCAACACCTGCTCGTTAAAGGGAGGAAGCCGTTCCCATTCAGCCAACGAGATAATTAAGTGGCGACCATCGACACTAACTTTGACGCGATCCACGCCGACATTCTCCCAGAAAGTTACTGGGTTGCCGTCGCGCCGTTTGAGAAAAGCGTGGTTGCTCATGGTGAGAACTCGGTCGAGATAAATTGATCGGCGTAGGAAGCGGGTTGTAATCGTGATGTTGTTTGAATTCTAGATAGAACACGTACCGCTCTTATGGCCAGGGCATAAAGACGATGAGGCGAACAGCGGGAGAGCTATATTGGCCGATGCGCGATCGAACAAGCCATGATCAATGGAATGCCGGAGCCCAGCGAATTGTCTTTATCGCGTAAGGTCGAGCATGGGCTGAGCTGATATTCTGGGCATCGCGAATTGCAGGCCTAAAGCGAAGTCCGCGTGTGACACAATTCGGTCCTGCCGAGATGCCTAGTTGATCCAGTTGATAGTCGGTTCTTTTCTCGGAATCGCCGGCATCGGAGCCTTCGGATGTCCCACAACAATGGGTGCCACGGGCACGCAGGATTCCGGCAGCTTCAGCGTCGCCTTTCCGTCTGGCGTTCCAAGCCAGGCCTGCGCAAAGCCGATCCAGCATGTCCCGAGTCCAGCGGCGCAGGCGGCCAGCATCATATTTTCAGCCGCCAACGCGCAGTCTGCCACGGCCCACGGGCTCTCCGCCGCCGCCGAGATCACGATCAGCACGGGCGCATGATAAAAGATATCGAACTCCGGATTTCCCAACAGCTCCTGAAAATGATGGGATGCCGACGCGGCCGGGGAGGTTCTGAGCATATGCGCCTTCGCCTCGCGCGAAATGCGCGAAAGCAACGCCTTGTCACGCACGACCGAAAATGACCATGGTTGCTGATTGACTGCGCTGGGCGCCTGAATGGCGGCGTCGATGAGTTGCCGCAGCGTTTTTTCGTCAATCGATTCAGCGGTGAAGTTGCGCACGGCTCGGCGGCTGTAGATTGCTTCCTTGAGGTCCATTTGCTCTCTCCATTCGATGTTGGATGTCACTTGGCCAAAGAACCGATAGTGATATCGCTCGCTCCGTCGTTTGACTACGATCAAATGGGAGGGCAAGCGCATCATCCTTCGCATCGTCAGTCGTGTTGTTGACTTCGATCAATGCGGCACGCCTGTCTTGCCGCTAGAGTGATGGAGGTGCCACTATCGCCGCTAAATCGGCATTCTCCTGGAGCCGTCCGGACTAGATCAGATGCGGGAGGGTCGTCATGGGATCTCTGGCCTTGAAGGAAGAGCATTCCGGTGTGAAACCGTTTGGATTGCTCCGCGACGAGATGGTCGCACGGAACATTGCCGCGCGCGGCGTACGCGACGAGCTTGTCCTCGATGCAATGCGCAAGGTGCCGCGAGAGCTGTTTCTGCCGCAGAAACTGCGTGAATTCGCCTACGAAGATTCTCCGCTTCCGATCGCCGGGGACCAGACGATTTCCCAGCCTTATATCGTTGCCTTTATGGCGGAAGCTTTGCTGTTGAAGGGCGGCGAGAAAATCCTTGAGATCGGCGCGGGTTCTGGCTACGCCGCGGCGGTGTTGTCGGAGATTGTCGCCCAAGTTTATACGGTCGAACGCCTCGGCCAGCTGGCGGACGAGGCCGCCGCCACATTGGCCGATCTCGGCTACGAGAACGTTCACGTCTCGCATGCCGATGGCACACGCGGCTGGCCGGAGCATGCTCCGTACGATGCAATCGTTGTGGCCGCGGGAGGACCACAAGTTCCGGAATCGCTCAAGGCCCAACTGAAGATCGGTGGCCGGCTGGTCATCCCGGTTGGCGCGGATCAGCGTGTCCAGGAACTGGTCCGGGTGACACGCATTTCCGAGAAAGAGTACCGCAGCGAAGATCTCGCGGATGTCCGTTTCGTGCCGCTGATGGGCGAGGAGGGTTGGGCTACCGGAAAGTTGAAGCAGGTAGCGGGCCGTGTGCACCGGGCATTGCATCCGGTCTCTTCGGAAGAGAAAATGCTGGTCCGGAGACTCGCCGACGCGGCAGAGCCGTTCCCGTCGATTGAGACGGCCAACCTTGACCCGCTGCTGAACCGCGTCGGTTCGGCGCGCATCGTGCTGCTCGGCGAAGCCACCCACGGCACCTCTGAGTTCTATCGGATGCGCGCGCGCGTCACGCGCGAACTGATCGCCAAGAAGGGGTTTCGCTTTGTGGCGGTCGAAGCCGATTGGCCCGACGCCGCACGCGTCGATCATTACGTGCGGCATTTCCAATATCCACCGTCGGAATGGACGGCGTTCGCGCGGTTTCCAACTTGGATGTGGCGAAACAACGAGGTGCGCGATTTCGTGAGCTGGCTGCGCGAGCACAACGCGACGGTGGAGCGGAACAAGCGCGTCGCGTTTCATGGCCTTGATCTTTACAGCCTCTACGATTCGATCCGCTCGGTTCTCAACTATCTCGACGAAGTGGATCCGGAATCCGCCAGGGTGGCGCGGGAACGTTATGGCTGCTTGACGCCATGGCAACGCGATCCGGCGACCTATGGTCACGCCGCGCTCACCGGCTCGTATCCCACCTGCGAAACCGACGTTGTACACACGCTTACCGATCTGTTGGCAAAACGCCGCGCCTATGCCGAGCACGACGGCGAGCGGTTTCTCGACGCCGAGCAGAACGCTCGCCTCGTCGCGAATGCCGAGCGCTACTACAGGATCATGTATTATGGCTCGCGCGCGTCTTGGAATTTGCGCGACAGTCATATGTTCGCGACGCTAAAAAACCTGCTGGCGTTCCACGGCCCCGACAGCAAGGCGGTTGTCTGGGCGCACAATTCCCATATCGGGAACGCCGCAGCGACGGAGATGTCAGCTCGCGGCGAACACAACATCGGTCAACTCTGCCGCCAGGAGTTCGGGGATCAGGCTTATCTGGTCGGTTTTGGGACCCATGGCGGCACCGTCGCCGCCGCATCGGAGTGGGGTGCTCCGATGGAGGTCAAGACGATCCAACCGGCGCTTCCCAATAGCTATGAACAGTTGTGCCATTCGATTGGCCTGCCGCGATTTATGCTGGGGCTGCGGGGTCGCAGTGATTTAAGCGGACCGAAGGCCCTTGGAAAGCCGCGGCTGGAACGAGCGATCGGCGTGATCTACCGACCCGAAACCGAACGTGCGAGCCATTACTTCGAGGCTACCCTGCCGCAGCAATTCGACGAGTACATCTGGTTTGATGACACTCGCGCGGTAACGCCCCTTGAAACCGCCGAAATCAAGGGGCTGCCGGATACCTATCCGTTCGGGGTCTAGCTGACTCTGCAGCGCCATTCTTGCTCCGAGACAGGAATTGGCTATCGGCTGCGGGTGCCGGATTAGCTAGAATCTATTTCGTGACTTTCATTATGCGCGCTCGTTCATACGCGGCGCTTCAGGAGCAGCAATGAAGATAGAAGACTTTCTTGCGCCTTCGGATGCCATGTTAGGTATCAAAGCCGTCGATAAGAATGGTTTGCTGCGGGATCTTTCTCACCGCGCTGCGCCATTTGTCGGTGTGCCGTTTGATCAGATTGCGGCGGAAGTCATCAAGCGTGAGGCTTTGGGGTCGACTGGGATGGGAGAAGGCGTAGCGATCCCTCACGCGCGCCTGAGAGAATTGAAGAAGCCGTTTGGCGTGCTCGCACGTTTGAAGCAGCCAATAGACTTCAATGCGATAGATGGAAAGCCCGTCGATTTGGTGTTTCTTCTGCTTCTTCCGGTCGCGTCTCAGGGCGAGCAGCTTAACGCGCTTGCATTCGTTGCGCGGGCGTTGAGAAAAACTGAAGTACTTCGTGACCTTCGTCGTGCAGACAGTAGCGACGAGTTATATCAAGCGATGACGGGTGAATTGAAAACATGAAGTGAATTTTGTTGATTGCGACGTTAGAGAAGAGACGTCACAAGCCTGGGAAAATATCGTGAAGCTTCGGTAGGTTGACAACATTTGCTCCGGGTCACTCAGTGGGGGCTGATCATTCACGGCACGCGTTGGATTGAAGGACCGAGGGCAAAAAATGAAAGAAAAGGAACTGAGGATTGCCCTGGTATGTTCCGGCGGTATTTCTCTCTCGATATACATGCACGGAATCAGCAAGGAGATCCTGAAGCTGGTTCGGGCGTCGAAATCTTTGCATTCAATCGTCGACCGGCATGCGAGGTCTGCTGCGTCCTTCTTCGATTACGCCGACGTCACGGATCCGGAATACGATACAGATGCGACCTATTTCGAACTCCTGCAACATCTGGGCACAGACCTCGAGCTTCGGGTCGTCGTTGACGTGATTGCCGGCGCATCGGCGGGCGGTATCAACGGGACGATGCTGGCGCGCGCCTTGAGTCACGGGCGTTGCGCGAGCTTTGGCTCGATCATGCCGACGTTGACGATCTTCTTGCGCCGGAGGCCAAGGCGGAAGCCTGGAGCAAGTGGTTTCTCAAGCCATTGTTCTGGGTGCTGGGTGCAGGCGGGCCATGGCAGGCGATCAAGGACCGGGAGGCGCGCCGGAAATTGTCGCTTTTTATTCGCTCGCGATGGTTCGAGGAACCGCTGAGCGGATCGCGCATGGCGGAGCTTATGTACAATGCCATCAAGGCGATGGGCAGCCCGCGAAATCGACAGGCGTCGCTGCTGCCCCCGGAACAAGGCCTTGAACTCTTCGTGACGCTGACGGACCAGTTTGGATATCAGCAACCACTCTCGACCCACACGCCGCCCGTTATCTATGAGCTGGAGCATCGGCACGTTCTGAGGTTTCGCTATGAACGCGGGCGGGACGGCAGGATTGCGAGCGACTTCGATTTGGGAAATGCGCCGGCGCTGGCATTTGCAGCACGCGCCACCTCGTCATTTCCGGGAGCTTTCCCGCCTGCGCAAATTGCCGAGATGGACCAGCTTGTTGCGCGAAAAAATATCGAATGGCCGACCCGCGCTGATTTCATCGAGCGGAATTTCAAGTGCTACGCTTCTTCGAATATCGATCCGGTAACGGTATGTTTCATCGACGGAAGCATACTCAACAATCGACCGTTCAGGGAAGCGATCTCGGCCATTGGCGATCATCCGGCCTACCGCGAAGTGGATCGGCGTATTGTCTATATAGATCCGGATCCGGCCGCGGCGGGAACGGCATTTCGCCGCCGCAGCCCTGGCTTCTTTTTGTCGTTGAAGAGCGCATTGCTGGATCTGCCCCGTACCCAACCCGTGACCGATGAATTCAAATGGATTCGCGATTACAATGAGAGGGCACTGAAGTTTCACGAAGTCGTCAGGAATGTGAGGCCGAGCATCAGCGCCCGCGTGGCGCAATCGGTGACGCAACCGCTCGATCAAATCCTGACGGCGGACCATATCCGGATGGCCCGTGAAGAAATCGCCACTATGGCCTCACGCGATACGGGATTTGCCTATGAAGGCTACGTGGCGCTCAAGCTCTCTGACGTTCGCGCAACGGTCAGCAAGATGATCGTCGCCCTGCGCGGCGCCGCGGAACAGTCGCCATTCTTTCCTGTCGTGTCCGCTATCGTCGATGCCTGGGCGCTCGAATCCGGGGCCACATATCGGGGATATTGGCCGCAGGGGGGTAGTCCCGATGGGTCGGCAAAAGCTCCGGCGACGCCGAACTGGATCAGGTTTCTGCAGGCGTTCGACGTCGGCTATCAGCAGCGGCGGTTGAGATTCATGGTCGAGGGTCTGAACAGGCTTTATCGAGATTCAGATCAATCGCAGCATGTTAACATCGACCATGCTGCAATTAACGGACTGAAGCGGGGCTACTATGATCGCCTGGGCAAGCTCAACCATATGCCTGACATTTCGCCCGTTTCCGCCGCCAGCTACGATCTCGTCGATCGGCTCTTCGGCGCGGTGCCGACGCTGGGAGATACAGCGGATCTCGAACGGTATGCGCGACAGTTCGTCAATATTCACCGCGAGGATATCGACCGGCTGATAGAGAGCCTTGGCGCCGACCTGAATCTCACCGCGGTCGCCGGCAAGATCGATATCCTGCTTGCATCGACGAACTTCCGCCAGCTACCCGCCTCGGCGCACGCCGATTTCCTGGTCGATTATATCGGTTTTCCGTTTTGGGATGTCCTGACGTTCCCAATCAGCACATGGAGCACAACGCGCGAGGTCAATGAGATCAAGATCGACCGCATCAGCCCGCAGGACGCCGGGACGCTGGCGGAATTCAGAGGCCCTCAGGCGCTCAAGGGCGTTGCTCTGGGACATTTCGCGGCGTTTCTTTCGCGCGGCTATCGTGAAAATGACTATCTCTTGGGAAGGCTTCATGGGTTGGATCGATTGATCGACATCGTCCTCAGCTCGGCGAATATTGACGCCAACAGTCAAAAGGAAGAGATTCTTTCGATGAAGCAAAAGGGATTTCGTCAGATTTTGAATGCCGAAGAGAAACACCTGCCCAATAGCGCGGCGCTTATTGCCTCGATCCGTCGCGCTGTGGACGAGTTGAATACGAATTACGATAGCGGAAGTTCGGGGGTCGTTTAAACGCTGCCAGGGCCGTGATCCGCTCCGCAAGCGTTCGCGGCTGAAGCCCTCAGGACGACGGGCGCGGCGGGTTTCGTAACCGTCCCACCACGCCGGTGGGAAAGAAATAGACGCTGGCGATGAACAGCAGTCCGAGCCACAGCAGCCAGCGATCCGGATGCAGTAGTCCCGGCAGCAATGGCAGTCCTGCGTCGGCGGCGGCGTTGGAAGCCGCGCCCATCAGCGCCTGCAGATAGTTCTGGGCCAGAATGAAGATCGTGGCTCCGATGATTGCCCCGTAAATCGTGCCCATGCCGCCGATCACCACCATCAGCAAAATGTCCAGCATGATGGAAAAACTCAGCGAGGTGTCCGGTCCGGCATAACGCAGCCACAACGCGTTCAGCATGCCGGCGCCGGCGGCAACGAGGGCGGCCAGACAGTTGGCGTAGGTCAGATGAAACACGGTACGGAAGCCGAGCGCTTCGGCACGAAAACGGTTCTCCCGGATCGCCTGCAGCACGCGGCCGAACGGCGAGTTAACCACCCGCAGCAGCGCCAGGATCATCGCCGCCGAGGCGATGAAAATAACATAATAGGTCAGCACCCGGCCATTAAGTTCAAAGCCGAAGACATCTTTCGAAATCAGCACCGTGCCCGGCCGCAGCAATTCCGGCAGTTGAAAGCTGCGGCCGTCCTCACCGCCGGTGAGCCACGACAGTTGCGACGCCAGCACCAGAAACGCCGATGCCACCGCAAGCGTGATCATCGCAAAGAATATGGCCTCGACCCGCAATGAGAACAGCCCGATCCCGAGCGCAAGCAGCATCGCCAGGGGCAAGCCGACAATCACGCCTGTTGCGACCGCAGCCCAGCTCGGTCCCATGGAATAAAGCGCAATCGCGATCGAATAGCTGCCGATGCCGTAAAACATGGTGTGCGCGAACGACACCGAGCCGGTGTAACCGAGCAGGAGGTCATAGGACGCCACCAATGCAGCGAAGATGCAGATCTTGGTGGCGACATTCATCGCCTTGGCGCCGGGAAAGAGAAGGGGCGTAACGGCCAGCGCCGCAATGATGACGATCAGCACGATAGAGAGAACGCGGCTGCGCGGCGGATCGCCCGAGAGAATCATCATCGGCTGGTCACCGCATATAGCCCGCGCGGCCGCCACATCAGGATCGCGACCATCAGCAGAATGTTGGAGACCAACGCCAGCTTCGGCACCAGAAAACCGCCGTAGTTGGCAACCATGGCGACCAGCAGCGCGCCGATGAAGCAGCCGCCGATCGAGCCGAGGCCGCCGATGATCACCACGATGAACACCAGCACCGTGAGATCGTTGCCCATCGAGGCGTGCACCTGCTCGCGATACAGCGCCCACATCACGCCGCCGAGGCCGGCGAGACCGGAGCCGACCATGAACACCCCGAGGAACAGCCGGCGGATGCGATAGCCCAGCGCTTCCACCATCTCGCGGTTTTCCACGCCGGCGCGGATCAACAGGCCGATCTTGGTCCGGTTGAGCACCAGTTGAATGCCCGCGAATACGACAAGGCCGACGAGCATCGCCAGCAGGCGGTATTTCGCAATCGCGATGTCGCCGATGATGAACGAGCCGCGCAACGATGTCGGCAGCGGCAGCGGAATGATCTGCGGTCCCCACAACGCATACAGCGTCTGTTCGGCGACGATCAGTCCGCCTGTCGTCATCAGGATTTGCTTGAGGTGCTGGCCGTAGACCGGCAGGATCAGCACGCGCTCGACGACCAGTCCAAGCGCGCCGGAGACCGCCATCGACAAGAGTGCTGCCGGCGCCAGCACCGCGAGATTGAGCCACAGCGAATCCGCCTGCACCCAGCTCGCCAGCGGCAACAGCACCAGGGTGGCGACATAAGCGCCGACCGCGATGAATGCGCCGTGACCGAAATTGAGCACGTCCATCAGGCCGAACACCAGCGTCAGGCCGGAAGCCATGATGAAGATCATCATGCCCATGGCGAGACTCGCCACCGTCAGCGTCACCCAGGAACTTCCCGATCCGATCAACGGCAGCATCGCCAGCGCGACAATCGCCGGCAACAGCACCGGCAGAATATCCCGTTTCGGCTTGGGCAACGCGCCTGACGCAGCAAGGTCGGTCATTGATGCGCCTCCAGACTGAGTCCGAGCAAACGCTCCTGCAGCGCGACGTCCGAAGCCAGCGCCGCCATCTCGCCGCGATGGACGATTTTGCCGTTATCCATCACCAGGACCTTGTCGCCGAGCTCGCGCGCGGCATGGAAATTCTGTTCGACCAGAAGAATGGTTGCGCCGCGGCGTTTGACCTCTGCAAAGCATTCGATCAGCGCCACAACGATCGCCGGCGCCAGACCCTTGGTCGGCTCGTCGATCAGCAGCAGCTTGCGCGGTTCGACGATGGCGCGCGCAATCGAAAGCATCTGCTTCTGTCCGCCGGACAATGCACCGGCGCGCGACAGCCAGAACCGCTTGAGCGCGGGGAAGAATCCGAAAATCCACTCCAGGCGTGTGTCGTCGAGCGGTCCGTCACGCGCCGCGAGCACCAGATTTTCCTTCACCGAAAGATCCGAGAACACCGCCATACTCTCCGGGACATAACCGACGCCGAGCCGTGCGATATCCGGGGTCGCGCTCTTCTCGATGCGCTGCCCGCCAAGCGATATCTGGCCAGCGGAGGCCTGCCACAGGCCCATGATGGTTCGCAGGGTCGAGGTCTTGCCGGCGCCGTTGCGGCCAAGCAGCATGGTGGTCTGGCCCTCGGCCACGCTGAAATCCACGCCCTGCAGAATGTGGTAACGTCCGACATGGGTATGCACCCCGGCGAGAGTGAGAAGGTCGGTCATGCCGCGCTCTTTCCGGGCGCGATGCCGAGATAGGCCTCCTGCACGATCGGCGAGGCGATCACATCGGCCGGCTTGCCGTCGGCAACGAGCTGGCCATTGTGCAACACGATGATGCGATCGGCCAGCGAACGCACCACGTCCATCTTGTGCTCGACCAGCAGGATGATCTTGCTGGCATCCTGCTTGAGCTGCGCGATCAGACTGAGGACGACCGGGACTTCATCGATGCTCATGCCGGCGGTGGGCTCGTCGAACATGAAGACCTTCGGCTCGAGCGCCATCATCAGCGCGACCTCGAGCTTGCGCTGATCGCCGTGCGACAGCGCGGTCGCCGGCACGTTTCGCCGGCTGCCAAGCGCCACCTTGTCGAGAATGGCGTCGGCTCGCGCGATCAGGTCTTTGCGCGTCATCCACGGCCGCAGCATGTCGTAATGCACGCCGCTTTCGGATTGCACCGCGAGGCGAACATTCTCTTCCACGCTGAGGTTCGGGAACAGGTTGGTGAGCTGGAAGGCGCGGCCAAGCCCGGCGCGGGTGCGAAGCGGCGCGGAAAGCTGCGTGATATCGGCGCCATCGAACAGGATGCTGCCGTCGGTGGGGCGCAACTGTCCGGAGATCAAATTGAAGTAGGTGGTCTTGCCGGCCCCGTTGGGGCCGACAATGGCCGTCAGCTCGCCGGGACGAAAGGTGCAGCTGACACTGTTAACCGCGACGTGACCGCCGAAGCGAATGGTCAGATTGCGGGTTTCGAGAGTTGATGTCATCAGCTAGCTCGTGGTGACGCGCGACGGGCTCGGTCATCTTCACCTCTCCCCGCTTGCGGGGAGAGGTCGATCGCGAAACCCTCTCCCCGCAAGCACGGGGCGGGGGGAGAATGTTACCTCTTGTTCCGGATCGGAATGTTCATGTCCTCGATCTTGAGTTCGCGCACCGGCTCCAGCACGGCCCAGGCGACGTTCGGATCGACCTTGACCTTGAAGTGATACATGCTCTGCAGCGCCTGATGGTCTTCCTTGCGGAAGATCATCTTGCCCTTGGGCGTATCGAACTCCAGGCCTTCCATCGCGCTGATCAGCTTTTCGGTGTCGGTGGATTTCGCCTTGGTCACGGCGGCGACCACCGCCATACCAGCGGAGAACCCGCCCGCGGTGAAGAAATCCGGCGGCGCGTTGAAGCGCTTCTGATGCTCGGCGACCAGCCATTCGTTCACCGGATTCTTCGGAATGTCGTAGTAGTAATAGGTCGCGCCTTCCATGCCGGGCAGCCGCTTGTAGGCGGCCAGCGCCGGCAGAATGTTGCCGCCGGTCGAAAGCTCGATGCCGTAACGCTTCGGGTCCATATCCTGCAGCTTGGTCAGGGGATCGCCGCCGCCCGCCCAGATCACCCAGATGATCTTGCGTCCCGGCTTGTCCTTCAGCGCGTCGAACAGGCGCTGACCGGCGGCAGTGAAATCCGTCGTGGTGGTCGGCACGTATTCTTCGGCGCCGAGTGTCGCGCCGGTTTTCGCCAGCGCCTCCTTGAACGCGGCCACGCCGTCGCGGCCGAAAGCATAGTCTTGGGCCAGCGTCGCAACAGTGACGCCGGGCTTGCCGATCGCCACCGCGTTCGAAATCGCATCCTGGGAGGAATTGCGCCCGGTGCGGAAGATGTACCTGTTCCACTTCTCGCCGGTAATCTGGTCCGCGACCGCGGGCTCGACGATCAGGATTTTCTTGTTTTCCTCGGCCACCGGAAGGTCGGCAAGTGCGGCGGCCGACGATGATGTGCCGATGGAGATATCGGCCTTATCGTCCTGATAGGCCTCAGCCAGCGCCGCCTTGGACAAATCCGGCTTGCTCTGATCGTCCTTGGTAATGATGACAATCTTGCGCCCGTCCAGCGTCATGGTGCCCTTGGTGGCATACTCCAGTCCCATGCGCAGACCGGTTTCGGTTTGCTTGGCATAGGCCTCCAGCGGTCCGGTCTTGCCGTAGATCAAGGCGATCTTTAGATCGTCGGCCTGCGCGGTGGCGCTCCCGATCAGGCCAAGTGCGGCGGTCGCAAGAATGAGTGGTAAATGCACGGCAGTCCCTCCTGTTGTAGAATTGACGTTATCACAGCGATTTGCACAGCTGAACAAACATTGCAATTTGATATTCCGGCTGCGGGCGGTTTCGGTGAAAACGGTTTCGAAAGCTCATCATGCCTCCCCGGGAATCGCGCGCCCGTTTTGCTTGGGGCGCATGGAGTCCGGGCCGGCGATACCTTCGATGTTTCGCCAATCGGACTGCGCTTCTTCCGCGCTTTCAAAAATATGCGCGGCGACGCCGCGTTTCTCCAGGGCTTCGCCAAGTTTGATGCGCAGAAAGCCGCTGGTGGTGTAGCGCGAGACGCCGGAGTAGAATCGGTCGGCCAGGCCGCGCACCATGGCGGAGTATTCGTCAAGCAGTTCAGGCACGATCGAGAAATTGTCGTAATTGACGATCGCGTAGACGCGCCGGTCGAGCCCGCCGAGCCTGGTTTCGACGGCTCGTGCGATTGCGTCAATATCGGCGCGGCTGCGTAGCGCGAAGCGCTCCAGATTGACGAAGAACAGGTTCTGCTGCTCATCGAGTGTGAAGCGCTGGTCGAGGGGAATGGTAAGCATATCGTTGCGCAGATCCATCGCACCCTCGCGGAAAATCCGCTGATCCATTGCTATCGGATCGCGCGTTATGACCGGCTTGAAATCCATCAGCGCGAGGATGTCGCGCTCGATATCTATACCGGGCGCGACTTCGATGAGCTCAAGTCCATCGGGCCTGAGTGTAAAGACGCAGCGCTCGGTGACGTAGAGCACGCTTTGCCCGCGTGCGGCCGCGAATGCGCCACTAAACGTCACATGCTCCACGGCGTCGACGAATTTGCGCGCTTTCGCCTCCTCCAGGATGGCAAGCTTGATGTCGGATAACGCAATGCGCAGGCGGCCAGCGCCGAACGTGCCGACGAAAATCACCTTCTTGGCGTTCTGACTGATGTTGATGAAGCCTCCGGCGCCCGCAAGTTTGGCGCCGAATTTGCTGACATTGAGATTCCCGGCGCGATCGACTTGCGCGAGGCCGAGAAATGCTGCGTCGAGACCACCGCCGTCATAGAAATCGAACTGATAGGGTTGATCGATGACCGCCTGGGTGTTGATCGCGGCGCCGAAATCGATCCCGCTCGCGGGGATGCCGCCGATCACCCCGGGCTCCGCCGTGAGCGTGATGAGGTCGATGATCCTTTCTTCGTTTGCGACGGCCGCGATGCCTTCGGGCATGCCAATGCCGAGATTGACGACGCTGTTGACCTTCAGTTCGAACGCCGCGCGGCGCGCGATGATCTTGCGTTCACTCATCGGCATTGGCGGCAACGAGCCGGCGCGCACCCTGATCTCGCTGCTGTACGCCGGATTGTACTGCGTACCGAAGGTCTGCCAGTGATTTTCGGCCTTCGCCACGACGACGCAATCGACGAGAATGCCGGGGATTTTGACCTGGCGCGGATTGAGACTGCCGCTTTCGGCCACGCGCTCGATCTGCGCAATCACGATACCGCCGGAATTATGCGCCGCCATGGCTATCGCAAGCGCCTCCAGTGTCAGCGCTTCCTTTTCCATGATGAGATTGCCGTCGGGATCGCCGGTCCTCGCGCGAATGATTCCGACGTCGATGGGAAACGTCTTGTAGAACAGGCATTGCTGGCCACCCAGGGTGACCAGCTCGACCAGGTCCTCGGTGCTGCGGGTGTTGAGCTTGCCGCCGCCGTTGCGCGGATCAACGAAGGTGCCCATGCCGACGCGCGAAATGTGACCGGGGCGATTTGCAGCGATGTCGCGAAACAGATGGGTTATGACGCCCTGGGCAGATTATAGGCCTCGATCTGATTTGATATCGCGAGCTGCTGTAATTTGGGCGCGAGGCCCCAATGGCCGCCGATGACGCGCTTGACCAGCCCCTCATGCGCGAAATGATTGAGGCCGCGATCTTTGCCGTCGCCTTGTCCCGCAGCATAGACGAGCGTCAGATTGCGCGGCTTGCCTTGCGTATACGGCGCATCGCCTTCGCTGGCGAGATAAAGCTCCTCCAGCGCCAGCGCGATTTCCTCCGCGAACCCGATGCCGACAAAACCGCCGGTGGCGACGGTGTCGCCATCGCGAATCAGGCGTACGGCTTCTGCTGCCGTGACGATCTTGCCCTTCTCCGAGCTGCGCAAATAGGGCAATGCGGGATGCTGGCTCACTGCGTTCCTCCCGAAATTGTTTCGAACCGCATGCCGGATTTCCCGGGTCTTTGGCGGTTGTTCGACTCTCTGCCGCTCGGCGCCGCCGACGGCTAGACCAGTCCGGTGACGTAGTAGACGCCGATCACGAAAAATACTGCAAGCGTCTTCAGACGAGTTACGGCGAATATGTCCTTATAAGACTGCCGGTGGTCAAACCCGTCAGCGCGAGCAACGTGATGACCGCGCCATCGTGTGGAAGCGTATGCACGCCGCCGCTCGCCATCGCCTCTGGTTAAGGCAGTAATGTTGCCGCAAGCCTCGCGCCTAAGGCGAGAACCCCATTGAACCAATCCTCCATAAGAATAGTCTTGGAAATCGGCCGGGAAAGCCAATGCGGCGAAAGTCCGCAACTATCGGGAGGGAAACAATGAGAAATCTGCTCGCCGCCTGCTGTCTGGCCACACTGATCGCGATGCCGGCCGTGGGCCGCGCCGAGGACATCGCCCGCTTTGGCCGCTGAAAGCCGAGGAGCTAAATCCGGCGCAAAAGGCATGGGCCGACATGATCGCCGCACCTCCGCGCAACGCGAAGTTCGTCAACCCGCCCTATCGCGCCTATATCCGCAACCCCGAGCTGGCGCCGCGCCTGACGGCAATGTCCGAGTATCTCCGCTGGAACACCTCGCTGCCGCCGCGCCTGAGCGAACTCGCGATATTGATCACCGCCCGGCAGTGGACCGCGCAATATGAATGGTTTGCGCATTATCCGCTCGCGCTCAAGGGCGGTCTTGATCCGAAGATCGCTGGCGATATCGCAGCCGGCAAGCGTCCCGATAACATGAAGGACGACGAGGCCGCGCTCTATGATCTTGCCATGGCGCTTTATCGCGACAAGCATGTGTCGGACGCGGTCTATACGGCCGCGCGCGAAAAATTCGGCGAGCGCGGCATCATGGATATCATCGGCATCATCGGCTATTACGATCTGGTTTCGATGACGCTGATCACCATGCAGGCCGCAGCGCCGAACGACAGCGTGCCGCCGCTGCCAGTCTTGTCGAAATAAGTCTTGTCGAAATAGGTGTTATCGAAATAGAGCCGAGTTGAACGCGGGCGCGCGCGTCAGCGGCGATAGTGCTCGCCGCGCGAATAGACCGGGCGGTTTTCCTGATGCGGGCGGCTCGCCGAACTGATGCGCGCGTCGCTGAAGATCCGAACGGCGGGCTTGAGTTCTTCAAGGAAAATCGGCCGGGAGAAATAGTAGCCCTGCGCATAGCGGATTTTGGTGGCGGCCTGCAGATAGGCCAGTTCCTCGAAGGTTTCGATACCCTCCGCGATGACGGTCATGCCGAGGGCTTCGCTGAGCGATTCGATCGCCCTCAGGATTCCCTGGCTGC
>Ga0097691_1001039_pt1 | contig 21575 bp, 17 predicted proteins | sample NGESurdeep072012_8_FD_72858 | JGI IMG/M metagenome (GOLD analysis project Ga0097691, IMG submission 72858) | Arctic peat soil microbial communities from Barrow, Alaska - NGEE Surface sample 210-1 deep-072012 | ecosystem: Environmental > Terrestrial > Soil > Wetlands > Peat ... | reverse complement strand
GCGAGGTGTTGGTTGCGATGGTGAAGCCCGTCGACTTGCGCAATCGCGATCACCTTGCCGTTGTTTGGCGGCTGGATGGAGCGGGCATCCGGGCAGTCTTTGTCTAGCGACAGATGGGTCCGAGAGCGGCGATAGCTGGCACAAGCAGCATTGTTGCTGCATAAGGACACCTGAATGATGACCACAACAGGATAAGACATTCTGAATCAACTCTCGGCAACGTCTTAATCAGTTCCTGAAGGGAGGGAAAATGGACGGACAGAAAAACGCGACTCACACCGATCTCGATTTGCTGAATCGGTTGAAACCCTTGTCGTTTCTTTCACCCATCGCATTGCACGAGCTTGCGAGCGGCCTTGATTCGGCAAACTTCAGGAGGCGCCAGGTTATCTTTCCTGAAGAGGCGCTGGCCGCGGGCGTCCACATCCTGCTAAGGGGCGTGGCGAAGATCACTTGCCTGAACGCGGCTGGCCAGCGCGCAGCCATAGCTATACTTGCGCCAGGTCCGATCCCCCAGTTTGTTTCTCTCCCGATCAGCCAGCGGGATTTTCGCTGCGAGGCTCATAGCGATTGCAGAGTCGGCAGTTTGAGCTGGGACCAATTCGACGTCATTACCAGGGCGGCGCCCCAATCTGCTTTAAGAACATTTCACGAAGACAATCTGACGCAATGGTATCGGTTCTTCGCGGAGGGCCTCGACCTTCACGAGCGTCTCTTGTTTGCGCTTCTTCAATTATGTTCGAGCTTCGGTGTCACAGAGTCGCGTGGTACCCTTTTGAGAGTTTCCCTCAGCCACAAGGACCTGGCCGGCCTGGTGGGTGCGTCGCGACCCAGAGTCACCGAACATTTAGCCGAGTTGGTGCGTGAGCATCTGCTTATTCGTCAAGGTCGGCAATTGATTGTGTGCTTGGACAAGATCGAGGGTTCAACCAGCGTCCCGCCGCATAAAACGAATGGTTCGTACGCAAAGGCTGGCCCACAACCACATTTTTCGAGGCAAGTCCAACTCTATGGTCCACGTTCGCTCGCAGCGGTGGCTCCCGGATAACGCACGGCTACCATGGCCGAGGTGGAATGAGCTTGCTGACCATTGTGCTAATTGTCCTGGCGATCCAGCTGGTGATGGGTGGCGACACGCAAGGATTTTCCGTTGAGCGTTGTTGATCAGTCCCGATATTGATAGTTCTCGATGAACTGGTATGCCTGTGCCTACTGAAAACTCCGAAAGCAGCGAAAAGTCTAGAGTTTTGAGAATCACCGCCCTAATGTCGCCGGCATGCTTAAGCTCGAACGATCTATCGTCTCTATGCTCGCCCGCCGATTCCGTAGTCAGGCGGTTGTGGAACTAGAGAACCTCGCCCTCCGTCACCTGTCGCTTCTCCTAAGAAACAGGATTCAGTAGTACCTCGCCGGAAGAGAGATCGACCAGCTCGAAGCCGAGCAGTTTGGCGCGTCTGCGCAGGGACTTGAGCTCGCGAGCGCGATTAAGTTTTAGGTAAGCGGTGGCGCCACCAATCGTCCATATCGCGACTTCGCGGCATACGCCGGGTCGCACCACAATGGATTGTCATCGCCGATTCCGTGCGCCCAATGGCGGATGTTGTCGCGCGTGGCCTCGTGACACCATGGCTCGAGCGTATCTTCTATCGGTATGCCGATCAGTTGGCGCAAGTCGGCGAGGCCTTTCTCCGTGATCAGCGAGAAGCGTTGCTGCTTTACCTGGACCGGCATGCGCTATTCGTGTTTCTGTGGCGACTTCCCGTTACGCCCGCAACAGCACGAGCTGCATCCCGCCCAGGCTCAGCATGTCGTTGGTGCCGTCCTCGATTAGCGAGGCACGGGCATCGCGGAAGATTTTCTCGATCCCGTACTCCTTGCTCAGCCCGTTGCCGCCAAACACCTGCAGAGCATCGCTGGCGACTTCGAAGGCTGCCTGAGTGCAGAAAACCTTCGCCGCCATCGCGTACTCGAGTGCCGGGATGGTCGCGGCGTCGTTGTATTCCATCGCCGCACGCGACAGGCGTCGGCAGGCCTCAACCTTGGTAAACATTTCGAACAGATGCTTCTGAACCAGCTGATGCTCGCAGATTGGCTTGCCGCCCTGGATCCGTTGCTTTGAGTAGTCGAGCGCCGCCTCGAAGGCGGCTCGCGCGACGCCCGTGAACACGGCGCTCATCGTGCCGTTGGCCTTCGTCAACACCTGCATCCCGAACAGTTCGAAGTTGCCCGGCTCGGCAAGCATGTAGCGAGCGGGAATGCGAACGTTGTCGAAGAAGATTTCGCCTTGATTGAGCGCACGCTGTCCAATTTTGTTAAGCGGCTTGCCTTTGGACACCCCCGGCAAGTCGAACGGAACGAAAGCCGCGGCGCCGGCGCGCGGTTGGCCGTTGTCTGATGCCGCCATCAGGTAGGTCAGTCCGTGGGTCGCGATGGTGCCGTTGGATACCCACGCCGCCTTCTGACCGTTGATGACGTAATCGTCGCCCTCGCGGCGCGCGATGACGCGCCCTCCGCGATTGGTCGGATCCCCGTCGTCGAGGATCGAGGAACCCCAATCGGAGCCATGCGCCGGCTCGGTGACCGGCCAGCATCCGATGTATTTGGCCTCGCGATCGGCGACAAACGGCTTGACGTATCGATCTATCAGCTCGCGATTGCCGGTGGCCGCAAGCGCCTCGAACGGAAAGCCGGCAACCCCGAGACTGATCGCGAGGCCTGCGCTGCCCCATCCTAATTCCTCGAGGAAAACATGCATTCCAAGGCCGTGCAGCCCCAGGCCTCCAAACTCCGTCGGAATCATCGCCGCGTGGTAGCCGAGTTGGTAAGCCGACCTATAGAACTTCCACAGGATCGAGTCAGGCGCGATCACTTGCTGCGGGTCGGCGAGGCCGTCCAGCGCGATCGCCGCAGGGCGCAGCACGTTTTTCGCGAAGCGATGAACCGCGTCCTTGAGTTCCGCGATCTCCGGGGGGAAATTGACGTCGAGTTCCAGGTAAGTCTCCATCGCGCCTGCTCCTCCTTGCCTATTGCGGGTTCAATCCTTGTTAGCGTTGGGCGCGGGAGGCACGAAGTTGGGGACTATCTCGAGCGCCTTGTGCAAGAATTCCAGTTCTTTCTGCCGGTACTCGAGCGGCGCGGGCGCCTGGATCATGCCGTCGCGCTTGAGCTCCTCGACCACCCGCAGGTCGCGCTCGAACGGATTGCCGTGCTCGTTGACGAAGTAGAGCTGCTCGAAGGGAAGCTTGGGGCGCTGGCCGCCCGCCTCGCGGCTCTCGAGCGGGTACCCGACCGTCATTAGCACCAGCAGATGCGCCGATTCAGGCAGCTTGAACAGCTTGCGCATCTTCTTCTCGCGCGGGCCGTCGAGCGAGCCGGTGCCAATGCAGCAGGTGCCGAGCCCCTCGTCGTAGGCGACCAGGGTCGCCTGCGCGATACCCTGTCCGCAGTCCATGTCGGTGAGCCCGGTCTGCATGATCCCGTCGTAGTTCTGCTTGAAGTAGGGGATGACCACGGTGTCGAGGAACCGATGCTCGACTGCGGGATCCAGACCCATCACGCGCGCGTCGGTCAGCTCATGCAGGCGGTCGCCCTGAGTCGCGTGATCGGTCTTGCGATCGAAAATTGCTTCCTCGACCCAGTACCAGAGAATCACAACCGGCGCGTGTTTCAACTGCGAGGTCCCAAGCGGTGCAACCAGCGCGTCCCATTTCTCCGGCGGCGATTCTCCGCGGACCATCACGATCGCGCGCAGCGCCTGCACATTGCCCCAGAACGAGGCGATCCGCGCCGCCTCGAGCATCTTCTGGATCTTTTCCCGCTCGACCGGGCGACACGGGTTATAGAAGCGGATCGTGCGCCTGATTCCGATAGCCTGTTTAAGTTCCATTGCGTGCTTCTCCCTCTTAGCTGGCGCGGGCCGGCGACGGCGCCGCGGCCTTGTCATAATCCCAGGTCGTGGCGGTCACACCCTGTTTCTTGAGCACCGCTTTCTGGACCCGATGGGTTTCGGTCTTCGGCAGGCTTTCGCGGAAGTCGAGGTAGCGTGGCACCATGAACTTCGCCATCCGCTCCTCGCAAAAGCGGCGCAGTTCCGCGGGCGCCACGCTATGCCCCGGGCGCAGCACCACCGCGACCATCACGTCATCCTCGCCCAGCTCGGACGGCACGCCAAAGGCGCCCGATTCGAGCACCGCGGAATGCTGGTTGACGATCTTCTCGACTTCGTAGGATGAGATATTCTCGCCGCGCCGGCGCATCGAGTCGGTTTTGCGATCGGCGAAGAAATAGTTGCCGTCGGCGTCGCAGTACGCCATGTCGCCGGTGTACAGCCATCCATCGCGGATCTTGGCGTCCGTGGCGTCGGGGTTCTTGAAATACTCGACGCGGCGCGCATTGAGGTTGTCGATTTTGAAGATAAGGTTGCCCGCTTCTCCGACCGGGCATTCGGCGCCGTTGTCGTCGACCACCTTGGCCTGGATTCCCGGCGGTGCTTTGCCCATCGAGCCCTTGGGTGAAGTTCCCGCGTTGAACAGGCTGAATCCGCCGCCATCGACCGCTCCGTAGCCTTCCCACACGGTCAGGTTGAAGCGCTTCTCGAATTCTGCCCATGCCCATGCCGGAGTCGCGGCACTGAAGACGATCCGCGCCGTGTTGTCGGCGTCATCGGGGCGCGGCGGCTGCTTGAGCAGGATCGGAATCATAGCGCCGAGCGCGTTGAAAGTCGTCGCGCGGTAGCGGCGGATATCGTCCCAGAAGCGGCTCGCGCTGAAGCGGCGTCCGAGCGCGACCACGTAGCCGGCCACCAGCCCGCGCATCACGCTCAGGAACAGAGCGTTGGCGTGAAACAGCGGCAGGCAAGTATAGAGGATGTCGCCCGGCTGGTAGCCCGCGCCGGCTGCGGCGAACATCCCGAACCCGCGATACCGAAAAACCACGCCCTTGGGCAGCCCGGTGGTGCCCGACGTGTACAGCAGCGCCGCGATCGCGTCGGCGTCGAGCGTGACATGGGGCTCGTTGGCCGGCGCGTTGGCCAGTTCGGCCAGCGTGATTGCGCCGGGCGGCATCGCGAAGCCCGCCGGCGCTTCAATCGTGTCCACGATTAGATGCTTGATCACAGGAAGGGTCCCGCGAATCGGCAGCAGCGACTCGACCAAATCGGCCGAGATGAACAGCGCCTTTGCTTCCGAGTGATTCAGAATGTACGCGAGGCCCTCGCCCTTGAGCGCGATATTGACCGGAACCGCGTAGGTGCCGAGCTTCTGGGTGGCGAAGAACACATCGAGAAACTCCGGCCGGTTCGGCATCATGATCGCGATACCGTCGCGCGGCTTGATACCCAGGCCGGTAAGCCCATTGGCAACCCGGTTGGTGCGCTGGTTGAGCTGGCCGTAGGTGATTTGCTGATCCTCGAACCGCAGGAATACCTTGTCGGGATCGGCTGCGGCCTTCTCCCGCAGGGTGTTTGCCAATGAGAAGAATTCCTCAGCCATAGTTCTCCTATGCCGCCAGAATGTGGATGCAAGCGGCGCCGCCGAAGCCCTGACAATGCGCCAGGCCGATCTTCGCATCGCGTACCTGGCGCGGCCCGGACTCGCCTCTGAGTTGCTCGACGATTTCCACGATCTGCGCAACGCCAGTTGCGCCCAGCGGATGGCCCTTGGCGAGCAGCCCGCCGGAGGCGCTCACGGACACCCGTCCGTTGATGGCGCTCAACCCCTGTTCAACAAACTTTCCGCCTTCGCCCCGTTCGCACAGTCCAAGATTTTCATAGTGGACGATTTCAGCGATCGCGAAACAGTCGTGCAGTTCGATCACGTCGAGGTCGTCGGGCTTGAGGCCGGACTGCTGATAGGCGAGCGACGCCGTGCGCGTGTTTATCTCGGTCACGAACGCGAGCGGGTCGCTTGCGGCGCGCTCCGATTGCAGCACGGAGGCGACGATGGTCGCCGGCTTGCGGGGCGTGGTGCGCGCGAAGTCCGCGCGCGCGACGATCGCGGCGGCCGCTCCCGAACTCGTCGGGCAGCACATCATCAGGGTCAGCGGATCGGCGACCATGCGGGCGCCCAGGACATCTTCCACCCCGACCTCGATCCCATACTGCGCCTTGGGATTGTGCGAGGCGTTGCGATGGTTCTTCACCGATACCATCGCCATCTGCTCGACCGTGGTGCCGTACTTCTTGCTGTGCGCGCGGAAGACCTCGGCAAACATCTCGGGCATCGGCGCCGAGCGTTTAGCTTGCGATGGCGCCGCGAGTCGCGGGTCGGCAGCCAGCGGCCCGCGCTGCATCTTCTCGAATCCCACCGCCAACGCCACGTCGACCACGCCGGCCCGCACCGCCATCACCGCCTGGTGAAATGCGGTCGAACCGGTCGCGCACGCATTCTCCACGTTGATGATTGGGATGCCGGTGGCACCGACGCGATTGAGGAGCCGCTGGCCAGCCGTGATCCCCTGCATCGCGTGGCCGCAGCAGGCCATTTGGATCGCCGAATAGTCGAGTCCCGCATCGGCCAAGGCGGCGTCGATCGCCTGCTTACCGAAATCCTCGAAGGATTCGTCCGGGTGCCGCCCGAACGCCGACATTCCGACTCCGATCACACACACATTGGGACTGTCAATCATTTTAAGCCTCCAGCGAGCTATTTTTGGGTAAGAGTGATGAAACGCAACCGATATGCCATGGGCATGGTGACATGGACCCGTACTGCCGGGCAATTAACATTTCGAATTAAGCACTGTACCTATTGAAAACTCCGAAAGCGGCGAAAAGTCTAGAGTCTTGCGATTCAGCGCCGTATGTTCCCGGGCTACTCGCGGTTCTATCCACGTTGTCGTCTTTGCTCGCTGGTCGGTTTGGAGCCGGACAGACCTGGAACCGGAAGTCGTCGCCTGTGTGTGGCGAATTACTGATTTTCCCAGAATCAGCAATTCGCCATACACACGTCGCAGTAGTGCTGCTCCATTCGATCGAGCTTGTCTAGCGTGGCCTGAAGCCCGTGGCCTGAAGCCGGTCGATTCGCATCAGCGTGGCGATTGGAGAAACGGCATTTTCGGGCGTTGCGTGACCGCGGGGGGGCAGAACTGGCCAGTTGCGGCACCGTGGGGAGCGCTTTGCAGTCCAGTTCGGGCTCGAACTCGCGTTTGCGGACCGCTCGGCCTGGGTGCGATGCTGAATCAAGATTCAAAATGGAAATCTCGGGTAAAACTTTCTGGCGCGTACCTGAGTGATGGAAGGAGTCCCGTATGCCTTTGATGGCTGCAGTTTCGTTATTCGCAAGTCTGGCGATCGTGGTTCTGATCTTCGCAAAGTCGGCGGTCCGCGCTGAAGCCTTCCTTGGGGACTTCGCGCCGATGTGCTACTGCGCCCTGAGTCGGAATGCTCGGCCGTTTAGTGCCTTCTCCCTGCAGTCGCGGCGCAGCGTGAAGAAATCACTCAAGACCCTGGGGTTGAGGAATTGGAGGGGCGACTGTCTGCGGCGAGTCCGCCGCGGCCAGCACACGCTGACGAGCCCGATCCTGGCTCTCGTTGGGCTTATTCTCCTTCTGGCAGGCCCCGTAGCGGCCACGCCGACCGAAGACTCTTACATCGCCGGATACGCGTCGGCCATCCTGGAGCTCGAGTTCTCGGTGAGGTCGGCTACCGTCAAGGTGAAAGACGGCGTCGTGACTCTCGTCCGGGACGAGTTGGGATGGCAATCGCGCGATAAGATCGTTAGCAATATCTCGGCGATTCGGGGCGTCGTTCGGGTCGAGCTGGAAAGCCGGGGCCAGGCTGGCACCGCTCCGCCGCCTCCCACCGGGACCGCGCAGCGGGAAGGCGGCGCGACCGAGGTGCAAGTCGCCCGGCCGAGCTCCGTCTGGTTCCCCAGGGACAAACTCTTTCTTCCGCTACTTGCCGACCCGCGCTGGCCGCATTTCTCGCTCTCGTATCTCCGTTCCGTCGGCCACGCCCAGTTCAAGGACGTCGCCTCGACGAACTTCGGCGAGACCATCTCAATATTTCGCGCCGATCTCCCCACGGGGCAGTGGGAGGTTGGGATTCAGGCTGGCGTCTTCGCGATCTTCGACCTCGATACCCACTCGAAAAATCTGCAGAACGCCGATTACTTCGTCGGGATCCCACTCACCTACCGATGGAAGGGATTCACCGCGCTCTTGCGGATTTTTCACCAGAGCTCCCACTTGGGCGACGAATTCGTGCTGGCGAATCCCCTCGTGCACCGCGTCAACCTTAGCTACGAGGAACCCAACCTGATTCTCTCCCAGGAATTCGGTGAGTCGTCGACATGGCTGCGCATATATGGCGGCGCCGGATACCTGATCGATCGGGATCCTTCCAGTCTGAAGCCTTGGACGACGCAGGCTGGAGTGGAACTCACGAGCCCGTGGACGTTCCTGAGCGACGCGGTGCGTCCGCTCGCGGCGGTTGACGTGCAAAACAATCAGGACACCGACTGGGGTACCAACGTCTCGGTTGTTGCCGGTGTCCAGTTCGAAAGCCTGATTTTTCAAAGTACCAAGCTACTGCTGCTGGGCGAATACTACAATGGCCACTCGCCCGACGGACAGTTCTTCCAGCAGAAAACCCAGTACACAGGATTCGGGGCTCACTTTTACTTCTGAAGAGCGGCTGGCGATGGCGGAATCCAACGAAGCATTTGTTCGCCATCCGCGCAATCCCGAATCGCGAGGTTCTTTGGAGCACGCAAACACCCACTCAGGACACGAGTCGTGGTTGTTCTGATGTCGAATAAAGTCGGACCATAGATCAAATCCAGCTTTGAGATTGAGGAGGTACGGAAATGCAAAAGCCAAACGACAAGTGCTCATGTGGCTCAGGTAAGGCCTACAAAGATTGCTGCGGCAAGGGCAAGTAGGCCATAAGTAACCTTGGGCGGGAAACCCCGGCCGCTCTCCGCTCAAGCAAAACACTTCTGACGCGACCTACTGGCAGTGAGCATCCGCTGGCGGCTGCGATTGTCGCAGGCGCTGAAGAGCGCGGGAAGTGTTGCAACTTTGAAAACGGTGACGGAGGAGGCCCCGAGCGGAACTGGGCGGCGAAGTCTCAGGCAGCCAGATCAAACAGCTGGTCGATGAACTGATTCTGTTTGCGAACATCATCGTCGCTGACCCACCGCGCGTGGCCCTTGCGGATCATGTGCATCGCCTCGTATCCATCAATCGTTCGCCGGGCTGCCTGGAATTCGCGAAAGCTCTGCTTGGCCTTCACTCGTCGAAGCGGCCGTCTCATCCCCGAGTGAGCGAAGAGTCGTCGCCGGGCACTCGCTGGCGCCCCGCCTCGCGCGTAGTCGCGCCGATGTAACCACAGTTTCAGCCCTGGCTTTCGTTCACTTCCGAAGCATCCGAACCGTAAAGAGATTATCGACGCTACGCCCGCGCGCGCGAACGTCCGATAATACGGGACCCTTCGGACCCTTCGGAACGTCATTCGTGTGGTCTTTCCTTCGTGTGGCCTTTAGGCGCCGTTTCGACAGGCGCCGCGAGACACGACCCCCCGCACTGCACGATGGACAGAAATGTAATTTGCGAAAGACAGGCGCCCGTTTGGGGGTATAGAGAACTTTGCACTCCGAGCATCGAATGAGGCTGCGGCCTGTAGCGACTGTCGAAGCAGTTGCGGCCACGATGGCGCTAAACAGCGCACCCGTAAGTAGAGGCTGGGTATCCACACCGATGAACTGACGACCATCGGTACTCTCGCGGACCCAGGCCGCATTAACGAAGCTTAGGCCTAGTTCGCCTTTCGCGCTGAGGCTGAGCATTGGGGTTGGTTGGGCCATCGACATCATGACGTTGATCGCGCTGATCAGGAGGCGAAGTCGATCCTCGCCTGGCTCTGGGTCTCTTCGAAAAACTACTCGCCAATGCCTGACTTCACCCGATCCTCCGGATTTGATCTCTGCCGCGAGCTGCAGCACAGACCGCACCCAGCGTGAGAACAAACGCCAACCCGATAGGCGCTCTTGGAACCTGATGCCATACAACGCCAGCGAAGGATCACGCGCCCCGATCGCATAGAAGAATTTCGTCGGATCATTGCGTCGCAAGTCCTCCAGTTGAGGCTCGTTTCGCAGAAGTTCCTGCACACGACAAACGGTTTCAGAGGTGAGGTGCATCTTCGGGAGGGCGCAGACCGGTTCGTGAAGGAGTGGCAAACTGTGATCCCAGCAGAGGCCGAGCGGTCCGAAGCGTTGCGCAAATCCTAAGATTGTTTCGGGGGTAGCGTCAGCGAGCGCGACGAATTCACCCAACCAGCGCGACCCCATGTCCATGCCATGTGTGGCGTTGGATTTAGGAAAGCCCCAAGCCAAACAATCTCCGTCCAGTCGAATTTCGGGAATGGCCGTTGGCAGCATCGGAAGCGGCCGCCCGCGCCCGTCAGCATCGGCAATCGCCAAGAGGTTGTTGGTGATTAGTTCTTCAGAAGCGTTTGAAAGGATGCGGCTCATCGAAGGCTCAGTGAAATATACTCCGTGCGCTGAATGAGGAAAAGTACCTCCAACCGGAATCACACGGCGCTGTCCAGCGCTCCAAGGAACCGTATGGAAAAAATCCGAAATAGCTACGTTAATGGCGCCCCGGCTCGCTTGAGCTTCGGTCTTCCGGAGGTCGCCTACATGCTGGGGGTTAGCGATCGTTTCTTAAGAGATGAGGCTGACCGGCATCGGCTTCGATTTACTCGATTAGGGCGCCGCGTGCTCATCACCACGGACGAATTGCAGCGGTATCTGGCTGAAAACACGGACCGCTCTGACGCCGACGCGCGATGAACGCCGCCCCGGCACAGCCCGACCTCACGACCTGGAAGTTGAAGATGTTCGACCTCGCGAACGATCTTCTGACGAAGGCGACCAAGAACGGGGGTTCGCGGTTGTTGGCTGGCACGAAGCCGCAGGCGTTAGTTGATTCGCTTTCGGCCGACCTGTTGAAAGCCTGCGAAACTCAAAATAGCCGAGTTCTCCCGCTCCCTGAATTGTCGCAATCGGATCTTTGCGAGGAAATTCACAACATCGCGATGGCCGCGGTTGGACAGCTTGAGGAGACGCTGCCGGCCATCAGAGAAGAGACTTTATCTGCAGAGCCAATCTCACCCGGGGGGAGCGCAAAGCTGACGCTGCTGTCGGAGATTTATCCGCAGACCGTGCACTGGGCATGGCCGGGCCGCGTTCCACTCGGCAAGATGACCGTGGTGGCCGGCGATCCGGGTTTGGGCAAATCGTTCTTGACTCTCGACATGGCGGCGCGAGTCACTACCAAGCGTCAGTGGCCGGATGGCGCGGAAGCCTGCGATGGCAGCGTGATCCTGATGAACGCCGAGGATGATGCGGCCGATACGATCCGTCCGCGTCTCGATGCTTTAGCTGCTGATGTATCGCGGATTCACATGTTGGAAGGGGTTCGCGATCGGTCGGGGGAGCGTGGCTTTAATCTCGCCGATACAGCGCAGCTCGAGGCCGCAATCGCGAAAATCGGCAACGTCCGGCTGGTCGTCATCGATCCAGTGTCCGCCTTCCTTGGGGGCACTGATTCGCACAAAAATAGTGACGTGCGTGCGCTGCTCGCGCCACTAGCGAAAGTGGCGGCCACTACCGGGGTCGCAATCGTGTGCGTGACGCATCTTTCAAAAAGCGCAGCCGACCCACTCAACCGGCTGTCAGGGTCCATCGCATTCGGTGCAGCGGCTAGGGCGGTGTGGCTTGTCAGTCGCGATCCCGAACGGCACGAGCGCCGGTTGATGTTGGCGCTGAAAAATAATCTTGCGACCGAACTAGACGGCCTGGCTTTTTCGATTCAAACCAATGAGCAGGGCGCCCCCGTAGTTTTTTGGGAGCACGATCCGGTCACGATCACAGCCGCCGAGCATTTGCGTGAGCTCCGCGATCAGGCTGAAAAGGCGCGGCACGAGATGCCCATCGAGGAAACCTGCGACCTACTGCGTTCGATGCTCAGAGATGGACCGCAGCCAGTCGCGAAAGTCCGCGAGGAAGCAACCAATCGTGTCATCTCGGAGCGCACCGTCGCGCGCGCCCGGAAACTGCTCGGAATCGAATCGCATCGAGACGGATTTGGCAAGGACGGCAGCTGGGTGTTGGAACTCCCCACCAAAGGGTGCCAAGCACCCGAATCTCCGTCAACTTCAGGGGTGGCAGCCTTTGAACAAAGTCCCTCTCTCCCAATGGGTTCATCAAAGGATGCCAACTCCAATGTAACACGGGGAAATACCCCCGACGTGGAGCGGATATGACCGCGGAAACTGTGTTGCTGGACCTGTCGCGTCGCGGCATCAAATTGACTCCTGATGGGGATGCGCTCCTCGTACAGCCGGCATCCCGAATAACCGAGAGCGATAGGGCAGCCATCCGCGCCGCCAAGTCTGAGCTGCTCAAGCTGCTCGCGGCACCCCGTCTCCGCGATCGCGCGGAGGATCAAACTGACCGGTTTGCGCGTGTTGACGGTTGGAAACCACCCGCGGAGATCCCGGCCATGCTGGCGGCGGAGATCGCACGGATCGAATCCAATGCATTACGGTTGGGCTGGTCACCCGAGCGCTTGTGGAATTATCGGTTCTGGCCGCATCGCGCCGGTGAGCCACGCGGGCTGGCCTCGGTGATGGACCCCGGCGACCATGTGATCGAAGTGACCGCCGACTTCATGCTGATCGACAAATCGGACTCGCGCCGGGACCGCTTGCGGTTTTGGCGCACGGATGGGTGAAGAAGGCGATCATGAATTGGATCACGAAACTTCTTCAGCGGACGGTTGGCTCAGGCCGAGCACTCACGCTTTCAAGGCGCTTTCCGGAGATCGACTCGTGACACAGTCGGCGCGGAAATTTAGCGCCGAAGCGAACGTCGATGCTAGAGGCAGCGATGCTCCCTGAAGTGCTGCACATCGACCCGTCGGCTATCCCTTCGGATCAGATCCCGGCCGTGCTCTCTGCTCTCGCGGCACTGCAGGGCGCCCTCGCAGCGCGGCTGATTGCTTCCCCGGAGGCGGCCACTAAGGGCTCGGTCGCTGATAACGATCACGACACTCTACTGACGGTCGCCGAAACCGCCGAGCGATTGCGGCGCTCGCCCAAGTGGGTATATCGGCGCGTGAAAACCCTGCCATTTGCCCGCAAGCTCGGTAATCGCGCGTGGGTGTTTTCGGAGAAGGGCTTGGGAAAGTGGCTCGCTCAACGGAGGGCTTGACGGCTTGATGGCTAGATGTGTCGACCATGAAGAAACCAAAACCAAGACAAGGCGATGACTCGATCGTAAAGACCACGATTCGATTGCCACGCGCCGTCTGGCATGCGGCGCGGGTGCGGGCGCTCGAAGAGCAGATCGACTTTCAGGATCTCGTCGTCGCTGCCTTGGAGGCACACCTGAAAAAGCCGCGGCGGAAAGGAGGGGCGCGGTGAGAAATCGTGGAATGGGATACGTCTACCAACCCACCTGGCGCGATCGGAAAACCGGGGAGCAGAAAAAGGCAGCGACGTGGTGGATTTCGTACTCGACGCACGGCAAGCGTCACCGCGAGAACGCCCATTCCACCAAACAGGCGGACGCGAGCCGTCTTCTAAAATTGCGTTTGGGTCAGGCTGCCATTGGAATGCCGGTCGGCCCGCAGGTTGAGCGGACCACGTTGGGCGACATTCTCAAAATGGTCGAAGTGGATTATGCCGCTAACGGGCGAAGGAGTTTGGATCGGGTGAAACAAGCGGCTGCCCACCTGAAAGACTTCTTTGATGCCGACACGAAGGTGCGCAACCTAACCGCGGATCGGATCACCGCATACCAAGCAGCGAGGCTGAAGCAGCCCGAGCGCGAAGGAGCGCTGCGCGCAGCGTCTCCGTCGACGACGAACTACGAGCTGGCCGTGCTGCGACGGGCCTTTCGTCTCGGAGCGCGAGCGGGCAAAGTCGCAGCGCGACCCGAGATCCAGATGCTTCACGTTGAAAATGTCCGAAAGGGATTTTTCGAGCCGGGGCAGCATCGCGCGGTTATGAACCACTTGCCGGACTACCTAAAGCCGGTCGCCTCGGTCGCGTACATTACCGGCTGGCGGACCAAGAGTGAACTGCTAACGCGCCAATGGTGCCACGTCGATTTCGCCAACGGCTGGCTGAGGCTCGATCCCGGCGAGAGCAAGAACGGCGAGGGACGCGAGTTCCCCTTTACGCCCGAGTTACTCAGCATACTTCAGGGGCAGCGGGAAGTTGTGAAGGCGATCGAACGCAAACACTCTTGCGTCCTTCCCTGGGTATTCGTTCACGCGGACGGCCGGCGAATCAAAGACTTTCGCGGCGCATGGGCGAATGCGTGCAAGGATGCCGGTGTACCGGGACGGCTTGTCCATGATTTCCGCCGCACGGCGGTCCGCAACCTCGAGCGCGCCGGCGTTCCCCGTAGCGCGGCCATGAAGCTCACCGGCCACAAAACCGAGGGGGTCTATCGACGCTACGCGATCACCGATTCTGCTATGCTGCAGGAGGCGGCGGTGAAGCTCGCGGTTTTACACGCATCGGAAGCGAACAGTCCAAGTTCAGTCCAAGTTAAGGAGCTTTCGGTTAAAGGCTGATGGTTGCCCCCTTCAAAAACTCTTTGCATTTCAATAGTTTTACCTGCGCGCGAGAGTGGCGGAATGGCAGACGCGCCGGACTTAGGATCCGGTGCCGCAAGGCGTGGGGGTTCAAGTCCCCCCTCTCGCATTCCGATTGAGCATTGCGGGGGCGATCGCGAGATTGCGAGCGCCCCGTTGTATGCATCCTTACTGTTCGGGGGCCAGTTCGAGGCGACGACACGCCGGCTAGACGGTCAGACTCTGCGCTTCCCATAGCGCTCGGAAACGGCCGTCGCGCAGCGCGCTAAGCGACGACCAATTGCCCGACTCGACCACCTTCCCGCCTTCGACGACGTAAATCAGATCGGCCCATCGGATGGTCGACAGGCGATGCGCGATCAGTACGACGGTGAGTTCGCCGCGGCGGCTTTCGATCGCATCGAGCACCCGTCCTTCGTTTTCGGAATCGAGGCTGTTGGTCGCCTCGTCCAGAATCAGCATCGAAGGGCGGCGCAGGAATGCGCGCGCCAGTGCGAGGCGTTGGCGCTCTCCCTGCGACAGCAACATTCCACGATCGCCGACGATAGAATCGAGTCCGTCGGTTAGTCCCGCAACGAAATCGAAAGCGGACGCCTGTCGAAGCGCTGTGAGCATTTCCTCCTCGCTGGCGTCGGGGCGCGCCCATTTCAGGTTTGCACGAATCGTGTCGTGAAAAAGAAACGTGTCGGGCGCCACGTAGCCGATTTGATCGCGCCATCCGCGCACGCTTTCGGGTCCGAGCGTCCGGCCATCGAGTCTGAGGGTCCCCGAGTCGGGCGCGACGAGGCCCATCAGAATGTCGGCGACGGTACTCTTGCCGGCTCCCGACGGCCCCACCAGCGCGACGATTTTCCCGGCCGGAATCACCAGACTCAAATCTCTCACGGCGGGCGCGCGTCCCTCGCTGTAGGTAAACGATACGCCGTCAGCGGCAAGTTCGTGCGTGAGCAAAAGCCGATCGTGCGGATGCATTGCAGGCTCAGCGGCAGCGGCGCATCGGGTTTCGATATTCAGCAGGTTGGCAAACGACGGCAGCGCGTTGACGAAGGCGCGGTAGTGTTGCTGGCCGCTCATGATTCGCGGCATCACGCGCGCGAACAGCAGCAACAGGATCAGAATTGACGCTGGCGGCACCGCCAGGATTTGAATCGACACGAACAGCACCACCGCGAGGATTACCACCGAGCCGAGTTCGAACCAGGTCGCGGCGATCGCCTGCTGACGCGTACCGTCCACGTTGGCTCGGGCAACATCGGCGCTCAGCTCGGAGAAAATCGAAAAATTACGCGCTTCCGCGCCATAAGTCTTGGCCGCTTTGAGGCTCTGTAAATGCTCGATGGTGGCGGCGTAGAGCGACTTGTTGGTTGCGGAGACCTCCTCACCCTGGCTTTCGATCGCACGCGTGCGGCCGCGAAAAGCGAACGCCAGAAGCGCGCCGGAGATCAGCACCAATGCGGTCATCCCGGCCGACAGCGCAAACGCGATCGCCATGTAGAGCATTCCGATCACAACTTCGCCGGTGAATACCACGGCAAGATTCGTGGCGGTGCCGATCCGGCTGATTTCAGAGGTCAGCGCATGAGTGAAATCCGAAGTCCGGCTACGGCATACGAACAACCAGTTCGCATCCGCAATCGCACGGTAGAGGCGACGGCGCAGATGATGCTCAACTTCCTGCTGAACCGCATAAGTCCACACGTTCTGCATCTGTCCCAGCACCGTGCGCGCGCCAACCAGCATCACGAATACGCCAAGCAGAAAAATCAGCGACGGGTGCAGCCCCACCGCAACGAATGCCTTCGAAACGACCGCCGCGTAGTGTCCCGCCTCGCCCTGTCCGGCGAGATTGAAGCCCGCCACCTGCAGCGTAGGAAGCAGCAGCGCGAAGCCGACCCCCTCGGTCAGCGAAAACAGGACCATCACGATGAGCACAGCGATCAAATGCCAGCGCGAAACCTGCACCAGCATCGTGAGATACGCCGCAAGTGTGCCCTTCATCGGCGGGTTAGCGGGACTATCGGCCAACGGAGTCCGGCCCGCCAAGCGGCATGTATCGATCAAGTTCGAAATCTCCGATCACCACGATGCCGCCGCTCTCGAGCCATGCGTGAGCGCCGAAATGCCCATCAACCGGTTTCATGACCCCAATTTTGAGTTCGCTGGGATAGCGGTAGCGCTTGAGCACAATGCCGGTCGCGAGCGCGCGAACCAGGCAGTTGCCGCCGCTGGGGACGGCCCGGCTGGCGGTGGCGACTGCCCACGCGATTTTTTCAGATGACGGGCGCACGCGGCTGGAGTTTGCGCGCATCGGATGGCTCATCGCGTCAGCAAGCCGGCGCGCACGACCAAACGGCAACGTCCACACGCCGGCACGCATCGCCACAATCGCCGTCAGCGACTGGAACAGAAGCATGCGATCCGACGCGGGCAACGCGAAGAACTTACCTATGTTTTTCATCCGAGCCCCGATCATCCGGCGCCGGCTCGTCCAGGACCTGTATCAGGCCATGCGCGTGGAGTTCGCCAAGCAGTTGCAGCAGATCGCGGCTGCATCGGTCGGCTTCGACGTCGAATTGATCGATCAATGCGTTGCGAATCTCGACCACTCGGCGCGGTTGCGCAATCAGGCTCCAAATCGTGGCGCCAACCGGATCGAGTCCGAAGTAGGTCCCGTTCTTGAGATTCAGAATAGCGGCCTCACCCTCCAAGATCGCAGGAAATCTGGTCCTTGGATGCGACTACGGTGGATTCCGTCGAGATTATCTTTGCCACAAATTGCAACTGCCTGAGCGGCACAGGCGATGCGACGATTGCTCTAAACGCAATAACCCTTTACATCGCTAGTGAAAGCGACACGAGTTTACAGAGCGCTCGCGCCGTGGGCAAGTCGGCGGCGGTTTCGCTTGCGCGAGCTGGGGGGCGAACTTCGGCGTCGAAGCGATCGAGAAACTTCGCGAGCGGCTTCAGTCTGCTTCGTCACCCGCGAGCATCGCAACTATTCCCCGCGCGGTCGGATAGTCAACGTGCAGGGATTTCATGCAGAGCGTCCACGCAGCGGCATTATCGCGCTTGGCGATAAGCGCCAGCATCTGCGACTTGAGCGGCTCATGGACGCGCGCCATAGCCGCCTTGGCCCGTTCGCGACCGGCAGCGTGCATCTGCTGCTGCTTGGCAAACCGTTGCATCCCAAGTTCCGTTGGGCATGGCTGTACCTCGTACCAGTGGCCATTTTCCTGGCCGATCATTTCGTTCACCGTGGCGGTGCCTCCGTCCTGGGTGACAAATTCCATTCCCATCAGATGAGTCGGCGGCATTGGGTAGGTGGCGTACTTCGTCGCATTCATCAAATTCGGCGGCAGCTTGGTAACCGTCAGGTGATAGTTCTTGCTAATTGGAAGGTCGAATTGCTGCCTTATCCGGTCGTCCAGAAAATTCTTGTTCTGGCCGATGCATTTCATCGTGGACGGCGCGATCAGCTGCTGGATCGCGGCGAAATCTTTCGCGTACATGGCGTAGACCATCTTGTGCGCCAATTCCCGCTGCGGCGGCGTACCCTTCTCAGCCTCCTTCTCAGCCGCCACTTCCTGGGCCGAACGGGTCGGAGCGCCTTGCGGTACGGCAGCCGGCGCACGCTTCGCCCACGGCAATTCCTGTGGCGCGGCGGACTGCTGCGCGGTGGCCGGCGTGGCGAGCGCGGCGGCGGCAGCCAGCGCAAGCAGGGCAAATATCGTTCCCGAAGGCTTTAGCATCTCACTCCCTCATCGCAGAGTGCACGCGGGGCGCCACTGGACTTTCAAGTCGTCGATCAATTTCACTTTTTCACTTTTTCACTTTTCACTGAATCGCGCAGCGCCTGCAAGCCGTCCGCGAAGCCGATGGCGAGATTAATCTTTGTCGGGAATCGACTTCAATTGCTCGAGCCATGCGGTCGCTTCGCTGTCCGAGGGCGCCCGATAGTCGCCGCGCGGCGACAGCGATCCGCCCGAACCGACCTTGGGCGCGTTGGGGATACAACTGCGCTTGAACTGGCTCAACTGAAAAAAGCGGTACAGAAACGTATGCAGATGTCCCTTGATTGTCGCGATGTCGTACTGGTTGCGGCGATCGTGCGGAATGTCCGGCCACTCGCCCGCGTCCTTGTCGCGCCACGCATTGTAAGCGAGGAACGCGACCTTCGGCGGCGGGTATCCGAAGCGCAGCGTGTAGTAGAGGAAGAAATCGTGCAGCTCGTAGGGGCCAAGCGTCGCTTCGGTGTCGTGGCTGGGATGTCCGTTCTCCGACGTGCCGGGGATCAGCTCGGGGCTGATTGGAGTGGCGAGAATCTCGATCAACGTCGCACTGGTTTCGCGGCCGAGGCTTTCAGTTTGCGCAAGCCATCGAATTACGTGCTGGATCAATGTTTTCGGCACGCTCGCATTGACGCTGTAATGAGACATGTGATCGCCGACGCCATAGGTGCACCATCCCAGCGCGAGCTCGCTCAAGTCGCCGGTGCCGACCACCAGCCCGCCGCGCAGGTTCGCCAATCGAAAAAGATGGCTGGTGCGCTCGCCCGCCTGCACGTTCTCGAACGTAACGTCGTAAACTTTTTTGCCTTCGGCATAGGGATGCCCGATGTCTTTGAACATCTGCATGCAACTCGGCCGAATGTCTATTTCATCGGTCGAGCAGCCGAGCGACTTCATCAGGCGGCGCGCCTGCTCGAGAGTGCGCGCGCTGGTGGCAAAGCCGGGCATCGTGACAGCAAGAATATTTTTGCGCGGTGACGCGAGCCGGTCCATCGCACGCGCGCATACCAGCAGCGCGTGGGTAGAATCGATTCCGCCCGAGATTCCAATCACGACGCGTTCCAGGCCGGTCGAGCGCAGGCGAGTCGCCAGGCCTTGAACCTGGATGTCGAAGACTTCGGCGCATCGCTCGTCGCGCGTTGCGGGATCCGAGGGCACGTAAGGGAACCGCTCGTAGCGCCGCTGCAGAAGCATCTTCGCCCGCCGCGGCAATTCCGTCGAAAATGAAATCCGCCGAAAGCGCCGCACTCGCTCGAGCTCGCGCTGAGCCGTGTCGCCGAACGTGTTTTGACGCATCCGTTCCTGCGACAGCCGTTCGAGATCTATTTCCGCACAGATCACTTGCGGCCGATCCTTGAAGCGCTCGGACTCGGCAACGAGGTTGCCGTTCTCGGCGATCAATGCGTGGCCGTCCCAGGCGAGATCGGTCGTCGATTCACCCTCTCCGGCCGCGCTATATGCGTACGCCGCAATGCATCGCGCGGATTGGCTGGTGACCAGCGAGCGGCGGTAGTCGGCCTTGCCGATCGTGATGTTCGACGCCGACAGGTTCAGCAGCACTGTCGCGCCCGCCAGCGCTGCGTATGACGACGGCGAAATCGGAACCCACAAGTCCTCGCAAATCTCGGCGTGAATCGTGAGCAGCGGCTGCTCCTCATGCTGGAAGATGAGGTTGTTGCCGAACGGAACCGCGCGATTCCCGGCCAGGTCGATTTCGTCGCGCGTCGCGGCGTCGGCCGAGGCAAATTGCCGCGGTTCGTAGAACTCGCGGTAGTTCGGGAGATTCGTCTTCGGCACGACGCCGAGAATCCGCCCGCGATGAATCACGATCGCGCAGTTATACAGATGATGATCGATCTGGAGCGGCGCTCCGACCACGCTGACGATGGAAAGCTTCGCGGTCGCCTCGACAACCACGGCGATTGCGTCAAGGCATGCGTCGAGCAGCGCGCGCTGCTGAAACAGATCGTCGCACGAATAGGCGCTCAGCCCCAATTCGGGAAACAGTGCGAGCACCGCCTTGCGCTCGGCGGCTTCGCGGATCAGCGCGATGGTGTGTTCGGCGTTGTAAGCGGGATCTGCAACGCGAACCGACGGCACTCCAACCGCGATTCTGACGAAATCGTGATTGTAGAGATTGAAAAAGTTTCCGTTCCTGGTCACGTCGTTTCCCTTGGGCGCCGCACGGCAATCGACCCGGCATCCGCCGCCCATGCGAGCCGCCCTCTTAAGAAGACTGTGCCGATTGTGGACGGCCGGTACAAGATTGCCCGCTCCGCCCCGGGCCATCGCTCAAGCGCCGTGGCCGCGTAGGGGGGTGGCCCCCGGCTCCGGATCGAGCCTCTCTCTGACAGAGAGGTGCCACGGGCACGCGGCAATCCGGGGTCCCTCGGCTTCGCTCGGGATGACATAAAAAAGTGAGTATGCGGGCATTTCTCGGGCGTCGCAGAACCCTCACCTAATCTCTCCCGTGAAATCTGCACCCTCACGCGCGCCGGAGGCGCGGCCGAGTGTCTGTGACACCTCGCCTCAGGTGCGAGGCAACCAGGAAGGAACCGGGATTCTTCCCCTTCGGCTGCGCTCAGGGCTTCGGCTGGTGGAAGGGGAGTTATCCAGAAGCGCTCTAGAATGACACAAGAAAGAAGCGGCGGAACTCGGGATGACACAAGAAAGAAAAGTGGCGCGGAACGCAAGATCGTAACTGGGGCGAGGGATCGGACGGGAAGACTAGCAAATCGGTTCTTTGGGGGACTTTGATAGTGTTCGAGGAAGTGGGCTGTGGCGCTATGCTCGGCCTCAACACGTAGTTAACGCGTAGTTAACACGCAGCCAGGCCCCGCCGTCTGTCTAGCATCCTCATCACCAAGCATAGCCGGAAGGCGCAGGTCAGGGCTGTCGGAAGGAGAGCGTGTGCGTCCTAGTTTGAGGACCGGAGGGATCGTATTGGCGACGGCTACTGCGGCCGCATTGTGGCTTTCGACAATGGGCGGGGTTTTGCGCGCGGGAGTTGGCGCGCTGATTGCGGATCGGGTGCTGGGGCAAATCGATTTCATCCCGACGCGAACAACGATCGCGTACTCGAGTACGATGCGCCATTCGGCCCGGATAGCGCGGCGGCGATGGTGATCGGACAGGGCGACGGCGGCAATTTCACGACCTCGGGATGCAATCGAGGAA
>Ga0097691_1001038_pt1 | contig 21604 bp, 17 predicted proteins | sample NGESurdeep072012_8_FD_72858 | JGI IMG/M metagenome (GOLD analysis project Ga0097691, IMG submission 72858) | Arctic peat soil microbial communities from Barrow, Alaska - NGEE Surface sample 210-1 deep-072012 | ecosystem: Environmental > Terrestrial > Soil > Wetlands > Peat ... | reverse complement strand
AAGCGGTTCTCGTCGTCCACCCGGTACATGTCGCTCACGGTCTCTTCGATCATCACGCGGATGGCCTTGTTGCGATCCCCACCGCCGAGCTCGTTCACGAGCTGGGGGTCGATGGGCAGATTCGAATGCAGGTAGCGCTGGAAGATCTGGGCGGCCGCGTCCGCGTCGGGACGCTCGATCTTGATCTTGACGTCGAGGCGGCCGGGTCGCAGGATCGCCGGGTCGATCAGGTCCTCGCGGTTGGTGGCGCCGATGACGATAACGTCGCGCAGCGATTCGACACCGTCGATCTCGGCTAGCAACTGCGGGACGATCGTCGACTCCATGTCCGAACTGATCCCGGTGCCGCGCGTACGAAAGAGCGAGTCCATCTCGTCAAAAAACACGATGACGGGCACTCCCTCTTCGGCCTTTTCTCTGGCGCGCTGGAAGACGACGCGAATCTGGCGCTCCGTCTCGCCGACGTACTTGTTCAACAACTCGGGACCCTTGATATTCAAGAAGTACGAGCGTACGTTGCGATTGCCGGTCAATTCAGCGACTTTTTGTGAGAGCGAGTTCGCGACGGCTTTGGCGATCATCGTTTTACCGCACCCCGGAGGTCCGTAGAGCAAGATGCCCTTGGGAGCTGGAAGGTCGTAGTCGTGAAAGAGCGCTCGGTGAAGGTAAGGCAACTCGACCGCGTCGGTGATCGCCTCGATCTGCGCGTCAAGCCCTCCGACGTCGGCGTAACTGATGTCGGGAACCTCTTCGAGAATTAACTCTTCGGCCTCTTGACGAATCAACTTCTCCGTCAACAAGTTCGAACGAAGATCCAAGAGCAGTGCGTCGCCACTACGCAACTTCACTGAACGCAGCGCTTCGGCGAGTTCGACAACGCGCTCTTCGTCGCGAACTTCGGTGACGGACCGGTCCGCTCCTCCGCTGCGGGCGCATCGGTCTCCGTGGCCGAGGAGGACTTCGACCCGTTCGGGGAGGCCCGGATGGTGAGCGCGGTCTGCGGCGGCGTCCGCGTCGTCTCGATCTACGCGCCGAACGGGCGCGAGGTCGGGTCGCCGTTCTACGCCGGCAAGCTGGCCTGGTTCGCGCGGCTTCGCCGCTGGCTGGACGAGACGCAGGACCCGCGCGCACCGCTCGTGATCGGCGGCGACTTCAACGTGGCACCTGCCGACCTCGACGTGTGGGACCCGGCCGCGGCGCACGGCGGGACGCACGTCTCGGAGCCCGAGCGGGACGCGTTCCGGGCACTCCTGGAATGGGGGCTGGAGGACACCTGGCGGGCGCGGAACCCGGGGCTTCGACGCTTCACGTGGTGGGACTACCGCGCGGGCAACTTCCAGCGCGACGAGGGAATGCGGATCGACCACCTCCTGGCCAGCGCGCCGGTCAGCGCACGCGTCGTGGCGATGGAGGTGGACCGCGAGGCCCGCAAGGGCAAGCCCGTCCCGTCGGACCACGCCCCGGTGGTCCTGGACCTCGACGAGCCGGGCCGCGCGTTCGATCCGGGCTGGTCCGACGCGGCCGCGCGGATCGCCAACCGGATCGCCGCGCGGCGGGCCGGCACCGGGGCCTGACGCCGAAGCCAGACGCCGGAGCCTGCGGCGCCTCGCGGGCTCGCCGGCACTGTCGCGGGTCAGACCGACTCGAGCTCGACGGGCTGGCCGGCGCCTGCCCGCACGGAGCGGAGCGCAACCGCCTGGATCGCGAGCGTCAGGGCCAGCGCCAGCCCGAATGCCGGCCCGATCCCGAGCGGGATGAGCGTCAGCGCCAGCACCAGCATGAACGCGGCCGTCCCGAAGAGCCCGACCAGCAGCCCGCGGAGGACGTCCAGCGCGCCGGGGACGCCTTCCAGGCGGTGCGTGAACAGCGTCAGGATCGAGACGTAGATCGGGAACGTGGCGATGATCCCGCTGGTGTGCGGGCCGAGCAGCGGCGCGATCGTGGTGAGGCCGACCACCAGGCACGTCCCGATCGCGACGCGCGCCGGGAGGTCCCAGCGCGGATGCGGCGAGGCGGCCCGGCGAGCACCCGAGGCGGGGAGCACTCGCAGCGCGACCGCCAGCGCCGCGAGCACGCCGATGAACAGGATCCCGACCGGCGCGTCGAGGACGGGCTGGACCAGCACGCCGATCGCCGCGAACGCGACGATCGCCGCGAGGATTCCCGTCCGGGGCCCGGCCCGCACGAGACCGGCCGCGAACGCGAGCGTGAACCCGGTGATCGCCGCGAGCCCCACGAGCGACCCGACGATCGACGTCGCCGCGAAGGGCGTCCCGTGGTCGAGCGCCAGGAAGAACGTCACTGGGCCGCTGGTGAGGGGCAGAGAGACGAGCCAGCCCCCGATGGCGGGTCCCCACCGCCGGGCGGCCAGGCTCGCGCCGCCGATCAGGAGCGGCGTGAGGATGAGCTTCAGCGCGAGGACCGGCACGACCACAGGGTAGCCGGGCGCGGTCGGGCCGGGCGCGGTCGGGCCGGGCGCGGTCGCGGCGGCGGCTCGGCGACCGCCGTCAGGTCGTCGGCGTGGGATTGCTGCCAGGGGCCACGGGGCGTGTTCCCGAACGAGCAGCCGGTCGCCTCCCGGCGTTCGGGGCCTCCGTCCGGGCCTCGCGCGCCGTCCGCTGGCCGTCCATCGCGTAGCGGTCGGCGCACATCAGGTCGAACGCGTGGACCGACGCCTCCTGGTTCGAGTAGCGCCCGGCTTCCCAGCTGCGCGAGCGCGTGCCCTGCTGCTGGAGCTCCACGACGTGGTAGTCCTCGCGGTTCGTGATGTCCCAGAACTCGACCGCGCCCGAGACATCGACGGAGGCGGCGGAATCGACGTCGACGTAGAGGTCGCAGACCACCATCGTGCGGTTCGGCCCGTCGGGCCAGGCCTGGTGGGTGAGCACATAGTCGGGATGGACCGAGACGATCAGGTTCGGCCACAGGATGTAGTAGTAGATGCGGCCGGCCTCCTCGTCGTCGCGAGCGAAGAGGAGCGGCCGGCCGTGGCGCTGGCCGTCCATCGACATCGTCTCGCAGCCGTTCGCGAACACCATCCAGCCGCCCTTCCAGGGCCCGCTCGGGAAGAAGTCCTCGCCGAGGTCGTACGGGGTCAGCTTGTTGAGCAGCGGGTGGACCGGCGGGCAGTGGTAGCACTCGGAGTAGTTCTCCGCCACGATCTTCCAGTTTGCCGCGACGTCGTACTCCAGCCGCGCGGCGCGCCGGAGCCGCGAGTAGTCGCGGCCGAAACCGGCGTGGTGCTCGAACCAGTCGCCCAGGTACTCCTGGAGGCCGGGGGTCTCGTCGTCGAAACAGAGGAAGACCCAGCCGCCCCAGGTCTCGGCACGGATCGGCGTGAGGCCGGAGGTCTCGTGGCTGAAGTCCTCCAGGTCCTCGGTGTGCTTCGTCCGAATGAGGCGGCCGTCGAGGTCGTAGATCCAGGCGTGATACGGGCACTGGAAGCGGACCGCCGCGCCGCACTCGCGCTCTTCCAGCGCCGTGCCGCGATGCCGGCACACGTTGTAGAAGGCGCGGATGACGTCGTCGCGGCCGCGGACCAGCAGGATGCCCTCGCCGAAGTAGTCGCGCAGGACGAAGCTCCCGGGACCCGGTAGCTCCTCGGCGCGCGCCACCGCGATCCAGTCGCGGAAGAACCACTCGTCGCGCTCGAAGTCCATGAACGCATCGTCGTGGTAGGCCCGGCCGGGCAGGAGGCGGGCCGCGCGAAACGGCCGGCGGATCGAGGCAAGCTCGGCGGCGGTGAGCGGCGAGGCGCGATGCGGCGGCTTGGCCGTGGTCATGCTGGGCGACTCCTGCGGCGGGAGCCCGGATCGTAGCGGAAGGCGGCGGCCGAGAGCAGTCTGCCGATGCCCGCGACCCCGAACCGACGGTCAGTCCAGGGTGACCGCCTCGTGCCAGTGCGGCACGTGCACGTCGAAGCCCAGCGCGGCGACCTTCGGCGCGAGCTCCGCCTGCGGCCCCGGGTCGCCGTGGACCAGGAAGACGCGGCGCGGGAAGCCCGGGTCGCCCGCCTGCCTGCCGCGCGTGAAGCCAGCGAGCCAGGCCAACAGGCCCGGTTCGTCCGCGTGGGCAGAGAAGCCGCTGATCGAGGCGATCCGGCAGCGGACGTCGCGGACCTGGCCGTCCAGGCGCACGGTCTTCGCGCCCTCCTGGAGGTGGCGGCCCAGGGTGCCCTCGCCCTGGTATCCCACGAACAGGATCGTCGCCGCGGGATCGTCGATCAGGTTCCGGAGGTGGCCCACGACGCGCCCGCCGGTGAGCATCCCGTTGGACGCCACGATCATGTAGGGCCGGGGCGCCTTCGCGATCGCGGTCGAATGCGCCATGTCGTTCACGACGACCTGGTTCGGGTAGTCGAGCGGCGAGTCGCCCGACTCGAGGAGCGCGCGCGTCTCGTCGTCGAAGTACTCCGCGTGGCGCCGGTAGATGTCACTCGCCTTCGCGGCCATCGGCGAATCCAGGTAGAGCGGCAGCGCCGGGATCTCGCCCGCCGAGACGAGCCGGTCCAGCTCCCAGACGATCTCCTGGGTCCGTCCGATCGCGAACGACGGCACGAGCAGGACGCCGTGGTGCTCGGCGACCAGGCGAACCGTCTCGGCCAGGATCCGGCGGGCCTCGCCCGACGGCTCGTGCTCCCGGCCGCCGTAGGTGGACTCGCAGAGGACGTAGTCCGCGTCGCTCAGCGTCGTCGGGTCGGCGATGATCGGCGTCCCGGTCCGGCCCAGGTCGCCGGAGAAGACGAGGATCCGCTCGGGGCCGCCGGGGAGGTCCTGCACGCGGAGCCGGATGATCGCGGAGCCCAGGATGTGACCCGCGTCCAGGAACGTGGCGTGCATCCCGGGCGCGACTTCCTCTTCCTGCCCGTAGCGAACCGGCCGGAAGCCGCGGAGGCTCTCGAGCGCGTCGCGCTCCGTGTACAGCGGCGCATCGAGGTCCGGCTGGAGCTCTGCCCCCGCCGCCCGGAGGTCCGCTTCGTGGTCGCGGCGCCCTGACCCGCCGGCCCCGGGACGCCCGACCGGCTCGATCGAGGTGGGGACGTGGACGCCTTCCTCCGGCGGATTGCCCTCTTCGCCCGCCTCGGCAAGCTCGATCGCCGCCTCCAGCGCCGCATGCTCTTTCGTGTCGTCGGCCTCGGCTCGATCCGGGTGGCGCCGCTCCCAGCGGTCTTCGCGCTTGGCGAACTCCTCCTGGAGCCGGCCGGAGTCCAGGAGCACGAGGCGCGCCAGCTCGATCGTTCCGGCGGTCGCGCGGATCGGGCCATGGAACCCTTCCCTGACCACGTGCGGGATCAGGCCGCAGTGATCCAGGTGGGCATGCGTGAGCAGGATCGCATCGAGGGTCGCGGGGTCGTACGCCAGCGGAATCCGGTTGCGGACCGCCTCGCTCGGGCCGCCCTGGAACATCCCGCAGTCCACCAGGACCCGCGCCTGGCCGGTCTCGAGGAGGAACTGGCTGCCGGTGACGGTGGTCGCCGCGCCCAGGAAGTGGAGGTCCATGCGGGCATGGTGCCACCGGACGCCGGCGGCGGCACGCCGCGGTCGCGGAACGACGGCGTCGCGAAGGGCCCGCCGGACGTGGCGTGGCCGCGGCGCCCGAGCCTCGCCGGAACTGCGCGCTAACGGACGATCCTCGTATGCATTGACCATTGCCATCGTCCGCGTATCATGCTGGCATGCGCCGGCATACCACCATCGACATCGACATGGACCTGGTGCGCGAGGCGGGAGTCGCGCTGGGGACCACCAGGATGACCGAGACCGTGCACGCCGCCCTCGAGGAGGTCATCCGCCGCCGCAGGCTGCTCACGCTCCTGGAGTTCCGGCCTGCGCTGGATCTCGACGATCTGCGAAGCATGCGCGCCCATCGCTTCGCCGAGCGCACCGAGCCGTACGGTGGGGACGACGGGCCGGCGGCGACATGATCGAGCTCTACGACACGAGCGCGCTCATCCTCGCGGCGAGAGACGCCGGGGCGACCGAGGCGCTGCGCGAAACGATCGGCCGGAGCGCCCTTGCCGTCACCGACCTCGTGGTCATCGAGTACCTGAATGGCGCCCGCAACCTGGCGGAGTACGACCGCTTCGCCTCGAGTCTCGGCGCCGCGCTGCGACTGCGGGCCGAGTCTGCGGACTGGGATCGCCTCATGGAGGTCCACCGGCTGCTGGCGGCATCCGGCCCGGGTCACCAGCGATCCGTGTCCGTGCCGGACCTCATCGTGGCGGCGGTCGCGGAGCGCCACCGAGCGACGCTCGTCCACTACGACGAGGACTACGACCGCATCGGCGCGCTGACCGGGCAGCCCATCCGCTGGATCGTGCCTCGCGGGACTGCCTGACTCACGGCGGCGGGCGCGGCCGAGATCGTCTCGAGGGCGGCCCGGCCATGTCGGTCAGGACGGGTCACGGCTGCGGCGACCAGCTGAGCGGCAAGGACGCGGGCAGAGGCGAGACGCTGAGCTGCTTCGCGTTGCTGCCATCGGCGTCCATGATCCAGAGCTGCGGCGGCTTCTCGGTGTTGACGTCGCCATCCACCATCGGTACCCGGTCGAACCTGATCCGGCCATCGGCGGTCCAGCTCGGATCCTTCGAGAACCGGTCCGACGTCAGGCGGCGCAGGTCGCTCCCGTCCGGGCGGACCGTGTAGATGTCGTAGTACTGGCGGAGCCACCCGGGCGCAGCGAGCGAGTGGATGACGACGAGGGACGCGGAACCGAAGACGATGCGCGTGCCATCCGGGGACCAGTCCGCGGCTTGGGCAGGGAGGCCGATCCGGCGGAGGTTCCGTCCATCGGCATCGACGACGAAGATCGCGGGGACCGGGCCGATCGTCTCCCACCCGGGGGGCGGGGCCGGGGTGTCGCGCGGGACATCCTGGGTGAAGACGATCTGTGTGCCGTCGGGGGACCAGCGCGGGTGGTAGTCCGCCGCACCGTAGCCATGGAAGTTCCCGGAGGCGTCCGATACGGTCGTCGAGGCCAGCTCCGTGACGCGGCCGGTCGAGAGGTCGATCGTCTCGAGGACGCTCGCATTCGGAGACCACGTCGTCCGAACGAGGACGAGCCGCGTGCCGTCGTTCGAGAACGCGGCGTCGCTGTCGCCCATGCAGGGCGCGACACACCCGGTGTCCACCAGTTGGGGCCCGGCGCCGCTCGCGTCGGTCAGGTAGAGCCGGGAGGCGCCGGTCGGATCGCCGAGTGCACCGATCGGAGTCAGCGAGAAAACGAGGCGACCGTCCGGCGACCAAGAGGGAGCGCCCTGGCTCCCGGCAAGATCGGGGAACAGCTGATGAGCCCCCGTTCCGTCCGCGTTGGCGATCCACAGCTGACCCGTGTGATACGAGGAGCGGACGTACGCGAACATGGCAGGCTTCGGCTGGACGACAGACGCCGTCGCGGACGGCACCTCCGAGCTCGGGCCGGGGCTGCCCGGGTCGTACAGCTCGGCGGAGGCCCTGCCGTTCGGCTGGCCGGTCATGCCACCCGCTACCAGCACCCTTCCATCGGGCAGGAGCGTTGCCGTGTGGTAGGCGCGTGGCGTGCTCATGCTCGCGGTGGCGGTCCAGGTCCCGCTCTGCGGGTCGTACAGCTCGGCCGACGCCAGCGGGCCGTCGCCGCCCGCGACGAGCACGCTGCCATCGGGCAAGAGTGTCGACGTGTGGAACGCTCGGGGCGTGGCCATGCTCCCGGCGGCGCTCCAGGACCCCGTGCCCGGGTCGTACAGCTCGGCGGCGGCGACCGCGTGGTTGACGTCCCAGCCGCCCGCCACGAGCACCTGGCCATCGGGTAGGAGCGTCGCCGTGTGGCCGAAGCGCGCCGTGGCCATGCTCCCGGTGGCACTCCAGGTCCCGGTTCCCGGGTCATACAACTCGGCGGACGTGCCGGCGCCGCCCGCCACGAGGACCTTGCCATCTGCCAGCAGCGTGGCCGTGTCCTGGGCGCGAGGCGTGCCCATGCTCCCTGTCGGGCTCCAGGTTCCGTTGCCCGGGTCATACAGCTCGGCCGAGGCCAGGACGCCTCCGGCCTCCGCCCCGCTGTAGCCGCCCACCACGAGCACCCTGCCATCGGGCAGCAGCGTGGCGGTCTGCCCCCCGCGCGGTGTGCCCATGCTCCCGGTTGGGGTCCACGACCCGGTGGCCGGGTCATAGAGCTCGGCGGAGGCCAGCGGGGCGGCAGCAACGCCGCAGCACGCTCCACCCGCCACGAGCACCTTGCCATCGGGCAGCCGCGCGGCGCTGGGGGCCATTCGCCGCTGGGTCATGCTCCCCGCGGACGTCCAGGACCCGCTGCCCGGGTGGTACAGCTCGGCGGAGGCCGAGCCGGCATCGCTGCCCGCCACGAGCACAGTGCCGTCCGCCAGCAGCGTGGCCGTGTGCCCGCCCCGACCCTCGATCATGCTTCCGGTGGCGGTCCACGAAGGCGCCCTGGGCGGGACCACGGACGGGCTCGGTGCGGCCGATGGACTGGTCGGCGCGCTCGGGCTGGCGATCAGGCCGGGTGCCGGGCTCGGGCCCCCGACCACGGGCCGCGCGGGTCGGGCCAGGAACAGCGCCGCGCCGACCGCGACGACGCCGATGACCGCGACCGCGGCGAGTCGGGCGGGCATGGGCATGGCCAGGAGCTTTCGCGGCACGCGCATCGCTCGCCGTTGCGACGTGCGGCCGACCTGGTCGAGGGCGGCATCGATCACCCGGTCGGCCAGCTCGTCGGTGCCCTCGGCGAAGAAGGCGCCAAGAATGCGGTCGAGCTCACGCTGGTCGGTCATCGGGGTCGTCCTCCGGCCACCGCGACGGGGCGCTCGTCGGCCTCGATGGCCGCGCGCATCGCCCGGTGGGCGTAATGGAGTCGGGAACGAGCCGTCCCCACGGGGATGCCGAGCCGATCGGCGATCTCGGTCGGGGCCAGGCCCAGGTAGTGGGTGAAGACGAGGATCGCCCGCTGGTCGGGCGGGAGCCGCCGGAAGCCGCGTTCGAGCCGGTCGCGGTCCTCGAGCGACAGCGCCTCGTCCGGTCCGACCGGCCCGTCGGCCGGGAGGACGCGGATGTTGGCGTTCCATCTCCGCCAGCGGCGCGCCTCCGCGTAGCTGGCATTGACGAGCAGGCGTTCGATCCAGGCGTCGAAGCGGTCCGGGTCGCGGAGACGCGGCAGCTCACGCCAGGCGATCACCAGCGCCTGCTGCACCGCGTCCTCGGCCCGTCCGACGTCTCGCAGGATCCGGTGGGCGATCGCCATGAGCCGGTCGCCGTGCGTCCGGGCCAGGATGGCGAATGCCTCCCGGTCGCCGCCCTGCGCCTGCTCGACGAGGTCGCGGTCCAGCCGATCGTCCTCCCTGGCGCCCATCGGGGGCGCCTCCCGACTCTACTGAGTGGCGGAGGGCCGCGCGCGTTCAATCTCGCTTCAGGTTCGGGGAGCCGGGCTCGCGGGGCCGGTGCGACCGATCCGGGGCAACGCGCCGGATCGTGGCCCGGTCCCCGGCAACATCTCCGCGGCCGTCTCGCCGCCCGCTACCATCGCCCGATGCACGACCGATGGTTCGGGCGGAGTGTCGCCCTGCGGCTTCCCGGCCTCCTGGTGGGCCTCGTGCTCTTCGGCCTGGGGATCGCGATCATGGCGGACGCCGGGCTGGGCCTCGGTCCCTGGGAGGTGTTCCACCAGGGGATCGGCTTCCACACCGGCCAGGAGCTCGGGACCGTGAGCATCTTCGTGGGGATCCCGATCCTCGCGCTGTGGTGGCCGCTCGGCGTGAAGCCGGGGATCGGCACGATCCTCAACGTGATCGTGATCGGGCCGGCCACGAACGTCGCGCTGCCGCTCCTTCCGCAGCCGACCGAGCCGGCCCTCCAGCTCGCGATGACGGTGGCCGGCGTCGTCATGATCGGCATCGCGACCGGCCTCTACCTCGCATCGGACCTGGGGCCCGGCCCGCGCGACGGCCTGATGACGGGCCTGCACCAGCACTACGGCTGGTCGATCCGGCGGGCGCGGACGGCGATCGAGCTCACGGTCCTGGTGGCCGGGTTCCTGCTGGGCGGCACGGTCGGGATCGGGACGCTGCTGTTCGCCTTCGGGATCGGCCCGGTGGTCCAGGCCTCGCTCGCGGTCTTCGACCGGGAGGGTCGGGTCGGGCGCGTGCGTCGGCCGGACATCGCCGAGGAGCTGGACTCGCCGGGCACGGTCGGCGAGTAGCGCGGACCTCGGCCGGCAGCGGTCCCCCGGCAGGCGGCGACGGCCCCGCGGCGGGCGGCCCTACCGGAACGGGATCTTGACGAGCGCGTCCACCGCCACCGCCACGAAGAGCAGCGTCAGGTAGCTGATCGAGAACTTGTAGAGCCGGATCGCGCCGGCGGTGGTGCCCTCGAGCGTGCCCTCCCGGGCAAGCCTGCCGGACTTCCAGAGGAAGATCGCCCCGAGCGCGACCGCCGCCACGAGATAGATCAGGCCCATCTGCGCGACGGCGAAGAAGACCAGGCTGACGGCCACCAGGAGGACCGTGTAGAGGAAGATCTGGCGGGTCGTCTCGGCCGTGCCGCGGACCACGGGCAGCATCGGCACCCCGGCCGTGGCGTAGTCCTTCGCGATCCGCAGGCTGAGGGCCCAGAAGTGGGGCGGCGTCCAGTAGAAGACGAGCGCGAACAGCATGATCGCGGGCAGCTCCACGTGGCCGGTCACGGCCGCCCAGCCGATCACCGGCGGTAGCGCCCCCGCGGCTCCGCCGATCACGATGTTCTGGGTCGTCGTCCGCTTGAGGAGCAGCGTGTAGACGAAGACGTAGAAGCCGATGGCCAGGAGGGTCAGGAAGGCCGCCACGAGGTTCACGAAGACGGCGAGCAGCGCGACCGAGAAGACACCCAGGGCGATCCCGAACACCAGCGCCTGCTCAGGCTCGACCGCGTGGGCCGGCAGCGGCCGGCGGCGCGTCCGGGTCATCAGCAGGTCGATGTCGCGGTCGAGGTACTGGTTGATCGCGTTCGCCGCGCCGGCGGCGAGCGTCCCGCCGATCAGCGTCCAGAAGGCGATGATCCCCCAGTTTCCCCAGTTCACGCCGGGCAGGTCGCGAGTCGCGAGAACCATCGCCGGGATCGTCGTGATGAGCAGGAGCTCGATGATGCGCGGCTTCGTGAGCGCGACGTAGGCGCGCAGCGTCGCCGAGAGCGGACGCCGGGCCGTCGGGACGGGCACGGCTGGGTCAGTCGGCCCACCGGGTTCGATCGTCGCCTGCGCGCCGAGGGTCGCCGGGCCGGCCGGCGTCGCCGGACCGGCCGCGGCGGGCGGGGTGGCGAGAGGCCCGCCGCCAGGTCGATGGCCGTCGCTCGCCGGGCCGGAGCCCGGGCTCGGGACACCCTCGGAGACTCGCACCCGCGCACCGTAGTAGCTGACGAAGACCGCCGCGACCGAGGCGACCCAGATGAACGCCGCCAATGCCACGTGGAGGACCTGGGTCCACGCGGCGAGCTGGGTCCAGATCTGGAACGCTCCGACGATCGCCTGCAGCGGGTAGAGCACCGCCGCGATGGTGACGAGCCCGAAGAGCGCCCGATTCGCGCGCTGCCCACGCCACGCAGCCAGCCAGGTGACCAGGAGCAGGAGGCCCACGACCACCGCGACGTACCGGTGGAGCGCGTTCGTGAATGCCAGCAGCTGTGCCGCAGACGGCATCGCCCCGAAGGGCGGGATGACCACGCCACCCATCAGCGGCCAGTCCGGGAAGATGAGCGCGGCGTCGACAGAGGTCACGTTGCTGCCGAGGAGCAGGAGAACCCCGGCGGCGACGGCGGTGTCGGCCGCCAAAAGGGTGAAGCGCTGGCTGGCGCCGCGGCCGCTGATCCGCGCGGGGTACCCAGCCCGGACGAACAGGAACGTGAGCAGGCCGACCACGGCGAGCGCCGTGGCAAGGTGCGCGGTGACCGACGGTCCCGAGTTGCCGAGGCGAACCGTCTCCTCGCCGAGCCAGGCCTGGAACCCGACCAGCGCCACCGCGCCCAGCGAGGGCAGCAGGATGCTGCGCCGGTCCCGGTGATCAAGGATGGCGAGCGCCGCGACGCCGAGCACGAGCAGCCCGATCACGGCGGCGATGAGCCGGTGGATCCACTCCGCCCACGCCGCGAAGTCCCCCAGCGGCGGGACCACCTGGCCGAGGCAGAACGGCCAGTCCGGGCAACCCATCCCGCTGTGGGTCGCACGCACCACGACCCCGACCACGACGAGCGCGAGCGTCGTCGCCAGGGTCACGCCGACCAGCTTCTGGAACCGGGTCACCGAACCTCCGCCGAGCTCCCGGCGCGCCTGTGCGCGGTGCGGTGCGCACGCCTGCCGGGGCGTCGGCGGATTGTAGCGTGGCGGCCCCGTGGCGGCCCACGGAGGCCTTCAGCCAGCTCGAGAGCGCCTTCCGACCGGGGAGGGTACCCTCCTGCCGTGCATGCACCTGTCCGCGTCTTCGCCACCGTGCTGCTCGCGGCTGCGCTCCTCGCGGCATGCGCCGGGAATGTCTCGACGACCCCCGCGCCCGCGGCATCGGACGCGGCGCCGTCCGCGTCGGACGGGACGGCATGCAACACGGACGCGCTGCCCGGCTGGCCGAAGGCCGGGCAGGTCACCACGAGCGGCATCATCCCGGTCCTGGCCAGCTCCCAGAAGGTGGTCGGGAAGAGCCGCCTCGTCTTCTCGTTGATCGACCAGAACGACCAGCCCGTGGCATCGCCTGACATCCACCTCCAGATGGCGTTCTTCGACCTGTGCTCCAGCCCCACGAAGCCCACGGAAACGCTCGCGCCCGTCTTCGCCTGGGGGATCGTGGGCCAGCGCGGCTTCTACATCGCGACGCCCACGCTGACACGGGCCGGCACCTGGGGCGTGGCGATCGACGCCACGGACGCGACCGGAAAGCAGGCCACGGCGCGAATGCAGTTCTCCGTCTCCGCCACCGGAACGACCCCGCTGGTCGGGGCCGCCGCGCCGGCGGTGAAGACGCTCACGCTGGCCGACGTCGGTGGCGACGTCCGGAAGATCAGCTCCGACCCGAACCCCGACCCGTCGCTCTACGGCGAGTCCGTTGACCAGGCGCTCGCCGCCCACGAGCCGTTCGTCCTGGCGTTCGCGACGCCCGCGTTCTGCACGAGCGCTGAGTGCGGCCCGACGCTGGACATGGTCAAGGCTGCGGTGAAGGCCAACCCGATCCGCGCCATCAACGTGGAGCCGTACCAGCTCACCTGGACCAACGGCCGACTCCAGCCGGTGCTCCAGGGCGGCAACTTCGTGCCGGTCGACGCCACGAACGCATACGGGATCCCGACCGAGCCCTGGATCTTCGTGATCGGCGCCTCCGGGCGCGTGGTCGCCTCGTTCGAGGCCGTCGTCGCGCCCGAGGAGCTGGCCGCCGCCATCAAGGCGGCGAAGACCGGCTGAGCCCGCGGCGGCGGAGCCCACGCCCGGAGCGCGCCCGCGCGGCGGATCGGGCGGCGACTATTCCGGGTAGCCGGTGATCGCCCGGATCTCCTCGTAGAGCGGCTTCAGCCGGTCGTACATCGGCAGGTAGACGCGCCGGTAGAGCGCGTCGTAGCGGGTCTGGGCGACCGGATCCGGGTCACGGACCTCGGCCAGTCGCGTCATCGCCGCAACTGCCGCCTCGAACGATGGGTGGATGCCGAGGCCCACGGCCGCGTCGATCGCCGCGCCCAGGCCGGACGTCTCGAACGTGTGCGGCCGACCCACGGGCAGCCCGAAGACGTCCGCCGTGACCTGGACCACGCGGTCCGAGCGCGCCCCGCCGCCGGAGACGCGCAGCGCGGTGATCGGGGTCTTCGTCCGCCGCTCGGTCCGCTCCTTCGCCTCGCGGAGCGCATAGGCCAGCCCCTCGACGACGGCCCGGTACAGGTGCGCGCGACCATGCACGTCGCCGAACCCGATTGCCGCGCCCTTTGCCTCGGGCCCCGGGATCCGGACGCCCGGCGAGAACGTCGGCTGGAGGATCAGGCCCATCGCGCCGGCCGGCGTCGTCGCCAGGAGCTCGTCGAGGACCATCTCGGGCGCGACACCGCGCGCCTCGGCGGCGGCCTGCTCGGCCTGGCCGAACTCGCGCCGGAACCAGTCCACCAGCCAGAAGCCGCGGTAGACCTGGATCTCCAGGCTGTACGCGCCGGGGATCGCCGCAGGGTACGGCGGCACGAGCGGGACCGCCTCCACGTAGCGCCGGTGGGTCGTGTTGAGGGTTGCGGTGGTGCCGAATGAGAGCGCCCCGATCTCCGGGGTGAGGCAGCCCGCGCCGAGCACCTCGCACGCCTTGTCCGCACCGGCCGCGATCACCGGCATGCCGGCCGGCAGCCCCAGGTGCGCCCCGGCGGCCGGCGTCAGCGCGCCGAGCTGCTCGCCGGACGCCACGAGGTCCGGCAGCATGGCCGGGTCGATGGGCGCGACGCGCCACTTCCAGTCGCCGCGCCCGGCCCAGCAGCGACGCTTGAAGTCGAAGGGGAGATAGCCGACCTGGGCGGCGTCCGCGTCGACGTAGCGGCCCACCAGCCGATGGACGAGGAACCCCGACAGGAGCAGGAACCTCGCGGTTCGCGCCCAGACGTCCGGTTCGTTGAGGCGCAGCCAGTTCGCCTCCGCGTCGGCCTGGAACGCGGCCACGGTGTCGCGCACGCCGAGCAGGCGGAACGCCAGGCCATTGATCCCGCCGACCGGCGGCAGGCCCAGGGTCCGGCGCTGGTCCAGCCAGACGATGGCCGGCCGCAATGGGAGGCCGTCGCGATCCACCACCACCACGGTGCCGCGCTGGGTAGTGAGCGCGACGCCCGCCACCGAGTCGCGGCGCGCGGCGGGGTCCGCCCAGAGCGCCGTGCACGCCTCGCCGATCGCGGTCCAGTAGAGCTCCGGGTCCTGCTCCGCCCAGCCGGGCCGCGGCGAGACGTAGGGCTCGATGGGGATCTTCGACTTCGCCACGAGCGTCCCGTCCGGCCCGAACAGGAGCGCGCGGACGCTCTGCGTCCCCACGTCGATCGCGAGGAGGTGGTCCGCGCTCATGCCGGCACGGCCTGGCCCGGCGGCGCGTGGTCGCGCGCCCAGCGTGCCCGGTAGGCTGCCTCCTCGGCTGTCCAGCGGGAATCGTCCCAGCCCAGCTCGGGCGCGACGATCGCGCGGATGCGGTCGAGGTGCGCCGCGCCGCCGCCGGGCAGGAGCAAGCCCAGGCGGACTCGGCGGAGGAGCAGGTCGTCGAGGTGCACCACACCCTCGGCGCGGGCGGCCCAGCGGAGGGCGGCCCACGGCTCGGGCGTGCCGGGAATGGGAGCCAGCTCGGCTCGGTCGGCCGCCGCCTCGACCAGCGCGGCCGCGTCGGCAGCGTGGCGTCCCGTAAGGCGACGTCGCAGCGATGGTGGCAGCAGCGCCAGCTCGTCGTCGAACCCCGCATGCGAGTCCGGGAGCGGGTCGAGCGGAGGCGTGCGCCCGCCACGGCCCACCTCGCCCGTCGTCCGCCCCGCGAAGCGCGGCTTCACCCTCGCGAGCGTGTCCTGGGCGATCGCGTCGAACGTGGTCAGCTTCCCACCGGTGACCGTGAGCAGGCCGGCGTCCTCCCAGCAGGCATGGTCGCGTGACTCGGCCGAGGGATCGACCTTGCCCGACCCGATCACGGGACGGATGCCGGCGAAGGTCGCGTGGGCGTCGTGCCCCGCCAGGTCCAGGGACGGAAAGACGTGACGCACCCACGCCAGGAGGTAGTCGACCTCGGCGGCCGAGATCCGGGCACCCGCGTCCGGGTCCTCCGGGTGGTCGACGTCGGTGGTCCCGACCAGCGTCACCGACTCCCACGGGTAAGCGAAGACCGGGCGGCCATCCGACGGGTGCGGGAAGCTCACCGCCTGGGCGACGGGGAAGCGCCACGCCGGGAAGAGGAGATGGCTCCCCCGCAGCGGCCGGAGCCGGGCCGCGCCATCGACGGGCGCCCGCAGCCGGTCCGCCCAGACCCCGGTCGCGTTCACGACCGCGATTGCCCGGACATCCACCCGGCGATCCCCCGCCCCAGGAGCCCGGTCCGCCACCCGGACGCCCGTGACGGCGCCGGTCGGGCCGAGCAGCAGTTCCTCGACCTCCGCGTACGTCAGGACCACGGCGCCGGCCGCGGCCGCGTCCGCCGCCACCCGGAAGACGAGGCGGGCGTCGTCGGTCCAGGCGTCGCCGTAGCGGAACGCCGCGGCGAGGCCCGCGGACCGGACACGCGGCGCAAGGAGCTCCAGCTCGCCGGCGCGCAGTCGCCTGTGCGTCCGTCGGCGAGCGAGCATGTCGTAGGCCGCCAGGCCGCCCGCCATCACCGCCGCGCCCGGCGAGCTTCCGCGTGGCACGGGCATGAGGAAGCCCAGCTCCTCGACGAGCCCGGGCGCCGCACGGAGGAGCGCCTCGCGGCCGCGCACGCTCTGCCGGACGACGCCGACCTGGAGGTGGGCGAGGTAGCGCAGGCCCCCGTGGACGAGCTTGCTGGACCAGGCGCTCGTGCCGGTCGCCAGGTCCCCCTTGTCCACCAAAGCTGTCCGCAGGCCGGCCTGCGCGGCGCGCCGGGCGATCCCCGCCCCCGTGATGCCGCCGCCGATGACGAGGACGTCGAACGGGCCTGCCGCGAGACGGGCCCACGCGCGATCGCGCCAGCCGCGGTCCATCCGGGCGGACATAGGGCGCGCGGCATCGGGCGACGCGTTCATGGCCTGTCCGGCAGCAGGACGCCCGGGTGCATCAGGCTGGCCGGGTCGAACCGGCGCGCCAGGTCGCCGAGGGCTGCCATCCCCAGCTCCCCCTTCTCGGCCGCGAGGTAGGCCGCGTGGTCGCTGCCCACCCCGTGCTGGTGGCTGATCGTGCCGCCCAGCCGGACGATCGCCTCCGACGCCATCGTCTTGAGGCGGCGCCAGCGCGCGAGCGTCGCATCCGGGTCGTCCGCGAGGCGGAAGACGAACGTCGTGTAGAGGCTGCTGCCGGTCGGGTAGACGTGCGACAGATGGGTGAAGGCGTGGACCCGCTCGCCCTCGTCGGCAAGGCCGCGCCGGATCGCGGGTGCCAGCGCGGCCGCCATCGCCGGGACGCGATCCCAGACCACCGCCGTCTCGAGCGTGTCGACCGCGTAGCCGGCATCCCACAGGGTGTTGCGCAGGTACGGCGTGCGGAACCGGCTCGCGTGCCACTGGCGCCCGAGCGTCGCCGGCGCCCGCACCGCGCCGAACGCGCGGCCGATCCCCAGGACCTCGGCAAAGGTCGCCGCCATCACCCGGCGCCGCCCCACGAGACCCAGCAGGACCATGCAGCGGCCCGGCCCGGCGCCGCGGGCGGTGAGGTAGTGGCGCAGGGCGGCCAGCGTCCGCTCGTGGCCGGCAAGGACGAGGTTCGTCCAGGTCTCGGCGGGCGTGGAGGTGCGCAGCATCGCCAGCGGGAGGCGCGCCCGCGAAAGGGCCCGCGTGAACGCGAGCGCACGGTCCCAGTCGGGCAGGAAGAGGGCCGGGAACGCCTCCACCTCCGGGAGCGGCGCGACCCGCAGGACGGCCTCGACCAGGATCCCCAGCCGGCCCTCGCTGCCCAGGATCGCCTGCCGCAGGTCAGGGCCCGCCGCCGACGCCGGGTGCGGAGGCATCAGGAGCGTCCCGGCCGGCGCTTCGACGGTCCCGCCGGCAAAGAGCGCTTCGATCCGCCCGTAGCCCGCGGACTGCTGGCCGGAGCTGCGCGCCGCCACCCATCCGCCCACGGTGGAGAGCTCCCAGCTCTGGGGATAGTGCCCGAGGGTGAGGTTCCGGGCGCGCAGGGCGGCCTCGACGTCCGGCCCGATGGTGCCCGCCCCGAACGTCGCCAGGAGACTCTGCTCGTCGAGGGTTCGCAGCCCCGCCAGGCGCGCCAACGAGATGGTCAGCCACGGCGAACCGTCACTCGACGGCGTCACACCACCGACGACGCTCGTGCCGCCCCCGTAGGGCACGACCCGGGCGCCCGCCGCCGCGGCCCACGCGAGCAGCGCGCGGACCTCGGCCGCGTCCGCCGGGAAGGCGACCCCGTCCGGGACCGCGCCCAGCCGCCCGGTGCGGAGGGCCACCCAGTCGGGCAGGCTCTGGCCACGCGCATGCCGGACGCGCGCCTCCGGGTCGTCCACGACCAGGCGGTGGCGGCCGAGACGGCTCGCCGGGACCCCGGCGAGCACGTCGGCAAGGCGGGCGTCGCGACGGGGCGTCCCCGGCCCGACCACGCGCGCGATCGCGGCGGCTCCGCCTGGCGGGAGCTCGTCGACGGTGGATGCATCGCCCCAGCCGTTCCAGCGCCGCATGGGGAGATGATGCGCCTCGGGGACGTGGCGCGAGGGCCGACGGGCGCGACATCACGACGGTGGGTTGGCAGCCGGGGCGCGCGCCCCGTACACTCCGCGGCAAGGAGGAACCTCATGGGCGACAAGACACCGAAGCGACCCCCGAAGCCGAAGAAGCCGAAGACGCCGACAGCCGCCACCCGCTGAACGCGGCACCCGGCAACATCGGGTGCGGCCGCTCCGTCGGCCGCACCGTCCGACCCGGTCAGGCGCCCGCGGCGCCCGTGCTCCCCGGCGCGTGGATCGGCGTGCCTGCGGCGCAGCCCGGGCAGCTCCCCGGACCCGGCTCGAAGGTGGGGATCTCCAGCTGCCAGAGGCCCTGGACCGGGTAGCGGCGCCCCGTGGCCGGCGAGACCAGGACGGCGGTCCCGCCCGAGCGGTCGGCCAGCACGAAGCAGGCCACGATCTCCCCGCCGGCCGCCTCCACGGGCGGCAGCATCGCGAGCAGCGAGCCGCCGGTGGTCAGGATGTCGTCCACGAGCAGGACGCGCTCGCCAGGGGCGATCGTGAACCCTCGCCGGAACTCGCGGCTCGTCGCTCCATCGGGCGCCCGGACCTCCTCGGCGAAGATGCCGCGGACCCCCAGCTGGCGCGCCGTCTCGAAGGCCAGGACGATGCCGCCGGTCGTGGGCCCGGCCACCACGTCCACCATCGGCCGTCCATCGCTCCCACGCGCGGCGCTGGCCCAGAGCGAGCAGAGCTCGCTCGTGACGGCCGGATCCTGGAGGACCAGGAACTTCTCCAGGTAGCGCTCGCTGTGGCGGCCGGACTTGAGGAGGAAGTGGCCCTCCCGTAGGGCGCCAGCGCGCGCGAAGAGGGACTCGGTGCGGGCGCCCATCGCGGCGCGCGCGGCCGCGTCCAGGGCCGGGCGGATCGTGGTCATGCGCAAATCTTACTCAGCGCTCGTCTCCCGGCGGCGGCTGGGCGGGATCTGACGGGATCGACGGCGGTGCCCCGGGACCACGGTAGCGGGACGGGTCGAACCGGTTGACGGGCTCACGCGGATGGAAGATGCCCGGGTCGCTCGCGGCCTCCCGGAGCTCCGGCGCGTCGACGGGCCGTGGCAGGCCGCAGCGGTAGCAGGCGGTCGCCGTCGGCAAGTTCACGGAGCCGCACAGCTCGCAGGCCCACGGGGGCGCGTCGGATGGAAGGCCGTAGTGGACGCGCGCACGGCGCGTGACGATGGGCAGCGCCCGGACCTCGATCCAGCGACCGACCGGAGTCAGGACCCTCCACGCACCCGCGACGACGAAGACCCCGATCGCGACGGCGAGCGCGATCCAGAGGATCCCCGCGAGATCATCGAGGAACCGGACCGCATCCGCCACCGCGACGCCCTGCCTCGCTACGGCCGGTACTCGACGCCCTTCGCGGAGGCTGCGTTCGGCCGCTTCGGGAGCGCCGTCCCGATGAGCGGCCGGTACGAGGCCAGGCCCCGGCGCCCGCACTCGTCCGCCAGCTGGTCGATCAGCCGGATGGGCAGCGTCGGATCCGCGAAGATCGCCGTCCCGACCTGGACCGCGACCGCGCCGGCCGCGAGATAGTCCAGGACGTCGTCGAGCCCGGTCACGCCGCCGATCGCGACGATCGGGATGCCCACCACCTGGGCGACCTCGTAGACGATCCGGAGCGCGACCGGCTTGATCGCCGGGCCCGACAGCCCGCCGTACGTGTTGCCCAGGAACGGGCCGGTGCGGTCCGCGCGGAGCGCCATGCCGGAGAGCGTATTGACCGCCGAGAGGGCGTCGGCCCCCGCGTCCGCGATCGCCGCCGCGATCGGCCGGATGTCGGCGACGTTCGGCGAGAGCTTGACGATGAGCGGCAGCTCCGTGGCACGCCTGACGGCGCGCGTCACAGCCGCGGCGGCCTCCTGGTCGATCGCGAACTGGAGCCCGCCCTTGCCGACGTTGGGGCAGCTGATGTTCAGCTCGATTCCGGCGATCCCCGGCACGAGGTCGAGCTTCTGGACCACCTCCACGTAGTCCTCGATCGACTCACCTGCAACGTTCACGATGACCGGAACGTGCCAGCCGGCCCATTGCGTCGCGTACCGGTCCAGCACCGCGTCGACGCCCGGGTTCTGCAGGCCGATCGAGTTGAGCATCCCGGCCGGGGTCTCCGTGACGCGCGGCGGGCGATTGCCCTGGCGCGGCCGCAGCGTCGTCCCCTTGCAGCAGATCGCCCCGAGACGGTCGACGTCCACGACGTCCGCATACTCCACCCCATATCCGAACGTCCCCGACGCCACGAGGATCGGGTTGCGCAGGACCAGGCCCCGCCCGAGGTCGATCGAGAGGTCCACGGCGGGCCGGGTGCGGCCGGCGACGGGCGGCGCGACGGCGGTCGGCGGCTGGCGCTGGGGGGACCCGGGCCTCGGCTCCACGATCGCGCTCCGGATCGTGCGGACGGTGGGCGTCCGGCGCGTGCTCGGCGCGGGACCACCCGACGCGCCCCGCGAGGGCGGCGTCGCCTTGCCGTACGTCACGACCCGCTTCTTCGCCCTCATCGCGCCTGCGTCCCCACCCCCGCCGTCGCCTCCCAGTCGATCTCGTCGAAGGCGAAGACGGGGCCCTCGCGGCAGACGCGCTGGGGCCCGTTCACGCCCCAGATCACGCAGCCCAGGCAGGCGCCCACCGCGCAGCCCATGGTCTGCTCCATCGCGACCTGCAGGAACGCCTTCTTCCGGGCCGCCGAGGATCCCGGTGCGCTTGGCCGGCCGCCGCCGCGCTTGCGCCCGAGCGTCGCGACACCCATCCGGCCTTTCCGGCCGGCCACCAGGCCGGCCAGCGTCCGGAGCATTGGCAGCGGGCCGCAGGCGAACGCCTGGTCGGCCCAGGCCTCGTACTCGAGCACGAGGTCCGTCACGAACCCGTGGTGGCCCACCGACCCGTCGTCGGTCGCCACGACGTACTCCAGCTCGTCCGGGAGCAGCGACGACGGATACACCTCGGACGTGTCCCGGCACCCGTACAGCAGGACTACCTGGCGCCCGTCACGGAGCGCCTCGTCGATGAGGAGCCGAAGGTCCGCGATGCCGAGCCCACCCGCGACGAGGAGCAGGTGCCGGCTCCGGGAGTCCACCTGGAATCCCTGCCCCAACGGGCCCAGCATGTCGACGCGCTCTCCCGGCCGCAGGTTCGTCATCCAGGCGGTCCCGCGACCCACCTCCCGGAAGTGCAGCGAGATCGCGCCCGTCGCCGGGTCCGCGGTGTTGATCGTGAACGGCCGGCGCAGGACGAGCCCCGACCAGTCACCGGTCCGGACATGCACGAACTGCCCAGCCCGGGC